>Ga0114994_10002416_pt1 | contig 13627 bp, 16 predicted proteins | sample ArcticOcean_MG_C_9_FD_87043 | JGI IMG/M metagenome (GOLD analysis project Ga0114994, IMG submission 87043) | Marine microbial communities from western Arctic Ocean - ArcticOcean_MG_CB2_152 | ecosystem: Environmental > Aquatic > Marine > Oceanic | place: Arctic Ocean: Canada Basin | collected... | reverse complement strand
CTCAATTAAGTCATTAGCGATAGTAAGTTTTTTGAAGTTTTTTGTGTGAACTGTAACCCCATTAAATCCTGTATCCCGAACTAAAAGGTTGCTTCCTAGGCCAACAATTAGTAGTTTTTTTTTATTATCTTTTAGAAAATTAGATAGATCAGTAACTGTTTGAGGTACAAAAAACTCACTTGAATTCCCACCTGCTCTTAGGGAGCAATGCTTTGACATAGGTTCATTGAGTTTAAGCATCAAGCGTTCAATTATGAAAGTGGTCTTTAAGTTGATGCGGAATTTTATTAACATCACCAGCACCTAAAGTAAGAATTACATCATTTTCAGCTACAACATTCGGCATAATTTCAATTATTTCATTGATATCTTTAACAACTATAGGGTCAATTGAGCTTCTCCTTCTTATTGAATCAGCAAGTGTTGAGGAGCTGATTGTATTAATGGGCGTTTCATTAGCTGGGTATATATTTAGTAAAATTAACACATCTACTTTAGAAAGGCAGCTTACAAAGTCATTAAATAAATCTCTGGTTCTTGAGTATCTATGAGGCTGAAAAATAACTACCAGCCTTTTTTCAGGATAGGTATTTCTTAAAGAATTAACAACCTCAGTAATCTCATTCGGGTGGTGGCCATAATCATCAAATAACGGAGCAAGATGGTTGTTTATAAGTAAGTTTTCATGATAATCAAGTCTTCTTGAGACACCACTAAAACTAAACAATGCTCTTTGTATTATCTCGATGTCTATCTCTAATTCTATTGCAACACTAATTGCGGCTAATGAATTTAAAATATTGTGCTTTCCAATTAAATTGAGGGTAATAGGAAATTTTTTTTGATATTTTTTGCAAACAACATCAAACGACATTTTCATTTGGCTTTGTTTGACATTGGAAGCCCTTACATCTGCACCTGGGTTAAATCCATAGCTTAAAACTGGCCTATGGATTTTTTTAAGAATATCTTGGACGCCATTATCATCAATACAGGCAACACAAACCCCATAAAATGGAAGATTTGATGTAAAACTTACAAATGCATCAGTAAGGTTGTCATAGTTGTGATTATAAGTACTCATGTGATCTTCATCAATATTTGTAATTACGCTAAGCATTGGCTGAAGATGAAGAAAAGAGGCGTCACTTTCGTCTGCTTCTGCAATTAAGTAGTCACTTTTTCCAAGTTTAGCATTCATTCCAGTCGCATTAATAATGCCACCAATAATGTAGGTTGGATCAAGTTTTGCTTCACTCATTATTTGAACAATAAGGCTGGTTGTAGTTGTTTTTCCATGAGTTCCAGAGATTGCTATACCAAAACGAAAGCGCATTAGCTCGCCTAGCATCTCAGCCCTTGGAACAATTAGTAGATTTTTATGTCTAGCTTCTTGTAGTTCAGGATTGTTTTTATCGATTGCAGATGAGACAACAACTGCCTGTTTACCTTTAACATTTTTTGCATTTTGTTCATAGAAAATATTACAACCTAATTTTTCAAGTTTCTCTGTTGCTTGATTGGGTTGAATATCAGATCCAGAGATCTCATATCCTAAATTAGTAAGAACCTCTGCAATTCCACTCATTCCTGAGCCACCAATACCAATGAAATGTATTTTTTTAATTTTTGAGCGAGTAGGGTTGTTTATTAGAGTCATGATTTAGTAATTGTTATGATAGTTGTAGATTGAATTCCTTCACCTTTTCCAAAGGCTGTTAAACCCTCCCCCGATGTTGCAGTTATACCTACATCAGACACTTTAATATTGCAGAAATCTGATATTTTCTTTTTCATAAGCTCAATTTTTGGAGAAATTCTTGGATTCAAACATTCTATGCTAATTGCAATATGGCTTATATTCCAGCCTTGTAAGTCATCTATGGCAAGCTTTAAAAAAAAACTACTATCAATTTCCCCTTTTTGCACAAGTTCATCAGCAATTGATCCTAAAATATTATTGCCTGTAACGCTCGAAATGGCATTGGTTATAGAATGAAGAACAACATCAGCATCGCTATTACCTTTTAGTCCAAGAGAGTCAGAGAATTGAATGCCTGCAAGAATTAAAGCCTTTCCTGGTATTTTTTCAAATGCATGTGAATCTTGACCTATACCAGTTTTAATTAACATAATTTATTGTAAGTAGTAGTTTGCAAGTTTAATATCATCACTATTAGTAATTTTGATGTTTCTTGAAGAGCCGACAACAATCTTAAAAGAATGATCTAGATTTTCTATTGCTTGAGATTCGTCAGTTGCAGTATTGCCATAATTTATGGCGTTATTCAGCGCCTCTTTTAAAATTTTAAATCTAAACATTTGTGGTGTTTGTGCGCTATATAAATTTTTACGATCAACTGTAGAAATTTTTCCATTTTCACCAATATCTTTAATAGTATCAACAATACTAGCGGCTAATATTCCTCCAATGGTGTGGCTTGATGTTTCTTTTATCAATTTTTCTATATCGATACGATTAATGCAGGGCCTTACAGAGTCATGAACTAAGATCCAGTCATTGGGTTTTGCAATTTCATCTAATGCACTTAGCGCATTTAGCACCGAATTAATTCTCTCCTTTCCACCTTTGACAACACTAATCAGTTTTGAGTGTTTAAAGTAGTCAGAAGATTTAAATAGCATATCATCATCTGATATGGCAACGACATAACCTGAAATTTTATCAACCTCTAAGAATGTTTTAATACATTGTTCTATTATTGTTAATGTATTTTCTAGCTTAATATGTTGTTTTGGAATTTCAGACTTCATTCTGTGTCCTTTACCTCCAGCTGGAATTACTAAATAAAATTTTTCATTTTTCATGCTACTAATTGTTTCTAATAAAGGATTTAGAGAATGACATAAATTATAAAGTAGACTCACTGTTATCTTCTATATTCTTATTGTTGATAATATTTTTAATTTTAAAAAAATATTCTCCTTCTTTAACTAAGCCATACTTAAATCTTGCGTTTGATTCAATTAAACTTAGATTTTTTTCTTGAAAACTGTTTATTTTTTTTTCAAGGCTAGTGTTTTCAATTTCTAAACTATAGTTGCTCTTTTTAATCTTATTAACTAAAAGTTGTTTATTTGAAACAACAGAAGGGAAGTTATTGGTAAAAAAATTTTGCTTTATTAAGGCGAGCAATACTAAAACCAATATTAATGTAAGCTTATTGTTAAAAATAAATCCAACCAAACTAGTTTTTGATCTGTTGCTCATTTATTTATGAGTTGAAGTTAGGTAAGTTTTAGAATAGTAGTCATGAATTGGAAGCTGATATGCATTAAAAAAACGAAATAAAAAACCAACCCCAGTCAACGAAACAATCGCTAATAAAAGCCTAATGAGAGATTGCTTGTATGTAATATTGTTACCATCTTTTTGAGTAATTTCAAATTTCCAAGCTCGCATTCCAAGAGTTTGCTTACCTTTAACCCAAGATATTGAGAAATAAGAGTATATGAGTGGAAGTGTCAATAGGTAGAAGAAAAGGCTAGAAGTAATCGGCTGCTTTTGATTGATAAGAATGACTATACCTCCAATAAAAAAAACAAATGAAAATACAAGTAATAAATCATAGAGAATAGAACCTAGTCGTGATAAAAATGAGACATTAGATTTCATAATTATATTAAGGATGGTATTTATTGTTCACTAATTATCCTCTTTCTTAGTAACTTTTGAAATGACTTTACCGTCATGGAACCTAGTAATGATCGAATCTCCAGAATTAATCTTTTTTAATGAAGCTATAACTTTCTCTTTATCATCCTGTGTAATTGTGTAACCCCTTGAAAGAGTGTTGAGGGGAGACAGAAGATTAAGTAAGCTAGCCTTGTTACTAAGTTTATTTTTTTGATCTCTAATAAAATACTCAAACTGGTTATTAAGGTGATTGATTTTTTGATTAAGTTCGAATTTATTTTTCTCCATAATATTATTTGAGATGCTAAATAATCGCAATTCATAGTCGTCAAGTTTTTGAGCGTTCATCATTAATTGCTGGCTTGGATCAATAATCTTTACACGAAGTACATTTAAAGATATTTGCATTTTCTGAAGAGATTGATTCATGAGGTCTCTCAACTCTTTTCTAAAAATTGAAGCTTTATAGATCAGGGTATTTCGATCGGGTGTAGCTGATACTGCAGCTGAAGATGGAGTTGGAGCCCTAAAGTCAGCTACAAAATCAGCAATTGTTGTATCTGTTTCATGACCAATCGAGCTAATAATTGGAGTTGAACAATTAAATATTGCTCTAGCAAGCTCTTCTTCATTAAAAGCCCAGAGGTCTTCAAGTGAACCACCACCTCGCGCTAGAATTAAAACATCACATTTTTTTTGTCGATCCGCAGACTCAAGTGCATTTATTATACTTTTATATGCATTTTCACCTTGAACTGGGGTGTCATAAAGTAATACTTCTGCAAAAGGGTATCTAGTTTTTAAAACTTTAATTATATCCATAATAACCGAGCCACTTGATGATGAGATAACACCAATTTTTTTAGGATTTAACGGCAGGTTTTTTTTCTTTCCAGGCTCAAAAAGACCTTCCATTCGTAATTTTGTTTTAAGTTGATCAAATGCAAGCTGAAGATTACCAACACCTGCAGGCTCCATTTGTTGAACTATTAGCTGAAAGTCCCCCCTCTGTTCATATAAAGTTGGAGCTCCTCTTATGATGACAGACATACCATTTTCAGGATTAAATTGAATTTTCCGCTGACTCATTCTAAAAAAAGCACACTTTATTTGACCCTTGGAGTCTTTAATTGAAAAATACCAATGCCCAGAAGATGGTTTAGATAAGTTTGAAATTTCCCCTTCTATAAAGCAATGAGGAACACTTTTTTCTATCGAGTTGCGACATAGTTTTAAGAAGTCAGTTACTGTATAAATTTCATCAATATTAAACATACGATCTCAGGTGAACAAAAACTGCTCCAGTTCCGCCCATACCTTGTGGACAAGAGCAAAATGCAATAACATCTGGGTGTTGCTTCAAGTAATGAACTACTTGTGATTTAATGATTGAAAGTCCATTGTCAGAGTGAAACCCCTTTCCATGAATTATATGAAGAAAACGTTCACTAGAGTGAAAATGTATAAATTTAGAAAGAGATTGGCAAGCCTCTTCAATATTGTGACCATGTAAATCTATTGAGGGTGTCGATCCTATTAGCCCTTGCTTCATTTTTTTAAGAATTTTTGGGGATAGACCAGATTTTGAATGAATTACAGCTTCGGAACCACAGATGTTTGGTTCATACAAAAAACTATATTTTTCAAAGGGGTGACTTGTTTTAATTTTGACTGAACTTTTATTTTTCAAAGCATCTTTATCGATAGGTTTTTGGTTATCAACTGTCGATCGAAATAGTGATTTGTCGCTTTCATCAATCATACTGGTAAAAAAGTTAAGTATAAAAAAACCCTCAGAAGAGGGCTTTAATTATAGCAATGATTTGCTAGTAAAATATTTTCCTTAAAAAGCAAATTTTTACAATGCTTTAATTTGAGCAATGATACGAGATTTTTTTCTAGCAGCTTGATTTTTATGCATTAATCCTTTGCTTACTGATTGATCAATATTTTTCTGCATTTCAGTAAAACCAGTAGTTGCCTCTTTTTTATCTCCAGCCTCAATAGCGTAAGAAACTTTTTTAATAAAAGTACGAACTTTTGCTCTAATTTGAGAGTTGTGTTTGTTGCGCTTAACTGCTTGTCTTGCGCGTTTCTTTGAACCTGCTGAATTGGCCATATTTTTTAATTATTGCTGAATTACGAAAACACGAATTATAGAGTCTCACCTGAATTTATGCAAGTATTTGTTTATATTTGATTAAACTGACAAAGATCTAATGCATTCAAGAGTTTTCTTTTTTCCAAGTAATAACTGCCATGAGTTGCCTCCATGTCTTTTCCATAAAGAAACGGCCCTTATTCCAGCAAGAAGTAATGCTCTTATATGATTTGCAGTATTTGGGTTCGAAAGATAAATTTGTTCACCACGAACCATAATAGTTGGGTTAAGACTTCCTAGTGTATTTTTATAAAGCTCTGCAAGTCTTGCAATTGAATTGCTATGATAGATATCAAAAAATTCTTGTTTATTAATTAAATTAACTTCATTTGATATTTTATCTAAAAGATCTGATTTTTTCATCAACTTCTTTTCTAAGCTTATCAGTGCAGTTGAATAAAGCATAACATTATGCATATTAACGGTTTTTTTCTCAAGAGCCAGTTTTAGAGAGTCAAAACCTACTTTTAAGTCTTCAGGCGAAGTAAATATCTCGTCGATAGACTCACTTTCACTGACAATACTTCTAAGGCTGGCTTTATTAGTATGATTATCACACTTACCAGTAAGCGCCAATTGATGAACTAATGAAGAAGATTGAAAAATACTCGCTAAGCCAAGGGTTTGTTTTGATATTTTATTCATAACACTTCGCTTTAATAACACTCCCTCCTAGGCACACATCTCCATTATAAAAAACAACAGATTGCCCTGGAGTGATTGCTCGCTGTGACTCATTAAAATTTACTTTGAGAGTTTGGTCGCCTGTTAAAGTTATTGTGCAGCTTTGTGAGTTTTGCCGGTATCGAATTTTTGCACTACAATTAAAGGGAAACTTAGGAGCACTATTTACCCAATGAATGTCATCTGCAATTAATGCGTTGCAGTAAAGCATCGGATGATCGCCCTGAACAGCAACTATGGTATTTGATGCAATAATTTTGTCTGCCACAAACCATGGTTCAGGAGAGTTACTAAAGCCACCACCGATTTCAAGACCTTTACGTTGTCCAATGGTATAAAAAGGGAGACCATTATGGTTTTTAATAAAATTGCCATTTTCATCAATAATATTACCTTTTTCCTTTGGTAAAAAAGTAGTTAAAAATTCTGAAAATGGCCTTTCACCAATAAAGCATATGCCTGTTGAGTCTTTCTTGTCAGCATTTGAGAAATTATTTTTTTTTGCAATTTCTCTTACTTCATTTTTATCAATTTCACCTAATGGAAATAGGCTTTGAGAGAGTTGATCTTGGTTTAGTAAGTGAAGAAAATAGCTCTGATCTTTATTTTCATCTAGTCCTGGGTTTAAAAAATATTTCTCATTTTTTTTTGTAATTCTTGCATAGTGTCCAGTTGCAATTTTTTTTGCTCCAAGGTCTTTAGCATAATCTAAAAAAGCTTTAAACTTAATTCTTTGATTACATAATACATCTGGATTTGGGGTTCTACCTTTTTTATGCTCAGATAAAAAGTGCTCGAAAACATCTTCCCAGTATTCATGAGAAAAATTGACTGTATGAAGTTTAATTCCAAGCTGGTCTGCAACCTGTTGAGCATCTGCAAGGTCTACTGATGCGCTACAGTATTCGTCTTCATCATCTTCATCCCAGTTCTTCATAAATAATGCCTCTACTTCAAAACCTTGCTCAAGCAAAAGTAGCGCGGTCACTGAAGAATCAACTCCTCCTGAGAGACCAACTATTACTTTTCCATCACTCGGGTTCATGATGCATTGTCATATGCGCTGACAATTTTTTTTACAAGCTGATGTCTTACAACATCTTGAGCATCAAAATTACAAAACTGAATATTTTCAATGTTATTAAGAATTTTAATTGCATCTTTTAAGCCTGATTGCCTTGGGTCTGGCAAATCAATTTGAGTGACATCTCCGGTTATTACCATCTTTGATCCAAAACCCATTCGAGTTAAAAACATTTTCATTTGAGGGATTGTTGTATTTTGCGCCTCATCCAAAATAATATAAGATTCGTTTAGCGTTCTTCCTCTCATGAATGCTAGGGGCGCCACTTCAATGACATGCTGCTCTATTAATTTACTAACTCTTTCAAAGCCAATAAATTCATAAAGTGCGTCATAGATTGGACGAAGATATGGGTCAACTTTTTCACTAAGATCACCAGGTAGAAATCCTAATTTTTCACCAGCCTCAACTGCAGGTCTTACTAAAACTATTCTCTTTACATCAGAATTCTCAAGTGCTTCAACTGCCCTTGCAACAGCCAGGTATGTCTTTCCTGTGCCTGCAGGACCAATTGCAAAAACAGCATCATTTTCTATTATTGCATTTACATAAATTTGTTGGTTAGTACTTCTTATATGAATATGTTTTCGACTTGTTTTAATTGTTACTGATTTAATCTCTCCGTTTGAGCTATTAAGTTGCTTGATACATAGATCAATATCCTCAAAATCAATAGTTTTAGATTCAGATACAACAAGAAGGTCTTGTAAAATTGATACAGCTTGTGCTGAATTTTCTCCCTTTATAATAAAATCAGAGCCTTTATTAGTAATATTTACATCTAGATTAGAGGCAATATTTTCAATATTTTTGTCATAACTCCCGCATATATTTGAAAGTTGTTCAGAGCTTTGTATATTTAGAGTAAATTTCATGTTTTTTATTTTACTGAATTACGATGAAAACAAGTGTTAAGTTGTGCGATTAAACGTTGTATTTGATTTATCATTTACAGTATGAAAATACTCAATGCTTTCTTAAAGCTATTTTTTTTGATGATAGCTATATTGCCTTCAAATTCATATGCAATTAATACTGAGTGTGTGGTTCTTTTGTACCATCATTTTTCTGATGATGCACCTAAATCGACAAGCACCTCACCAGAATTATTTAATAAACATTTGGAGTTTTTAAAAAAAAATGATTACCAGGTTCTCCCACTAAAAAAAGTTATTGAAAGTCTAAAGACTAAACAAAATTTGCCTGAAAAGTGCGTTAGTTTGACAGCTGATGATGGATTTTTGTCTTTTTATAACGAGGCTTTTCCACTTTTGAGTTATTATCAATTTCCAATGTCTGTTTTTTTGTCAACAGAGCCAGTCGATAAAAAATATGCCTCAATGATGTCGTGGGATCAACTTCGAGAAATGTCTCACTTGGTAGATGTGTTTAATCATAGTAGGCGACATCTTCATTTGATAAACAAAAATATAAAGACTCTTGAAGAGGAGATCTACTTTGCACAAGATAGAATTTTAAAAGAGTTAGGTGTCAACGATAAGATTTTTGCATACCCATATGGAGAGTTTGACAACAATACTTATTCTTTTCTTAGGTCATCTGGGTATACAGCATTTGGACAACAATCTGGTGTTGCTAGTCAGACTAGCGATTTTTTAAATATTCCTAGGTTCTCTATGTCTGGTCCTTATGCAGAGATGGATAGTTTTTCACTTAAAGTTAGAACATTGCATATGCCAATTAAAAAATATAGCCCTAAAAACTTAATTATTTCTGATGATTTTAAGCCTGTCTTGGAGATTGATTTTTTAAGACATTTGTCTTCTTATGAGAAAGTTAATTTTTCTTGTTTTGTCTCTGATCAAGGCAGAGCAAAGCTTGAGTGGATGGGTTCTGAATCAGTCAGAGTTAAGTCAAAAGATCCAATTTCTATTGGCAGAACTCGTTATAACTGCACGATGCCATCTAAAGAAAAGGGTCGTTACTATTGGTTTTCAAAACTTTGGTTGAGACAATAATTTTTTTAAACTAATTCTGCTTGAAGAGAGTTACCAATGCCATCAATGATTTTGACCGATACAATTTCACCAATTAATTTTTTATCACCAACAAAGTGAGCAGTTCTCATATTTTCTGTTCTTCCAGACAGAGTGTCTCCTTTTTTTGATGTGCCTTCTACCAAAACATTTTGTATGCTTCCAATCATAGATTTGGAGATCTCTTCAGTATTTCGATTGAGTTTTTCTTGGACGATGGATAGTCTGTTTTTTTTAGTGTCAGCGCTAACTTCATCTGCATAACTTGCAGCAATTGTTCCTGGTCTCTTTGAATAAACAAAACTAAATGACTTATCAAAGCCTATTTCATCAATTAATTTAATTGTGTCATTAAAATCTTGTTCAGTTTCTCCAGGGAAGCCAATAATGAAATCTGAAGATATAGAGATTCCAGGCCTAATTTTTTTCAAACTCCTGATTTTAGATTTATATTCAATAGCTGTATGTCCTCGCTTCATGAGACCTAAAACCTTGTCCGACCCACTTTGAACTGGAAGGTGAAGATGTGACACTAGCTCTGGAACTTCTGCATAAGCCTGAATTAACCTATCACTAAATTCTACTGGATGTGATGTTGTATAGCGAATTCGCTCTATGCCTGAAACTTGAGCGACAATTGCAATTAATAGAGCTAAATCAGCTACTTCACCATCTTCCATTAGTCCTAAAAAAGAATTAACATTTTGTCCAAGTAGGTTGATTTCTTTCACACCTTGTTCTGCTAGCTTTTCAACTTCACGAACGACGTCATTAAATGGTCTAGAAATTTCTTCGCCCCTTGTAAATGGGACTACACAGAAAGTACAGTATTTACTACAACCCTCCATGATTGAGACATACGCAGTTGCTCCATCACTATGAGGCTCTGGTAAGTGATCAAATTTTTCAATCTCAGGGAAGGAAATATCAATAGTCACTTGTTTTTTATTTAGCGCCTCATTGAGCATGTTTGGAAGTCTATGAAGCGTCTGGGGCCCAAAAATCATATCAACATAGGGCGCTCTTTTAAGAATAAGCTCTCCCTCTTGTGAGGCAACACAACCACCAACACCGATCACAAGATGTGGTTTTTTTTCTTTTAGTTTTCTCCAGCGACCCAGTTGGTGGAAAAGCTTTTCTTCTGCTTTTTCCCGAATTGAGCAGGTATTAACTAAAAGAACATCAGCTTGTGAAACATCTTCAGTTAGCTCGAGGCCATGAGACTCTTTAAGGACATCCCTCATTTTGTTTGAATCATACTCATTCATCTGACACCCAAAAGTGCGAATGTGTAATTTAGAGATACTCATTTAAGTTTTTTGAATATGTAGAGTCTGCGTTGGATATGCAATTTCTGCATTATGGTCAGCAATAATTTGAGCAATATCAAGCAGCAGTTTACCCTTCATTTTTTTAAATTCACCTGCGTCTACAAGTGAACTATATGCCCAAATTACAAAATCGAGTGAAGAGGCGTTAAATAAATCAAAGTAAACCCTACAGGCTTGATCATGATCGATATGCTCATTGTTTGCGAGTAATGCTTGAACCTTTTCAATGATACTATCCATTTCGTTAATGTCGTCATACCTAATTCCAATGACCTCATATATTTGACGATTTGTCATTCGTGATGGCGTCTCAATAGGAATTGTAGCAAAAATTGAATTTGGAACATAAACAGGGTTCTTATTGAAAGTCCTAATGCGGGTCATCCTCCATCCAATTTTTTCAACAATACCTTCGATACTTTTATCTGTTGTTCTAATCCAGTCCCCTGTAGAAAAAGGCTTGTCCATTTGAATCATTAGTCCACCAAAGACATTAGCAAGCATGTCTTTTGCTGCAAAGCCAATCACGATTCCACCAACACCTCCAAGAGTCAGAATTGATGAAATAGCATAACCATAGAACTGAGCGACGCCCAAAACAATTGCAAAAACAAATAAAATTTTAACCAGACGACTAAACAGTCTCACTGAGTCTTTATCAACACTGCCTTTAGACTCAAGCATAAAATTTTCAGTACTTGAAATTAACCTTAATACACCCCAGGTCAATATGAATACCGGTGTAATGGTTATGTAACTAACAATTTGATTGAGCGATTCTATCTCAGAGGTTAATTCCGTCAAAGAAAAGTAAAGCCAACCATACCAAATTAGTACTTTAAGGGGGGCAGAGATTGAACTAATTAAGTGATCATCTATCTGCGTTTTAGTTTTCCCTGAGTGCTTTGTAATTTGTTTAAGGACAAAGCCTAGCGTGAGATGAACTAAAACAGCAAACACTAAAAGCGCTACAAGCATTTGGATTGGACTTATGTCTTGGATAAATTGATTCATCAGAGATATTTTAAAGGATTAATAGGCTCTTCATATTTTTTCATTTCGAAATAAAATGGCTCTTCACTTGTTATTGCTATTAATTGACCTTTTTTTATGTTGTCACCCTCGATGACTATCAGTTCTTGGTTTTGATTATAAATGCTATAGAAGCCATAGGTATGCTTGATAATAATCATTTTTCCATAGCTAGTCATTTTATCACCGCTATAAACAACTTCTCCATCTCTAATTGCTCTTACTTCTTGCCCAGCTTTATTGTTAAAAGTTACTCCAAAATGACCATCTTTTTTCGAAAAGTTTTTCAGGATTGTGGCATTAATTGGAAGTGGTAATGCACTATCAACATTTGCTTCTATGGATTTGGAAGCGCTTTGTCCAGAGTTTTCAATTTTATTAAATGATTTTTCTATTACAGATACTTGTCCAGGGCTATTGGTGAAGCAGCCTGAAAGAAAAATAAGAAGAATGAGAGTTAGAGATTTAGTATGCATACCAAACAAAAAAAACAATAATAACGATTAACAAGTAGCCAAGCCAATCAATGTATTTATTTAACCATGTATCAGCCATTTTTCCTAATTTTCTTACTAAAAAAGAAACTAAAAAATATCTGGCACCTCTTGCAATCAAGGAAAAAACTAAAAAAGGAATAATTGACATGGACATCATTCCTGCAGAAATGGTAAAAAGTTTGTATGGGATTGGACTAAATCCAGCGATGAGTATTATCATAATGCCATATCTATTGAAATATATTTGGGCCTTTTCTAACCCTGATTCGTAACCCAAATTAATCAATAAAGGCCCAATTTGGTCCATAGCAAAGACTCCAATATAATAACCTGCTAAGCCACCAAGTACTGAAGCTATAGTACAAATTAAAGCGAAATAGTATGCCTTTGCTCTATTTTTTAAAGACATAGAGGCTAGTAATAAATCTTGCAAAGGTAGCGGAAGGATTGAAGACTCTAAAAAACTAATTACTGATAGCCATACAATTGCAAATCGGCTAGCTGACCAATCTAAAATTTTGCTATAAACGAAATGAAAAGGTCTCATTGACTTAAAAAATTATTTTTTTAGCATTGGGAAGCCTAATTTTTCCCTTGATTCTAGGTAGGTTTGAGCTACTTTTTGACTCATTGATCTTACTCTGCGAATAAATCTTGCTCTATCAGTTACGCTTATTGCGCGCCTTGCATCAAGAAGATTAAATAGATGAGATGCTTTCATGGTTTGCTCATATGCGGGGAAAGGGAGGCTTTCTTCAATGAGTTTTGTGTTCATTGCCTCAGCATCATCAAACTGCCTAAAAAGGACCTCAGTATCTGCAATTTCGAAGTTATATTTTGACTGCTCAACCTCGTTTTGATGAAAAATATCTCCATAAGTTAAACCTTCAGTCCAGATAAGATCATAAACACTTTCCACTCCTTGAAGGTACATTGCTAATCTCTCAAGTCCATATGTTAGTTCTCCTGAAACTGGCTTACATGAAAGGCCACCAACCTGCTGAAAGTATGTAAATTGACTTACCTCCATTCCATTAAGCCAAACCTCCCATCCAAGACCCCATGCCCCTAGTGTAGGTGACTCCCAGTTATCTTCAACAAACCGAACATCATGCATTTTTAGGTCAATACCAATTGATGCTAGTGAATCCAGATACAGGTCTTGAATATCGCTCGGAGATGG
>Ga0114994_10002404_pt1 | contig 13659 bp, 10 predicted proteins | sample ArcticOcean_MG_C_9_FD_87043 | JGI IMG/M metagenome (GOLD analysis project Ga0114994, IMG submission 87043) | Marine microbial communities from western Arctic Ocean - ArcticOcean_MG_CB2_152 | ecosystem: Environmental > Aquatic > Marine > Oceanic | place: Arctic Ocean: Canada Basin | collected... | reverse complement strand
CGGGCGGCGCGTGGGCGGGCTACGCCGGCTTCGCCCAGGAACGCGCGGGGAAGGACCACGCGTACGAGCGGAACCGGGCCGAGAAGGAGCTGGCGGAGGGCGGCGACGGCTGGCGCCCCGGCGCCCACGACGCGGCCCTGGACTCGCTACTGGACCGGTTCGCTCTGGACCCGCTGGCGGCACCGGCGCCCGGGGTCGCCTTCGACGTTGCTGGACCGGCGCCGGCCGCCCGGCCGCTCGTCAGCGGGCGTCCGGGCACGACGGCTACGCCCGACGCGCGGGCCGCGCAGTACGAGGCGGCTCCCTCGCCGTTGCGCCCGGGCACGACGGCGTCGGGCCGCCGGGTGGAAACGAAGTCTCCCACCTGGTACGGGGACGCGCGCGAGGGCGAGGCCAAGCGCCTGATCCGCATCAAGGCCAAAGCCAAGGGCGGCTCGATTCGGAAGCGGCGCGCGGCGCGCGTGTCGAAGGTGCGGGCCCAGGTGCAGGCGAACTCGTTCTCGAACCGGGTCGCGCGCCAGTCGACGAAGGGGGCGGGGGGGCAGTTCTATAAGTGAGTTGTTGTTTTTCACGGAGGGTATGAAGCGGGCACGCGTGCACACTAGTTCCACTGGCGCGACCACCACCATGGTGGCATCGTCAGCACCGCGAATCCAAAATTTACTTTTTTCGCCCCCAATAAGTGCCTCATTGATCTCTTTGGACCGGTATCGAACCGAACGATGCTCAGACGGCTGCATGTCTGCACTGAATGCATGTGTCAAAACGGGTTCTGGCTTTGCGTTTTGCACAATATTGTGGCGTCTCGGATTTACTGTTACCGGCCCTGCTCTTCTCAATTTTTATAGGGGCAAAGGACACGCTTCCTAACATACTATTGGACGTGAAGACGTCGACGGACACGTCGTCTGCGGCTAGAAGCCGACAACACGGAGGTTTCAACACCCACTACGACGTCTACGTCAAGAGCAAATCCTACTACCCCGATTCTCCACCCTGATTCTCCACCCTTCGCCAAAAGAACTATCGCCAAAATTATAGGATTCAAACGAGGGAATTATCTACCAGTGGAGATATTTTTAAATGTGGAAATACCAATTTAATAAGATGTTTTTACGAACTTCAAGTTAGGGTTAGTAAAATGCGGGTTAAGCTTGTCTCAAATGCGGGCTTGGATTGTTCAACCCGAGTTTTGGCGATTTTTGGCGAGTATTGGCGATAAGTGAACAATGTGGTAATTCCATTATGCGGCGTACCTAATTAGGTACGCCGCACTGCCACTGCGGGTGGTGCTCGCCGGCGCCGAGCACGTAGCAGCTCGGGTTCGTGTCCAGCACGCGGAGTTCCAGCAACGCCAGTATGGTTTCGCGGGACAGCGCTTCGCCGGAGTCGCCGTAAAGGGCCTTGCGAAACGCCTGGGCGAAGTGCGGCATGTGCACCGGCTTGGTCTCAAGCTCCACATCTTGTCCGCGTAATTCTGAAAAAAATACGGGACCCCTAGAACATCTCGGCCACGGGCGCCGGCGTGAGCGCGAGCGCGAACAGGTCGCCGTCGTGGCGCTGCGTCGCCGTCGCCACGGCCGCCGCGGCGCCCCAGGCGCGCGTGCCGCCGAAGACGTAGAGCGCCGGCGCGTTTGTATCGGCGGGGCCGGCGCGCGCATATATCAGCGCGGGCCGCATGCGCTGGCCGGGGGCGGGGCCCGCGATTAACGGCGCGGACCAGGCGGCCCGACCGGCGTGGAAGACAAATAGGTCGCCCAGGAACTGCTTGGCGTTGACGCCGCCGAACAAGACGACGTGCGGCCCCACGGCGCAGGCCGCGTGGCCCGCGCGCCCGCCCGGCGGCCGGCCCTGGGCGCGGGGCCGGCGCCACCACGGCGCCGTTCCGTCCAGGCGCAGGAACCAGGCCTCGTCCAGGTAGTCGCTCCGCGCGAGCCCGGTCTTGCCCTGGACGCGGCCCAGGCCGCAGAGCACCACCAGGTCCCGCCCGACGCGCGTGCACGAGTGGCCCGCGCGCGCCGAGGGCGTCGTTGGCAGAAGCGGCGCCGTCTTCTTGCGAGCTGAACGCTTCCGGCGCGGCGCGACCTCGGGCTCCCATCGCACCGCCGGCCGCGCCGCCCCGCGCAGGCCGAGCGCCGCGAGGCGCGCCTGGTCCCCGTCCGGCGGCAGCTCCGGCGCCGCGTCCGGGTCGAACTCGACCGCAGAGTCCTGCGGGGGCGACCGTGGGCGTCGCGCGGCGCCCCCTCCACGCCGTCGAGCTCATAAACAGAGGGACGCGGCACGCCACCGCGTCGCTGTCGGGCTCGCCGAAGATGGCCTCCGTCTGCGTCCGCGCCGCGCGCGCGGGCTCCTCGCGCGCGGGCGCCGCGGGCGCGGGCGCGGGCGCGGGCGCCGGGACGCGGACGGGCGGCGCGCGCGGCGTCGCGCCGAGGTCGTCGGGCTGGAGCGTGGCCCACGTGCGGGTCGCCATGTCGAGGGCGTGGAGGCCCGCGAGCGGCCGCCGCAGCCCCGGCGCGAAGCCGCCGGAGACGACGATGGCGGCCCGGCCCCGGACGCGCGCGGCGCACACGGCCGCGTCCGCCCGCAGGACGGGCGCGGGGCCCCGGAGCGCGTCCCGCCGCCAGCCGTCGCCGTCCAGCGTCCAGAGCGCGTCGTAGGCGGTCGCGGCGCCGGCCGCCGCGAGCTGCGGCGGCGCGTCGACGGCGTCCCAGGCCGGGCCCCCGGTCCGGCCGCCGTCGCCGAAGCGCGCGAAGCAGCGGATGGTTTGACACGTGGTCACCGCATCCGACGCCGAGAAGCCGGCCGGCGGCGCGTCCTCGGCCGGGGCGCGCCGCCAGGTTGCATTGGCGCCGATGGCGGCGACGTAGCTATTTGTGCAGGGCGTGAAGGACGAGAAGTGGTAGCCGCCGCTCGCGACGAGCTCCGGGCCTTGGGGCCCATGCCGCGCGAACGCGGCCGTGGCCCCGATGACCGGCGCCGAGCCGTCCGCGACGCACTCCGGGCAGCGCCACCGCCCCGTGGCATTCGCCGCCGCGCTCGAGCACCGCGCGTGGAAGACCAGGTTGCAGTACGCGCACGCCACGACCCGGCCGCCCCCGCCGCACGCCTGGCACAGCGTGTTGTGCGGGTGGGCCCAAAGAACGTCGTCGTCGTCCGCGGTCGTGCAGGCGAGCTGCGCGAAGAGGGCGGCCAGCTCGCCGGAGCACAGCTCGGGCCGGTCCTCGCCCCAGAGCGCCGCGACGCCGGCCGCCGCGGCCCGGCCGCACCCGCGCCACACGGCCGCGTCCTCGATGGCCACGTAGTTCGCGACCGTCCGGAGCAGCTCCCACGGCAGCGTCGCGAGGCGGCCGCCGCCCACGGGGCCGCTCGGCGCCTTGCGCGGCCGCCGCGTCGGCGGTGCGACGGCCTTCGGCTTGCGCCTCGGCTGCTTCTTCTTCCGGGGCGCCGGCGGCTCGTCGGGCGGCAAACTTGGCGGCGCCTCGCTGGCCTCGCGGCTCAGGCGCAGGGCCAAGCGGAGGGATGCCATCCTTTCGCGGCGTCCGGGTTTTCCGCAGAGCAGTCTGGGGGATTGCGAATTAGGGAAGGAAGCTCCTTCCTCCCGCTGTGGTTGGCGGGCGGCTTGGCGTGACTAAAAATGCCCTAGCGTGTAACCGGGCACTCGCAGGCACACGGCACAAGGTGAGCGGTTGCAGTGCTCGTGCGGGGTCCTGCTTTTTTACGTCACGGGTTTTGACGAATTGTCGAGCTAGCGTTTCGGGCACCCAGGTGTGCTCAAGCTAGTAGTAAAGCTCTGTTTATTATTAGCCCAGTGTACTCTTCAGAAAGCCGCCGGTCTGGCGTCCGTGCCGCGCGTTTCGCCTTGCTTACTTTGACGCTGCGACCAGGATCCGGCTTAAGGGCGATGTAGGTGGGCAGCCGCCCGAGGGACGAGGCGGCGCTGAGCAGGCAGAATAACACGGGTTTTTGGCATAAACGGACATATACACACAAACTAAAAATAGACTTTACACATACCAAAGCACACAACTAAAGCTCGTCCCGCCGACCGCCTCCCTCCGAGACCAGTCCCCAGCTTGCCTCGAGGTGCGCGCGCGTCGCGGCGTCGTCGCAGACCTTCCGCATGGAGCCGAGCACGCGCCGCCGCTGGCGCGCGTCGTCGGGCCAGTCGCGCGGGTCCCGGAGGGCCGCGAGCTCGCGCCAGGTGCGCTCGAGCCGCGGCGCCGGGGTCGCGGCCGCGAGCGTAACAGCGGCGCCGCGCCGGAGCGCGGCGAGCAGGCCGCCCGCGGGCGCCGCGGCCACGGGCACGGTCCCGCCGACGTCGCATCGGGGGGGCGGCGCGCCGGTGCCACTATCCGGCAGGAGCAGCACCGCCGCGGGCGCGTCGAGCGTCGGCACGATTTCAGAAACGAGGCAGCCCGCGCTCGAGCAGTTCCGCACCGCCAGGGCCACGACGGCGCCGCGGTCGGTGACCGCGGCGCACTTGCGCACGTCCGCGAGGACCATGGACGCGGGCAGCCTCTCGACGCGCGCGGGCAGGCCCCGCGGCCCCGCGGCGACGACGCCAAGCGTCTCGGTGGGACCGCCCTGGAGGGTCCAGAGCGCGCCGCGCACGGTGTGCGACGCGAAGTCGAAGGCGTGCGACGCCCCGGGCCGGAACGCGGCCCGCACGAGCGCGGCCGCCTCGGCCTCCGTCGCGTCGACGGAGCCCACGTCCCGTGCCTTCGGCGTGCCCTCGTCGCACGAGCCGAAGACGAAGCGCGCGGTCACGCCGCGTTTCGCCGCGTGCTCCCGGAGCGCGACCCGTATCCGCTGCGCGCCCTCGAAGCCGACGACCGCGATGGCGACGTCGCGCGCCGCGGGGTGCCGGCCCAAAAACGCCGCGTCCTCCTCCGCCGGGGCCTCGGCGCCGCGCCGCCCGGCGTCCGTCTCCAATACGACGACGCCGGCCGTGCCCTGCGCCGCGGCCACATAGGCCTTCTCCGCGAAGCCGCAGCCGCCCCGCCGGACCAGCGCGACGCGCCCGCGCGCGCCCTGCACGTCGCGCGGGTCGCAGCCGTCGCCGTCCACTAGAAACGCCGGGCGCTCCGTGCAGGACGGCGCGGCGCCGAAGGCCGCCAGCGCGGCTTCGGCGGAAATTGTGCGGCCGCCCCGGCTCTTCCGGTCGCCGCCGATGGCGACCTCGACGCGGCCGCCGCCCGTGCCGCTACTGACGGTCGTCGCCGCCTGCGTCGGCCCCGCGGCGGCCTCCGCCGAGGCCGTCGGCCCGGCGTCGTCCTCGGGCTCGACCGGCGCCGGCGCCGCCGTGACCTCGACGTCCCGGCGGAACCGGATCCGCCGCTTCCGCGGCCAGTCCTCCACCAGCCGCGCCTGCGCCTCCCGGTAGCGCCGCGGCAGCGTCAGCTTCTTCTCCAGTCCGCCGCGGGGCTGCGCCTCGCCGTCGACGTGCGTGATCACGTCGCCGCTCTTCACGCCGGCCACCGCCAGCGGGTGGTAGGCGCCCCGTTTCCCAAATCCGACCACCGCCAGCTGCCCGTCGAGGTCGAGGCCGAGGGGGGCCGCAGCGATGGCGTGGTCGAAGTAGAGGTGCTGGGCCGCGACGCAGCAGCAGCAGCAGCAGAGGAGGGTACGCCTCATGATCGATGCTAGGCAGCCTTCATCAATGAGTAGTCCTGGGCTGCTCGGGTTTATCGACTAGTAGCCACCAGGCGCAAGGCACCGGGTTCAATGGGCTGCCTTTCACACAGCGAAACCCGTTTTGCAATGTCCGTGCGGGTATTCTTTCAACCTGATCTGTACAAGAGGTCATAAGAGGTATGACAGCGCCACCTGAGCCGGAGGCGGCTGGCGGCGCGGCATCTATCAGCTCATGCGTCTACAACCTGACAAACACGATCATCGGTAGCGGCGTGCTGGCGCTGCCGGCCGCGTTTGCGATGTGCGGGTCAGCGTTGGGCTCCGGCCTGCTCCTGCTGTTCGCATTGTTCAGCGCGCACGGCCTGCACCTCTTGAGCCTGTCGGCACAGATCATCGAGGAACGCCGGAGCAGCGCTGGCGACCCACCGACACCGGCCTCGTTTCGACAGGTGGCCTCGGCGGCGGCGCCGCGGTTCGCATCATGCGTCGACCTGGCCGTCATGATAAAGTGCTTCGGCGTCGCTTGTAGCTATTTGATTGTCGTCGGCGATAGTCTGCCTATCGTGGCTCAAAGAGCGCTGCCGGACGTACCGTGGGCGGGGCGCCGCGAGCCGTGGATTCTGTTCGCCGCGTTCGTTGTGACGCCGCTGGCGCTCAAGAAAAAGCTGGATAACCTGCGCCTGGTCAGCGCCGCGTCGCTCCTGTGCTGTGGCGGCATCGCCTTACTCGTCGTGACCGAAATGTTCTCGTCGGACCGAGCGGTGGACACAAACTATGTCGTGTTCGACGGCGCGACGCTCAAGAACCTGCCCATCTTCGTCTTTGGGTTTACGTGCCACCAGAACATTTTCGCCGTGAACAACGAGCTGAAAAATCCGACGCGGCGGCGCCTCGACGTCGTCGTCGTGTGCGCGATCGGCCTCGCGCTCGTATTCTACCTCGTCATCGCAAATGCTGGTTACGCGACGTTTGGCTCCAAAATAAAACCGGATCTCCTGAAGTCCTACGCCGCGACGTCCGCTGTAGCTTTGGCGCGCATCGCGGTGGCGATCGAGGTCACGTCGGCGATTCCGCTCCAACTCCACCCGTCGCGCATGTGCGTCCGGTCGCTCCTCGAGCAGCTGCGTCCCGCGCCGAGCACGGACTACGCGCTGATCGACGGAGAGGCGCCCCCGCGGCGGCGGTCCTCGTCCCAGGGCGACGACGACCGGCCCGCGGCACGGGACATCGAGCATATTCTCATCACAATGTCCTTTCTGACGGGCGCTCTCGCCGTCGCGCTCTCGGTCCGGAGCCTCGGCAAAGTCCTCGCGCTCGTGGGCGCCACGGGCTCGACGACGATCTCCTACATCCTGCCGGGGGGGATCTACTGGCGCGTCGGGCCGCCGGGCCACAAGCGCTGCATGGCCGCCGGGCAGTTCCTGCTCGGCTGCGTGATCATGCCGGCGGCATTGACATTCGTGTTCCTGAAGTAGTTGTTGTTGTAATGAGATTCTCTACTACCAACTAGACCCCATTAACCGACCCCCTCCTACGCCGCCGACGCAGTGTGCACAATCACAAAACACAAACACGCTGGCAGAGACGCTTAAAGCGCGGCGAGCTCCTCGAGGATGTACCGCGCGAGCCCGTCCATGACCGGTCGCCCATCAGCGGTCAACTCTAAGTATTTGATCAACTTGCCCGTCGGCCCCGGCCGCCGCTCGAGCGCCACGAGCTTGTTGTGCGCGAACGGCGTGCCCAGCGGCCCCGGGCTCTCGAACTCGACCATGACCCGCTCGAAGCCGACGTTTTCCAACGCCGCCGCCAGCGCCGAATACGCCGGCGGTAGTTCTTCTGCGTCGACGCCGTCGAGGTCCCGTATCAGGTATGCGGCGCCGTTCGTGGGGGCATCAGCATCGTGTAGTCGCATGCCCGCGCCCCGCAGCTTGTCGGCCGACGCCGCCGTGAAGAGGGCGCTCGCCGTGGGTACCATGAAGTCCCCGTTTGCGGACCCGTACGCGCGTCGCTTTGCAAAGAGCGCAAGTGCGGCAAGCGCCTCACCTTTTGAGAGCTCCGCCACCGTCGACGTCTGGAGCATGGCATCACGCGCGCTTTTGGCTATCGAGATGGACGACGGTAAAAGCCTGAGCAGCGGCGCGAGCGGCCCGTACTGCGTGAGCCGCGCGCCGAGGTGCGGCGCCGCCGTGGTGACGAAGACGGCCGGCGCGAGACCGGCGAACGTGTCCGCGCCCGCGTCCCGCAGCGTCCTCAGCGCCGCGCGCGCGTAGAGCCCGCCCAGCGAGTTGCCCACGAAGCTGATGGTCTCGTAGCGCGTGCGCGCCGCGGCCTGGCGCACCTCGTCGGCGAGACGCGCGCCGCCCGCGTCGACGCCGTCCAAAGTCCTTGGGAAGGGCTCGTTCGCGCCTGAGGCAAGCACGCTTACGCTACTATCCGCCTCGATCCGTCGCGCCAGATAGCCCAGATCGGCTGCGGTGCCCGAGAGCCCATGCACTAGCACGACTAAGTGCTTTGTGGGTGGCGGGGTGGTGCTCACTGCGAGGAGCACTGTGCTGCAGAGCAGCAGTAGTTTCATGCTAGCTAGCCCTGGTTAGCTGCTCGATGCTGTTCTTCCGCAGGCTCCGTTAGCTAAGCAAATGCTTAAACTGCTGCACGTACGTACGTTCTCTGTACCGACGTCCTCTAAAAAACCCGTGCGAGCACTCATCTCCAAATCCCGTGGGACCTCCGCGGCGTAATATTCACTTAATTATTACGCCACCGGCGTTCCAGCACTCCACGCACAGACACCGGCGGCCGCGCGCCCCGCGGAGGCAGTGGCGCGCGACGCCCCGCGGGTCGCGCCGGATCGAGGACGCGTTCCAGCGCGCGCCGCGCGGGTCGCGTCGGATCGGGGGCGCGTTCCGGCGTGGCTCGGGCGGCGGCTTCTTCTTCGGCCGGGGCGCCTTCGACAGGGCGACGTTGGCGCCGCGCGCCACGGCCACGACCCGCCCGAAGTGCTTGGTGCGCTTGAGCCGCCCCACGACGCCGTCGAGGTGCGGCCGCAGGAGCCGCGCCAGCGCGTCCGCGGAGACGCGGCCCCGGGCGGCGAAGCGCGCGAGGGGCGAGGTCAGCGCGAAGGCGCCGATGAGCCGCGCGATCTCGCGGGGCAGGGCGAACTGGGGATAGGAGAGGAGTCGGAGCGTGCCCATGTCCCGCGGGAAGTCCGTCGGGTCGCACGCAGCCGCGCACCGCGCCAGGCCGGCCATCGTGCCGTCGCCGAAGAACAGGCCCACCAGCCCGCGCGCGAGCGTCCTTTCGCGGTGCGCCACGCCGGACCGGGGCGGCGTGGCCGCGTCGGCGTCGACCTCCCAGTGCCGCCGCGCCGCGGCCGCCGCCGCGGGCCGCGTCGCCGCGACGACGGCCAGGACCTCGTCCGCGGCGTAGCCCTGCTCCAGTAAGTCGTCGGCGTCCGCGGCGACGGCGTCCGGGGCGCTCGCGAGGACCAGCGCCGCCGAGAGCCGCAGCGAGGCGCACTCCCTCCTGAGATGGTCGAGGCGGACCTGTCGGGCCGCGTGCGCCGCGCCCGCCGCGCCGTCCGCGTCCAGGTACTCGTCCGCGCGGGCCATTGCCAGCGCGCGGTCCCGCGCCCGCGCGCTCGCCGCGGCGGCCCGGGCGCAGACGCGGCCGATGTGCAGGGCCGGCCGCCGCGGCGAGGCGGTCGAAGGTGACGCGTCGATGTCACAGCGCGGCGGCGAGGCGCTCAGTGGTGACCCGTCGGCAGCCGCCCTCGCGTGGCCCACGTCGCGGCGCGGCGGCGAGGCGCTCGGCGCCCAGGCGTCGGCGGCGGCGTCCGCGCCGAGGTCCAGGTCCCAGGTGCCGTCGCTGTCGGACTCGGACTCGAGGGTCCACGCCGTCACCGACGACGCCAGCTCCGTGACCGTGAGGAAGCTCGCGTCGTCGGTCGGGGACTGGGGGGTGGCTAGGCTGGCCATGCTGCCCTATCGCATGCTGCCTCCTTGCGTCGGGCAGCGCTGGTGGCGTGCCTCTGTTATGTGTACTGGTGGTCTCAGTGCGTGCCTCCGGTACGTCGCGTGTTCTTGCTCGACGCTTGCGCGCCGGCTCCGACCAAAGCAACGCTGGACTGCTGATAAGATTGTGGCCGCACAGGACTCGGTCCACCTGTCTAGGAGTCCTTCCCAGTAGCGATGCATAGGTGCGGAGGGTCGACCGACGATTTTTTGCGCCACCGCAGCGTGCGGGTGCATACTTGCCCTTCGCTCGCAAGACTCTACGCAGCTGTTATATACACCCTCCGGGCGCGCGCTGAGCACCCACTGTTTTTACAGACCCGCCCAGCTCTTATAGAGTGGTGTGGAGAAAAACCGCGCGCTGCCGAGCCGCTTGTACAGCGACTGAAGCTGCAGTAGCGACGATGGTCCGCCTTGCCCTTTTAGCGCTCCCGGCCCTCGCGCTGGTCCCGGCCCTCGCGCTGGTCCCGGCCCTCGCGCTGGTCCCCAGCGTCGCGCCGCCGCGCGCGCCGCGGGCCGCGCGCCTCTTTTCCGTCGTCGAGCGCGGCACGGCCGCGCTCGAGGACAGCGAGGGCCTCGGCGCGGAGTTCGAGGACGCGCTCGTCGACGACGCCGCCTGGGACACGGAGGACAGTGGCGACGAGGATTTGTTGGCGGGCTTCGATCTGGAGAACGCCGACGTGGGCGCCATCAAGGAGTGGGTCGTGACGCCGCGCGAGGTCTGCGCGCAGGAGCGGGTGGCGGCCAAGGCCGCGCACCAGCGCCGCGAGGGCGACTGCGGCTCCAGCGAGGTCCAGATCGCGCTCTTCACGGCGCGCATCAAGCACATCACGGACCACGTGATCGCCAACCCCAAGGACCACGCCTCGCGGCGGGGTTTGTTGGCGCTGGTCTCGAAACGGCGACGCCTGATCAACTACCTCCACTCCCGGGACGCGGCCAAGGCCGAGGCGCTTACGGGCGCGCTGGGGATCCGCTTCCGCTTCCGCAGCGCCGTGCCGGACCGCACGGAGAAGTACCGCCAGTACACCATCGCGGCCAACAAGAAGATGAAGAAGTAGAGTCCCTGAGCTTTCTCACCGTGTAACCTAGTAGCGCCTTAGTTTGGGTGGGGGCGGCGCATCTGGACGTGGCCCGCCCGCGCTTCCCGAGGGGGGATCAGTGCCCTACTTCCGTATTTAGCCGCCTGTCGAGTATAGACCACTCCCCTCCGAAGCGGCTCAATCTGTCGCACAGAGTACGCGCCGGCGGCTCCGAAGCGGCTCGTTCTGTCGCACCGGCGGCTCGAGAGGCGTGGTCTAAACGCGACAGCGCCCCACAACGTCCTGGCCCGGGCAGCGTCGACGTCAAGTTCGGCCACTCGTGCCCACTCGGGCACTCGAACCGAGCGTATGACGCAGCGCCGCGCCGACTCCTAGAAAGTCCGAAGACTAGTACTCCGATTCCGAGTTGCGCGTCGCGCCTGTGGACCCAAAGCCCTCCACCACGATCCTTCCGCCACTCAAGAGCACCCCAGTGGCAAGTACTAGTATTCCAAGTTACACGCGCGCCGGGCCCCTAGCGCCACTTGCCCTTCTTCTCGTCCGCCAGGTCCGCGTCCCCCAGCACGTTGATGAGGAGCGAGTCCGAGTTCAAGTAGACCTTGCCCTGGTTCCGCGACACCGTCACGGCGATCTCCTTGGCCGTGTCGATCTTGCGGAGTTTCACGAAGCCGGGGTTGTTCTGGATCGCCTTGCCGATGAGCCGCGCGCTCTCGGCCTCGCCCTCGGCCTTGACGATGATGGAGCGCTTCTCCTGGATGGCCTTTTCCACCACGTACCTAGCGCGCTCCGCGTCCTGCTGCGCGACCTGCTTGGCTTCGACGGCCGACGTGTACTCGTTCGAGAAGCTGATCTGGGTCAGCATGAAGTCGTCCAGCAGAATTCTAAATTCGGCCATGCGCTGGGTCAGGGCGTTCCGGATCTCGTTGCTGACGACCTCGCGCTTCGTCAACAGGTCCGAGGCGTTGTACCGCGCCACCACAGCTTTCGTGACCTCGTTCACGATGGACGGCAGGACGCGGTCGTCGTAGTTGTGGCCCAACCGCGTGTAGATCCAGGGCAGCTCCTCCTTGTTGGGGTAGAAGAGCACGCGCAGCTGGATGTTGACCATCTGCAAATCCTTAGAACCGGTGAGCGATTGCACGTTCCGGCCCCGTGATCTCACATCAAAGTGCACCGGATATTCAATAAGAGGGATGCGCGGGTGCATGCCCTCCCCGTACACGCTGGGCTTGACGCCCTGCACCCGCGACCACAGGACCGCGCGCTCGCCGCCCTGCACCGTGAAGAAGCTGTTGTAGCCCACGAAACCCACGGCGCCCACGCCGGCCGCGGCGCCGATCAAACCGGAGGGCGGGCCCTGCTGCGGCATCTGGTTGCCCAGGTCGTTGAGGCGGTCCCGCATGGTCGCGAGCGAGCGCCGCGAGGCGCGCTGGGCGTGGCGCGCGGCGGAGGCGGCGGCACGCATGATGTCGAGGCGTTACAGAAAGTGCTCGCCGGCACGCTGCGATGGCGTCTTGGCCGCTCTACGTGGAGGGCGAAGGCGTTTTTGCAGATGACAGTGTAAACCCGGGGGAAAAACCCGCATGCGGAGTTATACTATAGATGCACGCCGTCGCGGGACACAGTAGGAGACAGATAAAACAAGATTACACGCCATCATCCAACAAGGGCGCCGCCTCGACGCCGATCGGCCGCGACCGCAACGCCGACGGCTCGGCCTCCTCGGCGTAGGCGAACCAGCGCCGCGCGTCGCCCTCGAAGTCCACGGGCTCCGCGTGCGCGTACCACGCGTAGCTCTCGAGCCACCCGAAGGACGCCCGCTCCCACCGCCGCTTCATCTCATCACGCGACCGCAGGACCGCGGCCACAGCGAGCGCGAGCACGACGAGGAGCGACGACCTGGCGGCCAGGGTCGCGCCGGCGCCCGCGCGGGCTTCCTCGGCCGTCGGGGGCTCGCCGCCGGCGGCTGAGGCGACGTACGCCTTGGGCGCGGCGTCGCGCGACGCCGGAAGGGCCGTCGGCTCGCTGGTCGCCGCTGGCGTCGGCTCGCTGGTCGGTCCCGGTGGTTCGGGATGCGTCGGCGGCTTTGTCTCGCCGGTCGCCGGCCGCGCCGTCGGGCGCGGCGTAGGCGCGGCGAGGGGGGCGGCCGTGGGGTCGCCTGGCGCAACCGTCGGGGCAAGCGTCGGGCGCGGCGTCGGCTCTGGAGCGGCGCCGGGCGTCGGATAAATTGTCAGCGCCAGAAGCGACGGACCGCTGGGCGAGGCCGTCGGCAGTGCCGTCGGCAGAATCGTGGGCGCCAGCGTCGGCGCCGCCGCGGGCTCGCGCGTCGGATGGCCGGGCGCGGCTGACGGCCCGAGCGTCGGCTTTGACGTGGGTCGCGGCGGCGGCGGCGCGAGCGCGGGCGCGGCCGACGGGCCGAGCGTCGGCGCCAGCGTCGGCGGGCGCGGCGTCGGCGCCAACGTCGGCGGCGGCGCGAGCGTGGGTGCGGCCGTGGGCTCGCCAGGCCGCGCCGTCGGGGCGGGCGCCGGGCGTCGCGACGGCGCGGGCGCCGGCACCGGCGTCAGTGCCAGCGTCGACGGCGCGTGGCTCGGACCGGGCGTCGGACCGCGCGCCGGGGCGCGGGGTGAAGGTCCTGGTGTCGGTGCGTAAGTCAGAGCCCGCCCGGTCGGCGGCCGCGACGGCGGCGGCGTCGGCGCGACGACCGGTGCTGCCGTGGGATCGCCCGGCACCGGGGTTGGACGTGCCGTCGGCCTCAGCGTTGGAGACCGCGACGGCCTCCCCGTCGGCGCGAGCGACGGAGCCACTGTGGGCATGAGGGTCGGTCCTCGCGTCGGAGCCAGCGTTGGTCTGGGCGTTGGTGATAGCGTCGGAGAGGGCGTGGGCCCGAGCGTAGGTCGCGGCGTAGGTCCCGGCGTAGGACCCAGCGTAGGCCCCGGCGTAGGTCCCGGCGTAGGTCCCGGCGTAGGTCCCGG
>Ga0114994_10002391_pt1 | contig 13689 bp, 13 predicted proteins | sample ArcticOcean_MG_C_9_FD_87043 | JGI IMG/M metagenome (GOLD analysis project Ga0114994, IMG submission 87043) | Marine microbial communities from western Arctic Ocean - ArcticOcean_MG_CB2_152 | ecosystem: Environmental > Aquatic > Marine > Oceanic | place: Arctic Ocean: Canada Basin | collected... | reverse complement strand
TCGGCGAGCTGTTTGTATATCACCAGCGACTTTGCCTTTGACCATGTTAACGCCCCACGCGTCCAACAGAGGATCAAATTCTGATACTGGATCTGTTTTGGCATTGGGGCCAGGCCGTGCTGCAATTTCAGCATTATTATCAACAAACGCAATAACCCGCCCGCCACGAAGGGCGAATTGATCAATGCTATATTGCATGGCTGGGCGCAGACGTTTTGGATGAACTAACATCAAAATGTCAACGTCTTTTGGAACATTTAACATTTCACGGGGAAGGGGTAAAATTTCAAAAAACTCACCCAACTGATCTACAATTGCCCATCGAGGTTGCTGCGCCGAGCGCGGACCCATGCCACCGTTCATAGGTAATGAACTTAAAATACCAATCACAGGTTTTTTAGGTTTTGCAATTGAATGGATCAACTTGGTCATGTCGTATTCAAGGAATGTTTCGCGGTCAGGTGATAAAAAACCGATCAAACCTTCGTCGTCTGTCGAGTTATAAGCCGACAAACCAAAGTAGCCCAAATCTCCATTCTTATTTATCGGAACACCTTTGACGCCGGACGCTGAGGCCATGTCTTCGGCATCTGAAAATGGCTCAGGGTTATAGATTCGAAGATCTATTTTGCCACCCGAAAGCTTGACGTATTGGCCCAGTAATTCTTTTACACGCTTGAAGTAAACCGCGTGTTCTGGGCTTTGTTCGCCTAAGATTTTACTGAAAAATAACCTTATTTTTATAGGCTCTTCAATATCGTTTAGCACAGATCGTGTGCCATCAGATAGCGTGAACAGTTGGCCTTCGGTTAAATCCAATTGCAACGATTTAAAGCTAGCATTGGAAAACACATTAACCGCGAGCAACAACACAACAGCTAAGCCTAATCCAGAGAGAGCCAAGGCTTGGTTTTTTGATTTTGAAAACATGATTGGTACCCCTTAAGCCGATTTTTTCATATCGACAACAATCACGTTGGCAAAAAGCCAGAATGCGATCAGTGATAAAAAGAAGATGGCATCGCGCAAATCGATCACGCCGTTTGTCACCGCTTGGAAGTGGGTTAGGAAGCTAAAGGATGCAATCGTGTCTACCAATACATCCGGCGCCCAACCCCTGAAGAAGTTTAGAACCAAATCCAAACCGCTCATGGTGAATAAGAAACACGCAGTCGCTGCCAAAATGAAGGCAATGACTTGGCTTTTTGTTGCCGCCGATAAACACGCGCCAATGGCCAAAAACGCTCCGGCCATAAATAAGCTGCCCATATAACTGGTGATTATTACGCCGTTATCTGGATTGCCCAGAACATTAACTGTTACCCACATTGGGAACGTCAGAGCCAAGGCAATGGCAGTGAAGGCCCAGGCAGCCATAAATTTACCAAAAACCGCTTCTGTTGTTGAAATTGGTAATGTCATTAACAGCTCAATGGTCCCTGAATTTCTCTCTTCAGCCCATAACCGCATGGAAATTGCAGGGATTAGAGCTAAATAAAGCCAAGGATGATAGCTAAAGAAAGCCACCAAATCAGCTTGTCCACGGGAGAAAAAGCCGCCTAAGAAAAAGGCGAACGAGCTGGTCATAGCCAAAAAGATAACCAAGAACACATAAGCCACAGGCGTTGCGAAATAGGCTGCGAACTCTCGCTTGGCAATAATATAGATGTTACGCATTTGCGGTCCCCTTCGGAGCTGTAATTTGCCGGAATACGTTGTCCAATGTGCCGCGTTCTACATAAACTTCCTCGATAGGCAATTCTTCTTCGCGGATCACTTGGGACACGTCTTTGCTGTTCGATCCAATCAAACGAATTTGATTTGCACGGCCAGCAACGACTTCAACAGCTCCCATGGTAGAAAGTACTTCACGCACTTTATCGATGCTATCACCCTGAACCGAAACAACGACCGAATTATGATGTGGATCACGTTCAAGTAAGGCTGTTGGCGTGCCATCAGCTAATAACTTGCCGTTAGCAATAATCACAGCTCGCGAACACACGGCTTCAACTTCTTCCAAGATGTGGGTTGATATAATTATTGCCTTATCCTTGGCCATTTCTTCAATGAGGCCACGAACATGATGCTTTTGGTTCGGGTCTAGGCCATCTGTAGGCTCATCTAAAACCAAAATTTCTGGGTCATGGATCATCGCTTGCGCTAATCCAACACGGCGCTTGAAGCCTTTTGATAACGTTTCAATCTGTTGGTGGAAAACCTCGGAAAGCCTGACTTTTTCAACCGTTTCATCAATGCGGCGCTTTTTTTCGGCCCCATTAAAGCCTCTGATTTGAGCAACAAAGTTCAAAAAAGAACCCGGCGTCATATCACCATAGCTAGGGGCTCCTTCTGGCATATAGCCCAATCGGCATTTGACCTCGACCGGAGATTTGCTGACATCAAAGCCGGCAACTGTTGCACGTCCTGAAGTTGGTTCCAAAAATCCAGCTATCATTTTCATTGTCGTCGATTTTCCAGCCCCGTTCGGTCCTAAAAACCCTAAGACTTCACCTTTTGGAACGGCAAGATCAATGCCGTCGACGGCCGAAAAAGCACCAAACGATTTAGACAGCTGTTCGAGAAGAATCAATTGCGACATGCACGCATCCCATATTTTTGTGCCAATCTGTTTAGGCGCCTTTATAGACAGCGCGGGACTTCGATCGGCATCATTTATTGTTAACTCAATTTGCCGACAAATCATCGCAGACGTCAGCGATGCAAAATATAGGGGGAGAACTAGACGGATCAAGGCTTTGATGATTAAAATCTGCTAAAATTGGAGATAACGGCATTTAAATACGAATTATTCCTTATAAATTAGATCAAAAACGGTGTTTTGCGCTTTACCCAGAACCTAAAGCGTGAGTTTTTCATTAAATAATCACGACTTTGCTATACTGATAAAAGTCCTTAAGATTGATATTTAAATTAATAAGTAATGCATACTCGGGTAATTTAAAATATGTCTAGCATACAAACGTTTGCATTCACTAGCGTGATGTTTCTTTTTGTTGGTGGATTGTTTTTTGCCGTCCGCGGATCGGTATCTTATCAAATAACCCAAACAGATGTTCAGCGATTCCATGACTTTGCAGAGTCCAGACCTAGATGGTTTTGGGAAACGGATACGGAAAATTGTGCTATTTACGAAACTCATCATCGCGATTCAATAACAAATAATGAATATTTGGCAACTAAAGGGAAGCCCCGATATCAAGTTGCTGAAATTGACCCATTAAACGAAGCTCGATGGGCGGCCCATAATACTCAATTCGAACAACACGAACCTTTCCAGGATTTTGTCTGTAAATACCAAGCTCCAAATGAAGAATTTCATCATATTCAAGTAAGTGGAAATCAAGGTTTTTTTAATGATAACGGTAAATTTAGCGGATATCGTGGCGTTGGAGCGATCATTGCTGTTTTAGGTACACTTAAAGAGCATGAAAGATCCATGCAAAGGCTGATTTCTGCTTTGGACGTCCATCCAGACCGGATCGCATTTTGCGATGCGGATGATCGGTTCATCTATAGCAATAAACAGTTTTAAAAGATGAACGTTGATATTGCCGACACTTTTACCAAAGGAACACGCTATATTGATATGGTCAAAGCAGGGCTTATTCTTGTACTTGATGTCATTAGCGATATTTTAGATATCCGAAAATCAAAGCTGGAATGATGGAGGAATCCAATAATGTTGTTCAATAAAACGCTTGATTAATGAGTGCTTGATTATAGGACAAGAAAGTATTGACCGTTCTGAACTCAATTTAAGTATTCATACAGCCGATGTTCTTCCTTCTTTGGTTGCAGATAGAACGCAGATTAAACAAATTATACTGAACGTGCTCTCTAAATCTTTAAAATTCACTCTGAAAGGTGGAAGTTCTGAAGTCAGAGCCACAATTAATGTTTTAGGGCAACGTAAAATTGTTGTAAAAAATACAGGTTTTGGGATCGCAGAAGAAGATATCATATTAGTTTTTCAGCCCTTTGGGCAAGCGCGGGAAAATTTCGCAAATACCTATGAGGGAACGTATTTGGGGCTTTTGGCTGTCAATCACTTAACGGAAATGCATCAAGTTAGGATAGAATTAAAAATCCTACTAAATCAGGGGACATGCGTCACTTTATGTTTTCCAGAAAGCTTGATCGAAAGCGTTCTTAAGGCATGAGGAAAGATCTACATTGTACTGCTTTTTGGCAGCACTTAGCCCCCCAATTAAGCCTAAGCGGGACTTGCTCAATATCTGATCCGGTCACCCTATCGCCTACTAATTATAGGGCTTTGTCCGATTCCATAGAACGTGATAGTTATTTGCAGATGCCCCCGCTTCTTGATGAGGTTGAAATAGGCCCCATTCTGGACGGTATTTTTGCTCTCAGTAATGCCGGTTTACCTCCCGTTTTTATATATGTGTATGATCAGCCTTGGGCCTTGTTTGATCGCTTGCGGCCGATCATCCAACCTTTTTTGGGGGATCGGCTTTCTCTTCTCCCAAATTTTTGGGCTTGGCATATTCCTGTAAAAGAAGGCGCGTCTGGTTGGCCTGTTCATACAGATTGTAGCGCCAAAACCCGGCTCAATTGTAGCGATGGAGGTACAATGCTGATGAGTATGTCCTTGTGGGTCCCATTGACGGATGCGACTAAGGATAATGGGTGTATGGTCGTGCTGCCTAGGTCTCGCGAAATGTTGTACGATCCCACTATAACAGACCCGGCCCAAATTAATGCTGATGATGCCATTGCGTTGCCAGCTAAAGCGGGGTCAGTACTGGGCTGGTCCCAAGACCTCTATCATTGGAGCGCATATGTTACTGCGAATGCAAACGAACCAAGAATTAGTTTGTCGCTTGAGTTTCAAAATCCGGCTTTCGCACAATTAGCAGAACCCTTGCTTGATATAGGGCGTCCCCCCCCATTTAAAGATCGTCTGTCGTTAATTTTGAGGCAGTTTGAAAACTATCAACACATGGAACACATTAATTTTGATGTAAATCGAAAAAATAAGTAACTGAATCGTTATTGTAAGCTGCGCACCAAGGTTGCAGCATGCACAATACTTGTAACATAAATAATAAAATTACACTGTCTGTTCTTTTTATTGAGCGGGAACAGTTTCTTGGTTCGGGGCATTATAAACGGCTTTCCTGGCGACGAGGCCATGCGAATGGCCTACAAGAGCAAAAAGGTTGATACTCCTGCGGGCACTCTGAGCGTCTCACAGGCGCCTTGCTTGACCGTCTGAATCATCACGTCAAATTCCTTAAAATGAATGGCGATAGCTACCGCCTCAATCAGAGCAAAGCCAAACAAAAGTAAGAAGGAAAATACAATCTAATAAGGGGGCCAATTGGCCCCCTTATTAGATCATTTAAGTATATTTATACTGGTAGACTTTTGCGCCGCCCCGTGGCCTAGTTTTGTTCTGCCATTGACACCAATGGGAGATGGTGCAGCGTGAGGAGGAGATGATTCGCGCATTTATGATATCTTGAACACGATGCCATGCATAACTTTTGAAGTATCAGGTTCCTAAAATATTGAGGTTTTAGTGTCCGGTGTCCGGTGTATCACGGATAATGAGTGTTTTTGATCCGCGTGGTGGAAGGTGGTGATGTTCGGTTTTGGGGGCGAAGTGGAATCAAAATTCAGTTGGGGATTTAGACCGCTGTTAGCCCGAAGCGGATATTTATTATACGAGTATATGCCATATTACGCTTCAGGCACATACGTAGTTTACAAAAATTCGTCTCTATTCACTCTTCTATTTTAAACGACCTCAATAAGAGCGACGTATAAACTAAAGAGTAACATTTAAAATTCAACGTAAAACGGCTCTTGTTGAGTGTTCGCGTTGCTGTGCTGTGTAAATCAGACGCTTTCTAGCCATAGTGAGACGAGTTCGTATAAGTATGACAGTGCCGTCCTAATTCAATTTGATGGCAAAGGGTGCGAGGTTAAAATGCACCCCCTATGTTTTTTAGCAGTACAATTAGGGTTTGGTTCTTTTATTTATATATGAAAATTGGTTAATCCAACATGTGCTGCCGCTACTGCCGCCGCTGTTGAGAAAGTTCACCAAGCTTCTAATCTTCACCTACGGCTGCAAGTGCAACCATCGACTTGAAATCGGTTGTGTGATTACAGCGTGGGCGTCGTGTCATGATAGTTCTCCTGTTGATGGCAAAGTATGCAGTTGAAGGTCAAAAATCCAATTATCGTAACTGTTCAGATTTATCGAGCAACCTCTCTTAACATATATGGAATTGGAACTAACCAAAACAACGAGAAGGGTTTTTAATAGTTTCATCTCGCCGCAGAGCAAGGGAACATAAATGCACAATCTTAAGTAGGTGTTATGTCTCAAAATGGCGTTGTCACTCCACAAAACACTGATGATGCCATCAAGTGGTGGAGACGCGCTGCAAAGCAAGAAGACGCAAATGCACAATTTAATCTAAGATATGCTTATGAGGGAGGGTGCGGTGTCGAGCAGAACTTTGCACAAGTATTAAGCCTCTACACTCATTCAACTAATGAAGATTTTGGCGACGCATAGTTTCGACTATTTATTTTTTATGAATCAGGCCAAGGAATTAAGCAGGATGTCTACCTAACTGCCAAGTTGCATGAATTTGCAATAGAACAGGTTCTAGTGGACGCACAATACAAAAAAGCGGAGCTTAATCGTATTGGCGCTGGTGTGGAACAAAGTAATTTGAATGCGGCTAAATGGTATGAACTATCGGCAAAGCACGTAAACCACCAGCACAGTTTTGTATGGGCTGAATATATTCCGAAGGACACGGACTTCATCAAGATGACTATATGGCGTATAGGTGGCTTTCTCTAGCGGCTTAGTAAGGTGTTCCAGATGCACAGAAAGTACTCTGCTGCTTGTAAGTGAATGGTTTCGCGGCTTCAAGATTTTGTTGAGTTATGTAAGTGGGGGAGCATTGCCATTCAATCGGGATTGGACGATGCAAAGGAACTGTTCGTGTATTTAATAGACTTTATGTCTCCTGTACAAGTTGACGTGGCCAAAATCCTTGCAATGGATTGGATCCCGGAAAATAGCGTGAGGAATTAGGGAGATGAGAAAACCTGCGATGACCAATGTAGTGTAAAATGCAGAAAATCGGTCAACGGAACATCAGTGTTTCAAAACTTACAAAACTGAACAAGATTGTAGATGACCGAGATAGAATAGAAGCCATATAAGGACTGTTTTTATTTTTAGTGATAATTATATGATGGCTAGGAAATATACACCTCTTTTTTGGCCAAACTTGAGATAACAAAAATCCCCTGTTTTACGGGGTTTAATGATGGTGGAGCCGGACGGTCTCGAACCGACGACCTCAACGCTGCCAGCGTTGCGCTCTCCCAACTGAGCTACGGCCCCGTATGTATTGTTACACAGCAGACGGGTTCTGCTGTTTAGGGAATTAATAACTTTTAGTCCTTAAAGGCAAGCAAAATCCTGTAAGGATTTACTTGCTATCAATAAACTAAATTATATTAATCTTTGTTGTCTAGATCGACTTCGACGTGTTCTTTGATTTCAGCCATATCATCATCGTCATCGTCTAGATCAGACGTGTCATCAATTATGCTGTCATCATCGTCATCGTCATCGTCGTCTTCTTCAAGTGTTGCGTCCAGATCGTCATCATCATCTAAAAGAACGTCTTCAGATTCTGTTTCTTCATCTGTTTTTTCAACTACAGGTTTTTTAGGCGCTGCAGCGGGCGCAGAAGCACTGCGACGCCCTTTGACAACAGGTGTGTATTCCGTCTCGCATTTAGGACACGCTGGTTTAATCGCGTTCATGTCATAGAATGCAGCGCCACAACTTTGGCACTTGAGTTTTTTACCCCAACTTGGTTTAGCCACGTTAGTCCTCCGGAAGGTCAAATCTATAAAACGGAATGCCATTTGCCACTTTATTAAGGCTCTGTCAAAAACAAAAAGCGATTCTTGGTATTTTTTTATTGCCCGCCTCTGTTACGGAACGCTTTTACGTGCTAAATACGCGAAAATTGAACATAGTATCCCATCAAATTAAATAAAGGTTGAGATCGTTGAAAGTCGTCATCTCTTGTAAAGCAAACGCCTTGTCTGGCAACATTACCGTCCCTGGCGATAAATCCGTATCCCACCGCGCGCTGATATTGGGCAGCATTGCCGTTGGTGAAACACACGTCGAAGGCCTTTTAGAAGGCGAGGATGTGATGGCAGCCGCCGCTGCCATGCGGGCATTAGGGGCGCAAATCAGCCGAGATGATGCAGGCCTGTGGACCGTTATTGGTTGCGGTGTTGGCGGATTGCATGAACCCAATCAGATTTTGGATATGGGTAATTCAGGTACCGCGGTCAGGCTTCTGATGGGATTGGTTGGAACGCAAACGTTCACATCAACCTTTACTGGAGACGAATCGTTAAATAGCCGCCCCATGGAGCGCGTTATGGACCCACTCCGCCAAATGGGTGTCCAATTTACATCGCGTTCCGGTGGTCGTTTGCCGATTACGGTGAGCGGAAGTGATTTGATTAAGCCTATTGAATACGAGCTTCCTGTCGCTTCGGCTCAAGTCAAATCAGCGATCTTGTTAGCTGGCTTAAACGCGCCCGGGAAAACCACCGTCATTGAGCCACAGCCCACCCGCGATCATTCAGAGCGGATGTTGCGTCATTTTGGGGCTGAAGTGATTACTGAAAACTTGGATGGCGGGGGTGTGAAAATAACACTGACGGGGCAACCTGAATTAGAAGGCCGCGATATTACAGTGCCGGCTGATATCTCGTCGGCAGCGTTTCCCATTGCAGCAGCCTTAATTGTTCCCGGATCGAATTTACTAATCCGAAATGTTGGGGTGAACCCACTGCGCGCGGGCTTGATTAAAACGCTGCAAGAAATGGGCGGCAAAATCACAATTGAAAATAGCCGTGGAGAAGCTGGTGAGCCATTGGCCGATTTGCGTGTTGAAGCGTCCCAATTGCATGGAATTACGGTGCCTGCATCGCGCGCGCCGTCAATGATTGATGAATATCCTGTTCTGTCTGTTGTTGCGACCTGCGCAACAGGGACAACCCATATGGTGGGGTTGGCTGAATTACGTGTTAAGGAAAGCGATCGATTGGCGGCAATGGCGACCGGATTGGCAGCTTGCGGGGTGCTGATAGAAGAAACGGAAGACAGCTTAACCGTCCACGGCTCAGATCAACCCATAGACGGCGGTGCATTGATTGCTGCTAATTTAGATCACCGCATTGCCATGGCCTTTAGCGTTTTGGGCATGGTTAGCCTAAATCCAGTAACGATTGATGACGGATCGCCGATTGCGACCAGCTTTCCGGGATATATCAAATTAATGAACTCTTTGGGTGCCAGAATTGAAACGCGATAAGTTAAAGGATAGTTCACATGATTATTGCTATTGATGGGCCCGCTGCTGCAGGAAAAGGAACTTTGGCCCGGCGCGTTGCTGAGCATTTCAACTTAGCTTATCTAGATACAGGCCTGCTTTATCGCGCTGTTGGTAAAAAAGTTTTAGATGCTAGCAATGATCCTGAAGACGCGGTGGCAGCTGAAACAGTTGCCCGTGCTCTTAATGCTCAAGATTTGAACGCCGACGGTTTGCGTGTTGATGCCGTTGCACAGGCTGCATCTAAGGTTTCTGCGGTTCTGGGCGTACGTGCTGCCCTTTTGGACTTCCAACGGGACTTCGCAAAAACGCCACCTGAGGGCCTTAATGGAGCTGTTTTAGATGGTCGCGACATTGGAACGGTCGTCTGTCAAGAGGCAACGGCTAAGCTGTTTATCACCGCAAGCACTGAAGTTCGCGCAAATCGGCGGTTTAAGGAGTTGCACCAAGCGGACTCTAGCGCTATATATGCGCGCGTTTTAGAAGACATGAAGGAACGCGATGAGCGGGATTCATCCCGGTCTTTCGCTCCTTTAGTAGCGGCCAAGGATGCAAATGTGATAGATACCAGTGATTTGAGCGCCAACCAGGTGTTTGATCAAGCATTGATATTTATTGCTACAAAGACCCAAAAAGCCTGATTTAATAAAGGTAAATTGAGTAAGAGCCGTGCCAACATGTGTTGGATTATCGCGGGTAACCAGACCGTTTAAGACCACCGGAACCAACCGGTAGGCAAGAAATGATAACTAGAAAGGACTTACGACACCATGGCAAAAGCCACAATAATACCTGATGAAGAATTTGTAGTTACTGAAGATTTTTCCGCGCTTCTTGAAGAAACCTTAGGCGATAACGGCTTTGAAGGCCGTGTCATCAAAGGCACCGTTCTTGACGTCTTAAGCGATGTTGTCATCGTTGACGTTGGGCTTAAATCAGAAGGCCGCGTTCCAGTTAAAGAATTTGTTACCCCAGGTGTGCCCCTTGAATTAACAGCTGGCGACACCGTCGACGTTTATGTCGAACGTTATGAAGACCGCGACGGCAACATTCGCCTAAGCCGTGAAAAAGCACGTCGAGAAGAAGCTTGGTTCGAGCTTGAAAAAGCCTTCAACAACACAGAGCGCGTCAATGGCGTTATCTTTGGTCGTGTGAAAGGTGGCTTTATTGTTGATTTGTCCGGCGCCGTTGCCTTCCTACCAGGCAGCCAAGTCGATATTCGCCCGGTTCGCGACATCGGCCCGCTTATGGGAACTCCACAGCCTTTCCAAATCTTGAAAATGGACGCGCAGCGCAACAACATCGTTGTTTCACGTCGTGCTGTATTGGAAGAAACACGTTCTGAAGCCCGTTCCGAGTTGATCTCCAATTTGACCGAAGGCCAAGTTCTTGACGGCATCGTCAAAAACATCACCGATTACGGCGCATTTGTCGATTTGGGCGGTGTTGATGGCTTGTTGCACGTCACAGACATTGCTTGGAAGCGTATCAACCATCCATCCGAAGCCTTGCAAATTGGTGAAACCATCAAAGTACAGGTTATTCGTTTCAATGCAGAAACCCAGCGTATATCATTGGGCATGAAGCAGCTTGAAGTCGATCCTTGGGACGGTGTTGATTCTAAATTCCCAGTTGGAACACGCTTCACAGGTCGGGTTACTAACATTACCGATTATGGTGCATTTGTTGAGCTAGAAGCTGGCGTTGAAGGTTTGGTTCACGTTTCTGAAATGAGCTGGACGAAGAAGAACATCCACCCAGGAAAAATCGTTTCTACTTCTCAAGAAGTTGAAGTTATGGTTCTGGATGCGGATCCTGAGAAGCGTCGCATTTCATTGGGTCTCAAGCAGTGCTTGGATAACCCTTGGGATGGCTTTGCTGCTAAATACCCAGTCGGTACTGAAGTCGAAGGCGAAATCAAAAACATCACTGAATTCGGGTTGTTTGTTGGTCTTGAAGGCGAAATCGATGGCATGGCTCACTTGTCAGACCTTAGCTGGGATATGACTGGCGAAGAAGCGCTTAAAGATTACAGCAAAGGTGACACGGTTAAGGCCAAGGTTCTTGATGTTGATATTTCTAAAGAGCGCATCAGCTTAGGCCTTAAACAGTTGACTGCTGATCCGTTTGAATCAAGTGGAAGCGACCTGAAAAAGAATGATGTTGTTACCTGTACGATCACAGCTATTCAGGATGCGGGCATTGATGTCATGGTAAATGACAGCATCCCAGGCTTCATTCGTAAGACTGAATTGTCTCGCGAACGTTCCGAGCAACGTCCAGATCGTTTTGCAGCCGGTGAAAAAATCGATGCTAAAGTAACGCAGTTCGATAAAACAAGCCGTCGCTTAACGCTTTCTGTTAAAGCACTTGAAGTTCAAGAAGAAAAAGCAGCAATGCAAGCTTACGGATCATCTGATTCCGGCGCTTCCCTTGGCGATATCTTGGGTGCTGCTCTTCAAGAAAAGCAGAATGGAGCAACGGACGAAAATCCTGCTACAAAGAAAAAAGCAGCTCCTAAAAAAGCAGTAGCTACAGAAGATAACACTGCTGAAGCAGACGCTGAAGAAAAGTCAGCTAAGAAAAAAGCAGCCCCTAAAAAGGCCGTTGCTAAGAAAAAATCTGAAGACGCTGAAGACGAAGCCTAAGGACTATTTCTTGATGACCCGGGTCTCATTCTTGAGGCCCGGGTTACAAGGATACAAATGCAATGTCATATGAAACAGACATGATTATAGATAGGCGTCGTTTAAAACGGCGTCTGACTTTTTGGCGGATCGTTGGTGTGTTGGCCGTTATTGCAGCACTTATCACAGCTTTTGGCCGCTTTGACTTAGGCGGTGAAGAAGAACGAATTGTACGTTTAAGTGTTGATGGCATTATTGTTAATGATCGCTTGCGTGAAGAAAAATTAGATCAAATTTCTAAAGACGAGAATATTAAAGCGCTGATTCTTGCTATTAATAGTCCGGGTGGCACCTTTACTGGTGGCGAAAATTTATATCATAGCATTCGTAAAGTTGCGACAAAGAAGCCTGTTGTTGCCTTATTGGGAGGAACGGCGGCATCAGCTGCATACATGATAGCCATTGCTGCGGATCACGTTATTGCTGGCAATGGGACGATCACAGGGTCCATAGGCGTGATTCTTCAAACCGCTAATTTCACAAAATTGATGGATAAAGTTGGGATTAAATCGGTAATTATCAAAAGTGGGCCGATGAAAGCGCAGCCTAACCCTATGGAGCCATTTTCTGAAGGGGCTCGGGCGGTTACGGTATCTGTGATTAAAGATTTTTTCGACATGTTTGTTGAAATGGTCATGGATCGCCGCAAAATGGATAAGGAGACAGCGTATAAATTGGCCGATGGGCGAATATATTCTGGTCGCCAAGCCAAAGCCAACAGATTGGTTGATGCGATAGGGCGTGAAGCCGATGCGTTAAAATGGCTGAATGAAGTGCACGAAATACCTATCGAATTGCCTATCGTTGACGTTCAAATTAACTATAAAGATGAAAAATGGCGTGAGTTTTTTGGAAATAGTTTGGGAAAAGCGCTGTTTTCTAAACGACTTAGGCTTGACGGAGTGTTATCTCTTTGGCAACCTAACAGTAACCTAGATTAAGATTAATTATCACGGCCGAGCACAAGTGCTTACAGGTGTTATATAAAAGCCGAAACTTCGGCACACCAACATATCGAAGTTGAATAGATAATTAGGGAGGTTGATTAGTGACTAAATCTGAATTAATTGCTAAGCTAGCGAATGAGAACCCGCATCTTTTTCAACGAGATGTTGAGCGAATTGTAACAACAATTTTTGATGAAATTTCTAATGCGCTTGCCCAAGGCGACCGGGTTGAACTGCGTGGTTTCGGCGCCTTTTCTATTAAGGAACGCGGATCGCGTATTGGGCGTAACCCACGCACCGGTGAATCGGTTGAAGTTAGTGAAAAGTTCATTCCTTATTTTAAAACTGGAAAACAATTGCGCGAGCGCTTAAATCCATCAGTATAAACCGCGTAACCGCCCGCAAACTAAGACCAGTACATAGGGATACCCGGTGTTTTCTAATTTAAAAAAAATTGTGATGTGGATTACTGCGGCATGCTGCGCCGTCTTTATTGCAACTTTTTCTCTGGCTAATCGAACTCCAATCGAAATTGATATATGGCCTTTACCGCTTAAACAACAGGTTCCTTTGTTCGCGCTCCTTTTGGCCTGCATTGGAATTGGAATCTTG
>Ga0114994_10002389_pt1 | contig 13694 bp, 7 predicted proteins | sample ArcticOcean_MG_C_9_FD_87043 | JGI IMG/M metagenome (GOLD analysis project Ga0114994, IMG submission 87043) | Marine microbial communities from western Arctic Ocean - ArcticOcean_MG_CB2_152 | ecosystem: Environmental > Aquatic > Marine > Oceanic | place: Arctic Ocean: Canada Basin | collected... | reverse complement strand
TCGCGGCCGCCGCGGCCGGCGGCGGCGACGGCCTCGACGTGGGCGACGTCGAGATCGCCGACGAGTGAGCGCCGCGGCCGCTCCGGGGCCGCCGCGCCCGCTTTAAAACGGTTTTAGACTCCCGTCTCTACGACGCGCCCGGGGCACGTCCGCGCCTCCGGAAGGGGGCCGCACGCCGTCGCCTCGCCTAGGGGCCTCAGGGCCAGGCTAGCACCGCGGAAGAATCGCACTGGTTCGTAATAAGTTACTCGCGGACGGGACTCGTCCTCATTTGGACCTCGCCTAGAGCGTCACCTCGCCCTCGAGGAGCGCCGCCTCGTAGCGGCCACGGCTGAGGGCCTTGGAGCCCTTGCGGGGCTTGCCGTACTTGGCCTTCTTGGAGGCCTGGGCCTTCATCTCGTTGTCCCGGACGACCTGTTGGTACGGGTTGAGTGCGAGCATGGCCTCGAGGTTATTGAGCGGGTTCTTCTTGGGCGCCTTGGGGCGCTGCGTGTCCGCCTCGGCGGCGCGCACGACGGACTGGATCTCGTCCGAGTTGATGAGGCGCGCCAGGTCCGCGTTCTCCATGCACGCGCGGGGGAGCACGTAGCCCTGCTTGAGGGCGGCGGCGCCGCCCGTGCCGTAGAGCGCGTCCAATTTGGCGAAGGCGTCCGAGGTCCAGACCACGAAGCGGCCGCAGTGGCCGCCCGGCGCCAGCAACAGGAGGTTCAACCGGTCGATGTGGCAGAGGTCGATGCCCGGCAGGTTGCGCATGGCCCGGGGCAGTTGCTCCGCGCCGGCGTGCACGATGAGGGGGCCCTTGCGGCCGACGTAGCGCCGGTTGCGCATCTTGCCCTTGCCCGCCCGCAGCTTCTTCGAGTCCGAGCACTTGTCGGCGTCGGCCTGGGCGCCCAGGGCCGCCAACAGCTTGACGGCGTCCTTGGTCTTGGCCAGGGAGTCCACGGAGGCGTCCACGACCAACGGGAGCTCGGGCACCTCGTCGATGCGGTGTCCGCGCGCCATCACGAGGGGCGGGCAGGCCGACGCGGCAATGGCCGACGCCACGGCGTAGCGGCGCTCGTTGAGGTTGATCTTGCGGTGCCACTTGCGCCACACCTTGGTGGGGGCGAACATGCGGCCCGAACGGCACATGTTACCGAAGGCGCCCTGGCCGGAGCGCTGCGTGCCGCCGCCCTGGACGCGCGGGATGCGGGACACGGCCCGGCCCGTGCCCCACGACTGCGCCGAGGTCTGGTGGCCGGCCTTCATCATGACCGCGTACGCCTGGCGCGCGTTCTTGGCGATGTTTGTGTGCACCGAGCGCACCACGTCCGGGCGGATGGGCGCCGCGAAGACGCCCGGGAGCGGGAGGCTCGCGCCGGTCGCGGCGCCGTCGGCGCCGTAGACCGTCACGAGGGGGCGCGTCTCGGCCATCGTCGATCTGCGGGGGGCGGCGCGGTGAGCGGTGCGTCCTCTGCGGTCTTTCTCTCGTCGGTGGCGTGCAGCGCGTCTCGCGTAGCTATCTGCCGGCTCGGCGAGCCCTCGCAGCGCGCCGCGGCACGGCAGCGGCCGCTGACAGGCTTAGCCTTGCTGCTGCTCTAGCTCCGCCGCGTTGGCGAGTGGCCGTCTCTTCTTGCTGCTGCGGTCGAAGATGCTCGTCTTAGTCACGTTTGAGTTGTGCAGACGCAGTACTGTGCCTATTGGAGCGAGCTACGGCCGTCCAATTGACGATCGCCACTGAAAAGCGAGGATGAATGAATGCTCCACTAGCCTCTGAAAGCTACTAGCCTTGAGCTGACATTTTGGAAGGCGCACGCCGTCGCACACAACGATAACGATGCCACCACCACCGCCACGAGTCCCAGAATCCCAGAGCGCACAGAGTACGGGACCCCTCACTCCAACTTGGCCCGTCCAAGTTGCGCCGACACCGGTCGGATTTTAAAACTACAGAGACACGTTTACACAGCCCCCCACCAAGCGCGGCCTTAGCGCGAACCAACTCCTCCGAGCCCGGGTCCGCGCGCAGCCCCAGCGCCTCGGCGTCGGCGATGGCAGCGGCGAGCGCCGCCCGGTCCGTCGCCGCAACTAACCCATCAAGCGCCGCCGCGACGCGCGCCGCCGGCACCGCCGCCGGCAGCTGCGACCGCTCCTGCCACACGCGGTACGCGCGCGTCCGCCTTCCTTCGGCGTCGCGCAACACGAGCGTTTCATATACAGGTTCAGCCGCAAGCCGCGCGTCCCCGAGCCGCGCGAGCACGCAGACGCAGACGTGGGGCTTGCGCCCCGCCTTGAAAACGACGTCGACGCGCCGTAACAGCCCAAAACCGTACGCCAGGGGCGCGCTCACGCACCTCTCGTCCTGCGCCGCCATGACGAACGCGAAGGTCCCGCCAGGTGCCAATGCTTTCTCCGCGCACGCGCAGTAGTCGTCCAGCCCGCCCCGGAACTCCAACCGACAGAACGCGCGCTGGTCGTGGGGGGACCCCACGGCTTGTGCCGGCGGGAAGTAGGGCGGGCTCCCCGTGACCAGGTCGAACGCGTGCTCCCCGTCAAAGGTCCGCAAATCCGAAAGCACAAGCTTTACGCGACTTTCCAGATTATTCTTCGCGACCGTCCTCCGACACAGGTCATGGGATAACGATTGGGCCTCCACACACGTCAAAGAAGCTGTGGAAGCCACGCGCAACAGCGCCGTGAGCCCGACGCTGCCCAGGCCGCTGCCGAGGTCCAAGAGTTTGTTGGCACATAAAGCACCCTCCGCGGCAAAGAACCCGCACAGGGCGTCGTCGTTCGAGAAGCGGTGGCCCTCCTTGAGCTGTGCTATTTTCCAGTCCGGCGTCAGCGTGTCCCAGGTGCACTTGGCCACACGGCCTCGTCTCTCTAGTGTGGCGAAGCGGGCCGTGGGCACTAGCACACAGTGGGGATTCTTCGGGAAGGGCGCCGGCATCCTCGTGCGGCGTCGCAGCGGCGCCGGAGCTGTGCGCTGCAGCAGCTCGGCCACAAGGAGTGGGTATGCAGCCGCAGCGATGGAATTAATCAGCCACAGCTCACGACGTTGTCGCAGCGAGTTATAATTGAAATCAAAAGGACGCGTAGGGCAAGCTCGAGGCAAGCTGACACAAAACAAAATGGGGAAAACCCGGCACTTGCGGACTCCGACCCGACGGGCACTAGAGGACTTGTACTCGCACCGTAATAGCACCACCACGAAGGAGAGCACGTAAAGATACTACATGTTAAGACAAAACCAGCTCACAGGGCCCGGGCCCACCAGCCACACGGCCCGAGGCCCGCGCCGCCGCACGCGCCCACCACCTCCATGGCGAAGGGCACGGGGTCCCGCGCGCCGAGGTCGACGCTCGACGACCGCATACGCGCGGCGCCGGCGCGGCCCGTCTCCAGCGACGACGTCGTCGCCTGCAAACCCCGCTTCCTTTTCGAGAGGCGCGTGAAGGACGTGGCCGTGACGCGCACGAGGAGCGCGTCGCCGCACTGGATCTTCCGCTGCGAGGCGTCCAGCCAGAGCCGCCGCGACGCGTCGAAGGTCGACTGTTGCGGGAGGTCCTTCGCCGGCACGCGAATCTGCGAGAAGAAGCCGCACGAAACGCGCAGGCCGCTCTCGTCCGCCGCCTCCACCGTACCCCGTATCACCTCCCCCACGAAGGGTCGAAAGACCAACAGGCGGAACTCGCTCTGGTACGTGGCTCCGCCGTCTAAAGCATGGACCAATCCGTCGCCCAAGGTCTTCGCGGATTCGCAGCAGACCACGAAGCCCACATCAGACAAGACGCGGCCGCTATACCGCGCGTCGACCTCGTCTCGCAGCGCCGACGCGGGCGCCTTCCCAAAGGCAGCCGGGCTCACGCGGATCGTGTCGCGGACGACGGCGAGCACGAACATGGCCTCCTTTATGACTCGTCGCCGGCGTTACGGCAGCGGTGCGGCGCTCTTCACCACAGGTCCTCCTTGGAGCGATTACTCGTCTCCGGAGGCGCGGCACGCGCACAGCGGTGCAGCGCCCGGGACGTATGAACGATAGTGCGTGTCTACGCAGTGTTCGCTCACCAGCCTAGCCGCGAGTGCCTCCGTCGCGTCGATCGCGATTCGGCTATGACGGGTTTTTAGGACGGGTTTATTCCGCTCTCGATCTGTACGTCGCAGCCTTTGAAGATACTGCACGCACGAGCAGAGGCTGCCCTTACTTGGTAACCCCGGGCGATTTTTGGCACAGCACCTCTAGCTAGCTCGCCACAGGTAGCGAGAGCCAGTTATTTCTCATTGCCCAAGGTTACTAGAGCCAGCTATCTCGACCATGTCCCAGCCCGCTGCGCCGACGCTGAATGCGATGCCAAAGCCCGATGAGGTCCGCATAGAGTTCGACGTGCCGACCGACGGCGCCACGCACGCGGTCGTCCACTTACACGACGCGGCCGGGGCGACGCAGATGTACGATGCGGAGACGCAGAAAGTGTTACCAGCCGGCGCAAAGGGCAAGGCGATCACCCTCAAAGTAAAAGGGCAGAGGCGGACGCCCAAACGCAAGAGCTTCTCCATCTCAGGCCTCGGGGGTGGCACATACACGGCTACGGTACAGTTTCGCCAGCCGGATGATGTAGAGTGGGGTACGGCGTCTCCCCGCAGCGCGCCGCTTGTGCGCGCGCTGCCGCCGGCTTGTGGAATACCGGTGCTGGAGCCAGTCTCCGACACGGAGATTAGGGTTCATTTTGCGGTTCCGCAGGGCTGCAGATCTGGTGACGTTTGCTTTTACGAAGATGGAGCGAGAAAAGGGCGACATGTCACCAATGACACGTGCAAGCTGATTGATAGGAGTGGGCCGTCGTTTGCCATGACGGACGGCAAGACTATTGTTGTCAAAGGCCTGTCTCATTCGATAACCTACACGGTGACGGTAGGGGCGCACAACGGCATCGGCTGAGGCGCCTTTTCGCCAGCAAGCAAGCCGATGAAGCTCGCCGACTATCTGCCGCCGGGGCCGGGTGCGCCGGTCCTGGACCAAGTCTCCGCGGACTCGGTGCGCGTGCTCTGTTCGGTGCTCCCGAAGTGTACTCAAGCAGCCATCTTCTTCCGAAAAGCGGGCGCAGGAGTCGCCGGCACGCTGGGAGTCGACCACGGAAGCGGCAACAAACTCATTCAGTCAGGGACTGGTGGGATAGCATCACCCGTGCTCATTGCTATAAAGGCGTCGTCGTGCCCGGGTTGTCGCCCGAGACGGAGTACGAGGTCTATTGCAAGCAAAATAATAGTTTTGGCTGGTCGTTAAACTCGCAGTTCGCCAAGTTCCGCACGCGCTCCGACCCCGCCGACGAACCCGAGGTCACCGGCGTGCAAACTCAAGAGGAGCGGGACCGGGAGGCGCTGAAGCGGGCGTCGACGTCGACGCGGACGATGACGACGCGGGAAAGCCGGCCAAGCGCGGCAAGCGCGGGAAGAAATAGGAATTCTACAGCGCGTAGCGTCGTATGAACATCAACGTCCCGGGCCAAAGGCGCCAAGGTGCAAGGCCAGAGGAACACGGACTGCAAAAGGTTGTGTAAGTGAAAAATGGTATGAATTACGCCACTAGAAATGACTAGTGGGCCGGCTTGCCGACGAACTCGACGCCGACGCGGTGCAGGAGCAGGTGGAACTCATCGAGGTCGAGCGCGCCGTTGCCGTCATCATCAATATCCTTGATGAGGTTGTAGACCTGCGCGACGAACGATGAGGCGCGGCGCTGGCGCGGCGATTCGGTCGGGAACGCCCGCGGGGAGGGTCCTCCGTAAATGGATGGCGCTTCGTTCGATCGTCACAATATTGCGAATTCGGAGGTACAAAATGTGGAAGGCTCGTCATCGGACCCGTAATAAAAGGGGACGCCGCGAAACGCACGTCGTCGATGGACAGTTCCTGCCCGATCTCGCGAATTGTTTGATGCAGCTCGTGCACCGTGATGAGCCCGCCCCGGTCGTCGTCGACGATCTCGAACATCTCCCTTAACAGATCCCGCGGGTCCGCCTGTGTTCGCACGTGCCGCTCCAACTTCCGCCCGAACGCGTAGAACTCGTCGAAGCAGATCTCGCCGCTGCCGTCCACGTCTAATAACTCGATGATCTGCGTGATATCACTATTCTCAAAACCCGAACTGAACTTAATGAGCAAGACGCGCAGCTCGCCCCGGTCAAAAATCCCATCTCCATTGCTGTCGAAGACGTCGAAAATAGAGCGCCAGGAGCGCTCCTCGCGCTCGTCGGGCTCGTCATCTATTAAAATGTTGGATTCCAGGACTTTCCGGACGACGTCGGGCTTCCTCAAAAACGTGACGACCTTCAGCGCCTCGAAGGCGGCCACGGTCCGCTGTCTCCTAATAACGTGTTCGACGAACCGCAGGTTCTGCAGCGACTCCACGTGCCCGGCGATCGCGAAGTCGTCCACCGCTTCGCGGACGTAGAACGTGCACAGGACAGGCGGCAACAAAGCGATCCCTAGAATCATACAGCGCTGGTACAGGGGCTGGGTGGCGAGGACCTCGCCTTGGATGAGCGCGGGCGCGTGCACGAGCAGTAGAATAGCGATATAGATGGCGGCGCCGAGCGGCACGAAGCGTAAGATGAACAACGTGAACTTGGCCTTTTGTTTGGACCCGGACCAGAAGGCGTGGTGGTACGTCGTATTGACCGCCGTCTTCTGCACGTGCACACCTTTGCGCGGCGACGTCGGCGACGGCGACTTGGAGCCGTTCTGCACGCGTCGCACCGAATGGTTCGCCGCCGCTCTGAGTGAACCGGGCCGGCCCCGGCCTTCGGCCTCGGCGAGTAGAGGAGCGGTGTGCTGCACGAGAATCCTTCTTAACTTGGCCAGGACCAACCCGGCCATAAGCGGCAGCGCGTACCCCGCCAGGATCCAGCTCAGCATCTTCTCTCTTTTACCCAGTAGGCCGTCGATCTGCCACGCGAGTAATAGCACGACTTCTAAACAAACCCAGGACTTGACGGGCACTTCCACTAAATCTTCCAACGTCCGGCCCAAAGCGATGCCCAGGTACGAGGCGAACTCGAAGTCCGCCGGGTGCAGCCGGCGCACCTGGCAAAATCTATCTCTCGTCAAGGAAAAGATGAGTGCGTCGACGTCTTCGTCCAGCGAGTGCGTCGCTAAAGATAACAAGGAAGACCCCTGGAGCTGTTTGTGTTTCCGGATCGTTCTTTCGTGCACTTTGGTCAGCGAATGGCTTTCCCACGCCTTCCACTTGTGAACCACGCGATCCCCTAATCGAGCTAAATAAACCGCTTGCGCCAAGAAAATGATCATGACCAAAAACAGGACCATGTGCACGCTCTCCCCCAGCTCGGGGATGATCGTCGAATCGCCGTACACCTCCTCCGAGAGTTCATGAGGCCACGCCATTTTGAAGAGGAGAAAGAGCGTGAGGCCGATGAAGCCGAGTAAAGTGAGCTCGCCGAAGAGCCCGACGATGATCGGGCGCATGGTCTCGCTCGTGTGCTCCAGGAGGTGTTCGTGTGTTATTTCAAAGAGCAAGGAGACTCCGACTAAGCAAGAGACGGCGAGAACAATAATGTGGAGCTTTAAGACTCTTTCTTCCTCCTCCTCCTCCTCGTCGCCCTCCTCCCGTTCCTCCTCCTTCTCGGCGTCGCTGTCGGTCTCTTTCAGGTCCTCGCAGGCGCTCTCCCACGGCCGCACGCATTGGCCGCCGCACCAGGTATAGCCCGCGCTTGTAATACAGCCGTGCGCATCGGCGTCGCCGCCGACCACGGGTGCCCCCGCGGCCACGGCCGCGAGCAGCAGGGCGGCCAGCGCTCGCCCCATGGGTGCTATAGTGTTTTTTTGTTTGTGCTGCACTCAAGGCAGCACGAATCGCGCCAAGGAGTACGACTGAAAGTTCAGAAGTCTCAGTAGCAGTGCTAGACGCTTACTGCCGCTGCTAGCGTCGCATAGCGCGGAAAAGCTGAATAAAACCCGTACCGTACCGACTCCCGCAATCGTCCTAGAGCTACCCCGGAGCCCGCCCGAGGGCTCTCCCGGTCATCACGAGGAATTAGTCACCGCGGGGGAGCTCAGACTTTGGCCAGTTTGGCCCGGTTGGGGGCGATTGCTCGGGGGGGGGCGGCGCCACGGACTCGGGGTCGAACGTCCGGGGGACGGACGGCTCCCCGAGGCCCTACAATTGGAAACAAAGGCACTGGCTTCCAAAGTCCAAATCTGAGCTCGAGCCCTCCTCGATAAAAAAAAGCTATGGCACATCACTCGCTTCGTGTAGCGCTAAAGGGTCAGCGTGGGCACCGCTGCGCACACGCGCGTACCAATGAGTGCTCCGCCAGCATGGATGGAGACGGAGGCGCCGCCAGCCCTCGCTGCCACTCCAGCAGCGGTGATGAACACTGAGGCGAAAGCGAATGCGGCCGTACCCACGCCTCTTGTCCCACCGCCGCGCAGCGGCCCGCCCATCCTCGTCCGGACCGCCGGCGGCCGCTCCGCGACCGTTATCGAGCGCAAGCAGCGCGGCTGGTTCGTCGTCGATTTGGACGGCGACGCGAACGACGAGGGCAAAGCCAACGAGCGCAAGTCCCTGAGGAGACCCCACGGCTTCGCGCCGGGCCAGGACCTTTTGCTAGATTCGGCCCCCCAGGCCGTGTTCGTGCCGAGGCCCAATGAGGAGGACTCGTCCGACGGCGACGACGGCGACGAGGCCTGCGGCGTGTGCGGCTCCAAGCACTCGGAGGAGGAGGACGCGCTCATCTTCTGCGACGGCGCGGGCTGCGGCGTGGCCGTGCACCAGCTCTGCTACAACATCTCGGACGCGACGGCCGCGGCCGACGGCGACTGGTTCTGCGAGGCGTGCCAGGAGGTGCAGGATGGACAACGAGAGAATGCCCCATTGACGTGCGTCATCTGCGAGAGCGGGCGGCCGGGCGGCACGGCCGCCGCGCGGGACGTGCCGCTCGCCTTCAAAAGGGCGACGTCGCTGACTTCCTCAAAAGCAGTGTTCGCACTGGCCACGGACCCGCACGGCCCCTGGCGCGACTGCTGGACGCACGTGGCCTGCGCGGCCTGGGTGCCCGAGGCTGGCTTCGTGGACGAGAACCGGCAGATCGCGGCGCTGTGCGGCGACCTGTCAGACGTGCGCGCCCGGGGCAAGTGCGACTTCTGCGGAGAGCGGGGCCAGATCGTGCAATGTAAACGGAAGAAGTGCGTCGCGTCGTTCCACCCGATCTGTATTTTACGGGAGCTCATGGGCCCCAGGGCGTGGTCGCGGAAGTGGGACCCGGGCCACCCCGGCGCGTTCTGCCGCTACCCCGGCCGGGCGAGCGGCGTGGGCGACGTGCTCTGCGGAAAACACTGCGGCGTTATTCGAAACGCGGCGGCGCCCAAGACAATTGAAAAGTCCGAGTACGAGAAGGAGCGCGACACGCGCATCGCCCAGAACCAGGCCTTCCTCGCGACGCTGGGGCTGGGCGACTCTCATGCGCCGAAGTCGCCCGTTAAGCGGAAGCGGAACCGGGGCACCGCGGACGGCCCCAAGCCGGCCGCGCGCGCGAGCCCGCGCGCGTGCGCCAAGGTCGAGCCCGGGAAGTACGCGTTGGGCGTCAGTCAGCGGACGCCCGCGGAGATCGAGGAGGCCCGGGAGGAGCGGGAGGAGGCGCGCCTCCTGAAGTTGCTGAGACGGGCGGACAAGGCCGCGGCAAGTGCCGCAGCCGACGACGCCAAGGCCGCCGCGCGCTTCCGGCGCTTCCTCGAGGAAATGCAAGTCCGGGACGAGCACGAGGCCCGGCGGCTCTACGACCTGGCGCAGCGCGAGTCGCAGGCCGCCTTTTTGGCGCGGGAGCGGGAGATCGAGAAGCGGCGGCGCGCGCGGGAGCGCGCCGACGAGCAGGCGCAGCGCCGGGCGTCGAAGGCGGCCGCCGCGCTCAAAAAGGACGCCGATAAAGCGGCGCGCGTCGCCGACAAGTGCAAGGCGGACAACGCGGTCCGCGACGCCAAGCGCCAGCAGAAGCTCCGGAAGCGGGCCCAGCGGCCGGCGAAGAAGCAGGACCCCGACCGCGTCTATAGAGATGCGCTCCAGGACGCGCGGAATAGGGCGCGGGTGCAGTACCGGGGCTGGCGGCGCGGCCGGCCGCCGGCGCAGGCGGGCGACCGCCTCGCGTCCAAGGCGACGATTTGCGACGTGCTGCGGCGGAAGGCGGACAGTACCGCCTTTGCGATCGGCGACGCCGTCGAGGCCAACTACCAGGGCGTGGGCCTCTGGTACGCCGGCCGCGTCGCGCGTGTCGTACACGGCTACGACGTGGCCTACGCGGACGGCGAGGCGGAAGCGGACGTGCCCGCGGACCGCGTGCGCCGCGCCGCGCGCGCCGCGGAGCCCCGGGCGCCGCCGCGCGCCGGGGCCGTGGCCATGTGGCCCAAGGGCGCGCCCCGCGAAACGCCGGCCGCCGACGCCCACGAGACGGCGGCGGCCTGGGCTTTGAAGGGGGACCGCGGCTCGGCGCCCGCGGCGGCTTCCCTCCTGCCGGCGTGCTGCTTCTGCGGCGGCGGCGAGGTCGACCCCGACGACGCGCGCGGTTGTATGGTCCCGGCCATATTTTTGGGCGACAGGACCAAGGCCCAGCCGGACGGCGTGTTGTACCGCTGCCACCAGCACTGCGCCGAGCTGAGCCCCGAGGTCTCCGTGGACGCCCACGGAATGTATAGAGGCGTCATCAAAGCGGCGAAGCGGGGCGCCCAGCTCACGTGCGCCGGGTGCGGCCAGAGGGGCGCCACGGTCGGCTGCGCCGTCCCCAAGTGCTCGCGGAGTTTTCACGCGCACTGCGCGACGCAGACGCAGTGGCGCTTCGGCGCCTCGCGGCGGTTCTTCTGCCAAGAGCACCGGGCGGTGGACGCGGCGACGGGTTTATTAGTCGAGCGGGACGCGGAGGACGCGCCCTTTGGCATCGGGCGGTTCCTGGGCGCGGTTTCGGGTCGATGGTGTCCCCAGTGCGAGGCCTACGACCCGTTTGCGCAGGCCGGCTACGTCGCGTGCGACGGATGCCGGGCGTGGTGGCACCCGACGTGCGGGGGCGTCGGTGTGGATCACAACGAGGGCGACGCGTGGACGTGCCCGCGCTGCGTCGCGAGTCGGGTCGAGCTGGCGGCGGCCACCGTCTGCGTGTGCGGGGCCAGCGCGTTAGCGTGCAAGGACGACCTGCTGCTCATGTGCGACTCGTGCGACGTCTGGCACCACCCCGCCTGCGTCGGCCTCTCCCAGAAAGAAGCCGAGACGTTGGCGGAGAGCGACACGTCGTGGCATTGTCCGTCCTGCTTGCAAGCGGGGTTGATCTGCGTGTGCCGTAAGAAGCGTACGGACGCAGTGACAATCCCCTGCGAGAAGTGCCATTTACCGTTCCACCCGGCCTGCGTGAACGTCGACCCGGCCGAGGCGCCTTTATATAATTCGACGGCGCCCGACCGGAAGCTGCTGCTGTGCCCCACGTGCTTCGCGGAGACCAAGTCGACGCGGGGCGGCGGCTTCTCGGCGCCGCCGCTCGAAGCTGACAGAAGGCCCTACAAGAAGCGGGTGCGGCGGACCTCTCATGTTCCGACGCCCAACATTAAGCTGAGGGTCGTGGGCGTGCCCGTGGACTCGCGGACCGTGTCGGAGGACATTCCGCGCTTCGTGAATGTCAAGTGCGGTACTTCTGGAAGCACGCGGGCCTTGCTGTCGGAGGCGCTGTGGGCCGGCGAGTATCCACCGCAACCGCGCGCGGTGGCGTACGTCGCGGTGGTGGCGCCCGCGGCGCCGGCGGCGCGGCGGGCGTTGCCTCCGGGCCTGCCGATGGATGTCTTGGGGTTTGTGTAGTAATAAGATTGAGTTTCAAAGTTACTAGGCGGTGCCCCGCAGCCCCGGGGGGCGCTTCAACCCCGTTTTTCAGTCAGCAACGCCTGAGACCCCGGTCTTCGCGAAGCGGCGCACACGGGGAATCCTATTTTTTTAACGGAATCTTTACGACCGAGTGTAAACGACGCGGAGCGAGCGACGACCGACCAAACGACGCGCGTGTCTCCTTCATCCAGGAGCCGGGCGCCGCGAGCGGGATGGGGGAATGGGGAACACCGGCGAGCGCGCTTGCTCGCTGCTCGGGCCGGTGGGTGGAGCTCCGACTAAATCGGAGACGGGGGATTGCAACAGCCGTTGGCCGGGGTCTTGTAGGAGCCGAACAAAGTCTTGCGGCCGCCGTCCCGGAGGTTGCGGCGGGTGGACCCGGTGAAGTACTGCTCTACACACGCTAACTCGGCGTCGGCCGTTGATTGATAATTGATGTCCACGATGTTGAACCTATCAGGCTTGATGCCGTTCGTGTAGTCGCACGCCCAGCACTGCGTCCCCACGGGCACCGATCCTGGGGTGGTGACCCCGATGCCCAGCTGCACCCCTTCTGCCGCGGGGCACCCTTCCACTTCGCAGTCTCCTTCCGATCCGGTGCAGCACGCCGTGCAAGGATAATTCGACGACCCCCCGACCGCTTCGAGGCGGCGCCCGCCCAGCGGGAGGCTTGCCGGGCCGAGCATCGTGCGCTTGGAGTCCGGGGGGGCGTCGACGCGGTGCTCGTAGACCGCGTTGTCGTACTGGACGTACGTGCCCTCTTCGATGGCGTAGCGGTGCTCCTCGCCAGACTTATCAATGAGGGCAAAGGTAGACGGCGAGCCTCCTACCCCAAGGTAGAAAATGTTGACGATGTTGGCCGCGAGGCCGCTGCCGTGACTGTCCGCGTGCTGCTCGACCGGTCCGCTCGACGTCTTGGCGGGGACTTCGTCGCCTGCGCTCTGGTCGAAAAGCATGGCGACCGCTTCAGGCATCTTGACGACGCTCGCCGTCGACGCCTTGACGAGGAGGCTCCGCGTGATGTCCACGTCGACGGCGCTCTTGATGACCTTGTGCGACGCGTGCGCGTGCGCGGCGCCGAGGGCGAGGAGGAGGGTCTTGTTCAGCTTCATCATAGTTGTGAGGTCAGTGAGGAGGTCAGCTTACCTGCGCCGAAGCGAGCTCGCGCGGGGTCGCGCGTTCTTTAACGCGCGCTGAAGCCCGTCCGTCTGGGCTCGGGTGCTTTTTCTCTCCCCGCGGGCTACCCCTCATTTTCGCGCGCGGCGCCGCCGCGCGTGATACTGTACTGTGTGTGAGGTTCTTCGCTGGGTGGCGTTGATTCTCGTCGCTCATGCGCGCCTAGGATGTAGTTAAGCGATTGCCGACGGCCAAAATAAAAGGGAGACACGAAATTTTGTTCGGGGCGTTACGTCGCGACCCCCCCGGGCCCACCCGTCAGATCGGACAGCTAGAGGGAAGCCTGAGACCACCATACGCCGGGTTTCAAGCCTTTGCCCACGCATGCCGCGCGCTCGCGGCCTCTATCAAATTATGTTCGACGCTCTTACGCGGGGGACCGGCGACTAGTGCGAGTGCATCCCGACGCACTCCTTGAAGGCCCCGTCGATGACCTCGCTCAGCGTCGGGTGCGTGTGCGTCGTAAAAGCCAAATCGCGGACCGTCGTGCCGGCCGCCTTCGCGTTCGCGCACTCCTGGATCAGGTCCGCCGCGTGCAAGCCGATGATGTGCACGCCCAGGATCTGCTCCGTGTCCCGGTTGAATAGTACTTTGGCGATGCCGTCGGCCTCACCCTCCGCCAGGGCTTTGGAGTTGGCCCGGAAGTGCGAAACGGCCTTGCCCAGCT
>Ga0114994_10002386_pt1 | contig 13707 bp, 13 predicted proteins | sample ArcticOcean_MG_C_9_FD_87043 | JGI IMG/M metagenome (GOLD analysis project Ga0114994, IMG submission 87043) | Marine microbial communities from western Arctic Ocean - ArcticOcean_MG_CB2_152 | ecosystem: Environmental > Aquatic > Marine > Oceanic | place: Arctic Ocean: Canada Basin | collected... | reverse complement strand
TGCCTCATTGTATTCAATAATAATTCATTGACATTTAATGCGTCTGCTTTTACAATAGATTCTTTATACATTGTATCTATGTAGGTTTGTAAAGTTTCATGGAATGCTGTTCCGAATGTTAGGTATATTGATGGGTCAAAAACTTTATGCTTATCTATGTATGATAGCTTCCAAGATTTTGGACAATTCTTATACCTTGAAAATTGGCTATATGAAATAGTCTTTTTTCCTAGCATTCTAGCCTTTATGGCTAAGTCTTTTGGTGTTTTTAATTGCATATATTAATATAATCAAAGTAAATGACATAAAAAAATCTGGTAATTATTTTTTACCAGATTTTTCAGTGTTTTCTATTAACTTATCTAGATAGGCTTTTGCCTTATAAAGATCTTGAAGTCCATTCTTATCTTTCCATCTCGTAATATATTTTAAGATATTACCTTCAAAGAAATTGAGATTGTGAGAATTTGCATACTCCCACATCTCTATTCCTTGTGTATAATGGTTAGGATGTTTTACTGGGTCAGACTTTTTAATTGTCATCCTGGGTTTTTGGTAGTGACGCGCCTTTTTCTTTAGGTAATAGCTCGTCATTAACATTTCCACAATTGCTACATTCAAATACAGGTAGTGGTAAAAAACTAGTATTTCCTGATGGTGCTAGGGCTGCTGATACTTTTTTTAATAATACTACTTGTATAAATGTTGGGTTTCCACATTCATTGCAAATTACATCTGGTAAATCTGATGGTACTAATCCTTTCATATTTGTTGCTTCCATTTTTATTTCTCCTTATGATGGCATTCCAAATCCACCTGCTCCTAGATCTGGTTCTTCATCGTTATTTTGTTTATTTGTAATAATACATTCAGTTAATAACATTGTTCCGGCTACTGAAGCTGCTTTTTCTAGTGCAACTCTTGCTACCTTTGCAGGGTCAATAATTCCTGCTACAAACATGTCTACAACTTCTTCTTTTCTCGCGTCATAACCCCATTTCATATCTTCGATCTTGTTAACAGGATTCTTTCTTTTTACTTTGCTACGAACTTTATTCCATACAACTTCTGGAGTAAGGCCGGAGTTTTCCATAATACAATTAAATGGTTCTTTGCATGCTCGTTTTACAATATCTACTCCACTAGCTTGGTCAATATTTTCAGTTTCTACGCTAATCGTTCCAATTACACTATCAACTATCCATCCTAATGCAACTCCACCTCCAGGTATAATTCCTTCATCTAACGCTGCTCTTGTTGCGTTTAAGGCATCTTCAACTCTATCTTTCTTTTCCTTCATTTCAATTTCAGATTCTGCTCCAATTTTCATAATTGCTACTCCACCTGATAATTTTGCTAGTCTTTCTTGTGCTTTTTCAATATCATATGGAGAATCTGACGTGTCGATTATAGATTTTATTTCTGTGATTCTTGATTCTATATTCTTGACATCTCCAGCACCATCTACAATTGTTGTATACTTATTATTGATTGTAACTAATCTTGCAGAGCCAAACATATCTTCTGATACTTTATCTAGTGTCATTCCTTTTTCAGTACTAACTACCGTACCACCAGTTATAACTGCAATATCTTCTAAAACATCGTCTCGTCTTTTTCCAAAATCAGGAGCTTTTACTGCAGCTACTTTTAAGGTTCCTCTCATTTTATTAACAATTAATGCAGCTAATGCTTCTGACTGTACATCTTCTGCTATTATTAGAAGAGACTTACTTTGTTGAATGCATGCCTCCAATATTTTGACTATTCCTTTAATGGTAGATATTTTTTTATTAAATATTAATATCCATGGATTCTCTAATTCAACTTGCATATCATTATTATTATTGATAAAATATGGAGAAAGATAACCTCTTTCAAATTGTAGTCCTTCAACTGTTTCTAATACTGTTTCTGATGTTTGAGATTCTTCTACAGTTACTACTCCATCTCTACCAACTTTTTCCATTGCTTCTGATATTAAATGGCCGATAAACTCATCATTATTTGCAGAGATTGTAGCTATTTCAGTTATTTCAGAGGAATTATTTATTTCTTTTGCAAGACTGCTTAACTCTTCAGTTATTGCGGATACAGCTTTTGCCATTCCTCGTCTTAGGTCAATTGGATTTGCTCCATTAGATATATGTTTTAGTCCATCAGTATACATCTGTCTGGCCAACACCGTTGCAGTTGTTGTTCCATCACCTGCTTCATCATTTACTTGGCTTGCGACTTCTTTTACCATTTGTGCGCCAGCATTTTGTAATGGATCTTCTAATTCAATTTCTTTTGCAACTGTTACTCCATCCTTTGTTGAAATATATGTTCCAAACTCTTTTTCAATAACAATATTTCGTCCTTTTGGTCCAAGTGTTGCTGATACTGCATCTGCTAAAGTATTTACTCCTTTAAGTAATTCCGTTCTAGCATCTATGTTGAATGTTAAATCTTTTTTTGCCATTATTTATTCTCTCCTTTAAAAATTAGAAAAACTTCTGATTCATCTATTATCAAATATTCTTCTCCATATATATCTATAGCTTTTGCACCAAATTTAGGATATAATACTTTATCTCCTACAATGGTTTGTATTGGTCTTGGTTTTCCTGATTGTGTAATTACTGGGGGCCCTATAGCAATAACTTCAGCATCTTGGGATCCTTCTTGTGCAATATCTGGCATAATTACTCCGCCTGATGTTCTATCTTGTGATAATTTTTTTAATACGATTTTTCCTGCGATTGGTTCGATATTCATAACCTTGTTCTCCTTTTTTGTAATTTGTTATAACCTTTATTTAATATAAATATCAAATAAAACTACTTTAATTATGCCACTACTTCATTATTATAATTTCCTAATATTGTTTTTACATCTGATATTTTGTCAAACTCTTCAAGTTGGTCCAAAACTTGCTTCTTAAAGAATATCTCATAATCTAATTGAAATACGTCTGTTCTTTCATCTATGAGTTTCAAATCTTTTTCATTCAGACAAATTGCTTTTTGTCGTTGGTTTATTTTAATGTCGTCTTCACAATTACTCTTTATGTAAAATAATAGTGGAGTATCTGTATGTGATATATCGGTGTTGAGTTTGTCATTTGCCCAGAATGAAGCTTTAACATGTTGTGGCATGGTTTTCTTATATTGGTCAAACGATTTTGTAAACTTTTTATTTATTCCCATAAGCTTATAGTCTACTGTCTCTATCTTTTTTCTCAATAATTTTAGATGTTCCATTTTTAGATTACCTCTAACTGCTAGCTCTGTTATTTTGTTGAGGGCTCCTTTCATAAATTCAGGAGTATCTTTACGAATAATATTCATACCTCTAATATATTTTTTGCCAGTATCTCTAATTATAGAATAATATCTCTTCTTAGAATCTCCAAAATAGATATATTCTAAATCATATTCAAATTTAAGGTCCATGTGCATGTATTCGTCCATTATTCCAGGGTTATATTTTTCAACCAACTCCTTTCTCAACATTTTATTAAAGCCAATTAACTTATCTTTCATTTCATCTTCAGAACTACCGTTTGACTTAACAAATATTGAATCTGTGTCACCATATAATACATAGTGGTCTTGATTTTGGAATTTAAGAGATGCAAACTTAAGAGCTTGTCTTGCAAAATATGTAATTGCATCTGCACATTCTGGTCGGTACAATCTAAAGAAATTGAATCCCATTGCACCATATGCTGAGTTAAGAACTAGTTTGTAAGCTGCTTGTCGCTTATCCATGGCTACAGCCTCATCTCCAACATATTCGCCTGCCTTTAAAGCTCTATTGACTTCTACTCTTTGTAAAAATAATTTTCTAAGTACCTTTGGAAGTAGTCCTAGCTTGTATTTTTGGTCATAAAATAGGTATCTTTCACCAAATAGTTCTGGTACTCCGTTTACTGTTGGTGTTCCAGTGTCAATATATCCTATTCCATCATCATTAAGTTTCTGAATTACGTCTTCTATTTTAATGCCCATCTTTTTGCATGATTTTTGTGAAACTATGAAAGTTTCTGGGCTTATGTTAAATGCCATAATGGATGTTGGATATAGTGAAGTATAATCCATTACAGTTACATCTTCATGTACACCTGGCTCTCTAGGATTAAAAACTATAGCTCCTGCATATGGTTGTTTTGCTCTAGTATGTCTAGTAGGAAATATAATCTTTCCATGATTTTCCTTTAATATATAGTTATCAACCACCATTGACTTGTGGAATGTACCGCCTAACGTGTCAGTATGCGAAATCTGTTGAAGTGTAGTATATAACTCAAATATCTGTATTTTCTTATCCATTTCTACAAGAATCTCGACATCTCGAATCGCATACTTTATGAATCCTTTATAGTTATCTAGCCAATCTCTCCAAGTTACTTCGGTCAGTTTGTCTAAATCTTCATCTCCAATAATCTCCTTTACTGCGGTGGCTAACTTCCAATTAGGAAGATTATAACCCATATCTTGAACTGCGTCCATCATATCTACATGGTCAAGTCCCTTTATGTTTATTCTCCAATATTCACCTCGCTTTTTAATGTAAACATCCTTTAATGGTGATATATTTTCATATGGAAGACCTAATCTTTTGCATCTATTTATAATATATGGTAAATCATATCCACCTGAATACCATCCTGTGATTACATCTGTTTCCATTACACTTAAAAGCTCAAGAAAACTCAAAAGAACTGTTTTTTCATCCTTGCACAACATGTAATTGACATTATCTTCTTCAATCATCTTAGGCTCATCATAATCCTTTGTTTGTTCTGGATGCCAAGATATTACCCAATATTTTTTATGGAAATTTGAATAGCAAACAATTGACGTAACAGGCATTAATGCCTTATGAGGCATATTGGCTTTTGGATTGGCTGGGTCAAACCACGTCTCAATATCAAAATACATAATGTGCCTTTTACTAGACCATTCAAATTTTCTATCCAGCATAAACTTAAATTCTGGAGTCACATCTGCTTGATGTATTCTATCAGGATACTTCTTTACAAGCTCAAGTTTGGCCTTTATTCCAGTATAATATACCTTGTATACTTTATCTCCATATAGTGTAGTAAATAAATCTGTTCTTTTGCAGTCAAATTGTCTAATATCTAAAATATCATCAATATGTTCTGCAGAATAGTAAAAGTAGTCTCGTATTCTGTCTACCTTTACTTTTAATTTATTATCTTCACCATATCCGAATTGATACATGTTGAAAAAGCCCTTGTCGAACTTACTTGATAGTCGTGATAATTTCATATAACCTTTGTTTGTTTTATATATTAAATATAACCAATTTTGTTGACATTTGAAAATCCTGGTTCGTTATTTTCAAAAAAGTTGTTAACAATTATTTTGTTCCAGTACTTCCAAATCCACCTTCACCTCTAGCTGATTTCTTAGCATATAAGTCCTTTGGTTCAACTTCTATAGGCATTGTATAATTCACAGGCAATAAAACAAATTGTACTATCTTATCTCCTCGTTCAATTATTTGGGCGGAATTTCCTGTGTTTGTTAAATTTATATGAAGTTCTCCTTGATAATCTTCATCTACTACACATGCGCCGACATGTAGATTTTTCTTAACTGCTACTCCACTTTTATTAAATGCTATTAATACATGTTCACTTGGTAGGCTGACCTTTATTCCACTTGCAATAAAACATGATTCTCCAGGTAATAATACCATTGTTTCAAACTCATCTGGAACAAAAAAGTCTATTCCTGCACTTTGTTCTGTTCCTCTAGTTGGACTTTTTACATTTTTTACCTTAATAAATTTTAATTCTGAAACCATTGTATTTCCTCTATTTCTCTATTTTCTAATTTTGATTCTACTATATTCACAAAAGATCTATAATATTCGTCTTTTGACATTTTACTAGTTGCATCTGTGTACTGTCTGTTTATTATTTCTGTGAATGCAGCTGGATTGTCATCTAAATATTTTAAGCGGGCAACAACATCAGACCTAGACTCAACGTAATTAAATTTTCGCAACAATTCATCATTAAATATCCTCATCTCAGGATCATATCCTTTATCGATAAAAGATATTACATTTCCAATTATAGATTCATTTGTTCTATTTGAAATTGCACATCCTTCGTATAACTTATCACTAATAGTAACAGTTGCCTTTGCAGTTTGCATTCTATCAAAAAATTCTCGATGTTTTACCTTTTTACTTATGAAGTCTGGATATTTCATATCAATCGTTTTTCTCTTGTTGAAGTGTTCTGGTTTTATATTTCCAAACATTTGAACATTTATACCATCAGGATAATCAAAGTAATATTCAATCATTTTATCTTGTCTATGTCCTCCTCTAAACGTACCACCATAGATTAAATCTAACCATCTATCGTTTTGTTCAACAAATGGAATTGGTTCATATTCGTGAATGATAAAATCTTGTAGTGGAAAATAAATAATATCAGCGTACAGTATTCCTCGTTTATCTAAATATTTTGCTTGTAGTGTTTCCATATTGTAGATTTGCGATATCATAATAATATCTTCTCTAACTATTTCAATTTCGTCTTGAGTATATTGATTATCCCAATGGTATTGAACTTGTTTTTTCTCTACATTTGGCCACAATTGTTGTAATGGTAATAACCAATCTGTTAAGAAGTAAAACACTGGGCATGTAGACTTATTGATAAACTTATAAGCCATTAAATCTCCTCTAGCTTCACATCCTCCATAAAAATTTGCATTTCCATTAAAAACTATCAATGCATCATACTCACTATATGATTGATCTGTGACTTCTGCCAAGTCGTGAAATGTTGCATGAGGAAGTTGTATCATATTCCTAGTTGCAGTTGTGTGATAGTGTACGTCGTGGCCGCAATCTGATAGCATTTTTGTCACTGCATTTATTTCATCTGTTAGTATGCTGCCATTATTTGCATTAATGGTTGCTCCAATTTTCATAACATTTATTTTCATTGTTTCTTCTCCTTAATATAATTATCTAATCCGCCTAAATATGCCACTGCATCTAATAAATTATCTTCTCTGTAATTATAAGAGTGTCTTGATAATTTTAACGCAACTAAAACTGCATAAATATCTTCTGCGATTAAATCTTTTCCTGTCATGCCACTTGCAATTTTTGCAGCACGTTCCATACCTTCACTAAAAGGGCCGTAACGTCTTTCTTTTTCTTCTGCTCTATTATTTACTACTTCGTCGGCTCTTTTTAATATTGATTCTTTCTTTTTCATATAAATAGTTTTTTCATTTGTTTATTTGTAAATGCCATTAACTCTAATTTTGGCATATCTTCTATCGGAAGAGTCATATTGTTCTCCTCTATATATTTTCTAGTTATCCAAGGGTTAAGTTCATATTTAGTTTCTTCACTGAAACACTGGTCCATTAAGATATTGTCTCTCATCTTATTATGTATTTCATAAAGATGTAAACTTCCTGCATGATGGAAATAGGTGCCTAATTCTAAATCTGGATATATATCTCTTAACTCATTTAACATTAGTTGTTGAAACAGTGCAAAATTGAAGATATCGTTACAAAATCCAAAAATAATATCATTTGAACGCATATTTACACCCAAATGTAATTTATTTTCTCTAATAAAAAACTGTAGATATTGTGTGCACGGTAAATCTTTAGGATTCATTGTCTTATGATATGGTTGATGAATTACCATTGTACATCGTCTAGAATCTCTATCTGATTCTAATTCATTTAATACCCAATCCCACTGTTTTCCAAGAATATATGTTCCATAATTAGATTCTACTTCGTCATGTTCATCTTGTATTTTTAGCCATATATTTGCACATTTACCAATATTATTAGTTTTTCTATGTCCAGAAAGATACCATAAAAATTCTAAGACTGAATATGCAGGGTTAAACTTCCTAGATGGATGGTCAATTGATAATTTTCTAGGGTCGTCTATTGAAACAGATCTAAATAATAGTTCTGTTTGCTTGCTGCCGTTGCTATTTATATCCTTGCCAGAGTATGTGAGGGATTGTAATTCTGATTGAAAACAATCATGTAAGTTATTGTGTTTTTGCATATTAGTTAATATAATAAATTTTCTTGACCTGGGAAAATTATTTTATGATTTTTTTCATCATCACCATAATATTCTAGTAATGAATTACATCTTCTAATAATATGTCCCATTCCTACAGAATTGTCCCATTCTGTACATTTGCCAAGTAAATCTATTCCTGCTACCTTTATTATTCCAAGTGTGTCTGTAATTTGTGTTTCTTCGATGTATTCTTCTACTGTATTTCCTTCTATTTTTTCTTCAAATATCTGTTTTAGAGATTCATATACTACTGTGCCATTATAGAATATTTTTCTAAACCATGGTTTTCCAACCGTTGCTATTTGTCCAAAAATTTTAGATATTTCTATATCATTCTCATTTTCTAACTTGCAGTGGTATACATATTTATCAACAACAGGTAAAGAAAAAGTTTCATCGGTTGCATAGTTTTGTTCTATATACTTTTCAACAATATGTTTTTTGTCTAGAGTTATTAAGCTGGTTAAATCAGAAGTATATATTAGCCTACTATATAAATATTCTTTTTCACTTTTCAATTTAATCAATCGTTGTTTTACATCAATTTCAACTATGTCAACATATTCTATTTTATTCTTGTTTAATCTTTTTAGTTCGTCAAGTAGTATTTTCAATGAACTAAAAGAAGATTCTCCATTTATAGAAATAGTATCTATTGTTTCAGACACATTATTAATATATTCACTTTCAACATTAACCTTTCCTCTAGTATATAATTTATATATTTGGTCAAAATTCTTAGGCTTTACTGCTGAGAGATTGTTTCTCATATCATACATTGTTCTAAGTGTATACTTTGCCAGTTGTGCACCAGGTAATATTTGTTGTACAAAACTTAAACAATAGTATGGAATATAGAAAGTTCCAATATTCCAATCATCATAATCTGTTCCACAATTTAATTGTGTGACATTTGGTAATAAATGTGTTGCAATTTGTGTTACTAAATTATTTCCTATAACATATTTCATTTTTTAACTTTTCGCCCATATTGTTAATTCTTCTGGCGTTGGCCAACCTAATGCTTTTTCACATTTTTTACAAATCCATCTTATATCATTGGGCCCAATAACCTTTATAACTTGATCTTTATGTTTGCATTGTTCTTGTAATTTTTTTATTTCTTTTTGCAAGTCTTTTAGTTTCTCGTTTAGCTTTTTTACGTCCATCATAGTCTTCTCCATTAAAATTTTTAATGTTTGACTTAATTGTACTACCTAATCTCGCAACTACCTCCAGCGCATGCTAACTCGCCAGAAAGATTTGTGTTATCGTCTACTTCGATAACATTTGATAAATCTACTTCTGTTAATGACTTCATCATTTCTTTATATTTTGTTTTCGTAATATCTTCAAATGGAGCTTGAGTATAACTACCACCATCGTAAGGTAGTACTGCAAGTCCATTATAATCATTTCGATTTGTCCACATCCATTCTCCTGCCAATTCCCAATCTTTATCTTGTAGCGAAATTGTTGCAGAAACATTATGTGTATTTGAACCTTTTCTGTGGCCTCCTGTTACCCATTCTGTTGCTACTTTTTTGACTCTGTCTAATAATGCAAATGGTGATTCTGTTCTCAATATTGAACCACTTGGTGCTTTTTGTGGAACTTGAATTACCGCTGTATCATGTGGTCTAAAATATTCGTCTTCCACTAATTCTGGGTGATGTTTAATTAGGTGTTGATATATTGATTCGTCTTTGCCGACTCTAATTCTTCTAATATAATAATCATTGTGCCACGCATGGATACCTGAACTAGTTCCTAAAACTAAGGAAGTCGTTCCGGCTGGTTTTACTGTTGTGCATCTTGCGGCTCTATTTATTCCAATGATTTTTGCAACTCGAGAATTCTCTCTCTTAACTATATCTGCCGCTTTTCTCATATCATATCCTAGAACTGTTCCACTTCCTATTCCCGTCATTGATACTCCTATAAGAGCATCTTTTTCTGTCGTTTCTTGCCAGACTTCTCTTAAATAATGGAAAGAAGTATATCCAGCTTGCATTGTACCAATAAATGCGGCTGCCTTTACTCTTGCATTTAGGTCATCTTGATCTTCTATATTAGAAACGTTTACTTCACAAAGATTGCAAAACTGGAAAGGTCTCAATGCTATTTCACAACATGGATTCGTACCCCAATCTTTATCATTATTAAGATAAATTCCTGGTTCTCCTGCTCCTGATAGTTCTACACGTTTCCAAAGATCCATAAAGAATTCTTTAGTGATTTTATGTCTCATTAAACATGCTGAATTATTTGCTCTGCCTCTTTGTGGGTTTAATTCCCACCAGTTTCCAACCTTACAACTAATCATTTCATCATCATCTGCACTAAATAAACTAATAAGTGCGGCTCGTCTAATACCACCAGCTAATACTGCATCTGCAATGTAGCAGACAATATCATGAGCCTCTAATGTAGATAATCTATCGCCAGTTTCTTTTTGGTCTAACATACCTCTTACCTTTAAGATGCATTCCTTTAATGGCTGAGGTCCTGGAGCTTTTCCTCCTGAAGTTACAAGTTGTGAGCCCTTTGGCCTAATATCTGAAAAGTCAAATTCAATATTGCTACCACCTCCATTCATATATGATTTCATTAGAACTTTAACTGCATCTGCCCAGCCTTCTATTGAATCTCCAATTAAGAATCTGCGCTTTCTTTTTGGATATGGTTTTTGTATTATTGGTAATTTTTCAACATGGTGTTTTTGAACAGAATATCCAACACCTGTGCCACCTAACAGCAAAAACATTGTTTCACTAAAAGAATCAATATGGTCTATTGGTAAATATGCACAATTAAAAACTCTATTTGGAGATATTTCAATTGGCTTGCCTGCAAACTGCATGCTTCTCATTGAAGGAAGTACCTTTTTATCATAAACATATTGATATGCTTTTTCAATCTGTCCGTGTAGTTCAGGATATTTTTTAAGATGCATTAGTCTATTTCTATCTACTAATTCTTCCCACGTCTCTCTTCTATTTAGTTCAGGTACGTATTTTGCGTACTTCATATACACTGTAATTTCTGATAAAATTTGATTTGAAATTTCCATTATTTCCCTTTATTATTATAAATCATTATTGAAGAAAAAAACTGGCTACTACACCAGTTGTACTAATAAATATCGATATATACATATTTAAGCCTCTTTTTTGTATTTAGATTGTAGTACTTTCCGCAAATATTCTGAGTGGTTGTCCATATCCTTTTGTACATCTTGACCATCTAGCGAATCTGGTGCGTGGATATCTATTTGTCCATTACTTGCATTCATCATACTTGGGAATGTAATTCCATCTTGGCCAAACCTATTCTTAATTATATGCCATCTTCCTGTGTTTGCGAGTTTGTCTTCTATTTTCCTACTTAAAGATATAACTAAGTCTGCTGTCATTATTTTTGCATATGATTCTGCTATTTTCTCTGCTCCGATAATATCATCGCTAAGTGAAGATCTATTTGCCTGTGAAGCTGTCCATACTGGTATTTCATGTTCTCCAGCTAGTCCTCTTAAGTCTTCATAAATATTTCCTAATTCATGTCGTACTTCTTTACCATGTCCTCTTAATAAATCAGCATAATCACATATTATTAAATCTGGGTCAAATCCTTGCATTCTACATTTTTCAAGATGACTTGCTAAACTATTAACTGTTGCTCCTTTTGTTGGATAATATTTCACAATCAGTTTACCTGGTAACTTTCCAACTAGATTTTTAACATCGTCTATATGATACTTTAATTCTTGTGCCTGTATTCCACTCATTACGGCATCATATCTCAATCCTACATAAGCTTCATTTAATTCTAAAGTATAATGTATCACATTTAGGCCTGCTTTTACTGCTGCAGCTCCGCAATTTACCAATGCCCAAGACTTACCAATACCTGATGGTGCAACCATTACTCCTAATTCACCTTTACCTAGTCCACCATCTGCAATATCGTCTATGACATCCCATCCAGTTGCTACAGTATTTCTAACACTTTCCTTATATCTTTCGTCTATTTCGTCCTTATAATCATGTCCAATAGATCGTTCTAAGCCGGCTTTCATAGCTTCATCTATTTTTAATTTAATCTGGTCGAATTCTCCTCTCTTTAGAAGTTCTACAGAATCCATAATTGCAGCTTTTAACAATTGGTTTTTACAAAACTTTATGGTTTGTTCTTTTACAAATTCTAAATCTGGTGCATCTAACTGTTTGTATGAGTCTTTTAAGTGTGTAATTATAGTGGTCTGTAGTACGTCATTGGTTATTTCCTTAACCTTAATTGACATTACTTCAATTGTTGGAGCTTGTTTATATGTATAAAAGTACTCTCTAATTATCTCAACTATCGCAATATTAGCTTCTGATTCAAAATGAGACGGTTCTAGAATATCTATAATCTGTTGTAAGAATGCTCTGTCCTTGAACAGTGTTGCAATTAGCTTGCATTGGAATGAATATCCATATTCACTTAACTTTTCTCTCATTTATTATTCTCCAATTTTAGCTAACTTATCTAATTGGCCAAATGAATCTCTTAACCATAATCCTGGATTCTTAAATATTCTATTAATATTATCTTCTAAAACATACGTTTCAAATTTGAATTTATTTAAGCTATTCACATCTGATTTTACGATACTCATAATAGATTCTTTTGCATGGCCAGATATCTCAACATCTTTAAGTTGCATTAGTTTATGGTTTAATTCTAATAGTTCTGATGACTGTGAAAGTGACTCACTTAATTTAGTTTTGTCACCATGATTTTTTATATATTCAATTACGTCAGAAATTTGGAGTTCTTTGTCTCCAAATAATATGGGCAATCTTTTTTCTAATGATTTTATTCCTGCTCCTCTTATTCCTGGGATATTGTCTGATCCATCGCCTGTGATGCATTTTAATATAATGAAATTTTTTGATTCTATACCAAATTCTTCCTTTATAGTATCTCCACCATAAAACTTCTTCTTTGTTGGAGACCAAACTTGTACTCTATTATCTACTAATTGTAAAAAATCGCGATCGGTTGACATTAAGATACATTGGCTTTTTGGATAAATTTGTTGACAAATATATGCCATTGCATCATCAGCTTCAATATTTTCTGTTGCTAAGGTTGTTATTGGTAAACATGCTAAATATTCAGTTAGTCGTTGTATCTGTTGTCCCATTGAAATTTGTTCATCTTCAAGGTTAGAGAACGTGTCTGATCTAGTTAGTGATTTTCTAACTCTACGGTTGCCCTTGTAATCTGGAAACAGTTTTCTACGTCTTTGGCTTCCACCTTTACCATCAAAACATATAATAACCCTAGTTGGTTTTATATTTCTAATGGCATAACCTATAGAATGTAAAAAACCAGTCATTCCTCCTATATGAATTCCATCTTCATTTGTACTAGGATTGACAGCAAAACTTCTAATAAATGTATTTAGTCCGTCAATTATTAAAATTCTATCGTTAATGTGTTTGGGAGTGGTGTCTTCCTTTAGGCTATCCAGTATATCTTTGTATTTATTATTCATATAGTAAATATAATCATTTTTTTTGACATGGTAAAATCTGAGGTAATTAATTTTTG
>Ga0114994_10002385_pt1 | contig 13709 bp, 11 predicted proteins | sample ArcticOcean_MG_C_9_FD_87043 | JGI IMG/M metagenome (GOLD analysis project Ga0114994, IMG submission 87043) | Marine microbial communities from western Arctic Ocean - ArcticOcean_MG_CB2_152 | ecosystem: Environmental > Aquatic > Marine > Oceanic | place: Arctic Ocean: Canada Basin | collected... | reverse complement strand
CGGGCAGTATAAGATAATAACTTTAGACTAATAAAAGCAACAAATACAGTGCGCGGGCGTCGATCGGCGAACTAAGCTTGGGAATTGAGGACCAGCCGCCGCGCCGCCTGCGCCTCCTCCTCCCGGAGCGACAAATCCTCGCCCGGCGCGTCCTGGACGGGCGTCGAGTCTCCAGGGTTGGCGTCCTGAAAGCGGATGGCCGTCAACAAACCCCACGCGGCGTCGTTCCAAACGCGCTGGATGGAGTCGTCCGCGGCCCCGCCGTCACGGTGCGCCGCCCCGACATAAGCTAAAACGGCCGCCACGTCAACGTCGACTGAAGTTTTAGCGGCGACCAAGAACGGTAGTGCGGCCGTCACCGCCACGAGCTGGCACGCAACCGTATCCAAAGAAGGGGCGTCCACCAACTTGATGGCCTTGGCCGTGGCGTCCAGGGGCGCGGCCGCCGCGCGCACCGCTAGGCGCTCATCATTGGAGTCGCCGATGGACACGATCTCGCGGGGCCGCTGCCCGTCCGGGTCTTCTCCGTGGAAAAACGCCTTGGCCACATGTGTGAACGCCGCCGCCTTCCAGCACACACTTCTTCCGGGATACAAATGCTCGTAGCGCCGCGCCGACACCACGCGCAGGTTCTGCAGCAGCGGCATGATGCGCGGCAGGAACTGCTGCGACGAGAAGCGGACCTGTGCTTGGGATCGTGAGTCTCGGCGGCGGCGTGACGCCACGCCGTCGACGCGCCACGTTAAAGGAAGGACGCCGCAAGCAAACCCAGTCCTCGTCGGCGTTGGTAATGATGACAACCTTACAGTTCAGCGCCTCACAGCGCTGAAGCAGGCTTTCGATGCCGTCCTCGAGGCGCCGCAGGCACGCGGCGTCCTCATCCGTCGCGGCATGCACGCGCTCGGGCGCTGCCGAGATCCACGACGACGGACAGAGCGTATCGTCATAATCGAGGACCATGAGCCTGCGTATGTTTTTTTGAGTCATGTGTTTTTGCGGCGCGCGCCCGGAATCCGCTCAGAAAAAAATTGCGGCGATTTGGACGCTGCGCCGCACCTCAGACAGTCGCGGCCGTCGTCCAGGTCCACGGTGGGGTGCTCCATGCTACCCATGGGCACAATTTAAGGTGGCTGAATGCGCCCAGCAAAAGCGATAAACCAAAATATTCAGTATGACTTGCGCTGCGCTTCAAGGTTTGGCCGTTGTGTAGAGAAGTGGCTGTCTGCGGACCGCAGAACTGCAGAGCAGCGCAGCCGCGGCGTAGGAGACGAGCAATGCCTGGCCGAGGTCGGCCGCTTCGCATCTGCCCGCATTGGACTTGACCCCCGAATACTCATCGATCAAAACTTGCAGGGAGCGCTTGCAGGCTCTCCTCGAGCGGTAGTGCCGCTTCTTTTGCAAAATGGCTGTAGGCCCGTAAAGAACGGGTTTTCTTGAGAGCATAAAAACAGAGCTGGCACGGCAAAGCTCAGCAGAAGTAGTGCTTCAGCAGCCATCAAGATGCGGCTCGCACCACTGCTCATGCTTCGTGCCACCACCGCGCTCCTACGTCCCGCGCTGCCGCGCCTGAGAGCGCCTGCCACGCTCACGCTCTCGTCTCAAACAACAGATGGCGTGACCGGCACGAAGTTCGAGGAGCCCGACGAGGTCAAGAACCCCGAGAAGCGCGGCGGCCACCAGGTCAAGGGCATGGCACCTCCGGACCCGGAGACCATGAAGAGGATGGAGGCGGTGAGGGACCATCAGTCTAACTGCCCGCGCCTGCCGTGGGCCGACGAGATCCGGACCATCACGGCGCAGCCGCGCGGCTTCGCGGCGCTCTCGACGGTGTCCTGCGCACCGGGCATCGAGGGCTTCCCGTCCGGGAGCGTCGTCGGCTTTGCTACGCTACCGGATGGCACGCCCAGTCCGGTTACGGCGTCCTTCTCTTCAACTTGCGACGCGGAGCACCAGTTCACGCCCTCGTCGCTCGGGTCGTGCGCGAAGTTCCGCAGCTCGCGCTCGTAGACGTCTCGTGGTCGCCCCCGGAGCTCGCCCTCTTCCAGTGGGGGCGCCACAAACGTGAACGTCCTTCTCTTCAACGTGCGACGCGGCGATGGCGTGGTCGTAACGCGACACCCCGCGCAGTCTTCTGCTTCTCGTCCATGTCCGGGCACACGAAGAATTTGTTGAAGGACGCCCGCGCGTCGCTCACAGTGACGGAGGCTGACTTTGAGGGCGCCGCCGACGCGCGCGCCGTCTTCACCGGCAACGTGGTCCCGCTCAAGGGCTATGCCATGGAGGCCGCGCGGGAAGCGTATATCGCGGCGCACCCCACGGCCTTCTGGGCCCAGTTCGGCGACTTCAAGATGTACGGCATGAAGGAGATCCTGGACGTGTCCTTCGTGGGCGGCTTCGCGCGCGCCGGCGGCGTCACGGTCGAAGAATACTACGCGGCGACGGTGGACCCCTGCCTGGCCTTCGCCGAGCCCGTCATGGGCCACATGAACGGCGACCACGGGTCTTCTTTGAACCAGTACGTCGAGGTGCTAGTGGGGTGCGCGCCCGTGAAGAGCGCGCGCATGAAGCGCCTCGACCGGCTCGGCTTCGACGTGCGCGTCGAGGACTCGGAGACCGGCTCGACGGGCGTGCTGCGCGTGCCCTTCGACGAGGAGGTGACGGAGCGCAAGAAGATCAAGGACGCGATCGTGGCCCTCTCCAAGAAGTGCGCCGCGCTGAACCCCGAGTGGCAGCCGTACGGCGGGAAATAAGCGTATTTGTTTGACTTTTACTATCCGCCCCCCACGAACGCCACGGTCGCGATGACCGATCCCTTCTGGCCCCCGAACTCGAAGGTCGGGTACGGCACGCGATCCTTCTCCGCGAAGCCGCGCGCGGTGAACAGGGCCGAGACCTCGTCGGCGGTCGAGTTGCACGTCGTCACGACGAAGACCCCCTCCGGTTTCAAAGCGGCGAGGACCGAGGCCGCGTACCGGTCCACGCTGGCGCTCGCCCCGAGCATGTACGCGTCGAAGGTGCCCTTGTCCAGCACCAGCCCGAATCGCTCCTCCAGCGCCTCGAGCTGCGCGCAGTCGGCGTGGCAGAAGCGCACCTGCGTCAGCCCCCGCCGCTGCCCGACGCTCGCCGCGAGCGCGATCGCCGTCTCGCTGTAGTCGACGCCCAGGAAGCGACCTTCGCGCCCCGTCGCCAGGTCCGTGAGGAACACGGCCGACCCGCAACCCAGGTCGAGGACGCCGTCCCCCAGGGGACAGTTCTCGGTGACGTACTCCATCAGCCGGTCGCCGACGTCGTCCGAGAACCAGTCCACGCCCTCGTCGCTCGGGTCATGCGCGAAGTTCCGCAGCTCGCGCTCGTAGACGCCGTCCCAGTGCGCGCGCGTGCCGAGCTTCGACTCCAGCGCCGTGACGCCGTCGGCGCGCTCGCCGGCGTCCTGCGGTCCAGCCGGCGTCGCGAGGGCGTCGCAGTGCTGGTCCCACTGCTGGCAGGCGGCGGCCCACTTGAGCTGCTGCTGCTCGGCATCCGTGTCGACGTGTGAGGCCATTTTTTGTAACGCTACGACTGCTGGCTCAATCAGCCTCTGCACCTGCTGCACACACTGCACACGCTTGACAAAAGAGCTCAATAGACGGGTTTATAAAACCCGCATGGAAAACCGAAAAAAAAAGTGGCACTGAAGCACTGGCTTACGTTGCTCTCTGGCCTCGGCGTGATCAATAAAAAAGCTCAACGCTGCCATTTGAACGCGGCGACCAGCAGTGTTCACCGCCGCACCATCTGGAGAGCAGGGTTTATGATGGCACCTCACAGTGTAGTTGCAGCCAACGCAGCCATGCTGGCCCTCGCGCTGCTCGTCACACCGGCAGCAGCCCTCTCGAACGACCTGCTGCCGCTGCAGCGCCTGCTCCTCCAGCGCACGGTCCAGACGCAGACGGTCTACCTCACAGACTTCCACGACGAAGCCAAGGGCCAGTGGCTGGCCAATTATTTGGACCCCCAGGCGCCGCTGGACACGGTGCGTATGTCCAACTCCGAGTGCCTCCCGCGCTACAACGGCCTGGACGGCTTCCCCCACTTGAGGAATGAGGAGTACCTGCGGACCATGATTGAGAGCGCGCCCTTCACCTATGAAGTGCGGTACAAGGTCGGCACCTGGGCCGGCGGCAACCAGGGCACGGGCGGCGCCGTGGGGCCCTCGGAGGAGCCCGGGGCGGACGCCGCGGTCAAAAAAGGCATGGACTTCAGCACGGACATGTACGGCGGCCCGAACAACGCCGCCGCCGCCAACACCAGGCGGAACAACCCCTTCCTCGGGGAGCACACGGCAACGTATAAAGAGTGGGAGGAGACCATCGTGGGTTCCCACTTCGCCCAGTTACTAATGACGACGCAAAAGCAGCTCGCTCAGGAGTGGCGGCGCGACCTGTGCGCCATTTATGATGGGTCCCTCATCCTGGCGCAAGACCCCGACGCCGACGAGATCGAGCAGGTCGCGGCGGAACAAAGCCTGTACGCGCGCGTCGTCCGTAATAACGCGATGGCCGACGACCCCGATGAACGAGGCCGCTTCTCGGCGTCGCCGCTGCGAGCCGCAAATTTAGATTTGTGCGAGCGGCTGGCGACGCGGGTGGCCGCGCGCGATCTGATTGATGACGGCGACCTGGCGCCGGCGCAAGCGCGGCGCCTCGAGGAGTGCCTCGAGCGGCTCGAGGCCGCCGACGGTCCAGCCGCGCCTGAGGCGGAGGGTGACATCCACGCGGCCCTCGCCGCAAAGCTTGAGACCATGACGCGCATCGACGCGCTGGGCGGCCACGCGCGGCGCCGCGGCCTCGCGCGGCGCTGGCTCGAGTCGCTCGACGACGAGGCGCTCGCGGACCGCGTGCGGCGGCACCGGAACGAGCTCGCCCGCCACTGGGCCGAGTCGCTCGTGGACGAGGTCGCGGTGACGCACGCACTGCTCCTCCGGGAGTCGCTCGAGAACCAGCTCGGGGCCTAAACTTTAAATTGTCAATTGCAAGCCGCGTCCGCCCCGGCCTCGAGTCACATAGGGAACACTACAGTAGAAGGAACAACAAAAAATGATGAAGGGTCGCCTCAATGGCTTAAAGAGGGGCCAACTACTACATAGGATTACCTGTTCCATATGCTCCGCGCGGCTGACCGACTCCGCGACCCCTCGATCTCGATAATTCGGGCACAAGACCTGGACCTGGGACTATCAGCGGTTGTACTATCACCATGGACCTTAGCGCGATCGTTTGTTTTATGATCGACCGACTTGCACGAGGTCCAGATTAACAATATTCAGACCCGAGCACGGGCAGCCCAAAGTACCCTTCTCATAGTCTAGATGTCATATACTTGTTTTGTACTATAGGTGGGGTAGTGTGTGACCCAACGAGACCGCTATTACGATTCCTGAGGGCCCTCAAAAATTGTCATATTTGACGTTCAGGGGCGCGCGAAAGCCCAAATAAAACACTTTTTTGGGATGCAGATCGGCTCTCGGACTCCCTCTGGGTTAGGTCCATTGTTAGTAAGACGCCTACACCGCGCACGCAGGAGCTTGGGGCAATACATAGCTCTTAAAGAGAGCTGTGGCCAAACCTAAGGCTATTGTTCCTATTCCCTTGTGGGCTACTAAGGACTTTGAGAGCTCTGGACTGCCCTAAGCTCCTGCGTGCGCGGTGTAGGCGTCTAACCAACTTCAGCCCTAACCCATGGGGAGCCCGAGAGCCGGTCTGCATAAAAAAAAAGTGTGTTATTTGGACGCGATGGCACCCGTGAACGTCAAATACTCTAATTATTCGAGGGGCCCCAGGAAGCGTACTAGCGGTCTCGTTGGGTCCCATACTACCCCACCTATAGTGGAAATCAAGTAGATCACCTATACATCACGAGAAGGGTACTTTGGGCTGCCCGTGCTCGGGTCTGAATATTATTAATCTGGACCTCGCGCAAGTCGATTGGTCATGAAACAAACGATCGCGCCAAGGTCCATGGTGATGTTACCGGCCCTGGTAGTCCCAGGTCCAGGTCTTGTGCCCGAATTATCGAGATCGAGGGGTCGCGGAGTCTCCAAACCGCGAGAAGATTACGGAACCGATAATCTTATGTACGAGTCGTTCAAGTGGTTTGGATGGACCACCTAAGTACCGAAGCGCCTTAAACGCGAATTTATTTCATAACTCACGGGTCTGGGGCCTTTTTGGAGGTCCGCCTACGTACCGTCAATCCTGGGGAACGCGCAAGTCGGTCGATCGTTAATAGAACAACGGCGCTATGGTCCATCTGGGTAATGTGATCGCTCATACTCGCAGGTTCAGGTTCTGTGCCCGTCTTCATGTAAACGTGGGGTCGCGGAGTCTTCGAATCGCGCGGAGCATACGGACCACCTAACGCAGCTCAGTAATCGTTCTGGTGGGTTGGATGGACTCTACCACTATCGAAGGGATGTAAACACACCTAACAAAGGGAAGTGTCTAGTAGAATTCTTTTCCCGCCCTCCGAGCGCGGGCTATTGGCTCCAGTTCCGTCGGATACGTATGAAAACTAGACCGGAGTACTTATAATGTACTACCCGGACAGTAGATGGCAGCGTCAATCGCTGGTGTACTTTGGCAAGCCGCAAGACTCATCCGCGAATGTAGACATATTTCCGGGAGCCGCGAGGGTATGTTCCCCGACCATTTCGAGTGAACAGTTGATCTCGCTGACCGACTATGGTGCTAACTTAATTTGGGAGCTCGTTTATTTTACTCTACCTACCCGGGAAGATACCAAAGTCAATTTTTGGGCCTTCGGGCGGCCGCGGGAATTTCAAGATAATGTTCAATTATGGCGGGCATGTGTTGTTAGACATCCGACCAATACACCTTAATTACGCTGACCGCCCGGCCAGGAGTATAGCCCATCTTCGGGTGATCGCGGAAGCCGCTGCGCCTGATATGTATCCGGCTCTTTCGGGCCGCGGAAATTCTATGAGCCACCCCCCGCACGCCCATCGGCGCGTTATGTGATTAGTCTTACTCAGCCGGCCATGATCAGCTTCTCCAGCTGAAAGGTCCCGTAGATCACGGGCCACATCGCTAGGAGCGGCCACGCCGCCAGTAACGCCTCCTTGGGCAGCTCGAAGCTCAACTTCTGCTCGTCAAACGAACCTTCGTTCGCGAGGTCTGCGTTTAATGAAGCATCTAATTCAAACTCCCGCGTCAATTCGATCTCCAGCGTCGGGTCCACCCCAAAGGACTCGACCATCTCGAGCACCTCGGCGTCCTCTTCCAAACCTCGCTCCTCCAAGCGCGACTCCTTGTCGTCGTTCGCGACTTTCGACAAGATCGTGACCCAGACGATTTCCATCGCGTCGACCCACAACAACTTTAAGTCCAAAGGTACCAAATGGCTGAACGAAATGCAGTGCACGAAGGGCCAGAAGCGCCACGAACTGCGTAACGCGGGCCACGACGTCGCATTTACATCTTTCCACACTTCGCGGGGATCCCGCAAAGCAAAAGTCCCAATTAAAAAGGAGTAGCACGCGTTCAGGTACAAACTCCAAACAGTCTGGTCCGCTAAGACTTTCACCCCGGTGCCGTACCAGGCCCCGTCAAAATCCAAATAGGTCTCCATGAAGACCATCCAGTAGTGGCACAAAGGCCCGTGGCCCACGAAGCCCGCGGCGCCACTTCGCGCCGACCGGGCCAGGTCCACCGTCTTGAGGGTCCGGCCCTGATACACTTGGGAGACGAAGTCGCCCAATGTATAAGCCACGCCGCTGGTACAAGCCTTGTAGAAGACGGGGTGCACCTTCACCAGTGCTTCGTAGCCCTGGATGGATTCGCTGGGTAAACGCGCCAACAGATCAAAGGACGTCGCGACCCGATACGCGAGGCCGGTGCCGTCGTTGTCCGCCGGTAGCGAGTACTGGAAGAGGGCCAGGATGGCCTCGGCGTCCACGTGCAGCAACTCGTAGCCGACGCCCAGCGCCACGAAGGCGATGAAGCCCGCGTTCACGTAGGCAATGACATTCAGCCGCTTGATCACGTCGAGGCGGTCCGCGGCGGCCTGGCGCCGCGCCGCCTTCATTTCCCTACCGTAGTCGGAGTCGTCGTAGTCCACGGCGGCGGCGTCGAATGTGGTCGTCAGGGGGTTCTTCGACGCGAGCGCCGTCCGTGGTCGGTCGCCGGTGTCCTTGCCGGCCGCGAGCACCGTCGGCGGGCGGTCGCCGGGCGCGTCTCTGCCGGCCGCCAGCGCGGGACATCGTCGTCGTGCTGTGGGCGCCGTGCGTAGCGCCGGCGGCGCGAGGGCCTGGGCTCCTAACAATGCACATGCGACGAGGATCTTTGTAAAAATAAAATGGTGCAGTGCCATTTTGCAGCACGGCCGCGGCGCGAGCGGCGCGGAGGCTGCGCTGGCGGCTTCGTTGAGATAGAAGAGATGCCAGTTGAACACTCCGTTGGTTTCTGGTTTACGTCACGCTGCGCGAACTTGATGCGAGGCTGGGTGAGCAAGCTGTCTCAGAGTGACCAAGTGCATGCGCCGGATGGAGTAGGCCCGGCTCACTGACAGAACCGTCACTAGGGTATCCTTCCACGAAGGGACGAGTCTAGGCGACACGGCACATTTGAATTTTTTTTGGTGAAACCCAAACTCAAGTGGCGAGCCAGTCCTAAGGATTCATGGTCCTTACTTGCTAGGAACAACTACGGAATAGTTATCACACGAACACTTAACTCAAGGGCAAACACGCGGCCCCGACGGCCGTGAAGCCGCCGTCGACGGCGAGGTCCTGCCCGTGGACCATCTTGCACTCGTCCGACAGCAGGAGCAGGACGGCGTCGGCGACGTCGGAGGGCTCGGGGAACCGCCCCAGAGGAATCCGCCCGAGCATCGGCGCGCTCTTGGCCGGGTCCGCCCACGCCTGGCGGCCCATGTCCGTCATCGTGACCGTCGGGCTCACGGAATTGACCCGCACGCCGAGCGGCCCGAGCTCCAAAGCCAGGCAGCGCGTCAGCTGGTTGAGCGCGCCCTTCGACGCGCAGTAGGCCGCCCGGTGGGGCATGGCCCAGCGCCCGCTGGGCACGGACGAGATGTTGACCACGGCCCGCGGTCGGTCCGACGGGTGCGCGGCCCACAGCTTCGCGACGGCTTGGGTCAGGAACATGGGCCCGCGCACGTTCGTCGCGAAGTGCGCGTCCCAGTCCTCCGGCGTCACCTCGAGGAACGGCGTCGGCCTTGCGACCCCGGCGCAGTTCACCACGAGGTCGATGCGCCCGAACGTATCCCACGCCGTCTTGACGCCCTCGTGGCAGGCCGCCGCGTCGGCGACGTCCAGGGCGAACCCGCTGAAGGAGTCCTTGAAGGTGTCGCTTAGCTCCGCGAGCGACTCGACGGAGCGCGCGACGCCGAAGACGCGGCAGCCCTCCGCCTCGAGCTGCACGCACACCTGCCGTCCGATGCCTCGGCTGGCGCCCGTGACCAGTGCGACGCGTCCGTCGAAGCGTTTCCTGTCCATGTGGCCGGACGAGCTGCGAGAGTGCTGCAGCATTAAGTCTGGTCTCCCTAGGCGGAGTGATGCAAAGAGCCAAGTGAGGCAAGTGAGGCAAGTGAGAGAACAGACAAAGTCAGAGCGTTCGCGACTTTGAAAAAACCCGACCCTGGATTGACGGGTTTCATCGAGGTGTAGCGGCGTGAGCGTCTGCTTGCTGGACTGCTTTTTGGAGGCATGCATTAGCACCGTACGAATGCGCCTGATGCGCCTCGGACGGCTGCTCTCCTTTATGTCGTCGTCCCGTACGAGAGTGGTGCCGCCGCCAGCCTTTCTGGCGTCCGCGATCAAATCGCTGCCGGCGGCGGGGGAGGGCGTCGCGGCGCTGCAAGCCGTGCGGGCCCAGCTCAACGACGGCGACAATGTTGATACCAACGAGCAGCTGGCCGCCGCGGCTGCGGCCGCCGCGACGGCCCTCGAGCAGGCGGCGCACCGCCACGGGAAGCGCGGCTGGACGACGCTGCGCGACGCCGCGCGGCCGGCGGCCGCGTCGCCGGCGGCGGCCTGCGGGCTGGGCGCCGCGCTTGCGCTGTGGCGCGACCGCCGGCTGAACACGACGGCGCCGCACGGCGACGCCGCGCCCGCGCGCGCGGCCGCGGCGGCGCTCTTCGCGAGCGTCGACGCGCCGCTCGTCGGCGCGGGGCCCGTGATCGACGCGCTGCTGTCGCAGAGGCCAGACCTCAAAATTATTGCGGGCTTCGCTCGGAGCGCGCGCGCCGCGCCCGACGCCGCCAAGGCGGCGGCGGCGGTGCGCCGCGAGGTGCTGAACACGGACCCGCCGCCGCCGCGCGACGCCATCGCCGGCGCGCTGGCACTGGCCGCGGAGGTCGGCGCCTGGGACGCCGCGTGCCCTCCGGCCGCGCTCGTGGCGGTCGCCGCGGACGCGGGACTCTGGGCCGCGGCCGAGGGTTTGGTGAAGGCGGCGCGCGACCGCGGCGACGCCGGCGCGGTGCCCGCGGCGCAGACGCTCGTGGACGCCTGCCTGGCGCGCGACCTGCACCGCCAGGCGGACACGCACGCGTCGCAGTTCGCCGACCTGTGTGGCGCGCCGCGGCTCGTCGAGGCGCGCCTGCGGCACGCGCAAGACACGCTCCGAAAGGTCGTGAAGAAGCAGCAGTTCGGCCTCGTGGAAAAAATCGTCGCCGGGGTCGACCGGGCCGCGCGGCGGAACCAGGGTGACACGGCTCGGAACCATAATACGGCGGCGCGGCGGAATCAGGACCCGGCGAACGAGGCGCGTAGAACCGTCCGGGTCTTGGCGCTCGAGCTGCTCGCGGGCGCCTCGGAGCGGGCGCTAGCGCGGGACCTGCGGAACACGTGGTCGGCCCGGGACGGCGTCGACGTGGACCTGGGCTTCGCGGACACGGACGATATAGCAGTCTTAGACGCGGCGGCGCGGCGGGAGCGGTTTTTACAGTGGGACGAGGTGCTCCCAGCGGTGCCGGACCTCGTCGACGACGCGGCGCGCCTCGACGCCGCGGCAGGCGCGCTGGGCGACGGGCCGCGGGCCTTCGACGTCGAGTGGTCCGAGAACGCGGGCGCCGCATTATTGCAGCTCGCTACCTTATCGAGCGCCGTGATCGTCGACGTGCCAAAGCTCTGCTCTACCAGTGACGGCTGCGCGGCGCTGCGGCGCGCGTTCCGGGGCGCGCCGTTACTCGGCTTCGGCTGCTCGCAGGATTTGGCGAAGCTGCGCGCGACGCCGGCGGTCGCGCCATGGGTCGACGACGACCAGGAGATCTACGACCTCCAGACGGCCCTGTCCCGGAAGCGGGGCGGGCCCGGCCTGGCGGCGGCCGCCAAGGCCTACCTGGGCAAGGCGCTGGACAAGTCGCAGCAGTGCTCCGACTGGGACGCGCGGCCCCTCTCCGAGGCGCAGCGCGCGTACGCTGCGTTGGACGCGGTCACCGTCGTGCTGATCCACGAGAAGCTCCAGAGCGTCGACGAGGCGATCGAAAAGTTGCGACGGGTGCCGCCGTAGAGCGCCGCGTGTGAATTAGATAAATAGACCTTAATTTGAAAGTTCAATGAAGAAGAAGAAGAAGAGTGTCCCCCAAAAAGGCAGAGCCTTCCCCTGCTCTCAGTCACGATAGCACATTAAGTTTAAAATCGCGGAATCAGCCGAGCCCCGCCCAGCCGCCGCCCTGGTTCCAGTCCTCGTCGGAGTCCGAGTCCATCGCGGCGCTCCGCTTTGCGTTCTTTGCGTCGCGCGCGGCCGCCGTCTCGAGGGCAAGCGTCGCGAGGTCGATCCGGGCCTCGTCCGGCCCTTCGAAGAAGCGCGCCTCGAGCGCCTCCGCCGCGGTTGCGCGGCGCGTCGGCTCGAGCACGAGGATGGTGGCGAGCAGCTCGAGCGTCGCCGCGTCCGCCTTCGGGCAGATCTCGGCGAGGGGGAGGGGCTCCATGGCCTTGAAGCATATTTTGGGGAAGTCCGGCGTCGCCGCCGCGGACGGGAACCGCTCGGCCGTCGGCGAGCCCATCTTCTTGAAGACCATGAGGAGCTGCTCGATGTCGCTGCGGCCCTCGAAGAGCACGTAGTCGTGCAGGATTTCCGCCAGGACGACGCCCACGGCCCACAGGTCGATGGCCGTCGTGTAGAAGCGCGCCCCGAAGAGCAGCTCGGGGCTCCGGTACCAGCGCGTGCTGATCTGGTGCGAGAAGTCGCTATCCTCCTTGGCCACGAGGGGCCGCGCCTGGCCGAAGTCGCCGACCTTGAGGACGCCGGCGTCGGTGATCATGAGGTTGCTCGGCTTGACATCCCGGTGGCACAGGGCCCGGGCGTGGACCTCGCCTGCGTGGACGTCGATATTGAGCGACGGTGCACGCGACGTTGCGGACGAGAAATTGCGCACCACGCCATCCACGAAGAAGGCACCTTTTCGGACGCGGACCGAGGACGCAGCCCCAGCAGCGCCATGCGCATCCAGGCCCGCGCGACGGGCGTGTCGAGGGGCGCCTTCCGCTCGTCCATGACGCTCTTCAGGTCCGTCGCGCAGAACTCGAGCACGATGGCGAGGTTCGGGCCCCGCGGGAAGTGCGCCACGTACTGAGTGATGTTCTCGCACCCGACCAGCTCCCGCAGGCACCAGACCTCCCGCAGCAGCGCCTTCGGCACACTCGCGCCATCGTCGCGCGCCGCGCCCGGCACGCCCGACAGCCGCGCGAGCTTCACCGCGACCCGCGTCCGCGTCAGCCGGCAGAAGCCCTCGTGCACGTCGCCGAAGGCGCCGCTGCCCACGTTCCGCCGGAGCTCGAACCGGTCCTTGTCCGGCCGGTCGCCGATGCCGCCGCCGGCGACGACGGGCGCCTCGCCGCAGCCCTCGATGGTGTCCTCCTGCAGCGGTGGGCTGCGGTCCTCCGCGTAGGTCTCGCTTTTGCAGTCGTCGTCTGTGGGTGCGAGGCTGTTCATAGCTCCGAACCCGGCTTTTTTTTCCATCGATGCGACCGGTGCAGAGCTGTTAGTGGCCCAAAAGTCTCACGCGTCCACGTCTAAACCCGCACTAAACTTTGAGCCTATGCCTCCAACCCATGCTAGTGCCGACTGCGTCTGGAAGTTACCACGATAGCAAGCCTCGGAGCCCCACTCCACGCTCGCAGCGTTTCGCCAGCGATGGGCTGGATTATGGCCTGCTCACTCTGTCCCAGGCGAGCCAATTGTCCTGAAAGTTGCCCGGTCTTGTCATATGGCTCACGGCGGACGGATGGCGGGTAATTGGGGGCAGACGCGTCGCGGGACGACGACCCCCCATTTTGAGCACACGGCCATTTTGGGCGCCATCTCTGCGAAACCAAATCGCTCTCAAATAGCCACAGCCGTCACTAACGCATCCACTGCGCTTCCGCAGGGACCATCCAGCACCACTACACCAGTTGCACGCGCTTGCGCTGCTTCATACGGGTACCGCGCCGCGCTTTGTCCGCCAAAGCTCTCGCTCTTACAGCCCGCCAGAGGAGCCAAAAACGCGCCTAGCAACCTCCCCCCGCCATCATGGCTGACAACAGCGACGAGGCGGCCGAGCGCCGCCGGCGCCACCTCCGCCGCGCCCTCAAGCAGGCCGATCACCCGGGCGGCCGGCGTTCGAACGAAACGGCGTCCGAGGGCCCCGGCCGCCGCACGCGGAGCCGGTCGGCGAGCGTCACGGACGAGCGCCCACGTACAACCGAGCCG
>Ga0114994_10002382_pt1 | contig 13712 bp, 14 predicted proteins | sample ArcticOcean_MG_C_9_FD_87043 | JGI IMG/M metagenome (GOLD analysis project Ga0114994, IMG submission 87043) | Marine microbial communities from western Arctic Ocean - ArcticOcean_MG_CB2_152 | ecosystem: Environmental > Aquatic > Marine > Oceanic | place: Arctic Ocean: Canada Basin | collected... | reverse complement strand
TGATCATATTTTTCAGAATAATTTCTATAAATAATACTTATATTTTTGTTTAAACTTCTGATATGATCTTTGTTAAAATCATCTATAAAATAGAAATTTTTTAAGCTTTTATTATGGATCACAATGTTACTAATTTAATTGAAATACAAAAAGAAATACAATTAAAAGTATCTGAAAGCAACAGTACTATTAAAATGCCTGAAATTATTGCTGTTAGTAAAACATTTTCAATATCTGAAATATTACCTGTAATAAATTATGGACAAATTCATTTTGGTGAAAATAAAGTTCAAGAAGCAATTGATAAGTGGTCAAGTATAAAAAATGATTTTAACCATATAAAATTACATATGCTTGGAAAATTACAGACAAACAAAGTTAAATATTTGATACCGCTTTTTGATTATTTGCATTCCTTAGACAATATGAAACTTGCTGAGAAAATTTCCCTTGAACAAAAGAAAAAAAATAAAAAATTAAAAATTTTTATTCAAGTAAATATTGGCAATGAAATTCAAAAAAATGGAATTGAAATAGATCAAGTAGAAAATTTTTATAAAAAATGTACAAATGATTTAGAATTGAACATTATTGGCCTAATGTGTTTGCCACCAAATAATGAAAAATCTTCATTATATTTTTCTAAGATGAATATATTATCAAAAAAATTAAATTTAAATGAGTTAAGTATGGGTATGTCCAGTGATTATATTGACGCCCTAGAAAATAATTCATCATTTCTAAGAATTGGTTCTAAAATTTTTGGTACGAGAGATTAGTTAATTTTTATTTTTGTACTTTTATTAATTAATTTTAATAAAATTAAAAAATCTTTTTCCTTTAATGCAATACAGCCTGCAGTTTTTTTATACCCTTTAGTTAAATGAATAAATATAGCGCTACCCATTTTAGATATTGTTTTTTTGGTATTATAATTGATTACAATAAAATAATTATAAGAATTATTTTTTTTAAATAATTTTTCGTGGCTTAATTTATCATTAATTTTAATTTCTTTATTGTAATATTTACTTTTTGGATCGTCACACCAACCCAAATCTTTAGTTATAATTTTAGTTGAAAGTTTAGTTACAGGCTTTTTAACTCTATCAGCTCTATAATATAATTTTCCTAAAGAAAATTTTCCCCTAGGAGTAGCTTTGTCTCCCTCAGTTTTTCTTGTTTTTATTCCATTTTTTCCTGCCGAACATTTAAAAATGAAATCATCTATTATTAAGGTCTCTTTATTTTTTAGAGTTATTAGCATAAGTTATGTTTTAATGTTTAAACAATCAGTAAGTTTAGTAGAGTTTTCTAAATTATATAATATTTTGCAAGAAATGAATGATTTATTTTCATTTAATATTTTTAATTATCAAACTTCCAAAGAATTTTTAAAAGAAGTAGAATCTAACAATGCTGAATGTGTAAATTCTGCAATTATCGTTGATAAAAAGCAGCATTTATTATTGTCAAATAGCAAAATAAATATTAATAATATTTTGGTAATGGATGCATGGCCCCTTAAAATTGAAAAAATTCTTGATGAGATAAATACACAATTAATAAAACAGAAATATAGCTTTCATTCTAAATTAGATATTAAAAATTACACATTAAATTTTAATTCAAGAATTATTTCCAATAAAGTAAAAGAATTAAAATTAACTGAAAGAGAAATTGATATTATTTTATTTCTTAAAAACCAAAGCATTCCCCAATCTGTCAATATGATGCAAAATAAAGTGTGGGGTTATTCTTCTGATCTAGAAACTCACACTGTTGAAACACATATATATAGATTGAGAAAAAAAATAAAGGATAAATTCAATGATGAAAATTTTATCACTAGTGAAGAAGAAGGTTATAAAATATAAATGGCAAAAAAAAATCTTATTGCTAAAGAATTAATAACTAAAAAATACAAACCCCGAGTAGTGAAACCTAAAAAAGGAAAGGGCAGTTTTAAAAGAAAAAACTAGATTAGTCTAGCACCCATTTGCTGAATTATTTTTGATGACATTTCTGTACCTTTCTCCAGACTTTCTTGATCTGTTAATTTATTAATATATCCATGAAGGTATCCTGCAGCAAATAGGTCACCGGCACCAGTCAGATCAACAATATTAAGGTTTTTTTTACTTTCACAATTAATTACCTCATTCTTATTTATAGCAACACTCCCATTTTCACCTCGTGTAATAATAATTATTTTCCCAAGTTGTTTGCTAAATGAAATAACTTCTTCAAAGTTCTTTGCATTTATTAATGAGGTAATTTCTTGTTCATTAGCAAAAGTAATATCAATTTTATTTCTAACTAGATCTAAAAAATTTTTTTTATGTCTTTCAACGCAAAATGAATCAGACAATGACATTGCTACTTTATTAGAGTTTTGAATTGCTTTATCAAAAGCAGATTTAGGATCACCCTCATCCCACAAATATCCTTCTAGAAAAATTATTTCACTATTTTTAATTGAATTTACATCAACATCATTTTGATTTATTTTTCCAGCTGTTCCAAGAAACGTACACATTGTTCTTTCAGAATCTGGAGTAACTAAAACTAGACAAGTGCCAGTCGGTAAGACCTCTTTTTTTTTGGAATAAAAATAATCAACACCTTCTTTTTTTAAGCCATCCTCATATTTTTGACCCCAATTATCATCGTTAACTTTACCAATAAATCCTACTTTATTCCCCAATTGAGATAAACCAACAATGGAATTCGCAACCGATCCACCAGAAAATGTACCCTCTACTTTTTGATTTAATAATAGCTTTTTAAATCTCTCTTCATCAACAAGCTCCATACCACCTTTGGTTAATCCGTTTTGTGACAAAAAATTGTCTTCAACTTTACAAATAATATCAACTATAGCGTTACCGATTCCTAGTATTTTCATGTTATGCTTTTTTTATATTAATTGGATTTTTACGATTAGGATAGCAAGTCGTACAAATTTTACAAGTTAAACCATAGCACTCTCTTGCTTTACAAAACTCTCTTCCATAATAAATCATTTGCAGATGAAGTTTACTCCAAGTTTTTTTAGGAAATATTCTTTTTAAATCTTTTTCAGTTTGAATAACATTTTTACCATCTGTTAATTTCCATCGTTGAGCTAACCTGTGTATATGAGTGTCTACCGCGAAAGCTGGTATTCCAAATCCTTGGGACATAACTACGCTCGCCGTTTTATGACCAACACCAGGAAGTTTTTCAAGCTCTTCGAAGGTTTTGGGTACTTTGCCAGCATGCTTTTCCAATAATTGCTTTGACATTAAATAAATACTTTTAGCCTTAATCCTAAAGATACCTATGCTTTTTATTAATTTTTCAATTCTTTTTCTTCCTAATTTTACAAAATGTTCGGGTTTATTGTATTTTGAATATATGTTCTTAGTTACATTGTTAACATTTAGGTCCGTACATTGTGCAGACAAGAGAACAGAAGTTAAAAGAGTGAATTTATTTCTATGCTTTAAGGGGATAGGGGTAGTTGGATAAAGTTTGTTTAAAATTTTTAGTATTTGTTTTGTTTTTTCCTTCTCATCCATTATTTAAAATTCAATAAATTTCTCATTGAATAAAGACCAGGCTTTTTATTTGAAAGCCATTTTGCAGCAGTTAAGGCGCCATCTGAATATAAAGATCTATCAAATGCTTCATGATTTAATGTTATTATTTCTTTTCCACTTGAGAATGTCACTTCGTGTTCTCCAATAATTTCACCCTTTCTAATTGAATTGAAATTAATTTTTTTACCATAAGGAAAATAACTTTTATTCAAAAATTTTTTACCTATTAAGCTATTAAGATCCTTGCTTTTCCCATCTGCAATACTTTTCCCAAGCATTAGGGCTGTTCCTGATGGATAATCTTTTTTATGTTTATGATGAATTTCAAATATTTTACTTAAATAATCATCATTTAATGATTTCGAAATAATTTTAGTTAAATATATTAATAAATTAACACCAAGGCTCATATTACCAGCCTTTAGTATAGGAATTTTCTTTGAATATTTTTTAATTAAATCTTCTTCCTTTTGGGTAAAACCAGTTGTTCCGATAACGACTTTTTTTTTGAGTTTTGAAGCAATTTTAAGAATTTCAAGTGTACATTTTGGAACAGTAAAATCTATTATTATATCAGTTTTTTTAAAAGCTTGGGTGGTATTTAAATCAATTTTAATTCCAGCTATTTTTTTATTAATAGATCTGTATTCTGTAAGAGTTACTAATTTAAAATTTTTATTAGATTTAGAAGCCTTAATAAGCTGTTGACCCATTCTCCCTAGACACCCAGTAATTGCTAAATTAATTCTTTTCATTTAGAAAATATTAACCTTTTTTACTTAATTAGTCTTTTAATTTTTCCAGAAACTTTTTGCTTTTTGAAAGAACTTTTTAATACTAGGATTTGATTTTTCATTTTCAATTTCTCTAAATTTTTCAAGCAGTTCTTTTTGTTCTTTATTTAGAGATATTGGAACCTCAGTATTAATCTGCACATAAAGATCTCCATTTCCACTACCTCTCATATAGGGCATACCTTTCCCTTTTAATCTGAATTGTTTACCATTTTGTGTTCCATCAGGAATTTTTATTTTCGCTTTTCCACCATCAATTGTGGGTATTTCAATTGTTGTACCAAGTGCTGCATCAGCTATTGAAATAGGGAACTCAAAAAATAAATTTTCATCGGATCTTTTAAAAAGATCATGAGAATTTACATTAATAAATAAATATAAATCACCACTAGAACCACCTCTGGCACCAGCCTCACCTTTACCAGCCAGCCTTATTCTTGTTCCATCATCAACACCTTTTGGTATTGTTACTGATAATTTTTTAGAAGCCTGTTTGTTACCTTGACCATTACAGTCATTACATGGGTTGGTTATCTCCTCACCACTCCCCGCACATTGAGGACAAGTTTGTTGAACAGTGAAAAAACCTTGGTTAGATCTTACTTTTCCATTTCCACCACATACCGTGCATCTGTCTGGTGAATGACCCACCTTAGAACCATTACCCTTACAAGTATTACACTTCTCTGTTGTAGAAAATTTTATGTCTTTTTTTTTACCCTGAAAGGCTTCTTCAAGTGAAATGGATAAATCATATCTTAAATCAGAACCTCTATTGTTGGAACTTTTTCTTCCTCTAGATCTTCCTCCACCACCAAAGTCTCCAAAAAAATCTTCAAATATATCTGAAAAATCAGCTCCTCCAAAACCTCCACCTTGTCTTCCACCACCATTTTCAAAGGCAGCATGTCCAAAGTTGTCATAATTCTGTTTTTTTTCTTGATCTGAAAGAATATTATAGGCCTCACTAGCTTCTTTAAACTTATCTTCAGAGGTTTTATCGCCAGGGTTTTTATCAGGGTGATGTTTTACTGCTAGTTTTCTATAGGCTGATTTTAATTCTTCTGGGCTTGCATTTTTACTTACACCCAAGACGTCATAAAAATCTCTTTTAGTCATAAGTTACTTTAAGATGATAGTTGTTGTAAGTCTTAAGCGCTTTTTTCTTTATCTACTTCTTTTGCCTCTTCTTTTGCCTCTTCTTTTACTTCTTCTTTTACTTCTTCAAAATCGGCATCAACTACATTATCGTCTTTTTTTCCTTCATCATTTTTATCACCATCTTTAGATGAATCTGATTTTTTTTCTTGAGACTTGTAGATCGCTTCTCCCAATTTCATAGAAGCTTGAACTAAAGTTTCTGTTTTTTTCTTAATATCTTCAATATCAGTACCCTTGATTGCCTCCTTTAAGCTTGATGAAGCATCCTCAATAGCTTTCTTTTCAGCATCTGAAACTTTAACACCATGTTCTTTTAGATTTTTCTCTGTAGAGTGTAAAAGAGTATCTGCTTGATTTCTTACATCTACAGACTCTCTTTTTTTTTTATCCTCTTCTTTATTGTTTCAGCATCTTTAACCATTTTTTCTATTTCCTCATCACTTAATCCACCAGAAGCTTGAATTTGAATTTTTTGTTCCTTACCAGTTCCTTTATCTTTTGCAGAAACACTTACAATTCCATTTGCATCAATATCAAAGGTTACTTCTATTTGAGGAACACCTCTTGCTGCAGGGGCAATTCCAACTAATTCAAAATTTCCAAGCATTTTATTATCTGAGGCCATCTCCCTTTCACCTTGAAGAACTCTTATTGATACAGCAGGCTGACTATCTTCAGCTGTTGAAAAAACTTGACTTTTTTTAGTAGGGATCGTTGTATTTTTTTCAATTAACTTTGTTGATACACCACCTAAAGTTTCAATTCCTAAAGAAAGAGGCGTCACATCTAAAAGAAGGACATCCTTTACATCTCCCTGTAATACACCAGCTTGAATTGCCGCTCCCATAGCAACAACTTCATCTGGATTTACACTTTTATTTGGACTTTTTCCAAAAAAGTTTTTAACTTCAGCTAAAACTTTTGGCATTCTTGTCATCCCACCCACCATCACAATTTCATCAATTTCATTTGCAGTAAGACCCGCATCTTTAAGTGCAGTTTTGCAAGGAGGTAAGGTTCTTGAAATCAAATCTTCAACTAAAGCTTCTAATTTTGCTCTAGTCATTTTCAAATTAATATGTTTTGGACCAGTTTTATCTGCAGTTATAAATGGTAAATTAACATCTGTTTGCTCAGTGGAAGATAGCTCAATTTTAGCTTTTTCAGCAGCTTCTTTTAATCTTTGTAGAGCAAGTTTGTCTGTCTTTAGATTAATACCATTATCTTTTTTAAATTCATCAACCAGGTAATCAACAATAGTATTGTCAAAATCTTCTCCACCTAAAAACGTGTCACCATTCGTAGATTTAACCTCAAACACACCATCACCCAATTCAAGAATGGATACATCAAAAGTTCCACCGCCTAAATCATAAACAGCAATTTTTTTATTTTCTTTTTTTTTATCTAAACCATAAGCTAGCGAGGCAGCTGTGGGTTCATTAATAATTCTTAAAACTTCTAATCCAGCAATTTTACCCGCATCTTTAGTTGCTTGTCTTTGAGCATCATTAAAATAAGCAGGAACTGTTATTACGGCTTTAGTAACTTCTTGACCTAAATATTTTTCTGCTGTCTCCTTCATTTTTTGAAGAATAAAAGCAGATATTTGTGAAGGTGAATATTTTTGACCTTTAGCTTCAATCCAAGCATCACCCTTTTCAGAATTAACTATTTTAAATGGTGCTGCTGCAATATCTTTTTTTACAGTTGGGTCTTCAAAATTTCTTCCAATTAATCTTTTTACAGCAAATATAGTGTTTTCAGGGTTAGTAACTGCCTGTCTCTTAGCAGGTTGGCCAACAAGTTTCTCACCATCATCAGTAAAGGCAACAACAGATGGTGTTGTTCTTGCACCCTCTGCATTTTCTAAAACTTTTGGTTGGCTACCTTCCATGATAGAGACACATGAATTTGTCGTTCCTAAATCTATTCCTATAATTTTGCTCATAATTTAAATCCTCTCCTTCATATAAGTGTTAATTTTTAATCTACAAGTTCTGATAAACATTATAAATTGTCTGAATTTTCTTTACTTTCCTCACTTATTTCAGTTTTTTTTGAAACCCCAACCAAAGATGGTCTAAGCAACCTATCTTTCATCATAAATCCTTTTTGAATTTCCTGGACAATTGTACCAGGTTCTTTTTGGTCATCATCAATTTCCATCATGGCTTGATGAAGATTTGGATCAAGTTTTTTACCAATTGAATCTATAGGAGTAATTCCATTTTTTGATAAAATAGAAACCATGTCTTTATTTATAATATCAAAATGTTCTAAAGTTTTTTTTAAAGCATCAGAATTTTTTAACATTTCATCATTTTCAAGAATTTGTTTTGATCTTTCTAAATTATCAATTAAATTTAAAGTTTCTTTTGCAAAAGCAAAACCACCATAACTAAAGGCATCCTCTCTTTCTTTTTCAAATCTTCTTCTTTGGTTTTCCATTTCAGCAAAAGCTCTGGCTAATTTATCTTCTAATTCTTTTATTTTTTCCTCTGGAGTGATTTCTTTTGCTTCGTCACTTTTTTCGACGTTATCATGCTTAGTCTCATGATTTTGATCTTCAGAAATAGGCTCTTTCACCTCATTGTCTTGATTTTCAGTATTGATGTTTTGATCTTCTTCCATTGCCACTTATATGGTATGAAATTTAATAATTGCTAGATGCTAAAGAAAAAAATTACAAAATTGTTGGTTGGCACAAATAATAAAGGAAAATTAAAGGAAATTACTGATTTATTGCCTAAAAACATTGCAATTTATTCTCCTATGACCTTTAAAATTAAAAGCCCCATCGAAAATGGGAAAACTTTTGAAGAAAATTCTTTAATTAAGGCTAAATATTTTTCAAAAAAATTAAAAATGGCTTGCTTGTCAGATGACTCTGGACTGGAGATTGATATTTTGGGTGGTAGACCAGGTATTTTTTCTGCTAGGTGGGGAGGAAAAAAAGGAGATTTTGTTAAAGCAATGAATAGGGTTTTTAAAGAATTATCGCTAAAAGACAATAGCTGGAGAAAAAAAAAAATAAAAGCAAAATTTATCTGTGCATTAACTATTTATGGGCATAATCAAAAAGCAATAAATTCTATTGGCAAAATTGAAGGATATATCTCACCTTCAATGAAGGGAAAAAATGGGTTTGGTTATGATCCTATTTTTATACCAAAAGGTAAAAAAATCACTTTTGGTGAAATGGCATTATTAGAAAAGCATAAAATAGACCATCGATTTAAAGCTTTTAAAAAAATTAAAAGATTTTTTTAAACTCTTTATCTTCAACTTTGTAGAAATTAAGAATATGATTTATTTTATTATCTTTTATTTCAAAAATTCCAATTTTTCCTTTAAACATAGTTTTTTTAATAAAAATCTTATCATCTATAATTGAATTGTTTTGGAGTATTAAATAGTAGACAAGTCCAACCAAATCAAAACTTAAAAAAGATAATTGATTTGGATAATGGTTAAATTTTTCAAAATATTCTGTTGTAAAATTTTTATAATTATTTTTATTTATAGAAGGAAAATAAATAGGTTGAGAGCTAGTTTCATTTAAAAGTGATTCATCAAACCACTGGTTAAGAGTTATAAAATATTTTTTTTTAGGAGATATGTTTGTATACAACAGAGATGTTGTGACACTTTTTAAGCTTTCATCAAAATCTGCAATTATTACTGAGTCAAATTTAACATCTCCGAGTGTATCTTTTTTATTTAATCTTTCAATTAAAAGCTCTTTGTTGGTATCGTCTGATTTTTCTATTCTCACTATTTCATCTTCGAGGTTTTGTTTTCTTTTTGAGTAATTTGTAATTTTTTCAATTTGTTTTGTAAGTTTTGTTGGGTCAGAGTCATAAACATAATCTTTAAATATTTTTATTTTAGAATTAGATATGGCTATCTCTATTTCATTTTTATAATCCACATCGGGTATTAGAAAAATAGTTTTTTTTATTTTATTTAATTCGATAAATTTTTGTATTGTTCGTAATTGAGAGGAGGCATTTATACCAGCACTAATAACATTTTTAGGATTGTTAATAATTTTATTTGTAAGAGATAAAAAAGTAATATCTTTTAATTCATCAAGGTACTCCAAGCTATTATTAAATACTGGACCAATTATTATTTTAACACCTAATTGATTTAATTCCTTGGCAGCCCTCAATGTAGTTTCAGGTCTTGATTTTGTATCTTTAGGAAGTATTTCTATAGAAGAATTGTTAATTTTATTAATAGCAAGTTGAACAGCTTTAATTATGGATTGACCAATCTCTGCATTTTTTCTCGATAAAGGAACTAGCAGACCTATCTTAATTTTTTCTTCTGCAAATACTTTTTGAGTATTAGTTGTCAGAGTTAAAACTAATAGTAATATAATTTTAATAATTTTGATCATTTTAATGTTATTATTATATCGATTATAATTTGATGATTCTACATTCAGAAAATAAAAATAACAAAGTTAAAAGTGGGTTATATATTGTATCTACACCTATTGGTAATTTAAGTGATATTACCCTAAGAGCAATAGATGTTTTAAAAAAATCAGATTATATTTTGTGTGAAGATACGCGCGTTTCAAAAAATTTATTAGATAGGTATGAAATTAAGTCAAAATTAATTTCAAACCATAAATTTAATGAAAAAAAAAATCTAACAAGAATTATTGATATATTAAAATATGATTGTGTTGTTTCACTTATTTCAGATGCAGGTACGCCATCAATTTCAGATCCAGGAACAATACTTATTAATGAGTGTTTACTTAATGATATAAATATTTTTCCATTGCCGGGCCCTTCAGCAGTTATATCGGCTGTTTCGATTAGTGGTTTTTCAGAAAGATTTTTTTTCTATGGTTTTTTCCCGGAAAAAAATAGCAAACTAAAAGAAGATTTTACAAACTTATCAAATTTAGATAGCTCAATTGTACTTTTTATTTCCCCAAAAAAGTTTAACAGATCAGTAAAAGTTATAAAAGAATATTTTTCTGGAAGAAAAATATTAGTATGCAGGGAAATGACTAAATTTTATGAGGAATATTTAAGAACGGATATTGATATTCTTAAGCCGTTTAAAGATAATCCAAAAGGTGAATTGACTATAGTAATTTCTGAAAAAGAAAAAATAAAAAAAGCTTCGCTAAAATTAAGTGAATCAGATAAAAAAACTATTGAGAAAATGATTGAAAAATTAAGTATAAAAGATATTACTGACTTAATTAGTCAAAATAGTGATGTGCCAAAAAAAGAAATTTATAACCACTGTTTAAAATTAAAAAATGAAAAATAAATTAATCTTATTTTTTTTTATATTCGTAATTGCTACTGGATGTGTGGGTACAGGATCAAAAGGAATTTTTGGTACAGGAGTCACTCTTGCTTTAGACCCAAGATCGCTCGGAACGCAGATTGATGACTCAGTTATGCAAAAAAATTTGCTAGGTAGACTTATATTGAAAGATAAAAGCCATCTATTGTCTTTAAAAGCAAAGGTTTTAGATGGTAGAATTTTCTTAACAGGAAAAGTTGAAAATCCAGAAGAGAAACTTCAAATAACTAAGTTAGCATGGGAAACTAAAGGTGCAAGATCTGTTAAAAATGATATCAAAATAAAGGAAGAGTTTAATTTTAAACAATCTGCAAAAGATTTATTAATAACTTCCCAATTGCGTGTTGCTATAAATTTTAATAGAAAAATTAAGGCAACAAACTATCAAATAGACACATATAAAAAAAAGATTTTTATTTATGGAATTGCACATACAGCTGAAGAAAGAAAACAAGTAATTAATGAAGCAAAAGAAATACTTGATGTTGAAGACGTGATAGTAAGCATTTTCTTAGTTGAAGACTTAAGAATTCAAAAAAATTAATTTTTTTTATCATAGCTAATTACACCAGCAGAATAAGCGGCAACAGATGCTAGATTTAATATATCAGAAGTAGACGATCTTAAGGGTGCAATTTCTATTGGTTGTCCTAAGCCTATTAAAAGAGGTCCAATAACCTTAGCACCTCCTAACTCTCTCATCATTTTGTATGATATTGCGGCACTGTGTTGACCAGGCATTATTAATATATTGGCATTACCAACTATTTCTGAAAATGGGTATAATTCTTTATATTGATCGTTTAAGGCAACATCAGGCTGCATGTCACCATCAAATTTAAAATCTACATCTTTTTCTTTTAATATGTTTACCGCATTCTTTATATGTTTAGTTCTGCTAGTTAGAGGTTGACCAAATGTTGAGTGAGAAACAAAAGCAACTTTAGGATCAAAGCCAAATAATTTTACAACTCTTGCAGATGAAATAGCTATATCGGCTAATTGTTCAGAGCTAGGATATTCATGTACACTTGTGTCTCCTACAAAAACTGTTTTACCTTTATTAACAATCATATTGAGACCAAACATAATTTCGTCAGGTCTTGGATCCACTACTTTGGTTATTTTCTCTAAGGAAGCTCCATATCTTCGTGTATTTCCTGTTACAGCCCCATCAGCATCTCCACAAGAAACCATGCAAGAAGCCCAAATTACCCTATCATTTCTTACTAGTCGATCACAATCTCTCTCGAGTAAACCCTGTTCTCTTTGCATTTTTTTAAATAAAAAATCTACATATCTCTCTCTCTTTTTTCTGTCAGTTGAATTGCTAATTTCAATATCAAAATTTTCATTATATCCAATTTCTTTTAGTCTTTGTTGTATATTTTCTTTTTTTGCGACCAGTATTGGAATTCCTAGACCACTATTTTTAAAAGCAATTGCTGCTTTTAAAGTATTTTCATCTTCTCCATCTGCAAAAACAATTTTTTTTTGTGTTTTTTTAATTTGAGAATTAATTCCCTGCATAATAGTAACAGAAGGGTCAAGTCTTTGTTTAAGCTGTTCTTTGTAAATTTCAAAATTTTTTATCTCTTTTCTTGCAACGCCACTTTTCATTGCAGCTTTTGCAACAGCCACAGGAATTATACTAATTAATCTAGGATCAAAAGTTGATGGTATAATATATTCTTTTCCATAATGAGGTCTATCACCACCCATAGCTGCAACAACTTCATCAGGAACATCTTGTCTTGCAAGCTCAGCAATAGCATGCGCTGCGGCAACCTTCATTTCTTCATTTATAGTTTTTGCCCTAACATCTAAGGCTCCTCTAAAAATATATGGAAAACCAATTAAATTATTTACTTGGTTAGGATAATCAGATCTGCCAGTTGCAATAATTGCATCATTTCTAACTTCTTGAATTTCTTCAGGAGTAATTTCTGGATCAGGGTTTGCACAAGCAAAAATTATAGGATTTTTTGCCATTTTTTTTACCATATCTTTTGATAGAGCTCCTTTTGCAGACAAACCCAAGAAGACATCCGCACCTTTAATAGCATCATTTAAAGTCCTATGATTAGTGTCAATCGCATGAGATGATTTCCATTGATTTAAGTTATCCCTCCCACGGTAAATCACACCTTTTCTATCTACCATAATTATGTTTTTTTGAGGCACTCCACTATTTTTAAATAAGTTAGTACAAGCCATTGCTGATGCTCCAGCTCCATTCACCACTACTTTAATTTTTTTTATTGATTTTTTACTTATATCTAGAGCATTAATTAATGCAGCAGTTGTAATTATAGCTGTTCCATGCTGATCATCATGAAATACTGGAATGTCTAAAATTTCTTTTAATTTTTCTTCAATAATAAAACAATCTGGTGCTGCAATATCTTCTAAATTTATGCCCCCAAAACTTGGTGCAAAATTTTTAATACTATTAATAATTTCATTTGCATCGGCAGAATCAATTTCTAAATCAATGGAGTCTATATCTGCAAACCTTTTAAAAAGAACTGCCTTTCCTTCCATCACAGGTTTTGAAGCTAAAGCACCAAGATTACCCATACCAAGGATTGCCGATCCATTACTTATAACTGCAACCAAATTTCCTTTTGATGTGTAGTCGTATGCAGCTTCCGGATTTTTAGCAATTGCGTTTACAGGAGCCGCTACTCCCGGAGAATAAGCCAAAGCCAAATCTCTTTTTGTTATCATGGGCTTTGAGGAGTTAATCTCAATCTTGCCTGGTTTATTACTATTATGAAACTCTAAAGCTTCTTTATCTGTGTAATGATCAACTTTTGTTTTTTTCATT
>Ga0114994_10002381_pt1 | contig 13713 bp, 15 predicted proteins | sample ArcticOcean_MG_C_9_FD_87043 | JGI IMG/M metagenome (GOLD analysis project Ga0114994, IMG submission 87043) | Marine microbial communities from western Arctic Ocean - ArcticOcean_MG_CB2_152 | ecosystem: Environmental > Aquatic > Marine > Oceanic | place: Arctic Ocean: Canada Basin | collected... | reverse complement strand
ATCTTCAATTAAACTAGATATAAATAAAAAATATCTGATAAAAATCAATGCAATTCTTTATAGATTTTTTCAGCTAGCGTATGACTAATTCCTTCTACTTGCTCCAATTCCGCAATACTTGCGGTCAATACGCCTTTTAATCCCCCAAATTGTATCAACAGATTTTGACGACGCTTGCTACCAACTCCGTCAATTTCAGTTAAATATGATTGTATTCTGGATTTATTGCGCCTAGCACGGTGTCCCTGAATCGCAAAACGATGAGCCTCATCACGAATTTGCTGAACCAGATGTAAACCCAAGTTATCTTTTGGCAATTGTAGCGGTTTTTTTGTCCCAAAAAAAATCAATTTTTCCAAACCAGGCTTACGCTCTTTACCTTTTGATACTCCAACCAAAGTCACATAGTCTAATCCGAGCTCCACCAACGCTTCCCTTGCAACTTTAACCTGCCCTTTACCACCATCAATAAGAATTAAATCAGGGATTTTACCATCTCCCTCAGTAGCCTTATGGTAGCGCCTTGAAAGAGCATTACGCATAGCAGCATAGTCATCCCCTGGAGTAATACCATCGATATTATATCGACGGTACTCCTCATTGCGCATTGAGAAGTTATCATAAACTACGCAGGATGCAACTGTAGCCTCCCCCTGAGTATGACTTATATCAAAGCACTCAATACGAGTAAGGTTTTCAATTCCCAGAGTATGCTGTAGTAATTGTAGCCGCTCCTCCTGGTTAATTAGCGTACTTAACTGTCGATCCAACCCTTGATATGCATTTTTTATTGCCATATCTAGCCATACTCGCCGTTCACTCTTTGGATTAACACTGATACTAACTTTGTGCCCAGACTGCTCAGCAAGTGAGATTTGTAGAGCTTCTCTACTAATTTTCTCACTTACAATAATAAACGGTGGAATAACATGATTTAGATAATGTTGAGATAAAAATGCTTCCAACGCTTCTGATAAATCATAGCCATCTGCGTTTTTAGGAAAAAAGTTCTTATCTCCCAGGTGCCGCCCTCCTCTTACCATAGCTAAATTAACGCAAATTTTTCCACCATTAGGTTCCGTGACACATGCCACGACATCTGCGTCTAAAGCTTTACCATTATCTACAAACTGCTTCTCTCGAACTCTTCGTAGAGTTTGAATTTGATCTCGAAATAAGGCTGCCGATTCATAATCCAAACCATTAGCAGCGCTCTGCATTTTCTGAGCAAGACTTTCAAGCACCTTGGTTTGGTTTCCTTTTAGAAATAATTCAGCATTTTTTATATCTCCAAGATAGGCTTGATCTGTAACCAAATTGACACATGGTCCACTACAACGTCTGATCTGATACAACAAACATGGACGTGTACGATTATTAAACACGCTATCTTCACAGGTTCGAATACGAAATACTTTTTGTAATAGCTGAATGCTCTCTCTTACTACTCCTGCATTTGGAAAAGGTCCAAAATAAATACTTTGCTTATCAAGCACTCCTCGATGGAAACCAAGCCGAGGAAAGGCATGCTTTGTAAAAACAAGATATGGGTATGATTTGTCATCCCTAAACAGTATGTTATACCTAGGAGTTAGAGCCTTTATTAAATTATTTTCTAGTAGAAGCGCTTCAGATTCAGAGCGTGTAATAGTAGTTTCTATCCCCGTTATTTGGGACACCATTAAATGTATCCTGGGGGCTAAATTTGTTTTTTGGAAATAGGAGGAAACACGTTTCTTTAGGTTAATAGCCTTGCCAACATAAATTACCTGACCAGCCGAATTTAACATGCGATACACACCTGGCTGCGAAGGTAAATTTAAGCAAATAGCTTTGGCATTAAAAACAGAACACGCCGACAAAACAGATACCCCTCTTTAATTACTCTTTCTTTCCCAACAATTCCCCTCCGACAGCCCAATTCTCCCGAGGTACCTCATCAAAAGAAATATAAATAGATGACTTTGGTTTGAGCACAACACGCTCGAGTGTGCCAGTGACCTCTGCAGCTATTTGTTTCCTTTGCTCATGGCTAAGTGTTCCTGCAATGCGAATATTTACGTATGGCATAATTCTTTATCCTTTAGTTTTTACCTGAAGCGATAAGTTAGTACTTATTATTTCAAATACCTGCTCAAACATATCAGTAGTCAGGCGTTTAGTCTGCGTATTGTAACGACTACAATGGTAGCTGTCATATAGAGTAAGATTATTTGGTAATTGATGAATAAATCCATGCCCAAAGGGATAGTCTTTAAGTCTCAGTCCTAGCGCCATAAGCACGGCCCGGTGCGCTACAGTGCCTAAAGCAAGCAGTGCCACTCCCCTACCAGCCATAAAGCCTGCAATCTCTCCAGAAAGATACCCATTACAATTTTTAATTTCATTAGATTCTGGCTTATTTCCTGGAGGCAAACATTTGACTGCGTTGGTAATGCGGCACCCGATAAGTTCCAATCCATCATTCATTGATATGGATTCTGCATGATTAGAAAATCCATATTTGTATAACGTTTGATACAACAAAACTCCTGCAAAATCTCCAGTAAATGGCCTGCCAGTACGGTTGGCCCCATGCATTCCCGGAGCCAATCCAATTATAAGAAGCTTAGGAGATATATCACCGAAATCTGGGACAGGCCTTGCGTGATAGTTTGGGTAATTAACTTTCACTTCATTAAGAAAATTTACTAACCGCTGACATTTATGACAGTTTATTGAGAATTTATCTTGCATAGGACTCTTACTTATCAAGAACTGTAGTGGCCAATCAAATAGATAATGGAACTAATAACGAAGACTCTAAAAGAATATCGATACCCGCTATCGGCATAATAGCTTTAGCAGGCATATTATTACCTCTACGCCACTTAGCTACTACCATATGTTTTGATTCGCCGCTAACTAAAAATATAACCTGCCGCGAACGACTTAAACGAGCTGCACTCATAGACACTCTATGTTTTGGCGCTTTTGGTGCAGTAAATACTGCCAATGTATCCGGTGAACCGACCTCGCTCCCCCACTCATGTCCGGGAAATAAGCTTGCCGTATGGCCGTCTTCACCAAGTCCCAGAAATGTTAAATCAAATGCTTGAACAGACCTCAAAGTGCTAGCGTATTCATATGCAGCACGGCTTGCGCCAAGCTCAACTGGAATTTCATACAATTGATTCTTAGGAATTGGCACATGATCAAGCCATGCTTCTCCAGCCATTCTTGAGTTTAGGTTCTGATCTCCAGCTAATAAACAACGTTCATCGCTGAAATAAATATGCCAAGCTGACCAATTTGTATGGATAAAACGTAATTGTTGATAGATCCTACGAGGGGTATCTCCACCGGAGAGTACAAAATGAAACTCTCCCCGCTGCATAATTGACTTGGTTGCATTATCAAGAATTGCGCTTAATGCTACTTGATTCAGCTCAGATTGATCATCAACTGTGTTCCATCTATAGCTTACTGAGTTAGTAGAATTCATTGTATCCGCAGATTTGCATATTTTTTGTATTAAATCTATATATTATTTTTCCACTCACGGATTGCCGCAAATACGCTGACAGGATCCGTTAAAGACTTACCAGCGTAATTACTGGCGTTACGGATAACCTCAGGCTGGTTACAACGTAGAAATGGATTACAAGCCTTTTCCATTGCAATAGTTGAAGGTAGCGTAGGCAGATTTGATTTCCGTTGTTTCTCTGCTGAGATTTGTAGTTGTGTTATCGCTTGGTTCTCCGGCTCAACTAATCTAGCAAAATTTATATTAGCAAGTGTATATTCATGGCCACAATAAACCCCAGTTTCATCGGGCAGTTTTGCCAGTTTGTTTAATGAAATATACATTTGTTGTGCTGTTCCTTCGAATAATCTCCCACAACCACATGAAAACAGAGTATCCCCACAAAATAGTAAGTTTGCGCCATAATATGCAATGTGCCCCGCTGTGTGGCCAGGAATGTCAAGGATACTGAGTCTAAGTGACAATTCGGACAAGTAGACGCTGTCTCCTTCTTTTAAACGGTGAGTAACCGTAGGAATTGCCTCACTTCCAGGGCCATATACCGGCACTTGAAATTGTTGTAATAATTCCAGATTACCACCAACATGGTCAATATGATGATGAGTGTTTAGTATGGCGGTAAGCTTTAGTTTTTTTTGTTCCAAGAAGTCTAATACTGGTTTGGCTTCCCCTGGGTCAACTACAACAGCATGATATTGATCATGAATGACCCAAATATAATTATCAGTAAATGCACTAACTGGAACAATCTTAAACATAGTTTTTTTAAATGTATTTTAAATTTATTTTAAACACAAAGAGTCTTGCAAAAAATACAGCACTACTCTTACCTTATACACAATATAAGGACATTATATATGTCAATACAAAATCAACAACAGTGGTTTGAAACCTGTCTTGGACAGTATCTCCTAGAAAGAGAACAACGCTATTTTGATCAAGCAGTAATGGATGTATTTGGCTACAATGCCTTACAAGTTGGCTTTCCACAGCATAATTTTCTTCGTACAAACCGAATGAATTTTCAGTTTTGTGCAGATACAGAGAAAGGGGCCACACTGTTAGCAAGTGCAGATTTTCTGCCAATTGAGAGTAACAGTATAGACCTTGTTCTCCTTCCACATGTTCTCGAATTCAGCTCAAACCCACATCAAATACTACGAGAAGTACAGCGCGTATTAGTAGCAGAAGGACAGGTGATTATCTGTGGCTTTAATCCTAGAAGTCTCTGGGGTTCGCGCAAATGGTTCGGCGCTTCAAGGCATAGCTTCCCCTGGAATGGAAATTTCATAGCATTGCCACGCCTAAAAGATTGGCTAACTCTTTTGGATTTTGAGATGACTGCCGGCAAGCTATCTTGTTATACCCCGCCAATTAATCAAGAAAAATGGTTGCGAAGGTTTAATTTTATGGAGTTCACCGGGGATCGTTGGTGGCCGATCTCTGGTGGCGTATATTTTTTACAAGCAATTAAACGAGTTCATGGCATGCATGTCATTAAGCCTGCTTGGAAGAAAGCACTAAAATCCAAACGTAGAATGTCTCCGGTTGCTAATAAAATAAACGATAATATAGCCAAGAAAAAACCTGGGATATCTTCACGCAACCAATCTATTATGAGAAATAAAAAGTGAACAATGAAGATGCAGACAATATATCTGATGTAGTGCAAATTTTTACTGATGGCGCCTGTAAAGGGAACCCTGGGATTGGTGGTTGGGGTGCTTTAATGCAATATAACGGTAAAACGAGAAAGCTATATGGAGGCGTGAAGCTTACCACCAATAATAGGATGGAATTACTTGCAGTGATACGCGCCCTAGAAGCCCTAAAACGACCATGTAAAATACATTTACATACGGATTCAACATATGTACAGAAGGGTATTAGTGAATGGATACACTTATGGAAAAAACAAAATTGGCGCACCTCAAATAAAAAAGAAGTAAAAAATAATGATTTATGGAAACAACTTGATCAATTAGCACAGCCACACCAAATAGAATGGCTCTGGGTTCGCGGCCATTCCGGTCACGAGGGTAATGAACAGGCAGATAAACTTGCAAATCAGGGAGCAGAGTCAATCATTAACGAATGAAAATGAAGCTCTGGATAAAAAATCTAGAGCTTATCAAGAAATAATTTCAGCAATTATTTTTACTGACTTCTATAAATTTTTGAACCAGAGATTCTTATGAGACAAATTTTTCTTGACACAGAAACCACAGGCCTTGAATCTAAATTAGGGCATCGTATTGTTGAAGTAGCAGCAGTAGAAATGCTTAATAGGAGACTGACAGGAAAACGTTTTCACAATTATCTAAACCCGGAAAGAGAAGTTGAAGCAGGTGCATTACAAGTACATGGGCTAACTAACGATTTCCTTCAGGACAAACCATTATTTTTGGATATAACCCGTGAATTACTTGAGTTCATTGATGGTGCGGAATTAATTATGCACAATGCGCCATTTGATGTGGGTTTTCTTAATAATGAATTAGGTTTAGCAAAATTACAGCCATTAGAAAATTATTGTCATTCAATTACCGATACACTAAAAATGGCAAAAGAATTACATCCTGGAAAAAGAAATAATCTCAATGCTCTATGTGAACGTTATCAAATAAATAACTCCAAGCGTGTTTTACATGGCGCTTTGCTTGACGCCGAATTATTAGCTGAGGTATACCTCGCGATTACACGTGGACAAGAAAGCTTAGTAATGGAAATATCTTTCCCTCAACCTGATATAAACATTAACCCACATGATATAGAGTTAATTTCTCTGCCGGCTACTACAGAAGAACTGGAATTACATACAGAGCAACTCGAATTGATAGATCGTGAAAGTAAAGGGGCTTGTTTATGGAAACATTTTGAGTAAAGTACAACAAAATGAGTAATGTAGTAAATACCCATTCACTTCATACTATTTGTATAAGCTATTCTAGCTTTAAATAAACTACTGCCCATATCATATATTTTAAGATTCCTAGAGAATAATTTAGTAAATATTAATATATAAAGCATTAAGTGGCACAGCAACCTAACCAATAAATTTCACCGCAAGACAAATAGCACACTATCACTAAATTAATAGCTTAAAAAAATGTAGCTAGAGTATAAATAATCCAATCTGGCCAACTCATTGAAGGAGAATCACGTAAAATGGAAATCTTTTCAACTAGTAGTAATTTATATTTAATATGATCCGTACTCGTTTCGCTCCCAGTCCCACTGGCTACCTTCATATCGGTGGCGCTCGTACTGCACTATTCTCCTGGGCTTACGCTCGCAGGCATGGCGGTAAATTTATATTAAGGATTGAAGATACGGATCTTGAACGCTCCACCAAAGAATCCACACAGACAATTCTTGATAGTATGGCTTGGCTAGGGCTTGATTATGATGAAGGACCTTTTTATCAAATGCAGAGATTAGATCGGTACCATGATGCCGCAGAACAATTACTACGTTCAGGAAATGCGTACTACTGCTATGCCACCAAAGAAGAATTGGCTACGTTGCGAGAACAGCAGCGTGCTGCTGGCCTCAAACCAAGATACGATGGTCGCTGGCGTGACTCTAAAAAAACACCGCCAGCGGGGATAAAACCAGTAATACGCTTCAAAAACCCCATGAGTGGTGGCGTGGCCTTCAATGATTTAGTAAAAGGCCCGATCATCATAGATAATAGCGAGCTAGATGATCTGGTGTTATTACGTGCTGATGGGGTTCCAACTTATAATTTTGGTGTAGTTTTAGATGACCTTGATATGAATATCAGCCATGTAATTCGCGGCGATGATCATGTTAATAATACCCCGCGTCAAATAAATATACTTAAAGCACTCGGTGAACCACTACCTCAATATGCACATGTTCCAACAATATTAGGAACCGATGGAGAACGTCTTTCCAAGAGACATGGGGCAGTATCAGTGATGCAATACTGTGATGAAGGTTATTTGCCTGAAGCTTTAATTAATTATTTAGTGCGACTTGGGTGGTCGCATGGTGATGAAGAAATATTCAGCCGGGATCAATTCATTAGCTGGTTTGATCTGGCCTCTGTTAATCGCTCACCGGCAAAATTTGACTCAGAAAAATTACGCTGGATCAACCAGCATTATCTTAAAACAACTGATGATTCATTCTTAGCAAATCAAATTGAGCCTTTGCTAGAGGAAAAAGGTTGCGATCTCTCAGCCGGACCAGATCTACAAAGGATAGTAAGCATCTTAAAAGAGAGGGTTATAACTACTAAAGAACTTGCTGATAAATCAATAAGCTTCTATATGAGAATAGAACCTACAATGGAAATTAAAGAACAATATTATAACGCTGAGATAAAACCAGTAATGGAGGGTCTAATATCAAAATTTTCCAATATTTCTTGGGACCGAAAAACAATTCAGGAGGAGATCAAGGGAGCTGCCACTAGTTATAATATGAAGTTCCCAAAAATAGCAATGCCATTAAGAGTCATGGTAACTGGTGAAACACAAACACCTTCTATAGATTTGGTGCTGGAGCTACTTGGCAGCAAAGAGACGGTTGAGAGAATGCGAAGCCAAATAGCAAATTTTCCTACCTAATCTCGGCTTTACTTTGGATCAGCGCCTCAGTATAATTTGCCTTCTTTTCCTGGGGGTATAGCTCAGCTGGGAGAGCGCTTGCATGGCATGCAAGAGGTCAGCGGTTCGATCCCGCTTATCTCCACCAATACTATATTGGATAAGTTATAATATGTTTTTTGTCCCCATCGTCTAGAGGCCTAGGACACCACCCTTTCACGGTGGGTACAGGGGTTCGAATCCCCTTGGGGACGCCATTAAAATTGGGGTCTACATTTTTTAATATATTCAGAAGACGATATATTAAATTGCCTAGAACACCAAAAATTAGTCTCACTAATTAAGTGATATGGGTAGACTTCTTATTGGCCAAAAGTACTACCAAAATTTCCACCAGTAAACCTTACCGGAATTCCAAGACATGCTATCAGAATTAGCAATGTCTAAAGACTCTTGATTCTCGGAAAAACTTTTCTGCATTACACGCTTTGCGTCATCCCGCAAATCATCCATTCCCAACTCATCATAGGCTTCTACCATAATTTCTAATGCATGCTGAGTAGCAGGAGTCTGGGGAAACTGATTAAGTGTCCATTGCGCGCGATTTATTGCGGCTACATAAGCTCCTCTAGACAAATAATAACGCGCAACATAAATCTCTCCCATTCCTACTGTATTAAACAAATAGTTCATACGTTTTATAGAATCAGATCTATATTGACTATCAGGGAAACGTGTAATTAACTCCTTAAAGCTTTGAAATGACTCATTTGATGCTTCTGGATCCCGCTCACTCATATTTTGATCTATCCAGTGTTTCATTACATACCCTGCTATTCCTTTTTCATCGTTAAAACTTGAAAGTCCCTTAATGTAATATGCATAATCTACACTAGGATGATTTGGATGTAATCTAATAAACCTTTTGGCAGCTAGAACTGCTGCTTCCTGATCATCTTCCTTATAATGAGAGTAAGCCACATAAAGTTGAGCTTGCTGCGCATAACGACCATATGGATAACGTGCTTCCAGAGCTATAAAAAAAGAAATTGCACTCTTCCAATCCCCATCCGCCATATCTTGTTTACCCTGCTCATAAAATTGGGTTACAGTCCAGCCTTCAGTATTGTCTCCTTTTTTTGTAGTACTTAACCAACCAAAAGCACAACCTGATAGCTGGAATACCAAGAATAAGGCTAAACTACGAGAAATTATGGACATAATGGTTTCAATGACAGCTTAAAATGATTCTTTATATTATAACGCTAAATTTCTGCAACCCATGCCAATAGAAGATATTCTTGAATTAGAAATCCCACAGAATTGCGCAGGACTGCGACTTGATCAAGCTCTTGCACAGCTGCTGCCAACACATTCGCGCAATCGGATTCAGATGTGGATCCTTGCAAAGCGAATAACTGTAGACAATCTGAATGCGAACCCAAAAAGAACAGTATGGGGTGGTGAGAATATTAAAATAAGAGCAATCGCATATCACAATGAAACAACGAATATCGCAGAGCCTCTCGAGCTTAATATCGTTTATGAAGATCAGGCAATTCTGATCATTAACAAACCGGCTGGGATGGTAGTACACCCAGGCAACGGAAACAGGCAAGGTACCATGCTAAATGGCTTGTTACACTATTCTTCAAAATTGGAAGAAGTACCACGCGCCGGAATTGTCCACCGTCTTGATAAAAATACTAGCGGGTTATTAGTTGTAGCAAAAACACTTGAAGCACAAACTAATTTAGTTAGACAACTACAGAACCGTACAATGAAGCGAGATTATTTAGCTCTAGTACATGGTGACGTTCAGTTTGGCGGCCAAGTAAATGCACCTATTGGCAGACACCCGGTACAACGGGTAAAAATGGCAGTTAACAAGAAGGGTAAGGAAGCGCGTACCTATTACCTCGTAAAAGAAAAAATTAATGGCTACACTCTGCTCCAATGTAGCCTTGATACCGGCCGTACTCATCAAATTCGTGTACACATGCTTTCCATTGGGCACCCGCTTGTAGGTGACCCGACTTATGGCACCAAACCGAAAAAAACTTCTCAAGAAATCAGGAAGTTAATTACAGATTTCCCAAGACAAGCATTACATGCAAAATACCTAGAGCTTATTCACCCAGATACCGGTCAGAAAGTAATGTGGGAATCTAAATTGCCAAAAGATATTGATGAGCTTCTACTTACGCTCCGCGAGGCATCATAAAAAATTACTTTAAGAGTATCTTATTATTATGAATGATTGGATCACCCCAAATTGGCCTGCCCCACTAAATGTAAAAGCATTATTTACTACTCGTAGCGGTGGCATAAGCTCAGGCCCATACACAAATTTTAACTTAGGAGACCATGTTGGTGATAAGAAGCATATAGCTAATCAAAATCGAGCCAATTTACTTAAAGCTTTACCAAATGAACCAAGATGGTTGAATCAAGTACATGGCTCAACACCAATATGGGTAGATAACAATACGAACCTTCTCAGGGGTGATGCAGCATTAAGCAAGACCCGCAATATAGTCTGCGCAATACTTACTGCTGATTGTTTACCTGTATTCCTATGCGATGAAGCAGGAACAGTAGTAGGCATTGTTCACGCTGGGTGGCGCGGCTTGGCGGCAGGAGTAATTGAACAGGCAGTAGCAGAGATGAGAAAAAGTTGCATCCATATTATGGCTTACTTAGGCCCGGCAATCGGCCCAGATTATTTTGAAATTGGAGAAGAAGTACGGCACTCTTTTATCAAACAAAACAAGATATCTATACCTGCCTTTACTCCGTGTAAAGGAATTAACAGCAAAAAATGGCGCGCAGATATTTTTCTATTAGCACGGCAGAGATTGACAGTAGCAGGTGTAACTAAAATTTATAGCCATGAAGAATGTACTTATAGTAACCCAGATAAATTTTTTTCCTACCGACGAGATGGTGACACAGGAAGAATGGCAGGGCTAATTTGGCTTACGAAATAACGTTCTTAATTCTCCAAATATCTAGTATGAAAATCTAGTCATGCAGATACTCTCTTGAATTTTTCACGATTCCATAAAAAATAAAACTTCTAAAAGCGTATAATCGCGAATTCTTTTATAAATTGTTGCCATGACCACTTTCTCTTGGATTATTGCTGCCAGCCTCCTAGGCGGCTCATTAAGTGTAGCGTTTGCTGCGATGCTCACACTGAACACGCGTGCCTCTTGGGTGCAAATGCTGATTTCTTACGCAATTGGAGCACTTCTAGGTGCTGCATTCCTTAATGCGTTGCCAGAAGCACTTGAGCTGTCTAAAGATCCAAGCGGGATGTCTGCCATTGTATTATCTGGGATCCTGTTATTCTTTATTCTAGAAAAACTGGTAATTTGGCGCCACTGTCATTTTGATGAATGTGAGGTTCACGACCCAGCAAATAGCGTTAGTACCAATAACACTACAAATGATCACGATAGTGGTCGTAGCGGCATGATGGTTATGTTAGGTGACACATTTCATAATTTTGTGGATGGGATACTTATTGCCGCTGCATTTATGGTAGATGTGCAACTTGGTATCGTCACGTCTATAGCCATTATTGCCCATGAAATTCCTCAAGAAGCAGGCAACTTCCTAATTCTACTTAACTCCGGATACTCCCGGCAGAAAGCACTGCTACTTAATCTATTATCCAGCGTTGCTACATTGATTGGCGGTGTGATGGCTTATTTCATGCTACAAGATATGAACCATCTTATGCCTTCACTTCTAGGACTAGCAGCAGCTAGCATGATCTATGTGGCAATGTCAGATTTAATACCAGGCTTACATAAACGCCCAGAAATTGGTTCTACTATTCAGCAGGTTGTGCTAATTATTCTTGGAATAGCCTCTATTTGGCTGACTGGTAATTTCTTCGATCATTAAGCAGTTTTTGATTTCTTAGAAGATTTCTTAGAAGATTTATTAGAAAAATTACCCTTGTAATCACGAATTGCAATTTCACCATTGAGCGCAGCAAGGAGAACTTTATTTTTCCTTACTCTTTTTTCACCTACGTACCATGAGAAACTAATTACAGTTCCCAATATAATCAATACTATATCCAACAGATTTACTCCACTAACAAAAATATCAGTTACCCCTTGAATAAAGGCAAAAACACCCAGAATAACAACCAATACCCAGAGCCGATGCCCCCATTTTGATTCCTGCTGTTTAAGACACCATTCATCAAGACTGTCACGAAGTGAAATAAGCTCTGCTTCCTTCATCGCAGTTAGCCTATCCGAGAGTGATTGGTTCGCTAATTGCGCTGAAATAAGGTCTGCGTCCTTCTGGGCCTTTAAATCCATTAGAGTTGATATCCTAGTTTAATATAAGGTGGGCCTGACTTTACTTGACAGGCCCATATGGGTCAATATATTCGTTAGTCAATTATTTGTTAATGACCTATTAAATAAACGCTAACTTTATATCACAACAATTTAAGAACATTTTCAGGTGGGCGACATAATACTGCCTGCTCTCCACGTACTACAATTGGTCTTTGAATCAAGTCTGGGTACTCTACCATTATCTCAATCAACTCATCATCCGAGAGATTCTTAGCAGAAAGATTCATACTCCTCGCTAACGGTTCATCGCTACGCAACATATCATTCACTGATAGCCCTTTATCACGTATTTCACGCAACTGATCTCCTGTTAAAGGTACCTCATAATAATTAATACTTTCAAATTCCTCATTACTATCTTTAAGAATATTAAGTGTAGCAATACACTTACTACATGTTGGCTTTTGAAAAATTACAATCCTTTCACTCATGAAAAATTCCTCTTAAATTAATATTAAGATTAAGTCTCTACTTTACGAATTAAAATGCCTTACCGGTAAAGATAGAGGAAATAATCAGAGAAAATGACTTCAATAACAGTATCACTTTTATTGGCCAACAATGCGGCAATCTAGGCCAAAATATGGATAATATCCTAATATATTCAATATTTTATATTACAATTTTAATGTCATTAGTTATTGATCTTGATATATACTTGATATTCAATTACTTGCACTCCATTTCTAAAGTAATTCTTGGTAACGACAAGATTCATCACCTTATCCCCTAAGGTTTTCGACGTAAATTATTAAGTCGCTCAAGTCCAAAATGAATAAAAGCAAGTCCTGATAAAACGGGGGCAAATAAATTCAAGATCGGTATAAATTGAGCAAGGCCAGTTAACAAACCTAGCCCCCATAATGACGACTGGTTAGCAGAAAAAAGCTCTCCCATTTCCTCATGACTGGCATGCTCGGCCAGCGCATCATAACGAAACAAACGCTGATTAAGGTATGCTGCCGCAATAAATGGGATTATTACCCCTATACCGACTAACCACAAGGGCATAGTCAGTGCCCATATAGCCACAAATACACAAATAGCAAGAAGAGCATTAAGTAAGTTTCCACCAATGCTACCGCCATTCTTACGTTCAAGCTGCGGATAATCACGTTCAGCCACTATCCGAATTAACATAGGCATCGCGAATAAAGCAGTAATTACCAGCGCCGTGATAAAAATCAATGGAATAAATAAAATTAAGTGTGCTATAGCTTGTATT
>Ga0114994_10002372_pt1 | contig 13738 bp, 10 predicted proteins | sample ArcticOcean_MG_C_9_FD_87043 | JGI IMG/M metagenome (GOLD analysis project Ga0114994, IMG submission 87043) | Marine microbial communities from western Arctic Ocean - ArcticOcean_MG_CB2_152 | ecosystem: Environmental > Aquatic > Marine > Oceanic | place: Arctic Ocean: Canada Basin | collected... | reverse complement strand
GTTCGCCGGTCTTCCCGTGACGCTCGCGACCCTCGGGGCCGGCAGGCGCCTCGGCCTGGCAAACAAGGAGTCCCTGATCGCCGCAGGCCCGGTGGTCCAGAGGGTCAGGTCCACGCCGGGGGCCGAACTACTGCCCGTGGACAGCGAGCACTGTGCGATCCACCAGTGCCTTCGCGCCAACGATGTGGCCGAACGCGTGTCGCGCGTTGTCCTGACCGCATCCGGAGGACCATTCCGTGGCCGAACGGCTGCGGACCTGGCGACCGTGACCGTCGAGCAGGCATTGGCCCACCCCACATGGACAATGGGCCCGAAGGTCACCATTGACTCGTCCACCCTGATGAACAAGGGCCTCGAGGTGATCGAGGCACACGAGCTCTTCGGGATCGACTACGACCGGATCGACGTGGTGGTCCACCCGCAGTCGATAGTCCATTCCATGGTCACGTTCTCGGACGGGGCGACGATCGCCCAGTTGTCCAGACCCGACATGCGGCTATGCATGGGTTACGCGTTGGCGTGGCCGGACCGCCTGGACGTCGCCTATGGCGAGATCGACTGGACCGAGGCTGGTCGCCTGGACTTCGAGCCTCCGGACCGTCAGGCTTTTCCCTGTCTGGATCTGGCGTTCGTGGCCGGCCGTGAGGGTGAGACGGCTCCCGCCTGGTTGAGCGCGGCCAACGAGGTCGCCGTCGAGGCCTTCCTGGATGGGGCGCTGTCCTGGGTGGGCATTTCCGAACTGCTCACTGAGGCCCTCGATCTCTGGACAGGTGACTCCGCTGACGATCTGGAGACCGTGCTCGACGTGGACCTGCGGGCCCGGGTCGTGGCCCGCTCCCTCGTCGCTGCCCGGACCTGATCGTGACGACGGAGGTGGCTGCTTCGGGAGCGGATGGTCGCCGCGATGCCGTGGAGGCCGATGGTCCCGGAGTGGACGGTCACAACGGCGCTGCAGGCAACGACCGGATCCGACTGGTGCTGCTCATCGGGGCGGTCGTGTCCTTCGGGCTCATCGGGGGCGTGTCGGGCCTTGTGGTGGTCTCGTCGTTCGTCGTGATGCTGGTGCTCCACGAGCTCGGACACTTCGTGGTGGCACGCCTGGCCGGCATGCAGGTGACCGAGTTCTTCATCGGCTTCGGGCCTCGACTCTGGTCGATGCGCCGGGGCGAGACCACCTATGGCGTGAAGGCCATTCCGGCCGGCGCGTATGTCCGGATAACGGGGATGAGCAGCCTCGACGTCGTGGATCCGGTGGTGGAGCACCGGACGTACCGGCAGCAGTCGTATCCGAAGCGGATGGCGGTCGCCCTGGCGGGTTCGGCGATGCACTTCGCCATCGCACTGGCGTTGCTGTTCTTCGTCTATGTGGCGATCGGGCGGCCCGACCCGACCCGCTGGGTGGTCGGTGAGGTCGTGTCCGACTCGGCCGCCGCTTCCATCGGCGTTCGTTCCGGTGATCGGATCGTGTCGGTGGACGGCATGGAGACTCCCGGCTTCGAGGACTTCGGGGTCGTGGTGCGGGGACTTCCGGGTCGAGACGTGGTGGTGGTCCTTGAGAGGGACGGGGCCACTTCGAGCCGAAACATGAGGATCGGGGAACGGCTGATGGTCGACGGCACGGTCGCCGGCTTCTTCGGCGTCGGCCCTGATCGGCCCATGGAGACCCTCGGCCCGGTCGGTGCCGGGGCCGAGGCGACGGCCCGCTTCGTCGACCTCATCGGGATGTCGGTCGACGGCCTGGTCGGGTTCTTCACGCCGGACGGGCTGGTCTCGTTCCTCACAGGTGGAGACGAATCGGCGGAGGGGCCGCAACCTGTCGTTTCCGGCGGCGCTGGCGGCTCGGTCCAGGTGGCGGACCCCGGCGTGGACCCGGCCGACGAGGATCGGCTGCTCTCCATCTACGGAGCGGCACGCCTCGGCAACGCCATGCTCGATGACGGCTGGACCACCTACCTCTGGTTCCTGATCCTGGTCAACGTGTTCATCGGGGTCTTCAACCTCGTCCCGCTGCTGCCACTGGACGGTGGACATGTGGCCATTGCCACCTATGAGCGGATCCGGTCGGTGGGAGGCCGCCGCTATATGGCTGATGCGCAGAAGCTGGTTCCGCTCACCTGGGCGGTGGTCACGCTGCTGGTCGCCGTCGCCGTCGTGGCCCTCTACCGCGACATCGTGGACCTGCCCGACTTCGGCTGAACGGCCCGGGGGCAGCGGTCGACCAACCACCGGTAGCCTCGCTTCCATGGAGGTACTCGCAGCGGCTGAGCGTCGATCCACCCGGCAGTTGATGGTCGGCGACGTGCCCGTCGGCGGTGGAGCACCGATCACGGTCCAGTCCATGACCATCACCCGGACGGCCGACCACGAGGCGACCCTCCAGCAGATCTACGACCTGGCTATGGCGGGCGCGGACATCGTGCGCTGCACCTGCAACGACCTGGAGGCCGCCGAGGGGTTGGCCCGGATAGTTCCACGGTCGCCGGTTCCGATCGTGGCCGACATCCACCACCAGTACCGGTTGGCCCTGGCGGCGCTCGAGGCCGGCGTGCACTGCCTCCGCCTCAACCCGGGCAACATCCGCAAGCCTGAACACATCCGGGCCGTGGCGAGCGAGGCCCGCGACCGGGGGGTTCCGATCCGCATCGGCGTGAACGGTGGTTCGCTGCACCCGGACCTCTACGCCAAGCACGGCGGCAGGGTCACCCCCGAGGCGATGGTCGAATCAGCCCTCGACGAGATCCGCTTCTTCGAGGACGTTGACTTCGACCTGATCAAGATCTCCGTGAAGGCCTCCAGCGTCCCGATCATGGTCGAGGCGTACCGCCAGCTCTCCGAGGTGACCGACTACCCGCTGCACCTGGGCGTGACCGAGGCCGGGCCACCGCCCGCCGGCCTCATCAAGTCGTCGGCCGGCATCGGTGCCCTGCTGGCACAGGGGATAGGCGACACGATCCGGTACTCGCTCACGGCCGATCCCGTCGAGGAGGCCCGGGCCGGACGGGCACTCCTGGAGGCCATGGGCCTCCGCGAGCGAAAGAACGTGGACCTGATCGCCTGCCCCAGTTGCGGTCGGGCCGAGATCGACGTGGTGGCTGTCGCCGCTGACGCCATGGCCGCCTTTGCCGATCGGGAGATTCCCCTCCAGGTGGCGATCATGGGTTGTGTGGTGAACGGTCCCGGTGAGGCCCGCGACGCTGATCTGGGAATCGCTGCGGGGTACCGGCGTGGACACCTGTTCGTGAAGGGCCGTAACGCCGCAGTGGTGGCCGAGGACGAGATGGTCGATGCCCTCGTGGAGTGGGCCGAGCTGATCCACTCGGAGGGGGCTGAGGCGGCTCTGGCCCGTGTGGATACCGAGAAGGCGGCCCGCGAGGCCGAACGGGACCGCCAACGGCTCCTGGCCGAGCAGGGCGAAGATGTGAACGATGCCGGTACCAGGATCGACCTCATCCGGCGTCACGGCGCCTGATCCGACGGGTCTGACGGCGCGTCGGCAGACCGGTGGGCCTGCCGGTCGATGGGTGGATCAGACCCCTAGGTGGTAACGGACTCCGACGGTATGCTCTCTGGCGCGTACATCGCCGGTGTTCCGACGAGGCGTGGGCTCTGCCCACGCCTTTTGTTTTCGGTATCGGGGCTGGAACGTGCGAACAGGAGGGTCCGGCGACGGCGTCGGCCCGTGGAAACCAGGAGGAGGATGCACCATGGCAGTGACCGATCGGATCGACGCCATGGCCGCACCCCTCTGTGAACGGATCGGCGTCGAGCTGGTCGACGTCGAGTACGAGGGCGGAGTGCTCCGCCTGGTGATCGACCATCCCGATGGCATCGGCATGGACGCCATTGCAGGGCTGACCCGCGAGATGTCCAGGGCACTCGATCACGAGGAGCCGATACCGGGCACCTTCACGCTCGAGGTGACCAGCCCGGGCCTGGAACGCTCCCTCAGGCGGCCGGCCCAGTTCGAACGGGCGATCGGTTGCGAGGTGGCCGTGAAGACCCGGCCCGGGATGGACGGACCCCGTAGAGCCACCGGCGTCCTGGAGTCAGCTGACGAGGACGGCATCGAGGTGCGATCCGCAGACGGGTCGAGCCGGGTGTTCCGTCACGATGAGATCTTGAAGGCGCACACCGTCTTCGTATGGACCCCTGAGCCCAAGTCGGAGCGCAAGGGGAAGGATCAGGGCGTTACAGACGCCCCGGGAAGGAAGGTCGGGCCATGAATCCCGAGATGATTGAGGCCCTGGAGGCTCTGGCGATCGAACGGGGAATCTCGGTCGACATGCTGTTCGCCGCCCTCGCAGATGCGTTGGAGTCGGCCTACAAGCGCACTCCCGGTGCCGAGGAGTTCTCCTGGGTGACCATCGACCCTGACACGATGGAGATCCGGGTCCTGGCCCAGAACATCGACGAGGAGGGCGAGCCCGAAGGTGATGAGTTCGACGTCACGCCGGACAACTTCGGCAGGATCGCCGCCCAGACGGCCCGCCAGGTCATGACCCAGAGGATCCGTGAGGCCGAGAGGGACCTCAAGTACGAGGAGTACGCCGGCCGTGAGGGCGACATCGTCACCGGCATGATCCAGCAGACCGATGCCAGGTACACCCTGCTGGATCTGGGACGCGTCGAGGCGCTGCTTCCCCAGGCTGAGCAGGTCCCGTTCGAACGGCCCGAGGCGAACGCCAGGATGAAGGCCTACATCGTGGAGGTACGCAAGACGGCGAAGGGCCCGCAGATCGTGGTCAGCCGCACCCACCCGGGCCTGATCAAGCGCCTGTTCGAGTTGGAGGTCCCTGAGATCGCCGACGGCGTGGTGGAGATCCGTGCATGCGCCCGCGAGCCCGGGCACCGTACGAAGATCGCCGTCTGGTCGAACGATCCCAACGTGGATCCGGTCGGCGCCTGCGTTGGTGCCCGTGGAGCAAGGGTACGGATGGTCGTCAACGAGTTGCGTGGCGAGAAGATCGACATCGTCCCGTTCTCCGAGGATTCGGCTGACTTCGTGATGAAGGGCCTGTCTCCGGCGAAGGTGAAGGAGGTCCTCATCAATGAGGAGACCGGCACCGCAACGGTGATCGTGCCCGACTACCAGCTCTCGCTTGCGATCGGCAAGGAGGGCCAGAACGCCCGACTGGCGGCGCGCATGACCGGGTGGCGTGTCGACATCAAGAGCGAGACCCAGGTCGCCCAGGAGGCGGCCTACGCCGACGTCGAGTGGGCTGAGGGCGAATGGGTCGTCAATGACGAGACCGGTGAGCAGGCCTGGCAGCCAGCGGAGGGCGGCCCTGCCGTCTCTGCCGGCCAGTGGACCGAGGCAGCCACCGAAGGTGGAGAAGAGGAGTAGGCGGCCAACGAGGGCGGTCGTCTGATGGGAGGCGGTCCGGAGAGGACCTGCATCGCCTGCAGGACAGCTGGCCCGGCATCTGGGCTGGTCAGGCTGACGTGGCCTACCGGAGTCGACCGGCCGGTGGCCGACAGACTGGCACCGGGGCGTGGAGCCTGGCTCCACCCGACGGAATCCTGCATGGGCGCACTGCGCTCGGGCGATCTGGCCAGGGCGTTTCGCCGGACCATTTCGCCCGAAGGTTTCGGTCAGGCCCTAGCGGTCTGCCGTGCGGCGGCGGGTGATCCAAGCCTTCAAGCGATAGCGTCAGATAGCGGTTCGGTCAGTTCCGGACCGCTATCGATCCCCGTCGAAACGGGGATCGACCCATGAACGAACAGAATTCCACGATCAGCACCCGAGCAGCAGACAGGACGTCGTAACCACCGTGCCGAAGAACATCCGCGTCTACGAATTGGCGCGCGAAATGGGGATGACCAACGCCGAGATGCTTGACCTCTGCATCTCCCTGGGTATCGGGGTGAAGAGCCATTCCTCCGGCATGGTGGAGGCCCACGCAGATCGTGCCAGGCGCAAGGCCGACCGCGAGGGTCTGAGGCGTGACGTCCAGCCGGAGGACCCTGCAAAGCTCGCCAAATCGTCCAAGTCCAAGTCCAAGGCAAAAGAGGCCGAGCCGGCCGACGAGAGTCCTGTAGACAGCGCCGCCCCACCTGTCGAGGAGCCGGCGGTCGCTGAGCCCGCCCCGCCAGCGGCGGTCGTCGAAGCAGTAGTTGCACCCGAGCCTGTCGCCATTGACGAGGTCGCATCTGCCGCCGATTCCGAGCCTGTTGTGGCCGAGGTCGCACCTGTCGCCGATCCCGAGCCTGTTGTGGCCGAGGAGGTCGTGGCTGAGCCCGAGCCCGAGCCCGAGCCAGTGGCCCCGAGGCGCGTCATCACCTCCACCGGTTCAGCGGGGCCGCCCCGAAAGATCGCTGAACCTGATCCCGCCCTCGCCCAACCGGATGTCGAACCGACGCCGCGCGATGACGGCCCGACCGTTCCGGACCTGGCAGCGAGGGTCATCGATCCCGATGCAACACCGGTTCCGCCGGCCGGCTCCACTCCGCCGTTGTCCGCATCCGGCAAGATGATTCCTCCTCCTCCCGGCCAGCCCGTGTCGTCATCCGGCAAGCCGATCCCGCCGCCACCCGGAATGGGTGGACGTCGCACGCCGGCTCCGACCGGTCCCGCTCCCGGTCGCCGTACCGGCCCACCACCGGTGGGCCGTCGCCCGCCGATGGGTGGAGGACCGCGCGAGTCTGTGCCAGGTGCAGGTGCCCGTCCCGGTGGTGGTCCTGGTGGCCGTCCCGGTAGTGGCCCCGGTGGCCGTCGTCCACCACGCCGCAAGGGACGTCGCCGTCGTAGCCGCGAGGAACTCCAGCCGATGGACCTTCCCGCCTACACGCCTGATGACGCAGCCGTACCCGACGGCGTGGTCGTGGTGGAGCGTTCCTGCACCGGCCAGGACCTTGGTCCGATGCTGAACCGCACGGCCGCTGACGTGGTCCGGTTCCTCATGGAGCAGGGCGAGATGGTCACTGCCACGCAGTCCCTCTCCGACGACATGATCGAGCTGTTCGCCGCCGAGTTGGGCGTAGAGATCCGCATGGTGGATCCGGGCGAGGAGCAGGAGGTCGAACTGCTCAAGTTGCTCGATGTCGTTGACGACCTTGAGGACGACGAGGCACCTATCCGCCCGCCGATCGTCACCGTGATGGGTCACGTCGACCATGGCAAGACCAAGTTGCTGGATCGGATTCGCAACGCCAACGTCGTGGACGACGAGGCCGGCGGCATCACCCAGCACATCGGCGCCTACCAGGCTGAACACAATGGTCGGAGCCTCACGTTCATCGACACACCCGGTCACGAGGCCTTCACCGCCATGCGTGCACGTGGTGCCGACTCGACCGACATCGTCGTGCTGGTCGTGGCAGCTGATGACGGGGTGATGCCCCAGACCATTGAGGCGCTCAACCACGCACGGGCCGCGGATGTGCCGATCATCGTGGCGTTGAACAAGATCGATCGGGACAACGCCGATCCGCAGAAGGTCCTGAGCCAGCTGGCCGAGCACGGTCTCGTGCCGGAATCCTGGGGAGGCGACACGATCGTCGTGGAGGTCTCGGCCCTTCAGAACCTGGGCGTCGACGACCTTCTCGACAACCTGAACGTGGTGGCCGAAATCGAGGACCTCCGCGCCGATCCCGACGGTCGCTCGCAGGGCGTCGTCCTGGAGTCATTTCTGGACGTGGGGCGCGGCCCGGTCGCAACGGTCCTGGTGCAGCGCGGCACGCTCAAGGTCGGGGACCCGCTGGTGGCGGGTGCCGCCTGGGGCCGTGTGAGGGCTCTCGTCAACGCTGACGGCAAGCAGATCAAGTCGGCCGGCCCGTCCATGCCGGTGCAGGTGCTCGGTCTGTCCGATGTCGCCGATGCGGGCGAGGGCTTCGTGGTTGCGCCGAACGAGAAGATCGCAGGCCGTGTGGCCGACAAGCGGGGCCACTGGCGTCGTCAGGCCAACATCGGCCGAGATGCCCACGCCCTTTCGGGCGGAGCGCGTCTCGAGGACATCTTCACCCAGATCCAGAAGGGCGAGACGGCGACGTTGAACCTGATCGTCAAGGCCGACGTGAACGGTTCCCTGGAGGCTGTCACCGAAAGCCTCCGGAAGTTGGAGCGCGAGGACGTCAAGTTGGCGTTCGTGCACCGTGCCGTCGGCCGGATCACCGAGAACGACATCCAGTTGGCAGCCACCTCCAACGCCACCATCATCGGCTTCAACGTCCGGCCCGAGCGCAAGGCCCGGGAGCTGGCCAACGTCGAGAACGTCGAGATCCGGTCGTACGAGATCATCTACAAGCTGATCGAGGACATCGAGTCAGCCATGCTCGGCATGCTCGCCCCGGAGTTCGAGGAGGTCGTGACCGGCGATGCCGAGGTACGGGAGATCTTCTCGGTTCCCCGGATCGGACGGATCGCCGGTTGCCATGTCACGAACGGAACCATCACCCGTGGCTCCAAGGTTCGTTTCCTGCGCGATGGAACGATCATCTGGAAGGGCGAGATCAGCTCGCTGCGTCGCTTCAAGGAGGATGTGCGGGAGGTCCAGTCGGGATTCGAGTGCGGCATCGGCCTCTCGGACTACCAGGACCTGAAGGAAGGCGACGTCATCGAGACGTTCGAGGACCGGGAGATTCCCCGCACCTAGGGGCAGGCAATGGGACGTGGAGCGCCGCATGGCCGCCGACCCTCTGGCAGCGCCCGCGGGTACGACCGGGCCGACAAGCTCAACGAGCTGTTGGTGCGGATACTGGCCGAGGAATTCGAGCGGATCGACGATGACCGCCTCGGCTTCCTGACCATTTCAGCGGTTGAGACCGATCGTGACCTGAGTATGGCCCGGGTGTACGTGACCTCGGATGCCGAGGACGAAGAGCTCCTGGAGGCCCTCGGCGAGTTGAGGCCCCGCCTGCACCGTGCCATCGGCGACCAGGGGAGGCTCCGCAGGGTTCCCCCGCTGGTCTTCGTGGTCGACGAGACGGCCCGGTCCGCCGATCGGATCGAGGAGATCCTCCGCGGGTTGGATTCCTCCGACGAGGGGCCTGCCGGAAGCGGCGAAGACGGCACCTCGTCTGACGAGGAGGAATGACGTGGCCGGTCGTGGGGCTGGGCCGGCCGGTCCCGACGGGATCGTCGTCATCGACAAGGAAGCCGGCTGGACCAGTCACGACGTGGTGGCCAAGGCCCGTGGCGTGCTGGGCACCCGGAAGGTCGGCCACTCGGGAACCCTGGATCCAGATGCAACCGGCGTGCTGGTGCTCGGGGTGGGTAGGGCCACCCGCCTCCTCCGGTTCCTGACCCTCCTGCCCAAGTGCTACGAGGGCCGTGTCGTCCTCGGGAGCGAAACCACCACGTTGGATGCCTCGGGCGAGGTGACAGCGGTCCACGACATGTCGGCGGTTACAGCCGACCAGGTGGTCGAGGCCGCCCGTTGTTTCGTTGGTGACATCGAACAGATCCCACCCATGGTCTCAGCGGTGAGGGTGGACGGTCGACGTCTCTACGAGATAGCGCGTGAAGGTGGTGAGGTGGAGCGCAAGGCCCGACCGGTCTCGGTGGTCCGCTTCGACGTCAGCCCTGCTGGGGATCCGGGGGTCTACGACGCGGTCGTGGAGTGCTCGTCCGGTACCTACGTACGCACCCTGGCCGCCGACCTGGGTTCGGCGCTGGGCGGCGGTGCCCACCTCCGGGACCTCCGCCGAACGGCTGTCGGATCCTTCACCCTGGCCGATGCGCATCCGCTCGAGGCGCCCGTGCTGCTGTCGATGTCCGAGGTCCTGAGGGATCTGGCCGGCGTGAACGTGGATGAGGCGACGGCATTGGAGATCTCGTTCGGCCGACCCCTGGACCTGGAGGCCCTCGGGCTCGCCGATGGGACCGGGGACGAGGGCCCGTGGCCCGTCTACGGGCCTGACGGGAGCCTGCTGGCGGTCTACGAACCGCATGGGGGTCGAGCCAGACCGGTGATGGTGCTGGCCCCGGCTGGTTCCTGACCGGGAGTTCCGCTGACCGTGCCACCCGTGGCGGCTCGCTAGCCTCGTCGCCGTGGAGATCCGCCGGGGCCTGAGTCAGAGAGACCCTTCGGCGACCGCTACCGCCGTCACGATCGGCGCCTACGACGGTGTCCACACGGGTCACAGGAAGGTCATCGCCGAGGTTCGCCGCCTGGCGGTCGAACGGAACCTCACGTCGGCGGTCCTCACCTTCGACCGGCATCCGGCCAGCGTGGTTCGTCCCGGGTCGGCTCCGTTGCTCCTCGCCGACATCGACCAGAAGCTGGAGCAGTTGGCGACGACCGGTGTCGACATGACGCTGGTCCTGTCGTTCGACGAGGAACGGGCTGGGGAGTCCGCCGACTCGTTCATCCGTGACGTGCTGGTCGACGGTATGGGAATTGGCCTGGTGGTCGTGGGGGAGGACTTCCACTTCGGGCACCAGAGGCTTGGCAACGTGGCGATGCTGCGCGAGGCCGGAGCCGAGCTTGGGTTCGAGGTGGTCGGCCTGGACCTTGTCGGGCCTGATGGCCTCCCGGCCCGGGACCACGAGCAGGTCTCCTCCACCTTCATCCGCCGTGCGCTCTCACGAGGAGACATGGAGCGTGCCAACTCCATGCTGGGTAGGCCGTACGAGGTCCGGGGAATGGTTGGCCGGGGTGACAGGCGAGGCCGGGAACTGGGATTTCCAACTGCGAACGTGCGCGTCGATCCATCCATCCTGCTCCCGGAGGATGGCGTGTACGCCGGTTGGTACGAGCGCGAGAACGGGGCGGTGTTCCCGGCTGCGATCTCCCTGGGCACCCGTCCACAGTTCTACGAGGACGGCGGCCTGGTGCTCGAGGCCCACCTGCTCGACGTGGGTGGACCCGACTCCGGGGGACCGGATCTGTATGACGAGATCGCCAGGGTCCGCTTCGTCGGGCGCCTACGGGGCCAGCGTCGCTTCGACGGCCTCGATTCCCTGGTCGACCAACTCCACCGGGACGTGGCCGATACACGGTCCGCACTGGCCTGACGGGGGATCGACCGGTGGATCTCCTGGACGTGGTGCTCCTGGTGGGCGGTGGCCTGCTGGCCGGATCCGTCAACACCATGGCGGGTGGGGGCTCGCTCCTGACCGTCCCACTGCTCGTCCTGGTGGGCCTGCCGGGTGACGTGGCCAACGGCTCCAACAGGGTCGGCATCCTGGCCTCCAGCCTGAGCGCTTCGGCCACCTTCCGTCGCCTGGGCACATCGGGTGTGTCGCGGGCCCTGCCGATCCTGGTCCCGGTGATAGCGGGTTCGCTCACCGGTTCGGTTCTCATCTCAAGGCTTCCTGCCGAGTCATTCGAGCGGGTCTTCGGGTTCCTGATGGTTCCCCTCCTCTTTCTCTCCCTCCGCCCACCGAAGCTGAAGGCGGCGGGCCGCCCCTGGACCGGCCCGGTGGCGTCCCTCGTCTTCTTCGGGGTGGGTTGCTACGCGGGAGCCTTCCAGGCGGGTATCGGCCTGCTGCTGGTGTTGACCCTCTCGCGTTCCGGTCTCGACGTCGTGGTGGCCAACAGCGTCAAGGTGGTGGTCAACGTGGTGGTGACCGTCACAGCCCTGCCGGTGTTCATCCTCGGTGGCCTGGTCGACTGGGGGCCGGCGCTGGCCCTCGCCGCCGGTTTCGCCGGCGGTGGAGCGATCGGTGCCCACCTCACAGTCTCCGGTGGAGCGAGGGTTGTCCGGCCGGTCATGGCGGTGGCGGTGCTGGCGATGTCCGGCCGCCTGCTGGGCCTGTACTGAGCCCCGGCTGGAGTGGCGCCATCGGGTGCCGGTACGCTGGGTGCACAACAGAGTCCTCGGGGTTGGGTGAAAGTCCCGACCGGCGGTGAGTCGGAGCAGTCCGACAAGCCCGCGAACCTCGGATGCCCGCCGCGAGGCGTCATTCGGGGCCGATCAGGTGCAAGTCCTGAGCCGACGGTCAGAGTCCGGATGGGAGAGGACGCGGAAGCGGCGATCATGCCGCGGCCATGGACCCGTCGGGTTCCGGTGGTCGTGACATCTGGCCGCGTCCCGTCGTGTCCCGTCGACCACGCAGCCCGGGGTCAGACATCCAGGAGTGCACGGGACGTATGTTCACGGGAATAGTTGAGGAACTCGGCAGCATCCGCTCGATCGACGCGGTCGGCGACGGTCGACGCCTGGTCGTGGATGCGGCGACCGTGCTCGCCGACGTCAGCCTCGGTGCATCCATTGCGGTGAACGGCTGCTGCCTCACCGTCATCGAGTGGGGGGACGCCTGGTTCGCCGTGGATGCCGTTCCCGAGACCCTTCAGTGCATCACTCTGGGCGCCATGGAGCCGGGAGAGGCCGTCAACCTGGAACGCCCGCTTGCCGCCGACGGCAGGTTCGGCGGCCACGTGGTCCAGGGGCATGTGGACAGCGTCATCGAGGTGGTGCACGTCGAGGGCCTGTCCGACGGGTCACGTCGCCTCACCTTCCGGCTACCCGACGAACTCGCCGGTCAGGTCGTGGAGAAGGGTTCCATAACCCTCGACGGGGCGAGCCTGACCGTGGCATCCGTCAATCGCGACACATTCGACGTGGCCCTGATCCCCCACACCCTGGAGGTCACGACGTTCGGCCGCCGTACTCCCGGCGACCGGGTCAACGTCGAGGTGGACGTACTGGCCCGGTACGTGGCAGGCCTGCTGGCCGCCGGCCGGGTCGGTTCCGACCACGTACATCCGGCCGCCGACGGGTCGACCAACCAACCTTCCAACCAGCCTGCCAACCATGAAGGAGGCGGCTGATGCCGTTGTCCACCATCGAAGACGCCATCGAGGCCTACGCCAGGGGTGAGTTCCTGATCGTGGTCGATGATGAGGACCGTGAGAACGAGGGCGACCTCATCATCGCCGCCGACGCCATGACGCCCGAGAAGATGGCCTTCATGATCCGTCACACCAGTGGCGTGATCTGTGCCCCGATGTCTGACGAGCGCGCCGATGCACTCGACCTGCCGCTCATGGTGGTGGACAACACCGAGTCGATGCGAACCGCCTTCACGGTGTCGGTCGACCTCCTCGAGGGCACATCCACTGGGATCTCGGCCTCGGACCGGTCAGCGACGGTGGTCGCACTCGCCGACGACGGCCGACAGCGGACAGCGTTCGCCAGGCCGGGTCACATCTTTCCGCTGCGGGCGAGGGCCGGCGGGGTCCTCAAGCGGGCCGGCCACACCGAGGCCGCCGTGGACCTCTGTGCCCTCTCCAACCGCCAGCCGGTCGGTGTCCTGTGCGAGATCGTGAACGACGACGGGACCATGGCCAGGGTGCCAGACCTGGAGGCCTTCGCCGCTGAGCACGACCTGCACTTCGTGTCCATTGCTGACCTGATCCGTCATCGGCGGCGGCACGAGAAGCTGGTCGAGCACTTCGGTTCGGCACGCATCCCGACCAGGTACGGCGATTTCACCGCACACGCCTACGTGTCACTCCTCGACGACGAGGAGCACGTGGCGTACGTGCTCGGCGACCTGGCTTCCGTGGATGCCCCGCTCGTGAGGGTCCATTCCGAGTGCCTCACCGGGGACCTTCTGGGCTCCCTGCGGTGCGACTGCGGCTCTCAACTCGATGCGGCCCTCGACCGGATCGGTGCCGAGGGCGTCGGGGTGGTCGCCTACCTGCGGGGCCACGAGGGGCGTGGTATCGGCATCGGCCACAAGCTGCGGGCCTACGGGTTGCAGGACGAGGGTCTCGACACCGTGGATGCGAACCTCCAGCAGGGACTGCCGGTGGATTCCAGGGAGTACGGCGTGGGCGCCCAGATGCTCTCT
>Ga0114994_10002370_pt1 | contig 13750 bp, 9 predicted proteins | sample ArcticOcean_MG_C_9_FD_87043 | JGI IMG/M metagenome (GOLD analysis project Ga0114994, IMG submission 87043) | Marine microbial communities from western Arctic Ocean - ArcticOcean_MG_CB2_152 | ecosystem: Environmental > Aquatic > Marine > Oceanic | place: Arctic Ocean: Canada Basin | collected... | reverse complement strand
GGCGGCGACGCCCGCGAACGAGTCCGTGTAGGCCGTCGCGACCGTGGCCAGCGACCAGACGCCGCAACTTAGGTAGGTCAGCTTGACGGCGTCCGTGCGGTCCACCAGGGCGCCGGCGGCCAATGAGCACGCCGCGAAGAGGGCGTTGAAGGTAATGGTCGACAACAGCGCGTAGTCGGCCCGCGAGAGCTCGAGCCCGACGTTCAAGAAGCGGAAGGGGTCGTCGCTCGTGAAGTCCACCGTGCTGAACAGCAGCTGGCGGCACCACTGGTTCGACGTGTAGACGCCGATGAGGGACCCGAGGAGCGCCGTGCGCTGGCCCGGGGTCAAGTCGTCCGTCGTCGCGCGGAGCGGGGTCCGTCGCATCCTCGGCAATTTGACGCGCGGCGGCGGCGTGAAGGCGCGGCTCGTCGCGACGAGGGCTGCGAGGCAGGTGATGCGCATCAGTGCTATTTCAGTTGCAGCGCACTTGCAGTTTACGAAGCGTGATGTCTGGAGTCTAATGGCGTACGTTTGCGTGATGCTGTGCGAAGATGATGTCTATGCTCTCTCAGACTTGAGCACTAAAAATCACTAAAATTTTCAGCAAAACGGGTTTCCACGAGCTCGATCAATCGGGGCTTGCAAACGGCCCGGACGCCTCCCGAGCGCGCCGGAAGCGCCTAGCCGGGGCCGCGCGAAACCCGCGGGCGGCATCAACCCGAACCCGAACCCAAAACGGAACTTTGAGGCCTCCCTCGTCGTGCCGCCTGGAACGCAACGCGAGCAGCACCGTTGCAGCGCACGGGTGCGGTAGGAGTCTCCGGAGGCTGCCCGACGGCACAACACCCAACCAAAACACGAGAAGAGAGAGTAGACTGCCGCGATGATGGTCCTGCGCATCAACACGCTCTTCGTGCTGGCCGTGGCCGCGGACGAGTGCATGTGCCAGCTCTTCCCCGTGCGCGGCGGCGACGGCCAGCTGAAGTTCGCGGCCAACGACGACGGGAGCTGCGTCGCGGAGAAGCTCTTCCGCGCGCCGCGGCTCGAGGCGGAGCTCGAGCTGATCGTGGGCGACACGAACGTCATGGACCGGGTCCTCGGCATCCAGACCAGTGCGACGGCGGCGCGGGAGGCCCTCGATAGCAAGGACGCGGAGCTCGAGCGGAGCCTCCAGGACACGTTGGAGTACCTCGAGGCGAAGGCTTTGGGACTGCAGGCGAACCTGACCCAGACGCAGGAGGAGAGTGCTCAGATGCTCGTGGAGGAGCTCCGGCGCCTCGAGGCCGCGGAAATAGAGGACGCCGCGACCTTCCGCGCGTCCCTCGACGGATTGAGTGCGAGTCTAGATGCGCACAAGGACTTCACCGACGAGAAGCTGGAGTCGGTCTCGGTGGCGGTGCGCGAGGCCAGTGAAGCGACGCAGACGTATTTGGAGGAGGCCACCTCCGCCTGGGACACGAGGTTCGAGGAGGAGCAGGAAAAAGCCGCGGACGCCGCGGCGCAGCACGCCCTCGCTCTGGACGCGAAGCTCGCGGTGGTGGAGACGGAGCGGGCCCAGGCCGAAGCGACGATGCGGGAGGGCCTCCTCGAGCGCGCGGCCGCCGTCGACGCGCGCTTCGTCGACGCCTCGACATCAATCGAGGCCAACAAGATCATCGCCGCCGAGGACCTCCAACAAGCTATTGAAACAACGGCGCAGCGCTTCGCGGCGGTCGAGGCCGCGGCCGTCAAGGACCAGGCGGCCGCGACGGACGCGCTCCACGCGCACGAGGCCAGCGTTGCGGAGCGGTTCGCCGTGACGGACGACCGGTTCGCGTCCGAAGCCCAGGCGCGAGAGGCCGAGGCCCAAATCGCGAAGCAGGCGCTCGACGAGCAGCTCGCGGCCGTCGAGGCCGCGCGGCAGACACGCGACGACGCCTTCGCCGCGGCGCAGGCCGAGAAGGAAACCGAGCGCCTCGCGGCCGACGCGGCCCGCAAGACAGAAATCGACGAGGTGCTCGCCGCGGCCGACGAGCGGCGGGCCACGGACCGGGCGGCGGACCGCGCGGCGGTCGAGGAGCGGACCGCTCAGGTCGACGCCGCGTTCGCGGCCGTCGACGCGCGCCAGACCGCCGCCCGGACCGCGGCCGACGAAAAGTTCGCCGTGGCGGAGGCTTCTTTAGTGGAAGCCCAGGTCGAGGTGCTCGAGGCGGCGGCGCAGAGGGAAACGGTCGTCGACCAGAAGTTCGCGGCCGCCGAGGCGCAGCGGTCGGAGGCCGCGGCCGCGGCCGCGGCCGCGCACGAGGCCACGGCGGCCGCGCACGAGGCTCTCAAAACCGAGGTCCGGGAGCAGTTCGCCGGGGCGGACGCGAAGCGCGCCGCGGCGCAGACCGCGGTCGACACGCAGTTCGCGCAGTTGGAGACGGTCCGCCAGGGCGACCTGCACGCGGCGGACGAGGAGCGACGCCTCGCGAGCGCGGTCGTTCAGGAGCAGTTCACGACGATGAACCAGCAGCAGGCCGCGGCAAAAGGAGCCCACGAGGAGTTGTCCAAGCGGCTCGCCGACGTGGAGACCGTCGCCGTCCTAGCGGACGAGACGAACGCCGCCCAGGACGAGAAGCTTTTGAAAATAGCGACCGAGACGGACGCCAAGCTGTCCGCCCTCGCGGCGGCGCACGAAATTGCGGCGACGAAGCAGGGCGAGGCGCTCGGGAAGCGCTTCGAGGGGCTGGAGGTGCAGCGGCAGGCGCGCGAGGAGGCGGCGCAACGGGAGCAGGCCGCGCGCGACGAGCTTTCCACGGCCGAGGCCGCGGCGCGCCAGGAGGTGCTGGACGCGCGCTTCACAACGATGGACGCGGCCTGGGCCGCGAAGGACGCCGCGTTCGACACGGCGCACGCGGAGCACCGCGCGTCGCTGGACACGCGCTTCGTGGAGCTCGACGCGCAGCTCGCGGAGGAGCGGCACGCGCAGGACGCCGAGCACGCGCGCCGGCGCCTCGCGACCGAGGCGAAGTTCGACGAAGTCGCGAAGGGGCAGGCGGCCATGCAGACGGCGCTGGATGCCACGTTTGAAGATTTAGACAAACAGCGCGGCGCGAAGGACCAGGAGGTCCAGGACAAGTTTGAGGCCGTCGGGACCACCATCACGGAACTCGAGGCACAGCGGGCGGCCCAGCGCGCGTCGGCCGAGCAGGAGCGGTTGGAGCGCGCGAAGACCGTGGACGAACGCTTCGACGCCGTCGAGACGACGCGGCTGGCGGACGTCGAACGGCACGCCATGCAAACCGAGGCCGTCGCGAAGAAGTTCGACGAGGCCGAGGAGAGCCGGCGGACGGCGGCCGCGTCCGCGGCTGAGGCGTTGTTGAAGCGCGACGAGGTCGTGGACGGTTTATTCGTAGCGGTCGACGAGCGCCACACGGAATTCGTGAGCGCTATGCAAGAGACCTTCGAGGCGTTGGACGAGGAGAAGCAGGAACTCACGGGCCGCGTCGGCGACGTGGAGGCCATCGCTGTATTAGCGGACGAGACGAGCAAGGAGCAGGGCGCGCGCATGGTCGAGGCGCAGGTAAAGGTGGACGCGACGTTCGTGAAAATCGAGGAGGCCCGCGTCGCGCGCAAGGCCGAGGCCGAGGCGGCTCAAACGCAGCGGGCCGCGGCGGTCGACGGGCACCTGCAGCAACTACGGGACGACGCCGCTGCTTTCGCGACGGCAGAGGCCGAGCGCACGACGGCGCTGGACGCCCGCCTCGCCGAGCGCGCCGGCGCCGTCGACGCCGCGTTGGCGGAGAGCACCGCCGCGCACGAAACGACTCGGGAGGCACTCGCGGCCGCCGCCGCGACCCACGAGGAGTTCGTGGGCGCCATGCAGGAGACCTTTGAATCGTTCGATGGCGAGGCGAAGGCCTCAGAGCAGCGCGTTGTGGAGAAGATTGATGCGCACAAAGTCGCGGCGGACGCGGCTTGGGCGACGGCGGAGGCGGACCGGCTCGAACGGGAGGCGGCTGCCACCAAGGCCCTAGATGACCAGTTTGCGACCTTAGACACGGAGCGCCTGGCGCGCGAGGAGGCCGCGGCGGCGGCGCTGGCGGAGCGGGAGGCGGCGGCGACGGCCGAGGCCGGGGCGCGGGAGGCCGCGCTCGAGGCGAGGTTCCAGAAGCTCGACGACGAGCGCGTCGCGAGCGAAGCGGCCGCCGCGACGGCCGCCAAGGAGCGGGAGGCGGCCCTCGCGGAGCTCTTTGCCAAGCTCGACGCGGAGCGGGTCGAGCGGGAGGCGACCGCGGCGGCCGAGGCGGCCAAGCGGGAAGCTACCCTAGAGGAGCGGTTCGTCGAGATCAGCGCCGACATCGCCGCCAAAGCCCAGGCCGCGGAGGACGCGGCGGCGCTGCGCGCCGCGGAGATCGACGTCGCCCTGGCGGAGCACGAGGACGCGTTCACCAAACGCGCGGACCACGGCGTTCGCCTCGCGACCGCGCAGCAGCACCTCCTGGACCAGGTCCTCGCGTCGCTCGCGAGGGACACGGCGGCCGAGGTGAAGGCGATGCGGGACGCGCGGGCGGCGATCGCCGCCGTCTCGACGGCCTAGGTAGTTGTACCCAGTTTAAAGATTCGTAGTTTAACAGATGCCGTTTGAGGCGGCGCCGACGTTATCTAGTTTTAAACGGCGTGGATCGCGACTCGACGCGAGTGTCCCGGTACTTGGGTCTACTACGCGCTATACTAGTAGAGGGACTTTACACGAAGAGCACCGCCCGCGAAGAGTCCGTCCACTCGCCCGAGGCCTCCGCCGGCCGGACCAGGGTCAGCCGCCGCTTCTTGGTGTCCTTGCGGAGGAGCGCCAGCAGCGCCTCCGCCGGCCCACGCGCGCCGTTGACCGCGACGATGCGGTCGCCGGTTCGGACGCCGTTCGTGTTCCAGGCCTGCTGCACCGTGGGCACCGCCGCCGCGTACTTACACCCCAGGACGATGAGGGACGCCGGGTAACGTGTGCCCCCGAAGTCTAGGGGCTCGTCGCTCGCCGCGACCTCTAGCCCGGTGGGGCGCCGCGTTCCCTTTGTTGCCCGCTCCAGCACCAATAGATCGAAGCGGTGGCCGCCGTCGCGCACGGAACAGGTCACGTCCGGCTGCGCGCGCACGGTCGACGCGGCGGCCTTGATGCGGGCCGCGATGACGCTGGACTTGGCCACACGTCGCCGCCCGCTCTCCGTCACGTGCGTTTTGTTCGTCATGAAACTAAACGTCGAGTTCAAACTTCGGCGCATCGTGCTCCGCCTGCTTCTCCGCGTCTCCGGCACGTCCGACAGGGTCGACGTCGGCGACAGGGACTCGATATCTAGAATCAACTCGTCGCCCCTGGGCTCCATGAGCAAACTCTCGAGCGTCTCCGAGGCCGAGTCGATGCTCACGTTGGACTCCTTGCGCGGCCGGTTCCGGTATCTAGCTTCCTTGAGCACGGCGAGGCGCTCGGCGTCGATCCGCGACTTCTCGGCGCTGTTGTAGCTTATGTCGCCGTTCACCACGTAGGCTATTTCACCACCGTAGAGGGCGTGGAGGAGCTTCTTGCGCAGGGCCTTCTTCTCGCGGTGGAGCTCGGGCTTGGGACTGCATGGTGTTTTTGCGTTTCGCTACTTTTTCGTTTGCGCGCCGCGACCGCGCGTTCCGGTCGACGGGTCGTCGAGCGTCTGGGCGTGGCGCTGGTCCTCGCGCGGCGGGCGTCACAGGGTGGCTTGAGCGCCGCTGTTTAATACAGCCGACCAAAAAAAGCTCTCAGTGAAACTTATGTAAAGCTCCGCGGACCGCGGCGGCGTCCAGACACGTCCTCCGCCTCCGGTTTTTTTTGGCGTTTGCGTGAGTCTGAGTAACCGGAGCCCGCGGTATTCACTACCGCGACGCTCACAAAAAAAAGTGAGCTAAGCGCTGTACGCAAAACCCGTCTTTTAGTACTGACGGGCGAAACCCCATCCACGTACGCATCGCCTCGTTCGTCGTACTCGCGAAAGCTACGAAGGATAGGTATCCCCAAAACCCGTTTTAAGCATTTTAACTTTGGCCTTTTTGCAAGTTTTTGGGCGGCAGCTCGGCACGGCACTGGGCGACGCAGGCACACAATCGAAAAGGACGCGCATAGGAGCTCGACTTTTGACCGCGGCCCCTCCCCAAATAGCACGCGTCGACGGCGCACGGACACCGATGCCGCGCCGACCACCGGCGTTCTGGCTGGCGCTCCTCGCCGGCGCGGCGGTCCAGCGGGACCGCCACGCCCCCGCCTCCTACACGGCCTGCGAGCTGAGCTGCGACGGGGGCAGCTGCGCCTACAGGCACTGCGACGGCGTCGTGTGCCGGGGCGGCGCGTGCACCTTCGAGGACTGCACGCGGCCCGAGTGCGACGGCGGCGCGTGCACCTTCGTCCGGTGCGCGGAGCCGTCCTGCCGGGGCGGCGGCTGCGAGTTCGAGGACACGACGACGACGCTGGGCTACGGTTTTTGCGACGGGGGCAACTGCCGCGTGCAGGGGAAGGCCTGGCCGGGGAAGATCGCGGGCGTGCTGTCGTTCTGATGAATACCCCCTACGCCAGTAATGTAACACTATGTCAAATGTATCTGTAGGGGTTCGTCGGCTAGGCGGACTTCGCGGCCTTGTCCGCCGCGGCGAGCGCCTCGTACTTGGACTTGTCGCCCACGGCCTTCCACTCCTCGCCGAGCTTCGTCATGACGAGCGTGTACTTGAAGCTCGCGCCCAGCGACGCCTTGAGCTCGTCCGTCAGCGAGGGCCGGCGCTCGGCGCAGAAGTGCATGTAGGCCGAGAGCGGCCGCTTCGGGCCGTTGGCGTTCTTCTCGGCCTTGGTGAGCACGCCGATGCTCTTGAGGGCGGCGTCGTACCGGACTTTGTCCTCCTTCGCTTGGTTCTGGTACCCGGCCTTCTCCGCGTCCGGCAGCTCGCGCCACAAAGCGCCGAGCTTTGTCATCACCAGGGTCTGCTTGAAGGCCGCGCCGGCTTTTTCTTTCTCCTCGGCCGTCACGCGGACGCGCGCGTCGTTGCAGAAGAACATGTAAGCGCTCAGGGCGGCCTTGATGGGCGTGCCGTCAGCAGCGGTGTACTTCGCCCTTGCGGCGACGCTGCGCGGCGCCGCACGCAGCGTTGGCGCGAAGGCCGTGCCCACTCTGGCCAAGGCCGCCACGGCGAACATAGTTCTATACATATTGAGGTGCAGCACTCCGTACTCCCAGTGCGCCTTTAACATAAAGAGCACGAGCGCTTTTTTGAGGCGGGTTTTTGCGACGGGGTTAGACGGGTTTTTATCTTTCGAAGCTGTGGGCCGGCCGAGACGTGCGCGGGAGGTCTCCCGCCACGGCCGGACCGAGGGGCGAACCCTCCGCGACGCCGTTCAGCGCGACTCTTCGCAGTATGATCCGGAGAGATGGCGAGCTGCTCGCATACGACTTCGCATACGCCAGGCAAGGGCATATTTAAACATGCCCTTACGCGGGCTCCTCCGCGGGCGCCGGCGCCGGCGCCGCCGCGGTCGGCGGGCGCGCCGTAGCGGTCGGCGGCCGGCTGGGCGCCGTGGCCGCCGTGGCCGGCCGCGAACCACTCACGAGGAATCCCTTCTTCAGGCCCCTAAACTCCATGGACTGCTCCTCGGGCGCCACGGCGGACGTCCGGTGGGGCTTCTTCTTTAGCTCCACCGGGAGCGTCGCGGCCCAGGCCTCTTCGTCGAACTCGATAAAGTTCTCCTTGGCGCGCTTCTTCGCCGCCCGCTTCGACCTCTCCCGCTCACTTTTCCGCTTGGCCTTCTTCTTCGCCTTGGCCGCCTCCTTCTTCGCCTGGTTGCGCTCCGCCCGATGTTGAAGAAAGGCCTTTCTGGCCTTGTCCCGCTCGGCGTCGTAGTGCGGCTCCCAGAACAGGGTCGCATAGATGGCGCCGGGGATGCAGCCCAGGCAGCATAACCCGGTACTGATTAAATGCGTCTCCGAAAGGCACTCGTCGTAGTTCGCGACGGTGTTGCACTGGCACAGCAGGCGCTGGGCAAAATTGGGATCCTCGAGGCCGTTGCCGCAGCACGCATAACAACAAGCATTTAGTAAACACGGGTGTTCCCCGAAGTCCCAGTACCGGTCGTAGCACTCCGGAAACACCTCGCAGCAGAGGCACATGGTCGAGGGCTAGGGCTAGAACTAGGGCTTTGACAGCAGGGCTATGGCAGAGGCGACATGGCAGCAGGGCTAGGGCGCGGCATGGTCGAGGGCGTCGGGGGGCAGCCCTTTTCTCGCGGGCGTAGGAAGCGCGCACAACTCGTCCGGCTCCGCGTCCTCGCCTGAAGCGCTGTGGCAGCGCCGATTTTAGCAAGTTTAGCAATTTGTCCTAAAAAGGCGAGGAGTCGCACAAATCTCCCTTCAGGGAACGCGGACGGGCATCGCTCCGGACCGCCTCCACCCCAAGGGAGCGCCGACACCGGGGGTGTCCAGGCCACAGGGCAGTATTAGACACAAAACACATATTAGGTCACTCCACGAGGAACCCCGCGGCCTCGGTCTCGTCGTCCGTGCACGCCTCCTCGCCCTTCGCCCGCTTGTCCCGCACCACCTTCCGGGTGCGCGCCAGCTCGAGCTTGTTGGGACCCCGCGTATCGGGCTCAAACACCTCATCCGCTTTGCCCGCCTTGGCCAACTTCGCCAGCCGCTTCGCTTCCTTGGCCTCGAGCTTTTCCAGCTCCTTGTCCTCTTTTGATTGCTTGGGCTTGGTCACGAACAAGCTCTCGAGTTCGTCGGCGTTCGCGTCGATCGCGTTCCCCAGCTTATCGACGGCTCCCTTGACGCGGCCCGCGGGGCGGCTCTCGGGCACGGCCTGCCCGAGCTCCAGCGCGCGCGGCATGACGGCGAAGGTCTTGGTCGACCCCCCGGCATCCCAACCGAGCATGACGACATCGCACAGCTTCGCCTGGGATACCTGCGCGTCGCCCACGAACGAGCCCGCCACTGCCACGGCTACCCGCGAGCCCTTGGTCACGTCCGCAAAGCGGGTAGCCACTTCTAACATTTCCTCGTCGCCCACGTCGACCGTGCAGAGCACCTCCTTGGTCCCCGTCTTGGCCACTTTTACGACTACGCCGCAGACCGCGTCGCTGCAGCCGGTGGGCGCGTCGCGCAGCGCAGGGTTTCCCGTCACGCCCGTGCGCGCCGCCATCGCCGCGTCCTTCTTGGCCGCGGCCTTGGCGCTCGGCTTGGCCCCGGAGGCGGCCTTGGCCTTTTGCGCTTTCGCCTTGGCAGCGAGCTGGGCGGACATGGATGAAGCAGTTGTCTGAGCAGCAGCAGCGCTCAGCACTATTGGCAGCGATGCTGCAATCCAAGTATGCGATGCGTGTGCACCGGTCCGCCGACTCAATTCGTACAATGCAGCTGACGGGTTTTCTCTCTCGGGTTGAGCTAAAACGTGTGCAACGCGACAATTCACGAGCGCATATCTCTCGGAGCGCGTCTCTAGCACATCAGCTGCACAACACTGCAGGCCGCCCGCCACATAAACCATGCGTGCTTGTCTCCTTCTCGCATGCACTGCCGCAGCCTTTGTGGCCCAGCCGTCAAGAAGCAGCACTATGCTGTGCGTCAAGGATCCAAGAGAACGGGGCAACGTCGACGACGAAGGGCCCGAGATCGACAGCGGCATGGAGTACAAGAAGGACGCACAAGGCAAAGTGACGCCGGCCGCGCGGACCCGCGCGGACCTCAAAGCCGAACCGAGACCACGCCTTCGCCCGGTCCCCGTAACCACGATTCCACACAGGCCGTGACCGTCGGCGAGGGCCGCGCCCTGAAGGACGTCATCGCGCCGGAGCTCTGGGCGGACTTCGGTCTGGACGCGAACGGCGACCCGGCCGAGGGCACGGGCAGCGTGCTCAAATAACCATAACTTAAGAAGGGAACCTAGTCCATGCGCCCCTTGAGCTTCTTGGAGGTGATGCCCTGCGGCGTGATCACGTGCACGACGGCGCCCCAGCCACTCAGCGCGTCCCGGTCCACGGACGCCAGCAAGCACTGGGAGATGGTCTCGAAGAGCTGGTCGGGCTCCATGTCTTTGCGGAACATGGACTCGCACATGCCGTTGAGGTTGGGCGTGCACGTGCCGCCCACGACGTAATCGTCGGTGTAAACGGGCGCTCCAATAAGATCCATGCCGCACAAAAAGGGCGAGCCGTCGTCCTTCAAACCGCAGACCACCGGTTCTACAAAATAAGGACCAAAGCGCTTCTCGTAGAGCATGTGGCTTAGCAATGCACTAAAGGCCTCCGGCTTCATGACGCGCTCTTCTCTCAGTTCGTACAGCGCCAGCTTGAACTTCAGCGTGTTCCTCAAGGTCTGGACGTCCGTCGCTAAGCCCGGTAAACCCACAAATAATCTATCGGACATCTTGAACACCTTTTCGAAGTCACAGCTCACCGTCTGCTGGGCCAAACCGAAGCGCGTGTCCGCCGCGATGGCCACGCAGTTCTTGCCGGCCATGCAGATCATGGCCGCGCCGTTCTGCTGCATGATGGACATGGCGGCGTCCGGCGGCCGCGCCGAGTTTTAGGGGTCGCTGCGGTCTAGCCTGGTTGGCGTCGCTGTGCCCGCGCTGTGCCCGCGCCGCGTAGCGCTGGGTGTGTAGAGCGCCTGTTGACAAAGCGCAGCGTGTGCGTGGTTTAGTGTGCTTTTAAGTCACCGCGAGTTTGGTGAAAACCCGTATTGTTTAAAGGCGGGCCCGGACCATCAATCAGAGAGGGAAGGCTAGTAAGGCCCGCGCACTAGTAAGTTGCACGGTGCGACTAGCTCTCTCAAAGCGGGGTGCCATTCTCAGGAATATTAATGAGAGGCTGCAGACTGAGGTGGACACTGAAGTGGTGCACGAGTGCTGCCCCACGCGTCGTGCTGGTCCGTCCTTGCATCGATGCAAGCCAGCAACGTGACCATCGGCATCGCTCGGTCGCGGCAGCGCGAGCGGCAGGCAGCGGCCTCATGTCAGGCCATCACCATGGCGTCGGCGGGCCTCGTACTCGATGAGGATTTTGACGTCATTCACGCAATTGCGGATTCGGACGACGACAAGTCCGACGAGGAGGACTTCGAGCGAGCGAGCGACGAGGCCGCGGCCGGCGACGGCTGCCTCGCGCGGGTCACGTCCGTCTTCGTGCACTACCCGCGGCGCGTGGTCCTCGCCGTCTTGCTGACCACCGTCGCTGCGATGTACGCGACGTACCTCGACGGCTTCGCGCTGTCGACGGAGTCGCCCTACGACTGGGAGTGCCCCAACGACGAGTACACGAAGCTGCGGGACGCCATGGCCGCGGCCGCGGACGAAGCCGACGAGAGTTCTGCTTTACAAGAACGCGGGGACTACACGTACCCGTTCTACTTCTTTTATGACGCCAAGCCCTGGAACCGCCCGGCGTCGTGCGAGGCGCCGTTTGGCATCTTCACGCCACAATCTCTGCAGGCCATGTGCCAGGCGGAAGCCGTGCTCACGTCCAACACGGAGTTCCGATCAAACTACTGCGTCCTTGTGAACAACACGTGTTCGACGCGCGTCGCGTCCGTCTTGCAGTTCTTCTACAACGGCTCGACGTGTGAATTGCTGGATGAGGATCGAATAGCGGCAGGCTGGGCTTTACTGCATACCCGTAAAGAGGTGTTCTACGTCGATAAGGACGCTTTTGAGAGGGGCTACGCCTGCAAGGCGCGGTCCATCGTCTATGTAGGGACACCCTTAGAAGGGTACGCGGAGACCTCTAGGTTAGGCGACGCGCAAGCCCGGGACATGCAAGAGCAACTGGGCACCGTGATGGAGACGGCGCTCTGGAAGTACTACGACATGACCGGACACACATTGAACTCAAAGTACAACCAAGCCGCAAGGAGCGCGGGCAACTCCGTGCTCTGGTTCTCGGAGGCGGTCGCTCAATTAGAATTCGCTCGATTAGTGAACGAGGACTTTTTGGTGGCCTTCGCGTCGGTTTTATTTGTCTGGTGTTATTTGATGGTCCACCTCGGTTCTGTTTTCGTGGGCTCGATGGCCATGCTCCAGATTTCAGTATCGCTACCGTTGTCCTTGTTCTTCTACCGGGTGGTGTTTCGAATCAGTTATTTCGCGGGCATGCAGATCCTCGTGGTCTTCGTCATTTTAGGAATAGGAGCCGACGACTGCTTCGTGTTTTCGGATGCGTGGAAGCAGAGTATTGGGGAACCGGACACGCACCGGCGGCTCCAGTACGCCTACGCGCGAGCTTTACAGTCCATGGCGAACACGTCCCTGACGACCGCGGCCGCTTTCTTGGCCACGGCCATCAGCCCCATCATGCCCATCGCGGCCTTTGGGATCTACGCGGCTATTTGTGTTTTAATGAATTATGCCTTGGCCATGACGATGCTGCCCGCCGTCTTGATCTGGCAGGGGCAAGGTTCTAAATGCTGTAATAACGATGTCGCCCTCGTCGAGGGCGGACCGTGTGTGGAGGGATACTTGAAGGTGCTCAGTTGGCGGAACAAACTCGTCGCGAAGCTCCTGGTGCTTACCCTGGGCGGTCTCTCGTGTACTGCAGCCTACCTCGCTTCAAAGCTAGAACCACCTACAGAACCGGAGGCCTGGTTCGCGCAGAAGCACATGTTCCAGCAGGTGGCGGATTTGCTGGGTGGTGGTAGTGGTGGCGGCGCCTACGGGACAAACGAGGACCAGTCCTACGACTCGTTCCACGTGGTTTTTGGGATCACTAAAGTAAAACGCGACGGCTTCGACCCCTACGCGCCCGCGAAGCGCCGGGCCTCGCCGGACTACGCGGGCGGCTTCGACCTTTATGCAGCGCAGGACGCCTTCCTCGAGGCGTGCGACCTCGTCGAGGGCTTCGAGTCCGGCACGGGCCACCTCGGGGTCCTGGTGAGACCAAATACAACTCTCTGCTTTCTGCGCGAGTTCCGGAGCTGGCAAGTTGGTACGTACGGCGACCAAGCCGCAAATAAGTCGACCTTCGACACGCGCCTCGTCGTATTTCGGGACACGACGGCGCCGGCGAACCCCCTGCACGGCGCCTGGAAGGCACCGATTGGTATCGTGCATGGTGAACTCAAATACGTCAGAATAGACGGGCGCGTGAGCATGACGCAGGGGGCCGCTATAAACGAGCGCAAGCGGACGCTGCGGCGCGCGCAGAAGTTATTGAGGGCGATCCGGCGGCTGGACGCGCCGTCATTAAGGGCGGACCGCGCCTTCCAGGTGTCCGGAGCTTGGATTTGGTATGAGACTCAAGTCGCTTTAGTGAGAGGTCTGACGACCGGCATATCTATTGGTTTTCCCGTCGCGTTCCTGGTGCTCACCGCGGCAACCAGAAACGTCATTCTCAGCCTGTACGCAATTATTGTGATCGGCTGCGTCGTCTCGGGCGTGCTCGGGTTGTGCTATACCCTGGGATGGTCGCTAGGCATCCGCGAGTCCGTCGCCGGTGTGATCGTGATCGGGTTAGCCGTCGACTACACGATCCACCTGGGCCACATGTACGACCACGCGCGCTTCCACGCCGGCCTCGACACACGTGATGAAAGGACGGCCTACGCGCTGCGTAAGATGGGTCGTACCGTGTTCGCCGGCGCAGTGACCACGGCCGGCGCGGCGTCGCTCATGTTCGCCTGCCAGCTCACGTTCTTCGTGCAGATGGCCTGTTTGATTGTGTTTACGATCGCCCTCTCGATCACGCTGGCGCTCGGCCTGTACGTGCCCATGCTCCACGTGATGGGGCCCGAGCGCGAGCAGGGCAACCTGTGGTACCTGTGGC
>Ga0114994_10002368_pt1 | contig 13753 bp, 12 predicted proteins | sample ArcticOcean_MG_C_9_FD_87043 | JGI IMG/M metagenome (GOLD analysis project Ga0114994, IMG submission 87043) | Marine microbial communities from western Arctic Ocean - ArcticOcean_MG_CB2_152 | ecosystem: Environmental > Aquatic > Marine > Oceanic | place: Arctic Ocean: Canada Basin | collected... | reverse complement strand
TTGCAAGGATGCCACCCGGTTGTGGTGCCGGGTTGCGTCGGGTCGCCAGAAAAACAGGCCTCAACACCGCTTTCAACACAGGCCCCTGAACCCAATCTGGTAGATGCCAAGTGGGTTAATACTAAGCTGGTTAATACTTAGCTGGTTAATACCTAGCTGGTTAATACCTAGCTGGTTAATACCTATCGGGTTAATACCAAGCAGTTTGATACCATGCGGGTGCCGACAAGGTGGCATGAAACGGGCTTGCAATTCTGGGTTACCGAAATGGGTGATTCGCCCCCAACACTTCGCAAAGAAAGTGTTTTCCCGCCCAATCTGCGTCGACCGAGCCCGCTCAACGGCTCGCAGGACACGATCCCGCTGTGCTGATTCATGGAAGCCCTTAGGCGTTTTTAGCCGTCTCAGAAAGTTGCTGGGATGCGAAAAGCCGTTGATGCGCCCAGTGATTGGCGCTGTGCCGCCATCGCTTGGCGGTAGAAAAGGCGGCAGCTTATTGCTTGGTTCGCCGTGAGGCAGCCTGCAAAAAGGCCATGACGTCGCGATACCGCCGACGTATTGGGCGTAGGCTGGTGATTGCCCACAACAAGATAGAATCGCGGCTGAACAAAGCCTTGCGTAGGGTTTCGCGATTACCGGCCCAAAGTACTTCGCGTTGCAACGATCGCCGGAGGGTCCGGGCGAACACCTGACATAAGATTCGCCAAACCGGCAGGTCCAGCCAGATCACCACATCCACCGTTGCCCATTTTATGTCTCGGGTACGATCGTAGTTGCCGTCTAAAACCCAACCGGGGTCGGATAAGGCGCGCTCAACGCGGGCCAGAAACTCAGGCGCTGGGCAAGGCGTCCAATCGGGCTGCCAGAATAAAGCATCGAGCTCGATATAGGGTCGCGTTAGCAGCTTTGCTAGATGCTGGGCGAGGGTCGATTTGCCACTGCCGCTGCTGCCCACGACATTGATGTTCAAGGCGATCCTCTTTATAAATGCGTTAGACCGGGTTTAGGCGCCCGATGGAGTTGATGCAGGCTTGTGCGGCTTCGACGCCTTTGGTCACAAAGTGTGCTTTAAAAAACGCTGGCTGGCCATCGCTTAAGAAATCCTGGGGGGTCAGTACCGCCGAGAATACTGGAACGCCGGTTTCCATTTGCACGTTCATGAGACCGTTGATCACAGCGGTTGCGACAAATTCATGCCGATAAATTCCGCCATCCACCACCAAGCCCGCAGCAACAATGCACGCGTAGTTGCCGCTGAGCGCTTCGAGCTTTGTCCGCAAGGGGATCTCGAAGGCGCCTGGCACCTCGATGAGGTCAATGGCGCGACTGTCGATCCGGGCATGTTCGGCAACAAAAGCGTCGCGCAGTTCGTCGACGATTTCACGATGCCAACAGGATTGGATGAATGCAATGCGGGGTCGGGCCGCGGTTTCTTTGACATTGGGTCGAAAAGTTGTCATCTGTTGTTTGCCTTTTACGCATGGTTAAACAACAGGGCAAACGAGGGATCTGCAAGCGATAAATCGCTGTATAGCGGGACCTCATCCTCATAACCAGACTTTAACTGTCGGCCTCGGAATCTAACCGAGTCTGCTGTCCTCTTCATGATGAAGAGCGCCCGCGGGCTACGCTATGCGATTACCGCCGGTGGGGACTTACACCCCGCCCTGAGAACTGTCGCGCTTGGCGACCCGGTGAGTATACGAAAGTCGGATTTTTTTGTATAGCGCTACGGCGCAATGATTGATCAAAGAATTATGGCGTTTATCGGGCGGGGTTGTAGGGTTCTGCTCGAATCGTTAGGTTGCCTCACCAGCAGCTTTGCAAGCGAGGCACAAGCTGGCCTCCGGGTAGGCTTTTAACCGCGGGAGTGCGATCGCCTCGAGGCATTCCAAGCAAGTGCCGTAGGAGCCGTCTTCGATTCGCCCAAACGCTTTTTGAATTGCCATCAATCGATTACGGGTAACGGTGCGGTTGGCCCTGAGAATGCTTTGGTTGTGCATCTCATCCATGCGGCTCAGGCGCGAGGCATTTTCTTTGAGCGGCACCTGTTGCGCCGCCGATTCGGTGTTGGTTAAAAGGCTTGATAAGCGCTCGGCAAGGTCTTGCAGTGCCTCGCGCATTGCCAAACGGGTTGGTTCATCGAGTGCGTGGGTCATGCTGTGAGCTTAGCATTGAATTCAGCTGTTTTACTGTCGTTGAGGCGAAGATCCGCGTTGGCTTACATTGGGTTCAGCAAAGGCGGCAAAGGCGGCATAAGGCGGCAACGGTGGCTCTGCGCATCGGTGCCAGGTTGGTCGACGAAGACCCTGGCCATTAGCGGCGCGCCCTAGCGACCGCTTCTTCGCGCGCAACCACCGCCTCGACGACGGGTTGCGATCAATCCGCATGGCTTTCTTGAGGGGCAAAGACGACCCAGGTCTGTGCGGGCCGCCCATCACCTTATTCCGGTCGGGTTACGGCGCTCGGGTTTTTAGGGTCCGCCCCAGGTGGGTCGCTTAGCGCACTGCGGCGGCATCATCCAAGCCGCGACTGGCCAGCAAGGCTTGAACCGCGGGGTCTCGACCCCGAAAAGCACGATACAGCGCCATGGGATCCTTGGACCCGCCGCGCTCTAAGATGTTTTTCCGAAAGGATAGGGCGGTGGCTGGGTCGAATAAACCGTGCTCCTTAAACGCTTCAAAGCCATCAGCATCGAGCACCTCGGCCCAGATATAAGCGTAATAGCCAGCAGAATAATCGTCCCCCGAAAAAATGTGTTGAAAATAGGTCGACTTATAACGGGGCACGATGGTGCTGGGTAATCCGATGCGGGCCATCTCGGTATTTTCTAAGGCGTTGACGTCCGACAAGGCATCAATGGGTTGCTCGTGCCACGCCATATCAAGGTAGGCCGCCGCAAGATACTCCGAGGTTTGAAATCCTTGGTTAAAAGTGCTGGCTGCGAGGATTTTTTCAATGAGGTTGTCGGGTATCACCTCGCCCGTTTCATAGTGGTGGGCATAGCGTCTTAGCACTTCGGGTTCTGTGGCCCAATGCTCAAAGATCTGGGAAGGCAGTTCAACAAAATCTTGTTTGACATTGGTCCCGGCCTGACTGGGGTAACGGACCTGGCTGAGCAGGCCGTGCAGGCCATGACCCAATTCATGAAAGAGGGTTGCGACCTCGTCGAGCCCCAAAAGGCAGGGTGATGCCTTTGGAAAATTACAGCAATTTACAATGATGGGGCGGATGTTGCTGTCAAGGTGGGACTGCCCCCTGAATTGACTCATCCAGGCGCCGCCGCGCTTAGACGGTCGCATGAAGTAATCGGCAAGAAAAATACCAATTAGCGTGCCATCGGCATCGATAACCTCATAGCTTTGGACATCGGGATGGTAGGTGGGCAGCTCCGGGGCGGGCCGAAACTCGATGCCAAAGAGCGCGCGGGCAACCTCGAAGGCGCCGTTGCGAACTTGCTCCAGCGCAAAGTAAGGTTTTATGTCGGTTTCATTGAGATCAAAGCGTTCCGAGCGAATTTTTTCGGTGTAGTACCACCAGTCCCAGGGCATCAATTCAAAATTCTGTCCTTCTTGGCGAATGCGGGCCTGCAGGTCTGCGGCTTCTTGCTGCGCCTTGTTTTGGGCGGGTTGCCAGATTTGATCCAGCAACTGATGGACCTTTCCAGGATGGCCGGCCATGCGGTCTTCGAGCATGTAGTGGGCGTGGGATTCAAAGCCTTTGATCTTGGCGCGCCGATGCCGCAGCGCTGCAATCTCGACGGCGATGGGGTTATTGTCGGCGGCGTTGCCCAGATCACCGCATCGGGTATAGGCCTCGAACAGGGTTTGCCGTAGCGGGCGATTGTCGGCGAACTGCATAAACGGCGTGAACGAGGAGCGCGAGATACTGAAGGCGTAGCTTCCGGAAGGGTGCCCACGCGCTTCAGCTTCGTTTGCGGCCGCAGTTAGGACTGATTCGGGTAGCCCGCGAAGTTCATCACGCGACGTCAGGACTAATTCAAAGTCGTTGGTCTCGGCCAGTACATTGTGCCCAAACCGCGTCTCCAGCGCGGCCAACTGCTCGTTGATTTCACGGGTTTGCTGCCGGGCACCGGGTTCAAGCTCGGCGCCGCCGCGAACAAAGTCGTTATAAATGGTCTCAAGCAGTAATTGTTGATCGGGCTGTAGGGCTAGGCTTTGCTGCGCGTTGAAGAGGGTCTTTATCCGCTGGAATAACCCAGCATGGTTGAAGATATTACTGTTGTGGTTCGACGCTTGCACCGAGACGGCTTCTTCAATGACCTGCAGGGTTTTGTTGGTGTCGGTCGACACTAAATTAAAGAACACGTCCGCTGTTTTGGTGAGCAGTTGACCACTGGCCTCGAATGCAACCAGCGTATTGGCAAAGCTTGCCGGCGCTGGATTGTTCGCGATGGCCTCAATTTCAGCCATATGGTCACTGAACCCCTGTGCGAAGGCGTCGCTAAAATGATCGTCCTGAATGTCTTGGAACGGGGGCATGCCGAAGGGCGTTTGCCAGGCCTCAAAGAAAGGGTTGTTCATGTCGGCTCAAAGATTAATGAATTGAGCCATCAGTTTAGCAAGTTCTGCGCGGGCGTTCCTTGCGGGTCCAGGAACGTGGCGAATGGCGTTTTATGGGGCGTGGGCAGGCGTGTTCAGAACAATGCGTTTGCTGCCGTATTGGCCTAAATTTGATTTGCCCGTGCGGCCGAGGCGCCCTTAACGCGACATGCCATTGGCCGGACCGCTTTAGGTTGACCCGGCCCTGAGGGTCTTGGCGCAAAAGCAGTTTTGAGGTTATCGCCGCACAACCCACCTGCAAACCGATTAGCGGGCTACCATTTTGACGGGCAACCATCTTGACGGGCTACCTGATTTGAGCGCCGGCGCCGGGTGCCACCGATTATTGCCCTCAGAATCAGATGCTTTACCGCCGTCTATCGCGATTCCTGGCGGCAGTTTTTAATTGGGGGCCGGCGCCTGACTGGATTCGATCCAATCCGAGATCGAGTCCGCCACCATCGGTAAGGTCACACTGCCATTTTCAAGCACGCGCCGGTGAAAGGTTTTGAGATTGAACGCGTCGCCCAGTTGCGCTTCAGCCAAAGCCCGCAATCGTTTGATCTCGAGCATGCCCAGCATGTAAGCATTGGCTTGGCCCGGCCAGGAAATGTAACGATTGATTTCATTTTCGATATCAAAGCGTGACCAACCGCAGTTGTTCATCATGTAGGTAACCGCTTGTGACCGGCTCCACCCCAGCGTGTGGATGCCCGTATCAATCACTAGGCGGGCGGCTCTGGCGCCTTGGTCTGACAATAACCCAATGTGGTCGAGAGGACGATCATAGAGGTTGAGTTCATCGGCAAGCCGTTCGGAATACAGCGCCCAGCCTTCACCATAACCCGCGTTGAAAAGGTAGCGCGCGATGGGGTGCACGGCATCCCCCAATTCAAGGGCAATGGCGCCCTGCAGGTGATGGCCCGGGTAGGTTTCGTGATAGAGCGTTGATTGCTGGGTGGCCTGGGTGCGTAACTGGGGCTCGCTGACGGCAATATAATAGATGCCTGGGCGCGAGCCATCTTCTGAGGAAGAATGGTATTCCCCGCTGCCGCTGGCTGCGAAGTCTGGGTAGGGTTTAATCAAAACCTCGGCTTTCGGCAATAAGTCAAAAACCGCATCCATTTTGGGTCGGGCGCGGGCCAATGCCGCCACTGAAAAGTCGAGGACGGCCTGTTCATTTTCGAAGGTGAATTGAGGATCCTGATTAATGCGTCTTAAGAAGGTTTCGGTGGCTTCGCCGTCAAAGTGGGTGTCAATGACCTCGCGCATCTCTCCCCGAATGCTCGCCATTTGCGCAAGACCCGAGCGGTGAATCTCGGCTGGTGTTGCCGGCAGGGTCGAGAAGGCGCGCACCAAAGCGGTATAGCATTGCGCGCCATTCGGATTGCCGCTGATTGCAATGTCTTCGCGGGCTTTGGGCAGGTACTGGGTTTCGATAAAGTCCGCGAACCGATTGAGGGCCGGTTGGATCGATTGTTCATACTCTCGCTGAACAGCATCCTGAAACAATGGGTTATCAGGTCGCTTGCCCATGTTTAAGAAAGGGTTGTCAGGCTGCAGTAGCGCTCGAACCTGTTCCGGGACCTCGGTCACGGTGAGGCGGGGTGATGAGTAACCTTGGGCGAGGCCCAGCGTCAGGTTTTCAATTTCGGTATTGATGTAGCCTGCAACCGCGCGCAATCGGGTAAGGGCATCCGCTCGATCTGCGTTCGTTACGAGCGGTTGGATGTCAAAGATAAACGGTAGACCCGTATGCCAAGCGGTCGTGGTGCTGGTCTCCCACAACGCCTTTTGGCAGACCCGGGTCGCGCGGCTGGCCGACAGGCTTTCGATCAAGAACCCATAGGTAATCCAGTCCCGCGTGCCGATCTTGCTCGGCGCTGCCTGGGCGCGCACCGCGCCAAGAAACGCATCCTCTTGGTCATGCCAGCGTTGCAGGGCGGCTTGGGAATTGTCAAAAAGTTGATCATGACGAAAGCCCGGTAAGGCATAAGAGGTCGCCATGCTGGGATAGCGATTGAGTAGGGCCTCGACATAGGCGTCCGCAATGGATTCGACGCTGGCCTGCTTTGCCACGGCTTCGGGTGGGGTCACTTGGCAGCCAGAAATCAAGACCGCCGCCAAGATCAGCGCGCAGGTGGCGCGGTAGTGTACTGTTTGAGTCGTCATAATTGAGTGTCTGTTGGTGAGGGCTGTTTGCTGTTTGATGTGCATCATTTAAGGGATTCTACGCCCAAAAATGACCCATTGGGGTCGTTCTATAGAACAAATCCCGCTTGCCCTTGCGATCAACGATGCGGTAGGTTGAAACGGATGATGTTAACGGAGCCACGCAATGGATGATGAACAGCAAATACGAGAAATCGTACAAATTTACTTCGACAGTCTGTATGAATCCGATGTCGAAAAGGTTCACGCAGCCTTTCACCCCAACGCTAAGGTGACCGGCTATCTGCCGACCGGGTTGGCCGAGATGACGGTGGAAGACTTTGCAGCCTTTGTGGGCGCGCAGCCTTCGGCTAAAGCGGCGGGCGAGCCGGTTTTTTTAGAGATTATCTCCCTAGCCCGGGCTGGCGAGACGGCAGTGGTGCAACTGCGGGATGATTATATCGGCAGTCGTTTTTTGGATACCTTGTCGTTTTTGAAGGTCGATGATCGCTGGGTTATTTACAACAAGTTGTTCCATGTGGAAGGCCCCGCTGGCGGCGCAAGCTAAGGTTGTTGCCGGCAAAGCCGGTCACTCGGCTTGCTGAGCCCGCCTGAAGCGGGTTGCTGGCTTGGGTTCTTTTAAAAAAGGGGGCTACCACTCCAGATCGTCAGGGATCGGGTAGTCCTTGTAGGGGTCGTCTTCATCGACGGCCTCCGAGGCTTTGTCATGAAGATAAAGCACCGACGCCGTATGCCGTTCTTGGATTCTGCGCGCAACCACCTCTGGCACCAGGTCATAGCGGTCATCAAACTTCACAATGGCCAGGTAACCTTGGTTGAGCTGAGTTTTGTTCTCTTCAGAGACATAGATCTTCTTTACTTTTTTCTGGTCGGTGAAGTTGTACGCGACCTCACCGGCTTGACGCTGTGAGTGCGCCGCAATCAGCTGTTTGACTTGGGCGAGCACGGCTTTTTCCTGGGTCAATTGGTTGCGCTGCTCACTTCTAAGCCGGTCGGCCTCTATTTTCTTCGTTCTGGCAGCTTCAACTTCTTGTTTGACCGAATCAACGTCGATGCCTTTTTTGATCCGTAATTCGGTACGCAGCGCGCCGCGTTCCGCTTTTTTCGCTTGTTTCGCGGTCACGAGCCCGGCATCTTTGAGCTGGTCGCGCAGCGATCCGAAGGTTTTTTTATTTTTTGACATAAAGTGATTATGCCGCCTATAGCAAGTCCAAACAATTCTTCATTGGAGAGCGAGCTGTTTTCTTTGAAAGAAAACCCGTGCGATCGGAACTTGGGTATGATGCGTGCCTTAGCTTTGATGAGCTTCATGCGATGAAAGACTGCAACCAATGCGGCAAGTGCTGCCAGATCTATGGCGATGGGGGCCTGTCGGCAACCCAGGCCGAGATCAACTGGTGGCAGTTCAATCGCCCAGAGATCGCGCGGTTTGTACAGGCCGGCCAGATCTGGATGGATCCGGAAACCGGTCGGCAGCTGGCGGCTTGTCCCTGGCTTGAAAAGCTGCCGAACCAAAATAAGTATGGCTGCGGTATCTATGCGGACCGTCCGGATGATTGTCGTCAGTATCCTGTGCTCGTGAGTGACATGATCCGAGATGGCTGCGAGATGATCGAACCCATCGATTTAAAACGCCCGAAGGTCGCGCAAACGAAACTTGATCAGCTCATGATTGATAGTCGGGCGGTGCACCGATAAGCCCATTCTACCTTTGTCCGTCATGCTGGCCTTGGTGTTGATTGGGGTGTACGCCGCGCAGGCGCCCGGTGGGATAAAGCAGATTCACAGAATATCATCGTAAACCGCCCGTCGGGGCCAGGGCCTTGGTTTTGAGTCCCCGTCCTGGGCGTCTTCATGGCAGGACTCGGTTTCCACAAACCCGGCAGGTTGACGGGGCTCGGTAAGACATCAAAGGGGCGACTGCCCCTTTGAACGCACGAAGCGAGTCGAAAAAACCTTAGGTTTTGTATTTCAGGACAAGTGTGATCTAGTGTCTTGGCGCAATGGGCTGCCCCTTGCGCAATGGGTAGACGTTGAATGCAGCGATTGAGCCGCGCCAATGTTCGATAAAGACATTTAGGGATGGCATGGAATGGCTGTCCGCTTGCGATCAAGGAGAGACAATGGCTGCGCCTGACCAAGACGCTGGGGTATTGACCTGGCGGGTTCGCATTATGTTCGCCGTGGGGCAAATACCCGAGGGCGTGCAATCCACCTCGTTTGGGTTTTTCCTGCTATTTTTTTACAACCAAGTGCTGGGCTTGTCGGGCTTTTTGGCGAGTGTGGCCATTGTCATTGCGCTGCTGGTGGACGCGATTAGTGACCCGGTGATTGGCTCTTGGTCGGATGGTTTTCGGCATCGCTGGGGACGCCGGCATCCGTTCATGTATGCCGGCGCCGTGCCGTTTGCGCTGTGCTTTTATTTGTTGTTTGCGCCGCCCGCGGGTCTGTCTGAGACCGAAGTGTTTGTTTGGCTGGTTGTGTTTTCGGTGCTTACGCGAACGACCCAATCAGTGTATTCCATCCCGCACACCTCGCTCACCGCTGAGCTCTCAACGGACTATCAGGAACGCACCCAGTTGTCGTCCTTGCGGTCCGTTTTGCAATCGGTGGGCATGCTGATGGTGTTCTTGATTGGCTTGCAGATCTTTTTTGAAGCCACGCCAGAATATCCGAATGGGCAATTGAACCCGGCGGCCTATCCCAACTTCGCGATCGTATTTGGACTCATCATTTTTATTGGGGTGATGCTCACGGCTTACGGCACCCACAGTCATATTCCCCACCTGCCCCAAGCAAGCCCGACGGCCGCCCGCTTTAGTTTTCGCAATGTGGTGCAGGAGGCAGGGCTTGCGTTTGGGTTGCGCTCGTTCCGATCGGTGGTGTCAACCGCGGTCTTGTTTGGCATGACCATGGGCATGGTCTCGGCGCTGTCGATCTATCTTGGGACGCTGTATTTTCAGTTCAGCTTGGCGCTAATCGGTTTGAGCTTTCCCGCCTCGGTGCTGGGGATGTTTTTAGGTGCCGGCTTGGCCACTCCTTTGGGTGAGTTCTTTCAGGAGAAGAAGACGCTCTTGATGGGCGGGCTGGTCTGGTATGCGTTGTGGAATACCATGCCGATCATGCTCAGCCTTGCGGGGCTCGCACCCGAGCCCGGGGACGCGTTATTGTTCTATCTGGTGATGGTCTGCAATGCAATTTGCAGCATGGGCATTGGCGTGCTGACGGTCATGATTGGCTCCATGATCGCGGACATCACCGATCAGCACGAAGCGATGCATGGTAATCGTAGTGAAGGGATTTATTTTGCAGCCTCCTCGTTTGCCTCGAAAGCCATTGGCGGCTTTGGCGTTGTGATCTCTGGGGTCGTGATCGATTTGGCGGGTATTCAACGCAGTGCAACCATTGAAACGGTTGATCCCGAGTCGCTTACGACCTTGGCGCTGGCCATGGGGCCGGGGGTTTTGGTGATGATTGGGTGCACGGTGTTGGCAGCAAGTTTTTATGATCTATCCCGCGAGCAACACCGGCAGATTCGGGCCTCGATTGCTGGCGCAAAGGGCGCACAAGGCGCATAAGGCCTGGAATGAGAGGCTCGCGGGCGGCAAAGCGGTTGCACGCAATCGATGTTCATCCCCCTTGGGTTAACTGTTTTTCGGACGGCATTTGGCATCACAGCGTTTAAGCGCCGTTTTATGGGCGCGTTTTTATGAGGGCGTTGTTTTAAGACGCCGCCGAACAGTGCCATAACTTTAAATCGGGGTTTTATTGCCGGCCTTGGCAAAGGCTCGCGTGGAAACGCGCGTAACGAGCAGATTGTGAGGTCGGGTGACGATTAAACCTGCCGTAAAACTCGCAAGAAGCCATCGCCATACTTTTCCAGTTTGCGCTCGCCCACGCCAGGCAAATCGCCAAATTCATCAAGCGACGTGGGCATCTGCTCCGCCATGGCCTGCAGGGTACTGTCATGGAAAATGACATAAGGCGGAACACCTTGCTCCTCGGCCAATTCCCGGCGGTGGGCGCGCAGGGCTTCCCAGACCACCACGTCGATATCCTCGGGTAGCGGCGCCTTGCTGAGTTTCTTGCCGGTTTTTTGGACGGGGTCCTTTCTGAACTGGATGACATCCTCGCCTTTCAGCAAGGGCCGGCATTTTTCAGTCAACGCGAGTCCACCGAAGCGCTCGGGGTCCGCCACGGCGTGCCCGGCGGCGACCAACTGCCGAAAAACCGATTGCCAGGCTTGCGCGGACAGTTCTTGGCCAATGCCATACAGCGGGAGTTGGTCATGATTGAACTGTTTGATTTTGTCCGAGGCTTTGCCGAGTAACACGTCCACCAGGTGGCTAACGCCAAAGCGTTGGTCGGTTCGGTAAATCACACTCAGCGCTTTTTGGGCGGCTTCGGTGCCATCCCAGGTTTCAACCGGATTCAGGCAGGTGTCGCAATTGCTGCAGTGCTCGGGCGAGGCTTCGTCAAAATAGGCGAGCAGCGCATGGCGCCGACAGGTCGTGAGCTCGCAAAAGCCGAGCATCGCGTTCAATTTAATCTGCTCAACGCGCTTATGCTGCTCATCCCCTTGAGCGCTGTCCAGCATCTGGCGCAGTTTGGTGACATCTTGAAAACCGTACACCATCCAGGCATTGGCGGCTTGGCCGTCACGGCCCGCGCGGCCGGTTTCTTGGTAGTAGGCCTCGATGGTTTTGGGCAGATCAAGGTGGGCCACAAAGCGCACATCGGGTTTGTCGATGCCCATACCAAAGGCGATGGTTGCAACAACAATCACCCCGTCCTCGGCCAGGAAGCGGCGCTGATGTTCCGCGCGGGTCTCGGCTGGTAAGCCTGCGTGATAGGCCAAGGCGTTAAAGCCTTGCTGAGATAACCAAGCCGCGGTGTCTTCTGTTTTCTTACGAGACAGGCAATACACAATACCGGCGTCTTTGGCATGTTCTGTTTTTAGGAACTGCAGCAATTGGTTGCGGGGGTTGGTTTTAAGATTGATTCGGTATTGGATGTTGGGCCGGTCAAAGCCAACGACAAATTCCTTGGCGGTGTTCAGCGCGAGATTTTTCACAATCTCCTGACGGGTTCGGGCGTCGGCCGTTGCGGTGAGCGCAATCCTTGGGACCGACGGAAACTCTTCGTGCAGTAGGTTGAGCGCCAGGTAGTCGACCCGGAAATCGTGCCCCCATTGGGAAACACAATGGGCCTCGTCGATGGCAAACAGGCTAATGGCGCAGCTTTTGAGTAACGCAAGCGTTCGGGGCTGGGTCAGCCGTTCGGGGGCGACATACAGTAGATCAAGCTCACCGCGACGAAGGCTCGCTTCGATGTCGTAGATTTCATTCGGGGTGAGGGTTGAATTTAAAAAGCTGGCCTTGATGCCCAGCTGTTTCAGCGCCGCCACCTGATCTTGCATCAGCGCGATCAAGGGGGAGACCACGATCCCGCAGCCGGGGCGAATCATCGCGGGGATCTGATAGCACAAGGATTTTCCGCCGCCGGTGGACATCAGTAGGAGCGCATCGCCACCCCGAACAACGGTGTCGATCACCTCAGCTTGGGGCGCTCTGAACGATTCGTAGCCAAAGGTTTCTTGTAACAGGGTGAGGGCTTGTTGCATGCGGCGAGTTTATCTGAGGCCTTGGGCGGATAGAACGCCTAAGCGCGCTTTTCTTCAAAAATTTCTAGTGATCGTCTCAAATGGTCAAATGATCAAGGGCTCAGCCTTTGTTGAATGGGTTGTTCGGATGATTGATAGATGTCGTGTGACTGCGATCAAAAATGGCCTATCAGGTTTTTGGCGCCGAGCAGTGTCTCAACGCCGAGTGGTTGCGCGGTGATGGCCGCGGGTCGGTCCTGGCAAGGCCCGTCCTAAAAAGGCCGCCCGTCGAGGCTTGTGCAAAGACGGTTGATTCGTACTATGGTTTCAATATGCTGGACGGCATTCAAATTTTTTTAAGGATTTATTGATGGATTTACAACTCGCGGGCAAAAAGGCGCTGATCTCGGCGGGACACAAGGGCATTGGACTGTTTATCGCAACGCGGCTCCTGGAGGAAGGGGTTGATGTGAGTATTTGTTGTCGGCAGCAGGCCGATCTTGATGCCGCGCTCGCTGGGTTGTCGCAATTAGGTCATGTCACAGGACAAGTCTGCGATATGTCTCAGCCGGATGCCATTGCGGCCTGGGTCGAGCAAGCCGGCGAGTTGATGGGGGGCATCGATATCTGCATCGGCAATGCCAGTGCGAGTGGTCAGCGCGGCGAAGGCCCCGATCCCTGGCGCGCCAGTTTCGAGGTCGATATTTTAGGGTCTGCGATGTTTTATGAAGCGGCGAAGCCGTTTCTGATTCAATCGGCTGCCGCGGCCATTGTGCAGATCGCAACAATTACGGCCATCGAGCATCACGACGTGCCGATCAGTCCGAGTTATGGCGCCAGCAAGGCGGCGACCATTAATCTGATTGCACAACTCGCTCAACGCTGGGGACCGGAAGGCATCCGGGCGAATACGGTTTCTCCCGGCCCTATTTTGATCGCTGCGGGGCAGTGGGACATGATTCGGGATCGCATGCCCGCGCTCTACGAAAAAGATCGTTTGCAGCATCCGCTGCAACGGATGGGCACGGGCGACGAAATTGCGGATGTCGTGGCGTTTTTATCCTCACCCAGGGCGAGTTGGGTCAATGGCGCCAATGTGGTGGTGGATGGTGGTTATACCAAGCAGGTGGGTTTTTAATAGCGGGTAGGGCGAACGCCGATCTGAGCACCATTGCTGGCCTGACTCTGACTGCATCAAGCATCAAGCATCAAGCATCAAGCATCAAGCATCAAGCCTTGAGCATGGCTTGGGCGGCAGAGCACGGCGGGTCTCGGTGATCGATTAGTTTGCTTTATGGCACGAGCTTGGCGTTGTGAGCGGCCTGAGCATTGTGAACCACCTGCGATGAATAGTTGAACGAACGCGAGAGGATGATGACGAGACCATTGGGCATGCTGGAGGCTACTGTCACGGGGC
>Ga0114994_10002367_pt1 | contig 13758 bp, 9 predicted proteins | sample ArcticOcean_MG_C_9_FD_87043 | JGI IMG/M metagenome (GOLD analysis project Ga0114994, IMG submission 87043) | Marine microbial communities from western Arctic Ocean - ArcticOcean_MG_CB2_152 | ecosystem: Environmental > Aquatic > Marine > Oceanic | place: Arctic Ocean: Canada Basin | collected... | reverse complement strand
CGGTGGCCGCGCGGTCCCCGGACGTCGGCGTGGACGGCGCCTGCCGCGCCTCCACGGCCTCCTGCGCCCACGCGCCCGGCGGCCTCGTGGACGGCGTGGCCGTGGAGGGCTGCGACTTTCACTTGAACGACACGGCGCTGGCGCAGATTGCGCTCGGCGCGCGGGCGCCGCCAGCCTCGCCCGTGGCGCAGGCGCTCGAGACCTGGTGCGACCGGGCGCTGCGGCGGGCGCCCTTTGCCGCGGACAGCGCGTCGCTACCAGTGCGGCGCTTGTGCCGCGGGACGGCGAGGCCCCGAGCGTCGATCGCCGAGGCGAAGGACATGGGCGAAGCTTTGCTCTCGAAGCGGCCGGCCGTGCTGCGGAACGTCGTCAAACCTTTGACGGGGGACCTGTCGCGGGGGCCGGAGGACGACGCGACGGACGTTGTGGCGATGGCTTACGACCGCGCGCAGAACGCGGCCCAGAAAATCTATAGCGCCCCCATGACCTACGGGAACTTTTTAGAATGGTCGGCCAAGCCCGAGCTCCTAGACGCAGCGACGCTGCCGTACGGCAACACCACGGCCATCTACCTCCTGGTGACAGACCGGCACCGCCTCCAGCCCGAGGCAAGCGGCACCCTCGCCGATCCGAACGGGGCCGCGATGGGGGCCGGCCCCCTGCCCCGGCTCCTGGAGGCGGCGGACCGGGCGTCGGCGCCGGTCCTCGCGGGCGCGGTCGCTGGCAGCGGCTTCGACGTGGCGTGGATCTCGCTCCGTGTGGGCTCGGCCTACGCCTATCCGACGCACGTCGACTGCTACGAGAACGTCATCTTCCAGCTGCGCGGGCGGAAGAACGTCACGGTGTACCCCCCGCACACGGTCTGGGACTGTGCGGAAATCAATTTTCAGGCGCCCCACGCCATCGACGCGATGGTATCTTCGCAACTGCAGCTGCTCGATGGCGTGGAGGTTCCACGCCATTGACGCGACGTTGTCCCCGTCACCGCGTCTGCTGGATGGCGTGGAGGTTCACGAAGGTCTCCACAATAGTCATCAGGATAACCTAACTCACTGGTTGATTTCCACACAGGTCTGGGACCTGCAACCGGACGTCAATCATAAACACTGGCCCACGGGCTCGCCGCGCGAGATGGCGCGCGCCGCGCGTGCCGCGGCCACGGTGGAGCTGCGGCCGGGCGACGCGCTGTACGTGCCCCTGATGTGGCCACACTCCGTCCAGAGCGCCGACGCGTCGGTGACGTCGAACACGTACTTGTACCGCGCGGAGGGGTGGGCCGACTACGTCGACCGGGCCAAGGAGGGGGCGTGGATGGTGTACGAGCTCGAGCGGGGGGGGCTTTGCTAACCTGTTTTTGTGTTACTTTGATTTGGGCCTTAGCGTCCTCCGTCCTCGATTTTAAATTTTAAAATCTTTACCTAGAGTTCCAGTCCCCAGCCCCTAGGGCGACGTCCGGTCGTCTTATTCCTCGATAACGTTAGCGTTGTGGTTTATTTTATTATACGTTCGACGCCCCAAGTGACCCGCATTTTTGGCAATTTTTTGTCCGGCTTCTGGTTGACTTTGGTCAACCAGACCGCAATTTTGGGCACGTCTACGTGCCACGCAGTCGCGTTGGGTCCGTTGTGTCCGCATACGCCGCGCTATCTCGTGGCTATCGAAATTAGTGAATTTGTGACCACCAGAAGCGGTCTGGCACACACTTACACCGAGTGCTCTCGTTGCTCGTGCCGCGGAAACGGTCTCTGCCACCAAGTCATGCAAGTCATGGCCACTCTTACGTGGGTCCTGGCGTTTGCGCTCCATTCCGCGGCGGCGGGGATGACCACGACCCTCGCGAACTGTCAGAGCGCCTGTAATTTGGGAGAGATTATCTGCCTCGACAAGAATGCTTCTACTCCTTTGTGCTCCGCCATCCAGGGCGCGTGCATGGGGGGGTGCTACGCGAGTCATGTGGACTGTGGATGCGCCAGTGACGAATCCGTCACGCACTGTGCAAAGGAGTTCGCCCTAAGACACCTCTCCGTCGAAGTCTTCGTCGGGATGATCGCGAGTCTGTCCGCATTAGTGGTGGTTTTAGTGGGCAAGCGCTGCCGCCGCATCGAGTGGCAGCGTATTCGTGTTCCCATAACGAACCAGCGGGCGGACGATCTGCTCCTCGACCTCGAGTCGCCGCTTCTCCTGGGGGATGACTACGCGCCCGCGCCGCCCGCGAGCCCGCCGGGGGTCCTTCCGGAGGCGGAGACGCGCCGCGCGTCTTCCGTTTAAAAGGCGGGGCTACTCCCCCACTGGTAGTACGAGTATGGGATACGTAATTGTAGAAGTGGGGTGAGTAGATGGATGAGTGATGGGGCGAAACCCGAACCCAGATTGGCCGGAGATGCCGCGCTGTGGCGCTCCCACGGAGCCCACACACGCGCGGGCAGCATTCCTGGTGTAGGCTCCTGGCGCGGGCAGCATCCGGGATGATGGCGTAGGAGGGAAACAGTGCCTCTCGCGCCACGCGTCAGCGAGCTTACTCGGTAGCCTCCGGTACACAGCCGGCTAGCCATTGCACACCGCAGCCCGTCGCGCTGAGCTACTGAAAAAATGGGCGGCGGCGCGTCGTCGATGCAGCATTGGCTCCACAAGCTTAACGCCGACAGCGTGCAGCAGCTTGTCGAGGGCATCGGCCCGTTGTTCGTGGACATTGCGAAGCAGCTGCACGAAAACGGCTTCGACGGCGAGTACCTCGAGTCGGCGTCGGACGAGGACCTGGTGGAGATCTTCGACGAGCTCAAGGTCCCGAAGCTCAAACAGAAGCTCCTGCGCCAGAAGCTGGCGAAGCTCAAGGACGTCACGTCGTCCACCGGTTCGCTGGACACGCGAACAGACGGCAGCGGCCGAGGGATGGGCTCGTCGACGCTGTCGCCGACGGTGCGGCAGATCGCAGCGGACGACGTGGCCCTCGAGCCCGAGGCGATCGGCGAAGGTGGCTTTTCGATCGTGTTTAGGGGCACGTGGAACCAGCAGGGGACGTTTGGTCGCGCGATGACGAGGTCTCGTAAAATCGCCGCGAAGCGGTCGCGTGTCGCTGGCCTCGGCGCTGAGATTCAGAACGACATGGCTCGGGAGCTCATGGTTATGGCTGATTTTCCGCACCAGAACGTCCTCATCGTCCACGGCGGGTGCGAGATCTTGGGCGCCGGCTTCCACGTCATCACCGCGCTCATGGCCTGCAACCTCGACGACGTGATTCATAAGAACGCGCGCGGGCCGCTCGTCCAACAGGACGTTCTGCACGTGGCTCGCGACGTTGCTGCGGGGCTGGCGCACCTCCACGCCAATCGAATTATACACCGTGACCTCAAACCGAGCAACATTTTGGTAGCCGAGGGCAGCGGCGCAATTCGGTGCAAGATCGCGGACTTCGGAATCAGCAAGGAGCTGACGCACACGCTGACGCAGATGACGGCCAAGCAAGGTACTTGTGCGTACATGGCCCCCGAGGCGCTCTCTGACGATGCGCGCGTCGGAATCAGCGCCGACGCGTACGCCTACGGCGCGCTGGCGTGGGAGCTTTTGGTAGGCAAGAAGCCGTGGACCGGCAAGTCGCAGCATCAAATCCACAACACGCTCGTCCGCGGCGAGCGGCTCCCCAGGCCCGAAGCATCAAATCCACAGCGGGACGTCCCTGAGCTGGCGAACTGGGCCGTCGAGTGCTTCGGCGTCGCGGCCGAGCGCCCGACGTTGCACGCGCTCGAAACGAAGCTCGACGAGCTCCTGAGCACAAACGAGCACGACCTAGATACGCTTCGAGCGCGGCTGGCAGAGGCGCAGCGGGGCGACGCCGACGCGTACGAAGAGGCCTGGGATGCATACGCGAGCGACCCATGCTGTGGAGAGATGCTTGAATTGTGTGCATTGCTTGCGAAAAAGCGTGCAGAGACGCCGCGGCAACCGGAGTCGTGCAAGTGCGTCGACGATCTTCGGAGCCTCGCGAAGAGCGTGCGCGACGCGTTCCACGACGAACTTCGCTCGATCGTCACGCGAGTGGGCGGCACGTACATGGCGGCCGACACGAAGGCGCGGGTGCGCTGCGTCGAGAAGTCTCGTCGCGAGTACGAAGGCGATGTCTGCCGCATCGTCGACGTCGAGCGCGCGACGGCGCTGTTCACGAGCGTGTCTCAACTGCACGAAGGCGTACGGCAGCTCTTGCAGCTCGGGGGCGATCTCCAGGTGGTCCGCGTGAAGGATAGCTTCGGCGAGCCGAAGCCGTCGGGCTGGCGCTGCATCTACTTCAACATTAGACACGTGCCGTCGGGCGTGGTCGCGGAGATTCAGGCGACGTTCGACAGAATAAAGAAGATCAATGGGCGCTCGCACCAGATTTATACTATGCTGCGATGCCTTGAGCGAGGCGTGGAACCGGCTCCGCGAAATGCCAGCGCCGCGGCCGAGTCGGCGATGGCAAAGTACGCAAAGGGCGAAGCGTTTAAGAAGGAGAAGAAGTGGCCTGAGGCGATTGCGGCATTCCAAAAGTGCCTTGAGTTGGACGCGACCAATAGCAAGGCATGGTACGAGCTCGGATGCGCATATCAGGGGCAGAATAGGGTTGTTGGTTGGGAGGTGTCATTTGAGCCGTTCACGCGCTGCATCGCGCTCGACCCGAAGCACGGGCTAGCGCACGTTGGCCTCGCTCGTGTACTGGCTCACGTGCGCAACGATCCGGACGGCGCCGAGCGCATGTATCGGAGAGCGATCGAAGTGGAGCCGACGAGGGGAGAGACGCATAGATCGCTAGCCAATTTTCTGAAGGACACACGCAAGGACCCGGACGGCGCCGAGCGGGTGTATCGCGATTGGATCAAGGTGGCGCCGACGAGCGCGGACGCGTACTCGAGGCTCGACTACTTTTTAAAGAACACGCGCAAGGACCTGGATAACGCCGATAGGATGTCTCGGAAAGCAATTGAGCTCAAACCGTTGGATAACAAAATAATTCTGCGCGCACACTATGGCTTGCGAACAGGCGGCATTGGCATGAAGGTCAAGTACGTCGGCATCGACGGAGATGTGTTCAAGCGAGGGGACGTGCTGACGCTCGTGGCAGACGATGGCACCGACTATTTCCCTTTCGAAGTCTCAAAGCTCGGTGAAAAATCGAGACATCGGCTCTATTCTCAAAAGGTTAAGCCACTTAATAAGTAATAATGACAACCAGAGAAACGACATCGCCAGCGCCGTCAGGCTCATGGAGGAGTACGTAAGCCTCGGCGGTATCCCTGGCTGAAAGACGGCGAGCAGCGCCTCGCCAGACTCCGCGCAAACAATAGACTACACAGTAATAACTTAAGACTCTTCCTCCACTAGCCCGGCTCTCCGCTTTTCCCGCTCCGCCCGTTTCTTCTCGATCGCCATCTGCTTCATTTCAAAGGCGACCATCCGTTTATTGAGCGTCGTCACGAACCGCGCGTTGCGGATCACCTTAGCGCCGCTTCCCCCCTTGGGCAGCTCGTCAAGCGGCTTGCTAGGATCGGCACCTTCGGGCATCGCGTCTTCAATGAACTCATCATCGGAAGACTCAGCTTTCGCTTCACGGGCGTAGGGTCCTTCTCGCGCGCCGGGGAAGCCCACACCCGCCCATTTGCCGACGACAACGGCCTGAATATTGGCCTTGCCCGTCATCTGCAACAAATTAGGGTTCACGGCCTTCCCGGAACCCGTGGTGCCGCCACCGCCGCCGCCGCCGGGGTCGCTGCGAGCGGTCGGCTCCCAGCACGAAGCAGACCAACACACGATCTCGCCCGGCGCCGAGCGCTCCTGCCACGTGGGCCCGTCCTCGCAGGGCTCCGTCGCGGTCTCGCGCATTTTGGAGGTCAGCACCGTGGGACCGATCGCCTTGCCCGTGAAGTGGTCGATGGAGGCCTTGGCCGCGAGTTTGAGTTTCTTCTTCGCGGCCTGTGTGGACATGGACCAGTGAATCGACGAGATCCGCGCCGCCACGCCATCGGACGCTGTGACACAGGTCATCACCTTCGAGACCTTCTTCGGCAAGTGTGCCATCACGGAACAGATCTCCACGCGCCGCTCGACTTTCTTAGTCTTGATACCCGACGGCGGATCGGCACTGTGCGACACGCGCGTGTACGGGTCGCCGTACCCCAAAAGCGCCATGGTCCGCCGCTCGGCGAAGACTTCCTGGCGCATCTCCCGTTCGGCGACAACGACGCGCGGCCAGTTCTCGTCGATCTCGGCCTCGTCCACGGCGGCCGCCCACCGCTTGTAGTACAACCCTTCCACGACTTGCACCTTGACGATTCTAAACAGCACGTTCTCGTAGCGCTTCCAAGCGTTGTGCTTCGCGCGCACTATTTGCACGTACTCGTCCACTAAATCGTAGCCGACGTGCCGACTGACGCTGTTCGCGTCTTCGGAACCGAAGGGCGGCACGTCCACCAGCCCGGCCTCGTGGTCCACGGGCACGCGGGGCGGGCAGCAGGGCCAGTAGAACTTCGAGAAGTCGACCAGGGGGCCCCGTCGTTTACGCCGCTTCGGCGGCGCCACGAGGGCCGCGACCTTCGCGGGGCCGCCCTTCCGGACAAAAACAAAGGCGCCGCCGGCGCCGAGCAGGAAAACAACCACGGCTCCGGCGAGAAGGATGATCGTCGTCACCGAGAGCCCGGCGTCTTTTTCTTTGCGGTGGGGGCTCGCGGCCACGGGAGCCGGCGTCGTGATTTGGAGCGTGATCGTCGCGCCGGCGATCGACGCGAGCGTCGCGGCCTCGTCCACGCTTATCGACTGGAAGGCGATGGCCGCGGACGAGCCCGCCGCGGCCGCCTCGGCGACCAACGTGTCCAGGAAATCACCGCTCGACACGGCGGCGGACAGCGTCGTCGTGATGGCGCCGAGGAGGCTCGCCCCCGCGTCCGTCACGGCCGCCGCGTCCTGCCGCACGACAATCGTGTACGAGACCGCGACGCTCGCCTGGAGCCGCCGCCGCCGCGCCGCCGCGGCCACGACGTCCGTGACCTCGGCGCCCGCGAGGCTTGTCGGTAGATGCGCCAGGATCGACTGCGCGAAGGCCTCCTGCTGGTTCGGGTCCGCGTTGAAGGCGGCGGGGTCGACGCCCGTGAGCACGACCGCGGCCTGGACCTCGACGACGGCCTGCGCGCCCGTCGGCGCGGCCGTCGGCTGCGGCGCGCCCGGCGGGATGCTGGGCCGGGGCGTCGGCACTGGTGACGGCTCCGGCTCCTTCCGGTACACGCACTTACCGTCCATGTCTGTGATACGCCGCTTGATTGATGTGTGGCGGTAGAAGGCCTGGCTCGCGAGGTACTCGGCCCACCCGAAGCCATCTAGTAGCGCGGCGTCGCCCGCGAGCCACTGCGTCCCGCCCGGGTTCACCGCCGGGAGACCTGCGCGCGGACGGTTGACCGCGTCCGCCCCCCCACGCCATCGAAGCGACGGTGTCCCTGTAACTGATTGGCGTAAAGACCACGGGTTGCTTTCCACGCCGGGGCCGACTTCCGTAGAGCAGCCCGTCGCCGCGGTACTCGAAGTTGTCCTCGCCCCGCGTGAACCCGAAATCCATCACGCACCTACACGCCGTCGGCGCGGGCGACGGTTCGGGTGTCGGCGCGGGCGACGGCATGGGTGATGGCGCGGGCGTCGGCACGGACGTGGGTCGAGTGGCGTTCGCCACGTGCGTCGGCGTGGGCGTCGGGAGCGTTGTCGGTTGTGACGTCGGGAGCGACGTGGGTATCGACGTCGGGACATAGGTCGGGTCCGCGACGGGCACCGTGGAGGGCGACGACGAAGGAACCCCCCCCGTCGGCGACGCGGTCGGGACACTCGTGGGCACGACGGTCGGTGTAGATAACGGCACCGCCGTCGGGACAGTCGTAGGTACGGGCGTCGGGCAGGGCGTCTGCACGAAGCGGCAGCACGCATCAATGCCGCTCGCCAGGTCGAGACCGCCCTCCCAGGGCCCGTCTAAGTTCAAGCTCGCCTCGTTGCCCGTCTGGGCCCGCACGTCGTCCGCGCTCGTGATGGCCTCGGGGCCTTCTTTCCCGGACCCGGTTACACTCGTCACGGCACCGCTCGTTGTGAAGTCGCCCTCGAGCCAAACGGTGACGGGGCACCGGGCCGTCGGGGGCGGACTTGGGCTCGCGCTGGGTATCGAGGAGGGCCGCGACGTCGGCGCGGCCGTCGGCGCGCCCGTCGGAGGCGTGGAGGGTACGTTTGTCGGCGTGGAGGACGGCAGCAGAGAAGGTGGCAAAGACGCAGACGGCGCGGCCGTCGGTTGTGTCGTGGGCACGGCGGTCGGTTCGGGTGACGGCGCCGGCGTCGGCGGGGCGCTGAACACGGAACTCGGGGCGGCGGTCGGTGCGGACGTCGGCCCAGAGGTTGGCACGAGCGTCGGTGCAGGGGACGGCGGCGCGGTCGGCGTCGAGGACGGGAGGGCCGTCGGCAAGATACTGGGGTCGCTCGTGGGCGCCGCCGACGGGTAGGGCGACCGCGTGGGCCGCGGCGTCGGCGCGGGGGTCGTCGGCGCCGGCGTCGGCGCGACCGTGGGGACGACGCGCGGCGTCGGCGCGAGCGTGGTCGCGTACTCCGCGAGGACGTAGGTGCAGTTGCAGGCGTCGGTGATGGTGGCCCGGCAGTCGCCGGCGGTCGGCGCGGGCGTCGGCGGTGTTGAGGGTAGCACGGTCGGCGCCGACGTCGGGACGGAACTGGGGAGACCCGTGGGCGCCGGCGTTGTCGGTGCGGGCGATGGCATGGATTTGGGCGCCGCCGTGGGGGCCCGCGTCGTCGTCGGCGCGCGCGTCGGGGGCGCCGTAGGCACGGCCGTCGGCCAAAAGGTCACGGACGGCACCGGGCTCGTCGGTAGCGCGGAGGGCTCGGACGTCGGCGTCGACGAGGGCAGCGCGGTGGGCGTCGACGAGGGCGGGGACGTCGGCGACGACGTGGGCACCGCGGACGGCGCCGGGCTCGGCTCTGGCGACGGCGGTGGCGTCGGCACGCATGTCGGGTACGCCGTTGGGGCCCTCGACGGCATCGACGTACTCGGGACCGCGGTGGGCACGGCGGTCGGCGTCGGCGTTGGGATGGCGGTTGGGACGGCCGTGGGCGGCGGCGAGACCGCGGAGGAGGGTGACGCCGTGGGCGGTGACGTCGGCAGCGAGCTGGGCGCCGAAGACGGCAACGACGACGGCAGGCGACTCGGCGCGGCCGTCGTCGGCGGCCGGCTCCCGGTCCAGGTCGGTGAGGAGGTCGGCGTTGTCGAGGGCGGCGGGACGATCGTCGGTTTGGCGGACGGTTCCGACGAAGGCACCGCGGTCGGCAGCGAGGTCGGCGCCGACGACGGGAGGGCCGTGGGCAGCTCCGAGGGAAACGGCGTCGGCGGCACCGTCGGGAGCCCCGAGGGTTGCGCCGTAGGCACGGACGTCGGCGCCGCGGTCGGCGCCGAAACGGGCACCATCGACGGTGGTCGCGTAGGATACCCGGACGGCTCCCCGGTCGGGACCCCCGAGGGCGGCGCCGTGGGCATGGCTGTGGGGTTACCACTGACTGTGGGTAGCGCCGACGGCAGCGCCGTCGGCACGGCCGACGGCGCGGGCGTCGGCAGACCCGTCGGATTATGCGTGCAGTCGTTGTATTGATAAACGTAGCAGCAGTCCTCCCCGGCCAGCAGCCCGCCGCCCAGACCCAACGCGTCGCCCGTGTAGACCTCGTCCGGCGCGTAGTTGGCGCACGAGCCGGGGTCGTGGTCGAAGGCCCGGTCGTAGTCGTCCGGTGGCGCGACGAAGGGCGCGGGCGTCCGGTACGTCGGCGTGGCCGTGGGTGTCTGGGCTGCCGCTCCGATGGCGAGGAGCGCCCCTAGCCTCATGGTGGGTTATGGGGCAGCCATGCTAGCGGTCCAAACTGCAATGATGCCATGCGTTATTCATCAGTCGGCAAGCGCACATGGTGCGAAGGCGTTGGTGCAGCGCCGTCGATGCCAACCGGGGGCACGGGTTTCGCCCCGTGAAGTGTCGCCGAGGTGGTGTCTGGGTTGACTATAGCCTTAGACCGGTATTTTGTGGGGGCATCAAATTGAATTCAAAACGGGTTTCATCCACGGCGCCATTTGTAAAATCTGCAGCCGTGCTTACGCTTTGACTTGACGGGCACGGATTTGAAATCTGTCCACCGCTCGGCCTTGCGCGCCGCACTGCACGCAGTGCGCATCACAGTCCAGCTTACGCAATAAAATCACACACAGCGCACACAGCGCACGCGGCCGACGAGTGCAGCGACGATTGCCGGACAAGCAGTGCTCACGCCGCAGCGTAAAACTCTCACAAGAAATGGCTCCCAAGTAGAAAGTCAAGACCACCGCGCCGCCTCTAGCCTGCTTCGCGGGCGCAAAGATCACGGTGATCGGCGCGAATCCGTTCCAGCGGAAGCTGTGGGAGGCGAAGATCGGCGCTGGCAGCGCCTTCCTGAAACCATCCCAGGCCGCCTCGTTGAAAGAGGGGAGCGACTTTGTGGTCGTCGCCGCGGACAACGTCGACGCGGCGACCGTGCGCGCGAAGGCGGGCGCGGCGCAGCTCGTGGGCGACCGCTGGCTCACGGACTCGATCGCGCGCAACGAGCGCCAGTCCGCCGCGGTCCACGCCTGGGGCGCCGTCGAGGAAGTTGTGGAAGCGGTCGCGCCGCCGCCGCGGTCCGACGTCTTGCCGAAGTTCGGCTGCCAGCGCCGGATCACGAAGGCCGACGACAAAAATAAGCAGCTCACGGGCTGGCTCAAGCAGCAGCTCGAGTGGTGGGACAACGGCTGCATCGCGGGCGACGCGAGCCAGGCCACGGCCGTGGGCCTGACCATCAAGGTCATCTCGTTGATTCGGTCCTGGCCCGTAAAGCTCACGCCGGACAACGTGACGCGCGGCGTCCCCGCACTTCACTGTGTGTCTGCTTGATGGCGTGGGGGGGGGGCGCACTTCACTGTGTGTCTGCTTGACGGCGTGGGGGGAGGCGCGCGACTCACCGTAGAATCACACAGTGGGAGGTCCAGTGCGAACTGCTCGGGAAGCAGCATTTCATGTCTAGCCGCTCGGGTAGCGCGAATGGCGGCTGGATGGCTTATTTGGAACAGCTCGTGACGGGCGGCCTGCCCGCCTTACAACGGGTGGACGCGTTCACCTTCTGGGAGAAGGACCCCGTGCGCGTGGCCGTCAAGGAGATCACTGAGATGCGCGTTTCGGTGTCGGACACATTCACTCCGCGTCAGCCCCCACGTCGTCCCGACGACGTCTGCTCGATGGCGCTGATTTTGACAAAGTCCCTTCGTCCTCGACGTTCGCGCAACCGGACCTCACGTGTCGATCGACGCAGGCACATGGGCATCACAAAAAAACAGATAGAAGCGTTGGCGCGGAAGAACGGCGTCCGGGGCGCGCGCGATCTGGTGGACAGAAGGCGGGAGCTGCCCATCTCAGACATCCTCCAGCGGAAGCTCGAGCTCGCGCCGTGCGGCTCGGACGTGTACCCGAACTCGAACATCCCCATGGACGTGCAGGAGACGAAGCAGATCCACGGCATCCTCGATTCCGCCGCGCGCTTCATCGGGCTCCATTTGACGGTAGTTGGGTCGTGGCGCCGCGGGAAAGTGGGCGGCCACGACGTGGACGTTATCATCCACGCGCCGCTAGACGGACCGCTCATCGACGCGAGAGCGTACGCCTTCGAGTCGCCCACGGGCCTGGGCAACGAATTGATGCACAGATTTTTCAAAGCGGTGGACCAGTTCGGGCCGCCCGCCTTCCTGCACCCGCACCGAAGCTCGGGTGGCGAGATCTTTGGGAACGCCGGCGGGCGCCTGCCCAAGCTGAACACGAAGCACGCGTTCTGTCTGTCGCCGAAGGTCCAGGGCGCGATCCGCCGGCTCGACATCATTCTGGCGCCGACGGACATCTATGCTCATGCGGTGATAGGATGGTCGGGGAGCACCGGTTTTCAACGCTCGCTAGCGGAGTACGCGAAGAAGGCTCACGAAAGCGACTGGCGGCACGTTCCCGACCAGAAGCCCATCGTCGGACGCGCGGGCTGGGAGCTGAGCCGCACGGGCGAGAAGTTGGACCGCGTCGAGGGCCGCGAGCTGGCCCCCGGTGAGCACTGGAGCTGGGGGAAGCACGGCATCTACATCGCGGAAGGCAGTCGTCACGACGAACGGACGGACGTGTACGTCGAGGACAACGCGTCGCTTCGCACGGAGAAGGACGTGTTCGAGTTCTTCCACCTCGCGTACCTCAAGCCAGAGGAGCGGGAGTGCTGAGGTGTGCGGGCTGGGGGCGCCAGCGGGCTAGCTGCTAGCTAAGCACTGTGATTGTTTACTAGTACTATAATCATGATTAGTCTACAACACAAATCTTAGACACAACAAATGCTAGAAACAGATGCACAACCCGCCACTGCGATCAGAGGGCGATCCGCCACGCCGTCTCGCACGCGTGGAGCGCGCGCAGGGCGCGGTCACCCCGCGGATAGAGCCGGTCCAAGTCGCCGCCGCCGAGCATGTTCTTGGATGCGATCATCTCGGTCAAATCGGCGGCGACGTCGCCGTTGTCCGCGTTGTCGCCGTCCTCAATTTTGGCACCTCGATAAGCGTCGCGGTCCACGCAGTCTTGAAAGCAGTCGCGCCAGTACGGCTCCGAGGCCAGCAGCTTCGGATGGCCCACGACGACGCAGAGGGCCTTCGCTCGCGTCACGGCCACGTTGAAGCGCCGCGCCCCAAGCAACCCGATCGGAGGGGCCGAGTCGTCATCTTCATCTCGCGTGTTGTTGCCCGGCTGCCGGCTCAAGGTTAGCGACACGATGACGACCTTGTACTCGCACCCCTGGAAGTCGTAGATTTGTCCGACCATCACGTTGCCCAGGTTCTTCGCGCGCAGCATCTGGCGAATCAGAAGAGTCTGCGCCCGAAACGCGCACAGCACGCCAATATCCCGCGGCTCGCACTGGACCCGGTCGCACCGGAGCAGCGACTCTAGTAATGATGCGACACACATCGCCTCGTCGTGGTTGATGAAGGACGGACTGTCCACGGCGTGCGCGTGCGTGCCGTTCACGCCCCAGCAGAGGAGAGACGTGCCCTCCCAGGGGAGAAGCTGAGCGTGCGCGGTCTTGTTCGCCGGGACCAAGGCATCTCCATAGAATAAACGCGAGGGCAACGCCAAAAGCGAGCCGTGGGCTCTATAGTTCGTGTTGAGCTTGCAGACCGTCGGCGCGACCCGATGCAGACCGGGCGGCGGCGCCGCGCCGTCCAGCTCCGCCGCGGTGAGCAGGAGTCGCTTGAGCAGGCTCGTGCCGAGGCCCCGCTTCAGCGCGTCCGTTGACCGGACGGCGGGCCCGAGCTGATTGGGGTCGCCGGCGAGGGTCACGCGCGTCGCCGGTCCGGCCAGCGCCACGGGCACCAAAGCTTCCGGCTCCAAAGCCTGAGCGGCCTCGTCCACGATGATGTGGCTGAACTCGCCGCGGAGGCCCATCCGCAGCAGCATGCCGGCACCGGCGCAGGTCGTGATGCATACCTTTCGGTTTTTGATGCTATTCCGCGACGGGATCTCGAACTGGCCGTCGCGCGTGAAGCAGAACCGCAGCATCGCCGGGTCCACCGAATCTTGCTTGCGCTGCCACCAGTTGAGGCGGAGGAGCGACGGCGCTTTGGCGGAGGAGTCGTTCGCCAGGGCGGCCGCCACCCGCCGCGTCAGCACGTCGACCGCCTCGTCCGACGGCGCG
>Ga0114994_10002364_pt1 | contig 13773 bp, 8 predicted proteins | sample ArcticOcean_MG_C_9_FD_87043 | JGI IMG/M metagenome (GOLD analysis project Ga0114994, IMG submission 87043) | Marine microbial communities from western Arctic Ocean - ArcticOcean_MG_CB2_152 | ecosystem: Environmental > Aquatic > Marine > Oceanic | place: Arctic Ocean: Canada Basin | collected... | reverse complement strand
TAGCAGGGATATTAAACGCAAAACCGTGGACGGTAGAGGATCGCCGCTGCCCCGGGTTCGCTGTGTTGGTGAAGCCTGCTCAGCCGCTGCTGCCCCCACAACTTGTATCAAACCAGCAGCTGCAAGAGGTCGATCGGTCGCGCCATGGCACGATGCGTAAAGACGCCGGTCAAGGAGCGCAGCCAACACATCTCGCCAATGAAGGCCGCCCAGGATCGCCTCTCGCCCATCAAGCCGCCGCGGCGGCGACTCGGCGGCGTCGGCTGCTTTCGACGCTGCGCGCCCACGCGCACGGAAGGGCTGTACGACGATCTCGACGTCGACGTGGACGGCGCGGTGCCGACGGCCACCCAAGTGTCTTCGACGGGCACAAGCGGGCCGGGGAGGCCATCAACCGCGGACTTGCCGCGGCTATCGGATGCCATCGCCGCATATACCAAATTATTGGACGCCGAGGAGCGGCTCGTCGAGGTCGTCGGATTAGACGGCTTGCGCCGGCACCGGCGGCGGCGGGACGTCGTGGATGACCGCGCCTGCGACAAGCCGTGCTGGGGCCTCGACGACGACCTGGACGACCAGCCGGCGTGCCTCTGGGAGCCGGCGCGGTGTCCCATCTCATAAGAAGAACATTAGCACATAGTTAGGCCGGGTCCACCGGCTTCGGCGCCGGCTCAGCCGCTTCGATCGCCCAATCGACGGCTTGTGTCGCGGCGCCGCCCGAGTCCTTGGCCGCGTGCTGCGCTAGTAAATCGGCCGGCGTGAAGCCGTCGTCGTTCGCCGCATCTAAGTCGCAGTCGTACTCGCCCAGCAGGTTGACGATGTCCCGGCGGCCCTCGAGCGCCGCGCAGTGAGCCGGACCGTTCTGCATGTTGTCCACGCCGTCCGCGTCGGCCCCCAGCCGCAGCAGCATGCGCACCGTGTCGTGGTCGCCCGCCGCGCACGCGAAGTGCAATGGCCGCCGGCCCCCGAACATCGTGCCCGCTTCGTCGATGTCGGCTCCTAAATCGTGCAATAACTTGACCGTCGAGGCCCGACCATTCTGCGCGGCTAAAGCACAACAACTCCGCCCGTTGTGCGTCTGGTCCTCGGGGTCCGCCCCCAACTTGATCAGGCGCTCCACGGTCGAGTCGTTGCCCGCCTCGCTGGCGTAGTGGCAGGGCTGCTTGCCGTAGGCGTCCTCGGATAGTAACGAAGCGTCCAGTTCGGCTAGGCACCGTAAGGCGCGATCGTTGCCACACCGAGCGGCCACGTGGGCCGCCGTCCGCCCCGCCCGGTCCTTGGCATCTAAATCACAATCTAACCGCCGCAGCAATTTAAAGGTCAACGACGCGTCCTCGTCCCGCGAGCATGCCACCATGGCCGGGGTGACCCCCCGATGCTCGTCCACCAATACGTGACTGCACGTGGCGCACCGCACCACTAATAATTTAAGAGGCTCGTCCCGCCCGTTCTCCACGGCGTCCACGCAAATGTTTGAGATCGTCTCCAGGTCCTGCGCATCCGTCAAGTCGTAGTACGGTACCCTACATTTGGGGTTGTAGACCAACCGTAAACAGATTTCAACTTCGCCCGTCTTCGTGTCCGTGGGAGTTGTATCTTCCTCCAACGAGTCGTCGGAGGCCCGCCTGTTTCGCGAGTTCTCCATCGCTAACCGAGCCGCTCGCTCCGGGTTGTAGAGCTCGTGCCACGTCGCGAGCTTCTTGCGCTGTAAAGCTCGTTTCAGGGGGACCTTGACCCTGCCGATCAACTCCGGGTCGGAATCATCAAAATCGTCGTCGTACAGGGAGATCGTGAGTTCCTTCTCGCCGGCGTCGTCCACGGGCACGTCGAAGCGCTCCATCCAGACCGGGCGCAACGAAGCGACTTTTGTGGTCGATTTCAAGATGGTCGGGGCTTCTCCTCTTACATCATCTTTATGAATAGGTTCGACAATAAGAGTCGCAAAGGGGTCGCTCGACCCGGAGGCGAGGCCCTCGGCCACGTCCATGACCGGCAGTTCCCGCGCCCGCATTAAACATATGCGCAATTGGTTCGAGGGCATGTCCAGTAAATCATCACTCCCTTCCATGTCATAAGGCAGCTCCATACTAAAATCCGGGTTGTGCTGCCACTTCAGGGCGACCTCGCACTTGCCGCCCGTCTTCTGGCCCGCCTGGTCCTTTAGAACGAACCATCTTCTCATTAGTTTCCGGTCCGCTAGCGCTAGAAACGGTAAGGAAAACGACCCGATGGGGTCGGACGAGCCGTACGCGTCATAATCCAAGACCTCTACTACGACTCTCGCGTCCTTGTCGGCGTTGGGCAATTCAAAACTCTCGACCCAGACCGGGTTCAGGTCCTTCTTCCGCACCGTGGATTTCACCGATTCTCCTTCTACTTTTATGATACACACGGGGTCGCTCGACCCGCCGAACACGCCCGTGTCCATGACCGGCAGGTTGCGGGCTCTTACTAAAGTGATCAACAGGGAATTGGCCGGCTCCTCGGGGTGCGCTTCTTCCCGTACTATGGTGTCGGGCAGCGTCACCACGAGCTCCGGGTTGTGGACCCACCGCAGCGCGAACTCCACTCTTCCTATATTGGGCCCCTTCACCACTGTCGGCTCCTCTTCAATACTCCGCCGCTTCTCCTTCTTCTTCGCTCCTTTAGTACGCCGGCCCCCGCTCGCTCGCGACACCCGCTTCGGCGGCTCCTCCTGCTTGTTCTTCCTTTTGGTCTTCATGCCGGGCGGCGCCAACGCGTACCACACGCGCTCCACCCGCCGCTCCTCGACCTCGTGCAGGTCCCCCAAATAGACGCCGCACTGGCCCATGAAATCATTACCCTTGAGGTCGTAGTCTTCTATATCTACTTGTAGGGTGATATTTAAGCCGTCATCACAAGGGAATCGAAAGGTCTGCATCCAGAGCGGGTTCACCGTCTTCTTCAGGACCTTGGATTTTCTAATTTCACCATCTAAGTTTAATAAAGCGCAGGGGTCACTACTTCCACCACTACTCAGGAGGTTCTTGTCCATGACTGGCAAATTCTTGCCCCGCAGCAAACACACCAATAACTCGTTCGCTTCCTTGACTAAATTCTCGGGATCCTCGTCCACTAGAAATTCGGCAGGTAAGGCTAGCACGCGCTGCGGGTCGTGGGCCCACCTCAGGGCTATTTCCACGGCCCCCGCGTCCTTGCCCTCCGGGTCTTGGAGCTCGAGCCACTGCCTTCTTGTAATCCGATCCCCCAGCCCCTCCATGTCCACTTGGGCCAGACCCATCGTATCATTGGTGCCGAAGGCGTCGTAGTCCTCCATCTTCAGGTACAAAATCTGGTCCGCATCTTCTATAGGTAATTCAAAATACTCGGACCAGACCGGTCTCAAGCACTTGGGCTTGGTGGAACTCGTGACGGCTTCGCCGTCCAGCGAAAAAATCACGAGGGGATCACTGGACCCGCCCGCACTCAACCTACTCTTGTCCATGACCTGGAGCCGCCGCGCTCTTACTAGACAAATCTGCACGTAGTTCGGCGGTTCCGTTGGAAAGTCGTCCTTTGCGAACTCCTCCGGAAGCTGGATGACCCGATCTGGGTTGTGCTTCCACCGCACGGCGAGTTTCAACTTCCCGAGCTTGATGTCCTTCTTCTCGTCCTCCTTCTTCTTGCGCTGCTGGGGGTCGCGGGGCTGCAGGACGTGCCACCGCCGGTCCACGCGCCGGTCCTCCAGCGCCTTAACAGGCAGGGCGATCTGGCCCATGAAGTCGTTGCCCATGAGGTCGTGGTCCTCGACCACGATGCTGAGCACCGCGTCGCCCTCCTCGACCAATAGGGAGAAGTACTCCTCCCACTGCGGGTTCAGGTTCTTCTTCTGGATGCTCGACACGCAGGTCTCGCCGCAGCACGTGAACGTCACGAGCGGGTCGCTGGAGCCGCCGGCGCTCATGAGGTTCCTATCCATGATCGGCAGGCCCGAGGCCCTTACCAAAAAGATCTGCACTTCGTTCGCGGGGCGGTCGAAATGGAGTTCGGACGCCTGGAGCTCCGGCGGCAGGGGCACCACTAAAGTCGCGTTGTGCACCCACCGGCACGCGAGATCTAGGCGCCCCCGCTTCTTCCCCGCCTCTTCTGCGCTTCTTCTTTTTTTTGTTTTCGGACCCAAGAGCCGCTGCCACCCCCGGTGGATCTTGCGGTCGCCCAAAGTTTTGAGAGGCACGCAGCACCGCCCCATGAAGCTATTTCCTGTCAAATCGTGGTCCTCCATGGTCACCTCCAACATAGCGTCCTCGTCCTCCACCACAAAGGTAAATAACTCCTGCCACACGGGGTTCAGGTCCTTCTTTTTTTGAGTGGCCTTTTGCTTCGCGCCCATGACATCGAAAGTGACGATCGGGTCGCTACTGCCTTTTGCCCCCAATAACCCCTTGTCCATCACTTCTAGATCTCTTGCCCTTACCAAATACACATGGAGCTCGTTCGGCATGGACTTGGCCCCGGCCTTCTCGCCCGCTTTAAATTCTTTAGGTAGATCATAGGCTCTAGCCTTGTCGTGGCACCACCTTACACAAAGTTCGACCCTGCCCCGCTTCTCATCATCCAACTCACCTTTCGCGTTGCCCAATTTATGCCACGCCCGGTGCGGCTTTTCATCCCTTAGAGTCTTCAGCTGAAGCTTGCAGCAGCCCATGAAGTCGCCGGCCCCGAACGTGTCGTGGTCCTGCACTTCAAAGGTCAGGTAGCTGTCGCCGTCCTCGCACGGGAGCTCGAAGCGATCCAGCCAGACCGGCGTCAGGTTTTGTTTTTTTACATCACCCTTGCACGTGTGGCCCTCGACCTCCATGCACGGGAAGGGGTCCGCGGAAGCACCGCCCGAGCCCCACAGCTTCTTGTCCACCGCTAGTAGTTCCTTGGCCCTTATGACCGTGACTCTCAGGACATTCGGCGGCAAATCCTGCTTCCGCTGGTACTTCTCGGTCTGCTCGGCGCATGGTTCGTCGGCCCGCTTCGCGTTCTCCTCGTCTCTCTCTTGTTGCTTCTTGCGTTCTAACTCTTTTGCTGCTTTGCTCTTGCCTCCAAATAAGCCCATGGCGGTCTTCTTCCCCTGGTATGCTCGACCAGCACTACCCGCACGGCGCCGGCCCTGGACCTACCTGGGGCTGAGCTTGCTGCGGCACCTCGGGTGGTGCGCGGCCGTGGTGCGCACCGGGTCGCGAGTGCCGGATCGGCAGCGTTACGGCCTTGACTCGTTCGTCTGGCCCGGCTACAGCCTGTCCGGTGCAAAATTAGGCTGCCCAATTTGCACCCGCACGAAAACGAGTCCACGACACGGCCCTCGGAGCTCTGCATCCCGGGCTACTGGAGCCCTCTGTACGCGCGGACCAGGCGTCGACGCCGCGCGAAAACCCGTGGGCGACGCATTTAGGACTCTGCAGGGACTGTGTTTGCGCCACGATAGACCACGTGCCAAGTACTACGCAGCAACATAAGCTACACGCATACGCTGCGCTCATACGCCATCGCGCAGACGCATCCATAACCCGCGGCCAGTAGCAGAGCAGCCATGCCGGTCTCCAAGCGCTCGAAAAAAGTCTCCCTCACCAAGGTCAAGAAGCGCAACCCGCCGCAAGCGCGCGCGACCTACGTCGACACGTTACGGAGCGCGGTCGAGCAGGCGCCGGCCTTGTATTTGATTGGCATCGACGAGTTCGCGCGGCCCACGCGCTTCAAGCAGTTGAGGGCCGCGCTGCCCCAGGGCTCCACTTTGCTGCTGGGCAAGAAGACGCTCATGAAGGTCGCGCTCGGCGATTCAGAAGAGAACGAGCTCAAGGACAACATGCGGCTCTTCGCCGAAAAAATAGAGGGCGGTGACGCCCTCCTCGCGACGGCTGCGGACCGGTCCGCTATTGAAGAGGCTCTGGCGGCAGCAGCGGCGCCCGAGTTCGCGACGGCCGGCTTCGTGGCCCCGGCCACCGTCACCTTAGAACGGGGCCCGCTCGACGTGGCCCGCTTCCCGACGAGTATGCTCGCCGCCCTGAAGAAGCTGGACATGCCCGTGGAGGTGCGCGACTCTGCCTTGGTCCTCATCGACGACTGGCGCTGCGCGACCAAGGGGGACTGCCTGACCGCGGCGCAGGCCAAGATGCTCTTCCATCTCGACATGAGGGTCGGCGAGTTCAAGCCGGAGATCCGGGCGGCCTACGTGGACGGGATCGTAAGTTAGTTGTGTCTTTACATACTTGTTACACAGTCGCCGCCCCTTTAGGGCGGCGTCCGGTCGCCTCACTCCTCGATAGCGTTTTTGTCGCAGCCCGGCGCAAGGGAGACGCGGTCGAGGATCTCCCACGCACCGACGTCCTTGCCACGCATGTCGACTAGCGCTACGCCGTCAAAGACCACCTCCGCGCCGCGTGCCAGCTGTGGGTTCTCCGCTCGGATCGCGTCGGCGACCGCTCCCGTGACACGCGGCGACCCGATCCAGTCGTAGACGAGGGAGGTGTGCGGAAAGCTAGACCCGGATTCGTCGAAGCTCGCGGCGAGGTGCGCCCGGAGGTCGTCGTACGCCGGCGCGCCGCGGTACATGATGCCGAGCCCACGCATTTGGTAGGGCGGCACATCGCCAGAGGGGCCGTAGAGGTGCGGCGGCCCCGTGGCCCGGAGCGTTATGGGTCCGCTGCCTTCGACGGCGCCGCGGAGCCGCGCGAAGCGGTTTCGCGCGTCAGCCTCGTCGAGGCGCATGCCGTACTGGAGCGTAGAATGCGCGACCCAGCGCGGACAGTTCGGATTAAACTTATCGATGACTTGCTGGACACCAGCATCGGCCACGAGGAGCCACAGCGTGATGCCCGAGAACTTGAAACCATACTGCGTGGTTTGATCGATGCCAAACCAGCGCGACAGCAGTGCGCCCATTATGGTGGACTCGGGCCCTTGTCGGTGCCGGATCACAGCATGTGTGGCTCGCCACGACAGAGAGAGTGAAACAACACCCGTGAGAAAAACCCGCGAGATAGAAGTTTAATATTTTGCCTCCTCTTCCTGCCGAGCCACTAAGCAAGCCGCGCAAACCACCACTGCACTTTTATAAATCACTAAGGGACCGCTGTGGCACCATGGCACTGAGCGGACCGGTGGAATTGATAAGTAATGAGCCCAGCAGAGGGCTGCGTACAATGTCGCCACACACACTTAGAGTTTGAGAAGTCAATGCATACGCTCTCCAAGCCATGATTGCAGCGAGACCGACGCGGCGCTTCTCCGTCTTGGATGCGGAGCCGCTGGTCGACGCGTCGCAGGACCCGGCGAAGCCGCGATTGGTAATTAACAATCTTCGCTTCGATCGGCCCGCACCGGTGCGCCTCGTGCGCAACGCCTTCCTCGTCGACAACGTCCGCGAAACGCTGGCGACGCGAGGCTTCTACGCCGTGTCGACGCCTCTCGACAGAGCGGCGCTCCAGCGACTCGCGCCGCACATCACCGTCGCCGGCGCCTCCCTGGACGAACTCGAAGCTCAGGACGACGCGCTCCTGACAACGCTGCTCGAGGAAGCCTCGGCCGAGGCGCGACGGGCGACCGGGCTCGCCGCCTTCGCCAGCGACGTCCAGTTCCGCGACACGCACGACAGGACGTCGTCGGCGCCGTTCCTGAACTTTCACCTGGACGCGCCGGTCGTTGGCCTCTTCGCGGTGGTCTCGTTCATGCGATCGTTCCCGCACCTCGATGCAAACGCGCTCGGCTGCGCGACGCTGGGCGACGCGCTGCGCCATCCAAGCGTCCGCCGGGCATTGGCGACGCCCGGCCTCGCGTACGACATCGCGGGCCGCGCCCCGCGGCCTGGCCAGGTCAACTACTGGCTGCAGCTCAACGACGAGTGTCCGCGCGCGGCGCCGCCCCTCGCGTTTTTCGAGAAACCGACGAGCGCATCATTGGTTAATGCTTGCGCGCGCCAGCGCGACGCGTGCTCCGAGACGCCCGAGCCTCAGGTTCGCGACGCGTTGGACGCGGTTTTGTCCCCGGCGGCCGTGCTGGCGGAGGCCCGGCGACGGGCCCTCGTCTGGGACGCCTGTCGGGTCCTCCACGCCGCCGTATATCTGCCCGAGCGCGCGGCGCCGCGGTGCTCCGTCGAGGTGCGGTGCTCGGTCCTTGCTCCGGCCGAAGTCCTCAAGTACCGCGACGCGCTCGTGCACGCCATCGCCGGGGCGATGGGGGAGGACGGCGTGCTCGTGTCTGGTTAATAAATGAATTGTTACACGCCGCCCGGCTCCCGCGTCACGATGGCGCCCGCCGCCTCAACCTCTCCAAAAGTGCGCATCTCCCGCAGAAAAATGTTCTGGTGCCAGGCCGCGCAGCAGTAGCAGAGGCAGTCCAGGCCCAGCTTGCCGGCCTGGGCCGCCTGGCCGTCCCCGATCCACTCGTCCTTCAGACCGTACTCGCGGATGATCCGATACCGTTGGTACGTCGTCAAGAACGCGGCCACGCAGGAAAACTTCAAGGGGAAGAAGACCGATGTGATGAGCGCGGGCGGGAAGGTGCACGCGTAGATGGGCCACGCGAGGGCTCCGCAAGCTATACAGCCCTGGGGGCCCAGGCCGCACGCTATCGGCGTCTCCTGCCGTGCGGCAGAAACGGCCTGGCCGTACGGGATGCACGTGCAGTCGGTTGAGATCGGATAAAGCAATGGTACCAAAGTGCACTCCTGGAACGGTTGCGGACAAAGAATGCGACACGGGTCCACGTAGCGGCAGATGAAACAGCCCAGATGGGCGTTCCGGTACAGTAGCGGCCCGTCCCGGCGGATGGCGTCCCACCGCAGCTGCGCCAGCTTCGGGTCCACGTCGTAGGCCTTGATTTCTATGAAACCCTTCATCCAATCCAATGCATTATTACCGGCTGCACACGGGCAGACGGTGGAGGGCGCCTCCTGGGGGTCGTCGTCCTTTTTCGTGGCAGCCGGCGGCGTGTCGGCATCGTCCGTGGCTTCCCTTCCAAAGAGGCCCATTGCTCCTGCGTTGTGGTGCGAAGGGCTGCGTGACTTGGCAGCAAACTTCCAAAACCCGCGCGAATTGATCACACCGTGTACGTGCGCGGGCCGCGATACTTCCCGGTGTGGATTGAGGCGTGATGGAGGGATTCGCGCGGTGCTGATTTCAGTACGGGTTTTTGACAACTTTAATTTTTGCGCACCAAATAGGGGAAGCTATGCTGCGGCGCGATGCACTAGACTGTGAGTGCTGATTGCGTTCTGCAGTGCGACGATCCTTCAGCAAACGCTGCGGTGCGCCAGCAGCGAAGCAATACCGGGTCAAGCATGCGCCACCGAGCGCTCCTCTGCCTCGTCGCCCGGGCCGCAGCGCTCGCCCGGTCCACGCTCCAGAACACGACCGTCTACGACCGCCTGCCGCGCCTCGAGTGCGCGAAGGAGGACGTCGTGGACAAGACTCGGGACGTGCGGAGCGAGCCGGCGGTGCTGTTCGTGCACGTGTTCAAGGCGGCGGGGAGCAGCGTGCGCGGCATCTTTCGGCGGTACGCCGACAAGTGCCAGAAGCGGTGGGCCTGCCTCGTGCAGTGCCAGCGGGGGGGGCTGCCCACGCGGACCACGGTGCCGTGCCGGTTAAGAGATATGGTGAACCTGAACCGGCGCCTGGTCATGGGCGAGGACGGGCGGCGGAACCCACGGACCGAGAACCTGGGGGCCTTGGCCCACGTCGTGGGCGGCCACTTCCACTATGGCATGCACGCGATGGTGCCCCCGGGCCGCCCGTACTTCTACGTCACTGTTGTAAGGGAGCCCGTGTCGACCTGGATCTCGGGCATGCGCTACCACGATAAGTCATTGAAGACGGTCCAGGACGTGCGGCTCGCGGCGGAGAAGTACCTGCCCCGGCGCTCGAACCGCTTCTACCAGAACAGCCTCACGTACTTGGGCGCCGTCGACGGGTTACCGCTCGGGCGGAAGGCGCCCATGCCCGTCAAGCTGGTCAGCGCCCTGCAGAACCTGGAGGATGTCTTGGTCGTGGGCGTGGTGGAGAGCTGGCCGACGACCATCGACCTCCTGCAGGCGATGCTGGACCCGTCCGACGGCGCCCCGTACATGTGGGACCGCTACCGCGAGGCGCCGCGGAAGAAGAACACCGCGAGCAAGTCCTTGTCCTCGGCCGATGTGGTGCGGGATTTACGCGGCGACGGGTACTGGGCGGACATCCGGCGCTTCCTGCTGTTCGAGAACGCGTTTTATGCCGCGGCGTTGGCGCGGCACGCGCTGGCCTGCAAACATGTGCGCATTGCAGTGTCATCTTTGCGTCGATGGCGTCATTCGTCGACCTCGTCCCTCGCGCAGGTGCTCGGGGCGGACTGCAGGTTGCGGCGCGGAGGAGGCTTGGGCGTGTTGCTGAACGCATCGTTTCTGGCCCCAGACCTGCTACCGACAGGCGACATCGACGCGGCGTCTCATGTGAACGAGCCGCCCGCGACCCGCGTCTCACCGATTGCCGTCCCGTCCGCGCACGCCGTGTTGGAAGAGGCAAAACGGAAGGAAGCTGTCAAAAAGAGGGGGCGGAAGAACCGGAAGAAAAAGGGGAAGAAGATGCTGCTGCCCGTGACGGAGCAGTTATAGTGTAGTGAATAAACGTGTGAAATAAAACTTCCTTTGTGAAATACTACTGAGGAGCACTATCATCATCACCGGCGGGGCCCCCGCGTCCGCCGCGTCCTCGGAAGAAGGAGAAGAAGCGCTTGCGCAGGGAGGAGAAGTAGGCAAAGAAGCGGCGCAGGGGCGCGAGCAACGACGACGAGGCGCCGCCACCACGCACGGCCGAACACACGGCCGCGACGAGGAGGTGGATCGCGCCCAGACTGATGAGCGCCGCGGCATGCGGCCGCGTGGCCGCGAGGCCCAGCCGCTCCAGGACCTGGTCGCCCGTCACCACCGAGGCCAATCCGCCTAACCGAGGTCCCGTGCCCCGGCCGAGCGTCGCCCCGCGGAACTCGCGGTCGATGAGCCACGACACGCCCCACTTTATCGGAGACAACGCGGCGACGGGCTTCCGCCGGGCCTTCTCGCCCGCCGGGTTGATGATCCCGGTGAGCATGTGGATCACGGTCAGCGGCACGCCCAGCGCCAGCGCGGTGTCGGCGTCCGGGGTCGCCGCGCCGATGGCCAAACCCAGCGTCGACGCGGCAACCGCCACGAGCGCCAGGGGCCCCGCCGGCCGCGACTGCAGGCCCCCCGGTGTCGCTATAGACATGGACCAGCCCATCAATGCAGCAAACGCTGCATCTAATGGCAACTCAGCCAGCGCCTTGGCCACCACGTACTCGGCGCCGCCGTACGACCCCCGCTCCGTCTCCCGCGCCACCACGGGCCGCTCCTTCGCGAAGAGGTCGAGGGACCGCGTGACGCCCAGCACGGCCGTGCTGATGGCCGCAAAGCTGAGCATCGCGACGCGGTCCGCGCACCCGTTGACTGTCAGCGTGGCGTCGTCGCCCCGGTATCTGTGGCCTAACACCGCTCCTAGGCCCGCCGTGGCAAATAGGCGCAGCGCGTGCACGCGGCCGTCCCGCAGGACCTGGCGCCGCGCCCGCCCGAAGAGGAGCGTCACCCGTTGTATTCTAGGAGCGCGCCTCGGCGGTTTCAATGATACTGGCGCCTCCTCGTTAGGTGGTAAGACAATAGCTAGGGCCGCCTCAGATAACTGCGTGGCCAGCCTTCGATCGTGCACGATCTCGAGCAGCCACTCGGCGGGGTTCGTGTGCGGCGGCAAGACCTCGCCCGTGACCCGGCGCACGAACATGGCCGCGTCCGCCGTCGCTCCCGCGTAGGCGACGCGGCCGCCCGGTGCTAGTAATATAACATCATCGATGTGCCGCAGCCATATCTTGGACGACGGCTGGTGCAACGACGCGACGACGGCCGTATTCCCGACCAGAGCCTGCTCCTTCAGGGCCCGGACCACGCGTTCGGCCGAGACGCCGTCCAGGCCCGTGGTGGGCTCGTCGGCGCACAGGACGCGCGGTTGTGGCGCTCTCGCTAACTCCACGGCCACGCACAGCCGCCGGCGCTCGCCGCCGGAGATCGCCGCGCCGGAACCGCCGTTGTCCAAGCCGACGCGCCGGTCCGCGACGGACACAAAGCCCAATCTCCGCAGCTCCGCGTCGGCGCGCTGCCTTCGGGTCGCTTTGACGACGCCCGCCAACGCAAGCGCAAATTCGAGCGTCTCTCTCACTGTAAGCATCGCGAATAAGGCGCCGTCCTGCGCTAACAGTGCCGCGTCGCCGTACCGCAGTCCCTTCAGTTTCGCGCCGGCCGCGTCCACTTTACCGGTAGTCGTCGCCCGACCTCTGGGCTGCGCTCCGATGAGCGCCCTAAGAAAGGTACTCTTGCCCGCGCCGCTGGCGCCGAGCACGGCCGTGACGCTGCCGGCCCGGGCGACGCCGGACGTCGGTCGCAGGAGGAACTGGCGGTCGGGGCGCTGCACTGATAGGTTTCTCCACGTCACGTCGGCGGCGCATCGCGCGAGCAGCAGTGATAATAACAGCAGCATTTTGTGAGGTTGTGCTAGTTGCTGGTGGAGCTAGAATCGATGTGCAAACACTGTCGCGCGATTCGCGCACGGTCAACAGTCGCGGCAGTAATCCAACAGCGTGCTTAACCGAATCGTCTCTCGCGCTGGCGTAAAAAAGCTCTGATCGTTTTTGGCAAAACCCGCACGTAATTCTGAAGGAGCATCTCGCAGGAGTGGATTGGACATTCCACGCGCAGGCAGCAGGCACGCTTCTGAATGACAAGGTAAAAACCCGTTCTGCTGTGCCAAAATAATTCCCAGAGGAGAGTGGGCACTCCGTTTTTATATTGTGAAACGACGAGGGCAGCGCCAAAAACACCGCACGAGTGTACAGTCAACTATCCACTCTCTGACTCCCAGCCGGATACGGTGGTGCGAGCACGGGCAGCACCCAAAAAGGGTTCTCCATGGGCATATCACTGTTGGGCACAGCAAAATAAAACTGAAGCACAAAAGCACGCCAGACGATGCGCCCCAGCCTCACCCGGAGTCTGAGCGGCGACAGCCGACCCCAGACGCCGCGGTCGACGCGGAACAGCATCGATGGCGACGGCGGCGGCCAGCTCCACATAAGAATCATTCAAGGGCGCGGCCTAGCCGGCGAACCGACCGTCACGACCTATTATGGGGAGACGGAGGTCGCCCAGACATGTGCCTGGAACGCCACCGTCGTAGCCACGACGGCCGGCCCGCCCTCGCACAAGCCGCACAAACGAGTGACGCTGGAACTGCGCGAGGCCTTGACACTGACGCACGAGATCGTGGACACGTTCGAAGGCCACGGCGCGGCCCTGGGGACGGTGGTGTTAGACGTGGGGGCTCTTGGTGGGCTAGATGAAAAGATGCGGCTACCGAGAACCTGGTGCGAAGTCCGACCACCCAGACGAACCCCTAGACACGGCTCGAACTACGGGGAAGTAGAGGTCGAGATCTCCTACGAAGCGCCGAAGAAGATGCAGAGCTTCGGCGGCCTGTTTCTGGACGCCGACGCGCGGTCGTTAAACCTGTTGGGGGCTCTGCTCGACCGGTGCGACACCAATCAGAACAGCGAACTCGACCGCGAGGAATTTAGAAGGCTCTATGCCAAGTTAAGAGATCTGGACGCGACGTACAGCGGTGGTGCTGCGGCTTCGATGACGCCGAACCACGCCGCACAATTGATGTTCCGCGACGCGGACCTGGACGGCAACGACCACGTGACGTTCGACGAGGTGCGCGCGGCCGCCAAGCGGGCCGC
>Ga0114994_10002360_pt1 | contig 13789 bp, 10 predicted proteins | sample ArcticOcean_MG_C_9_FD_87043 | JGI IMG/M metagenome (GOLD analysis project Ga0114994, IMG submission 87043) | Marine microbial communities from western Arctic Ocean - ArcticOcean_MG_CB2_152 | ecosystem: Environmental > Aquatic > Marine > Oceanic | place: Arctic Ocean: Canada Basin | collected... | reverse complement strand
CGTTTTTCCGCGTGCGTGCTTTCTCGGAGTGTAATAGATTTTTCATGGGGGACGCTGCTGGAATGGAGGGTTCATCCCTGGCCAAAATATTTGTTGGTGGACTTGATCGTTCCGTAGATGAGGTGAGGCTCTCCAAAAAAATGTCGCGTTATATCTCTTCGAGCTTTTTCTCACTTATTGCTTTCGCATTAGCGTTAATTCTCAATTCATTCGGCGTGGAAAGTTCTCTATATCAAATGTACTGACGAAATTCTGAATTTGATCAGGGTGTTGTGCGTAATTTTTTCAGCCAATTCGGACCGGTACTTGAGGTGAGTATTCTTCGCATAAGTGTCTATTTGATTTCTGAACATTCTTCCTATAATTGTGAAGGTACTGGTGATGAGGGATCCACACAATCACCAATCTAGAGGTTTTGGTTTTGTGAGTTTTCAACGTGAGGACAGTGCGAAGCAAGTTTTACAGAATAGATATCACGATATGTTAGGTAAGCGCGTCGAAGTGAAGTCAGCAGTTCCCCGTGGTCAAGCTCCACCACCACAACGTGGACCTCCACGTTCCTCTCAAGGATACGGTTATGCACGAGGTGGTGGTCCAGGTAGTGGATACGGTTATGGAGGCAACGCTCCAAGTTACGGAGGAGGATCTGCTCCATGGGGCTCGCAAGGCGGCTTCGAAGGTCAAAAGCAACCTGGTTATGGGTACTCTGACAAGTCAGAAGCACCTTCTCACGGTTGGTCAGAGCATACTGCTCCAGAAGGTTATGTTTATTACTACAACTCAAAAACTGGTGTATCGCAGTGGGAACGACCATCTGAAATGCAATAACTGCAGAAGTTGTGACGTTATAGTTTCCGCGCTTCTTTTACTTAGAAATCTGCCAAGATAGTTCATATACAATAAGTGCTCGAGAGTTCTTAGATCATAGAATAACACACGAGGATTTAATTAAACATATATTTTTAACATAAATTTTGTTAGGATCTTTTCGAACAAAGCTTTATATCTTTGCAAACAAAAGAGCAACGTCCTCATCTTCCCCATGCTGAATTCTGTTCTAATCCATCCTGATCAAGTGATATTTTACGAACTTTTTCCTTGTTTTTGTCAATCAAATGGGAAAATTAAGTTTGGAGTGAGCATAGTCAAATTTCCTGTCAATAAATGCGAGAGACATTTGCGAAAGAGCTACGAATACTTTCTTTTACGAGGCTTCCGGTATGTAGCTAAATGCTGGCAGTAGTGAGAGGAGTAAAAAATAATTACCCCGTACAAAGTTTGTGAAAACGAGAAAAATTGGCGTTTTACATTTACTTAAAAAAAAGTCTGTTATCATATTCTGATGCGTTCTCCTCCTAATTTGAAAAGTTCTAAGCAAAACACATGAGAAACATTTCTATGCGATTGCATCTTTTATTCACAAGTAACATATTTCTAGCCATTCTGGCTCATTTTCAGATTTCCAAAAATGGGGTCTTTACTCATTCCATTTCAAATGTGTACCCAGCGGAATTTGTAAAAGTTTCAGGAACGGAATTCCTACAGAACAATAAAACATGGAAACCAGTTGGTTTTAATACCTATCTTCTCATCGAGCAAGCTGCAGAGTTACCGCACGGATCCTTTCATGCGATTTATTCAGATAGCTTTGGAAAAAATGAAATATTGAAACAGTTTGAGCAAGCAATACTTTTGAACTTCACATGTGTGCGAACATGCTTATATAGCATAAATTCAAATTATCCTTTATTTTTAGAAGATGGAGTATACGATGAGAGATTACTTGGCGCTTTAGATTGGATAATAGCCGTAGCACGGGCTCAAATTAATACTTTCTTTTACAGATTTTTGGCCAGAGAGTGGTGGAATTAGTTCCTTAATTCTACTGAGTAGAATTTTTTTAGATTTGTCTCCTGATCATTCTGAACAGTACGGGAGAAGCTCCTTCTTCACTGATCAGAATTATTTCAGTTTGTACATCAGACATGTAGAGCACATACTTCTGCGAAAAAGTAAAATTACTGGTACTCGATACTGTGATGAAAGCACAGTCATGGCATGGGAACTCATGGTAAGTTTATTTTTGACTACTTTTAAATTTCTTCATCTTTTCATACAGAATGAGCCGAGATGCAGACTTTGTAGCGAGGGCATATTGCAAAAGTGGATATGGAATGCAGCAAAGGCAGTCAAATCACTAGATAAAAGGCACCTACTTACAGTTGGTGAAGAGGGTTTCTATGCATCAACGAAAAATTATGTTAATCCGGCTAAGTGGGCAAGTGATACTGGGCAGAATTTCATATCTGATCATATATTTACAGAAATTGATTACGCATCAAGCCATCTATGGACAGATAACTGGAATCTGTTCTCGGCATGGAGTAGAAAGCATGTGAAAAATGATAGCTTCAACTTTTCAAAGACATGGATAGAAGAGCATTCAAGCGACTCGTTAAACATTTTACAAAAACCTTTTGTCCTAAGCGAATACGGTTCCACAGGTTTTGGAAATAGAAACAACATAATTGGTTCACTTGTGACTACAGAAGATCAACGTCAAACCAAAGTTAGTCGCTTTTACAGCGAAGTTCATACTGCACTTCTGCAGAATAGAAATGGAGCTCTATTCTGGATTTGGCATAACGAAAACTTGAAATATCTCCCCTCATACCAAGATGAATACGGAATTTTTGTATCCGATAATGTTTTCGATAGATTGAGAAATTATTCGCGAGTCTTACGTTCCTAACATCCTTAATCTTACCTCGGTACCATGTACTCTAAAAGTTTAAGCTTTTTACTTTTTTTTATAGTGGTATTCCGGCAAGCTTTTCATGAACGCACAGCCAAGTAAAGCTGATGCAAAACTTGAGCTCAATATAGCCATCTTTGCAGTTTTAATAGCAGCAAGATTACCCGAAAGTGCCATTTCGATCAAGAATAGTGACATCGTGAAACCTATTCCTCCCAAAAGTCCCACAATCCCTAAGTGTTTTAGACTCATACCTTCCGGGAATTTAGCAATTCTTAAATTAATAGCTAGCCACGAAATACCTGCGATACCTATAGGCTTGCCAAGCATTAGGCCAAAAAAAATACCTTGACCAATAGGTGTAGTCATTATTGAACCGAATACAGCACGATCAATTAATATAGCAGTGTTTGCCAGTGCAAAGAGAGGCATCACCAATAATGTGGTCCACGGGCTCCACGCGTGTATCAGATGATCTAAGAGAGTAACACTTTGCCCTTCATGTTCTGGGGGAGCCTTCGAATGTACTGGTGCCAATGAATTGCCTGGTATAGCCAAAGCTGTTATGACGCCAGCAATATCAGCGTTGATTCCACCTTGTAACAAAAAATACCATAATAAGACAAAAAGCGACATGTACACTTTAATATTTGTAACCTTTCTTTTGCATGCAGAGAACATCACTCCGGATACAGCTATAGCAAGGAAAACATATTCTTTAATTAATGTTTTTGAGAAGAAGATAGCGATGACCAGTATAGCTCCAAGGTCGTCAACTGTAGCCAAAGTCAGTAGAAAAGCAGCTACACCGGTTGGCATCTTATTCTTAAAAAATCCATATACACCCATAGCAAAGGCAATGTCCGTTGCCATAGGTATAGCCCAGCCTGCCATTACTCCATTAGATGAAGCGAGGTTAAAAACCAAATAAAATAGCATCGGAACTAGCATTCCACCAACAGCACCAAAGCACGGTAAAATGGCTTGTTTCAAACTTGATAAACTTCCATGGATAAACTCCCTTTTTATTTCTAGACCAACGGAGAAAAAGAATAGTGCCATAAGTCCTTCATTTACCCAATGATGCAAGGTCATAGATAAATTTAAAGCTTGGGGACCTATATAACTGCTCCAAAAAAGCTCATAGAGTGGGGCTGTTTTTGCTATGTTCGCAAAAATTAGTGCTACCCCAGTGGCAACTAGCAATACGATGGATCCCAATCCGTTGTTTAAATAATAATGGACATCTTTGTCTAATGAGCTCGCCGATACTCTCATTAATGTATTAAGCCGACGCCTCCGGCTATTCATCTGGTGATTTGATAGGTTAGAGGCTAAATTCACCCTCCTAAAATTTATGCTACTAATCTTGAGGGGGCGTTCAGCAACTTCACCATTTATTTCACAGCTCTCACCCAAAAGCTTTAACTTGTAGGGATGCGTGGCAATGGTAGCACCTGGACATTGAGGTTTTGTATACACTAAGCGTGCCACAAATGGACTTGAAGCGATCATGATTATTTCAGGTTGTTTATACTAGTCTTGCTTTTTCTTAAGAGGTGCTCAAGAAGAAAGTCTCTGACAGTCAGAATCTCAGAAACTCACAGCGCTTTTCAAACTTTCATAAGAACCCTAAACTTATTTTAAGCAAAGTCGATAGACCTTATTAGCTGTAAAAACTAACCGCGGCTCCCCACGAGCCGGTAATATCGCAATATTAAAACATCTAAGCTGAATTCGGTATATGCGCCGTTATGCAATAAGTTGGCATCGGCGATGCAATAAACTTTCAATTTATTCTTGTAGCTTCTCTTCGAATAAAAACTGGACAACTTAATTTTCGAAACTTGGCTCCAGTGATGATTATTGGCAACGAATTAGTTGAAACTCTTTCTGATGACATTTTCACTAAGGTGAGGAGTGGATTTGGCGTTTCGGATGAGTTTCTACTCTCAAATTTTGATTTTGAAAATCTTCGAGAAGGGGGAGGAAAGGGAGGAAGTTTGTTGAGTCGTTCGTTGTGTGGAAACTTTTTTGTGAAGGAGCTCTCCAAATCTGACAAACACACCATATTGAGTGGAAGTTTTTGTGAGTTGTATTCGGAGTGTGTACTTTCAAGGGATTCTCTACTATGCCGAATTCTGTGTATATTTACAAGACGCGTGGACGGAAAATTATATATTGCCATGGGTAACTGCATTCCTATATCTGAAAAAAGTTGGGATTTGATTTATGACTTGAAGGGTACCGCAGATGACAAGACTTTAGTACGAAACGGGAAAACTGTAGACGAAGTTCACAAGAGATTTTGGAGGCTGGATTGGATGTTTTTAGAGGCCATTGGTAAAGTAACTAAGAATCGCCTTCGCTACGTTCAGGGTAAAAGAGAGGCTTTTACGAGCTCAATTATTCTCACTACTGAACAGAAAAAAGAAATTATGACTACGATCAAACGAGACTTGCAGTTTTTCGTTGAGCAAGACTTAATGGATTATTCTATGATAGTGGCGATTAAACAAATAGATAAAGTGCATGAGAAAATTTCTTTCGAAAGTACCGCGATTCACGAGGATATGTACAATTCCTTCAAAGTTTGGGATGGTGACAAGTTATATATAGTTTATGTTGGAATTATAGATTTTCTGCAAGGTTGGACAATGGGAAAGAGAGTGGCTCACGTAATAAAATGTATGTTTGCACCAAAACCTATTTCTACAGTGCACCCAGTCGTGTATGCTGAGCAATTTGAGAATTTTTTCGAAAAGAAATTCTGCACAACATAGTATGACACAGGGTTGAGTGAGCAATTCCTGAAATTTCTTTCCGATTTTAAGAGAAGAAAGTTTTGTTTGAGTTCAATATTTGTGGGGTTCACAGTATATTACTTCACCAAATACTAAGTAGCACTATAATGTACTAGAAATATTTTCTTGCCTTCCCGACCCTCAGAAATAACCCTGCTTTCTTCCTTGATAGCCAATTTGACCCAAAAGCATTGTGGTGAATAATCCAACATGCCAAGTGATGAGATATAGCCAGAACTTGTCGTCTAGTGCTGGACCAGTGGGAAAGTGACTCAAGTTCTCGGACACGGATTGGCACAGCATAAAGAATAACGAATTGTTGTTCTCAAAAGCGGGGCAAGGAGATGCAGACGGAATGGTCCAGCCAAATAAAGTCAAAAGATGAACGGGGACTTCTGCTTTCAACCAGTCATCGTCAAAAGTGTTGTTATTTGAAGCTGCGCGAAGTATGCCATACTTGCCTCTCGGAGAGGGTATCGATGTTTTTTTCAAACCTTTCGTAACAAGCATACCTACATGTCGTGAAGTTAAGGGTGAGTAGCTATACTATTGGTCTTACACTTAAGAGAACTCGCTTCAGTTTCGAAAAAGTCGATATGCATAATTTACAAAATAGGCGCAAACTTACCAGATCGGCGTGAATTTAAATTAGCTGTTCGTGCTCGAACAGCGACAGTAGCACATGACGCAGAGCTCAACATTCTAGAAAGAAAAATGGTATAAGTCGGTCTGATGAACAACGTCTGAGCTTATGGTATCGCAAGAGTGTGTATGAATAGTCGATTTCACTTTCCGTATACTTTCCGATTTTTCGTGTGAGAACGACCCAAACACCCTAGATATCAACAGAATGTGTGAATCCCTAAATACACATACTTTTTTGGCATATTGGTATGAATTTTGGATGAACTTATTTTCTTCTGTAGAGCGCGTGAATAACAGATGCAAAAAGTTTTCTTCGAAAGAGAAAGGGAACGAAAGTAATTTGACCCTTCGGAAGTTGGTAAAAACCTTGACCATTATGCATGATAAAATGGTGGTTGAACCTTACGGTTCGCGCACTCTGGATCGTTCCAAGTTCGGGGTAAAAAGGTTCATGGATGGGGGTTCTTTCCCAGAGTTTTTTGTTTCCCAGCAACCTCATGGAACGGGTTGTCTCTCTAAAAGACTACCTCGAGAAGATACAACACAACCGTTGAAAAGGAAAGAAAGATTTTCTCTGGAACCTGACTCCATCTCCGCAGATCTAGCATTGGAAAATAATGTAAGCTTTGGATTAATTTTGAAAAGAACAGCTTCTTATGTTTTTTTCTAGACAAGACCAGGGCACAAAAGTGTTGAAGCCTCCAAAGAAAGAACAATAAAAGGAATCGAGCTTCGCTTAGGCTCAGGACAGAACTTAGCTGTGAGCAAGAAAGATTTGAGGAACAACGAACCTTCTTATGTCAAATATTCTGCATTCGGTAGTGAAGGAAGTGCCAAAATCATAAGAATGCAAGAAGTATCTATCGATCCTCTTGAGCCATCAAAGTTTAGACATAAAAAAGTAAGAGCTATATTATTTTTGTGCATTTCCTTTATAGTTCTTTTAGGTTCCTAAGAGCACCGGTACAGCTATTCCCGAGACCGTACATCATAGCCCTGAGCGAGAAAAGAGCAGCAGTGTTCCAGAAGAATGGATCATACCAGCTTCGATTTCGAATTGGAAGGTAGGATGTTTCCCTTTTTTGTATCTGTTTATTTTAGAGCAATTACTGTAGAATCCGAAAGGCTATACCATACCTTTAGACAAACGATTAGCGGCCGATGGAAGAAATTTAAATTCATTACAAATCAATGATAAATTTGCAAATCTTTCTGAGGTATACATTTTTTTTTTGCTTGGACTACTATATATTATATAACATTCAATTTAATCAGGCCTTATATTTAGCAGAACATAAAGCTCGACAAGCTGTAGAGATTCGAGCTAATATTCAGAAGGAACTGCTAGTAAAGCAGAAGGAAAAAATGGAGTCGGACCTGAGAAATCTTGCACGAATAGCAAAGAAAGAGAAAGAAAAATAGTACTTTTAGCATGCTCGCTTGTATAATTTGATGGGCAAATTCAGATGAAAGAGCTATTTAAATCTTCATAGTACTCAATCAGCTCTTGTGATAGAGAGGGCTTCAAATCTGCAAAAGAAGAAACAAAATCTTCCATTTCGACTACCACTTCTGTCTCGCTAGACCATTGCTTTCTTCGAATGCGTCTTTTGGAAGCTCTCAGCCATGAATCTGCGCACACTGAGTACAAATCTGCACCTGAATATCTTGATGCATGAGTCTCAGCAAATGAAGAAAAATTTATTCCTGGAGCTAATTTCATACGTCTAGTAAGGGACTCCATTATCTGAATCTTGCCCTCAACTGAAGGATCAATTCCCACGTAAATGAGTTTATCAAATCTCCCTGGACGAAGAAGAGCTGTATCTATTCTGTCTGGGCGATTTGTAGCACCCATTATAAATATATTTTGGAAAGTTAGAACATCATCTATCTCCAGTATCAATTGACTCACAACTCTGGAAGTACTGTTCAGGTTCTCATTTTCAACTCGCTTTGTAGCCAAAGCATCTATCTCATCAAAAAAAATAATAGAAGGAGCCGATATTTTTGCTTCGTGAAAGATTTGTCGTAAGTGTCGTTCGCTTTCTCCCACATACATATCTATGACTTCAGGTCCTTTTATCATAAAGAATTTCAACTCGCACTCATTCGAAATTGCTCGGGCTAATAGTGTTTTGCCAGTTCCGGGCGGGCCATATAGTATCAAACCTTTGTTCTGATTTTCAAATAGCTTATCATACATAGTCGGCAATTTTACAGTGGTTCGGATTAGTTGCTTTGCGGCATCCAATCCTCCAATATCAGACCACGTGACTAAAGATGGTTCAGAATCTGCTGCAATAAATTCATTCTGACTCAGAGGGATAGTTGTTTTTTCTTTCGAATTACGAACATCATGATAGTTGACCTTTATGATATCTGCAATAGACTCTATCATATCCCACCTTGTGAATGATATTAACTGACAGCTAAGTATATTACAAACTCGCTCTGAGATCTGTTCATTTATGTGATGTTTTGAATCTAGCAATGTATTTTTGTCTATATTTGCTTTCCGTTTCTGAACGTAGGTTTCAGAGAAACTGAAGTTTGCAGGTATAAAATAGCTTGAGGTTCTAAAAGGAGTTGATTTTTGCAAAAAATTTTCAACACGTGCAACGCAATTATCCGAACTTGAACCTTTGCACTCCATGAAAGAAGAACCTTTTCCATCACTGCAGCTCAGCGGAGATAGAAATTTAGGGGCTTCTCTCAGTAACATCATACAATCGTGCATTTCAGAACTTCTCGTTTTTGAAATTGAAGTTATGTGACTCACGTAAGGTTTGACCTGTGATTTGTTTATCATCTTGAATAGACTGTCATTATAAAGATATTGGTGAAATTCCATAAAAAAGTGGAGCTCCTTTATGCATAACAGATTGCAGTAAGAGTTAAACATTGAATCCTTCAACTTTTGCAAGTGCCTTATGAGATGTTCTCTCGCGACTCCCAAAACAATTTCATGGAAAGAATATGAAATGAATTTTGTACCAAAATGTTGCAGTTCCTTCAAGTTAGGGTATAAGCTGCATACACTAGGTGAATCAAGTTGTATCAACAGATTAAAAATTCTCGTGTACTTTTCACGCCCTTCTTGAGCAACTCTGTCGGACAATGGGATGGGCATGAATCTTTCAGCCTCAGATGTATTCGACACCCTGGTTAAGTATTGAAGCAAAGAAAGTACGTCTTTATTCGCAAGATTATTAGTTTTTGACTCTACTTGCATCAAAAATTGCTTCGTAGGGTGCAAAGTCATTCGATAACCAATCGCCGTTCTCTTAATTTGCTTTTGTGCAACTATCATCATATATCTGTTTTCTGCTTTGTTTTTCAACGATAACGAATCAACACTCAGGAGTAAGTCATTCACACGCGTTTTTTTTCTAGTAGCAACTAGAATAGTTTGAGTTATTATTCCAAGAAACATGGAACTTGCAAAGATATTCTCACAAGCTGTAACTTCAAGCTCATACATATTCTCCACGCCCACGTAGATGTATTGCATTCCCCTCGGTAAGCTGGCATTAACGACTTCAACTTCTTTTGTCTTCTCAGGCGACACATTAGGTGACCATGGACAGTTCAAACAGTTATAAAACTGTAATTCTCCAAGAACAACATATGAGTCTACTTTCCTCATCTTAGCCATCTTTCCGTCATGCGATTCAGCAATGTATTACACATAACTTTTTATTCGACATTAAAGGTCGTATTTATTTTACATTTGTTTCATCTCTGTCCAGGTTGCCGTGTTTTCTTGACCTCCTACCGCAAAAACTGCAACCGTGTGAATTGCAAATTCTCAGGTGTTGCGCAATTTTATAATTCACCACGCTTCAAAGTTCAAACAAAATATCTCGAAGTCTTTTTCCGTGATGAACATGTTGTTTGTATGACCATATGATATCTTTTAATCTTCTTTAAGCAAACACACAAAGGATTTAGGGTATTTTATGAAGCAAAAAGTGTAAAGAAAAAGTGTCCTTTCCTTCCAAGCAAATCAGCAGTGACACACGTGAGCAGTCTGTCAGTGGGGAGAGGAAAGAACAGGAAAGCTGAGTCGGCCTTGCGTGAGTCGTTTGCAAATGAGCGCACAGTTCAAACCTTCCTTTTTACCTAATAATGGCATAAATGTTGTTCACTCTTCTTATAGATATCGTCGTTTGGTAATATCAGCTTCCAACTATCGTCGACGAGAAAGAGAGTCCGGGAGAGGTTCGAATCGTGAAGTCCCTCAAAGTGGCGAGTCCGCCCCTGACGAGTCGCTCTTCGATACTGGCACAGAGAGTGCAGATGAACCAGTCAAGAGTACTAATTCTCTGTATGAAATTGATTCACTCTCTAAAGATCGTGTTAGCGTAAAAATAACAGGAAAAGATACTTTAAGAACAGAAGGAATGGAAGATATTTTTGAGGGAGTGTTCTTTTCTCCTTTGAATACTTTGCTTTCAGTTGACTATCTCCTCCTATTTGGCGTCGATGGGGTTTTACCAGAAATAATAAATGGTAGATGCGCGATGATAGGTATACTTTCAGGTTTCACAAAAGAAATAATGATGAAGAAGTCATTGACTGAACAACTATTATTTAACGTGACTCACGGTGTCACGCCAGTAATTGCTGTCACAGTAATATTGCTTTCTTTGATGCCCTCGTTTCTAATAGATCAAAATGAATACTTGCAGGAATCTGGATCACGAAACGATCAAATTGCCCAGAAATGGTGTGGGCAAGGTGCATTCCGTTACAAATTTGATGATCGTTTCAGGGGAAAACGTGCATATGCAGTCGATCCAGCAATGTCGGATTTGAATTTTTTCCAAATGAAAACACCTCTTGGTGACATAGGATTCGTCCCGTTTGCTGAAGTTGTGAATGCTCGGTTTGCCATGTTTACTCTCATGGGCACCTTCCTCATTGAGGGATTCCTTGGCCATGGTATTCTATCATCTTAATTCGTTGTCTAGAAAATCTGAAAAGGGTATGATATAAAATACCTGGTACCGGTAGTACAAGTGGTTCTTTTACTGTACGTCACAATGATCATCAAATTTTAAAAAGAAAAAGCAGAAACAAAAGACCTCAATTTACACTTTCGAAATTTCATTCAACGTCTCTTCTGCAGCAACTTGAAGTTCCAATCCACTCGTCTGTTCCTTATATTTTGTAACATATTCCTGTATTTCCAAGCTCACTAACTTCCTTCTAACACTTGAATCATATACGAAATTACCAAGAGCTATGATTAGTCTCATTTTACTGCCGTCATCCTCAGCTGAAGTGTTTCTAAGGAGTTGCAGCATAACCCCGAGAAATAAGATGTAGATTTCGCTCCAGTTCTCTTTTTTATCTCTTTTTCCATTCAGTATACTGATTGAGAAGTTCATAATAAAGGTACAAATTGATATACACAGAGCCGGTTTCATTGGCTGATCAGCTACTGAAGCAAGACATGAAAAGATCCGCTTCACGTGCGAGAAAATTATTTTTTCAAGCAGTTCCTCAGTTCTAAAGCAGTTATTCGCGAACCGAATAGCAGTGAGTACATTTTGTGTTGTTGCCGGATGATTGATGGCACGCAAAAAAGCTCCTTCAAGTTCTATATCATATTTCATTATTTCAGTTACATACTCTGGAAATAATATTGCTTTCCGAATAAGATCAAAAGTTGGGAACAAATATTCAACCCTCATCGATAATAACTCTGTGATTACTGCATGGACTTGTGCATTCTCTTTATTTTCCACATCTGAACTCCATATACTGGATCCCTTCAAGATACCTTTTTTTTCTTCATTCAATCCAAATTCTGTAAGCTTAGCTAAAATTCCTTCGAAATTGATCTTATCAAAGTACACGTGTGAAAGTGTCGGTATGTAGGCTGCTGTCTTTTGTAAAGGTTGCAAAATCTCACTTTCTTTCTTCCCAAAAGAAATATCTTTTTCCTGAACATTTTGAAGTAAAAATTCGATAATTTTCTCCTTATATGAGAATGGCAACATATTAGTCTGGAGCCATTCTTCCGCAACACTAGCTGGGTCTTGACCGCTACGAAAAGTTAATTTCAACGGGGGCACGCCGTCTTGGACATCAATGTCAAAGACATAATCAGTTCTTTCGAGATTTCTAACATTTTTGGGAGATTCTGTGATGACCTTGCCCAATAACTCCCATTGCTGAGAAGCTATTTTCCAAATGTACGCTTTTGATTTACCACTTTCATCGGTGCAAACTTGAACTTGTCCTTCAAAAGATCCAGGTTCACTAAGGACTTTAGAGTCCCTAACTGCAAGATTCATTTTTATTTGAGATTTCTCTTTTTCTTCAAGCCTCGTGAAAACTTCTATTGTACGTGGACCATGTAAAGATTCATTCAAGATAAACTTCCTTACTACGCCATCAGAGCAAGCTGTTAGTAAGCTTGTACCTTTCATTAAGATTGACCAAACACATCCTGGATGTACAATGGTCTGTATACATTCTCCATGTATGTTCCAAATTTTGCAACTTCTGTCCTCGCTTGAAGTAACTACAAAACAATTTCTTTCACTGTTATGAAAGAAATGAATGGAATATATAAGAGATGTATGGCCAAGAAAAGTGCGCTCAAGTCTATATTGAGTAGACCAAAGCTTCGCCGTATTATCATGGGATGCGGACAAAATTCCAAGATTTGGAATATAACATAAGCTACGAACTGAATCACTGTGAGCTTGAAGTATATTTGAACAACTATGGTCACTACACCAGTGACGGATAGTTCCATCTGCTCCACCTGAAAGAAATTCAGAATCTGTTAATGCCGCCAAAGAAAGTACCGAACCAATGTGACCAGAAAGAGTCTAAGAAAAGACAAATAAAATTTAAGCAAAAAAGTAAGAAGTTATCAAAATCCACATACCTTGAGCAACTTGAACTTCCTCCAAACACAAATATGAGAGTCTTGACTGGCAGTAACTATGTCTCCATTTTTTAGGACAATAACTGCAGTAATATCCATCGCATGTCCATTTAATTCTTTCAAAACTAATCCCCTTGGAATACTCCAGACTAGAACACGCCAGTCCCTGCTACCCGAAAGAAGAATTTCTTCCTTAACGTCCAGAAAACCTTCAGGAACCCAGTGCACGCAAGTAACGAAGGAGTCATGCCCACTTAAAACTTTCTGCTCTAGGAGCGAAGTTTCATCATGATCTAGGTTCCATATTCGTATTGTTTTGTCTCTGCTAGCAGTGGCGAAGTAACTTGAACTTCCTGACTGAGAGGCGATTGAGCGTACATCCTCAACGTGACCACGAAACTCGCGATCGATCTTAAAGTTAGGGGTGAGCATGTTGCAAATGCCAACACAAAGTTTCGTGTCACTTCTTCATACCATATATTTTCTTTCAGCGAGATTGCATAGATGAATGCAATATAAATGACCCGCGCGAGGGGTGCCGAGATGCCGAGGTCACCGAAAAAGTGGATTAAAGTCGAACTTCTGAAGATTTTGAAGAGTTAGTTGTATAATGTGTATTAAAGATTCGAGAAATCGATATTCTTCACTACCAAGACGTTACCGTATAGTTTTACT
>Ga0114994_10002358_pt1 | contig 13791 bp, 14 predicted proteins | sample ArcticOcean_MG_C_9_FD_87043 | JGI IMG/M metagenome (GOLD analysis project Ga0114994, IMG submission 87043) | Marine microbial communities from western Arctic Ocean - ArcticOcean_MG_CB2_152 | ecosystem: Environmental > Aquatic > Marine > Oceanic | place: Arctic Ocean: Canada Basin | collected... | reverse complement strand
TCCTAAGTACCCCCCCGACTTAAACGACCCCTCCCATACCATTAATGTACGCGCGCTTAGCTAAATCTTTTCCCCCCTCTTGCTGGTGTGTGCCTGTAGAAGCGAGTTTTGTTTTTCAACTTGCTGAATACCCGCACGTTAGTGAAAGTCAAAACTTGATAGGCCAAAACATGCAACTTCGCGACCTCGCCACATAAATTTTCGCCTACCAAAATCTCCATCTAGTGTCGCTGTGTTCTTAGGATGCCGCTGGGGACTAGGATGCCGCTGGGGACCTAACGCGCCTAGTTTCGGGGTTCGGGCTATCAACTGAAACCCTTAATAAATTTGGGTGCCCAGGCCGGCGCCTTACAAACTTGAACGCGCTTCTACTTCCGCTGGATTCTTCCGGACGCTTATGGACGTCAGAATGAAGGTGCAAGTAGGCCCAGACGGAGGAAGTAGTCATCTCAAGTTCGACAGTCATGGTCATCATGATGCAAGTTATTTTCACTGGCATGATAGTTTGTTCAAGTTAAAGTTGAACTTGAATTATTTAATTATTTATCAGCTGAGCCGGACATGGTTTAATTCTTTTAAGTGACATTTCGCTTTATCTTCCCTTAGCTCTAATTAGAATGAATTACCCTGCGAAGCCTAATAGTGCGTGGAGACATAGATATTTATAGGGGTGTCAAGCGCTTTGGCTTTCAGTGCAACGTTGATTTTTTATTTGACGCAATGAGCGTACAGCCACGCGCCGGCCGAATGGCGGGAAAATTTTGCTGAGGCGCAGGTTCCGTATGCTGAATTAATGGGCTGTGCAAAGTTTAGTGCAGTGCGGGCAGCCTCACGCTGAGAAATCAGCTGCGACGCGGTGCGATGGTCCGAGATAAAACCCGCCCGAAACCAAATCGCTCCAACAGACGTAATAAACCGTCCTCTAATTTTCCACTAATATTTCCCATCGTTCCCATGTCCGACTTCGCTTAAATTATTTATTACTTTATTTTTGAATAAAATCCTCTAGATATCACCCGGTGGGCCGCCATGACCAACTTAAAATTGTCAGCCTGACTCAGAGGGTGCTCACTCTCCAACTTGAAGTATAGTCGGACTAGGAACCCGACTCGGACTTGGAAACTCCCGGGCTCACGACCCTGGACATGTCGTATGGGATTGACTGGACTGAGCTCGGCCCAATGAAATCACGATTTGAGCTTTTACTATTTTGGCTGTCGTTCCTCCTATGGCAAATTCTAGCATGTGATTAGCCAAGGTTTGTGAAGTGAACCTAAAGCCCCCAAACGCCCCCCCTACGCTATACTATTTCCCATTCACGTAGAAGTTGCGCTGATGCCATCTCCCTCTTGATATCATCCTTCTCTGAAGCCACGATTTCCTGTCCCCGAGGCTCAGTGCTGAGGTGAATGTCTGCATCTGAAAATACTGCCTCTGGATCATGTCGATGTGCAATTGATGAGGGCAGTAAGCTCTCTTTATATAAAACGGGTGGTGGATGTAACACTGGTTGCTGCATGCCCGGCTGGGTCTGGTACATGGGAACAACTTTGTTAGCTACTAGTCTTATTTCAGCTCTATCAACATCGACGTGGCGTTGCATTTCTATGAGTTGCCTGGTTGTACTCTCCTCTTCATCCTCTATTGATGTGCTTGCATTGTCCGTATGATCAACACATAGCCCAGCTTGTCGCTGAGTCTTGGTAGAAAGCTGGTTTTGGACAGTGCTGGTGCTGTCCTGTGGTAGCTGGTGCTTCAATCCGATTTTGTTCTCTTGACGACGAAAGACGGGACGAAAGGCAGGTCTCCCCCAAGTCGTTGCCCAATTCGATGATGCCACGGTCCTTTTGAGTGCATCTGTGATGGTATTGCCAATAGTCGCTTCGTCCAGGCTATAAGGTGCTCCCACGGTAATGTGGGCACTCACAACGAGGGAACCTGCATATATTGCCCTCATGACAACATCCTCAACTTTAATATGCACTACGGCATCGGCTAAGCTGGTTGAGACATTTTGAAAAAAGGAATATCTCCTAGATCGCGTGAAGTCGTGCATAGCCACATTTGGAAATGAAACGCCAAATGTAAGTCCAAACGAGATTGGAGCTTCTTCGAGCACATCTGTGTGATGAGACATGCTTTTGTCCATTCTCTCTTCTTCCCCGCCTCCCCCCCTTGCAGTTGCTTTTGAATTGTAGAGTTTTGGATCGTGTTTTAGTGTCATCAAAGCTTCGGAACGCAAGACGCTGGAACTGGAAAGATGCGTTATCTTTCTTTGTTCGGCGAGATTCTTCGTTTTTGGGGGACTAGGGGGTCGATCATCCCCAGCAATGGCAATTACCCCCGGTGGCACTATCTTGACATGCGGTGTAGACTCGGATGCTGATCTTGTTGGTCCAGAGCCTGTTGCCATAGTAGATGGAGTTATGATATCGAAAAAATCTAGCATTACGCCTGGCGCTTCCTGCCGTATTTCATGGCCTGCGCGAACCCAAACGACGCAGGCACTCCCCGCGCTATTCTTCGGAGTACTTTCGATCATACCTCGCATAGTAGCTCGAGTGCGAGCGCCAAAATAGCCCCCCCCACCCCAAGCACCAACACGAACTTCATGTGACCACAAATGATTCGTGATTCGACCACGCACTATTACTTCGACGTTCGAAGGTGTGACAAGAACATTCTCCGTAGATTGAAGAGCAAAAATTGGGAGTGGGACACGAGACAAGAGGTCAACATTGAGGGTGTTCTGCAGTGCACCTCGAGCAAGTGCAGCACGTCCCTGCATTGTAATTGGGTTGGTAATAGCAGTATATATATTCAGCGCAAGTTGCGGATGAACACGAGCAAGATATCTGTCACTAAATTGAAAGCGAGAAAGGTAAGAGATAGGTAGATCAGGGCGTTCTTTTGGGAATCTGTCACACGAGTCGAGTAAGGCATGTAATATGGCAGCATATTGTCTATCAATTTGTGCGGTGCCATTTACACTAACCAGACCCTGAAGCATTTGATAAAATGTGCTACGTAGTAGGTCCTGCTCACAGTAATGTGAGATGACGAGCTGTGTGCAGATGCTGAATCCATATCCAACACCTACCAAGTAAAATGGCTTGCTGCTCAACAGCAACTGCCCGCGCAAATCCACATGTTGGAGTAATTCGGCCAAGTGACTCGCGTGCAGTCCTGTTCTAAAAGAAGTGCCCGTCGGAAAGGTAGTTCCCGCCTGTCCTGAATAATTGTAAATCAAAATCTGACAGCCAGGATGGCGATAAAGTAATCTTTGAAAAAATATTTTAGTACTGTCGAGTGTGTCGAAAATGTCGTGAACGACAACAAAGTTGTGTCTTGACGTAGTAAGAGACGCTTCACCAAGAACTTCATAAGGTAGCGTCGTAAGTCCATCGGAACAAATGAATACTCCGCGAAAGGTTTCTGTAAGACCAGATGACAAATTCTCGTGATTGCCCATTAACCTAGTGTGAGGCCGGGAAGCCAAACGCGCCATTTGTCGTCTCTGAGTCATCAGTTGCGCGTCCCGCTCTTGTCTAGAAAACTCGCAGTGTTGACCCCACTTAAACTTCTTATTAGAATTGCTTTTAGGAAAGACATTTTGCAGCTGGACAGGGAGCAAGTCAGTGGTTCTTAAAAAACGTAGAGACGAAGCCATTGATTCCAGTGGCAGGGACTGCGGAGAGGGAGTCGAGATTGGCATAAGAGCGAAACCATCTCTTTCAGTCCCCATCACGGCTGCGACAACACGACGTCCATCAACTTGAACCTTTTGAGAAGAGATTCTCATAGCAATACCTTCTTTACTGCGTGATAGCTCTTTCCTTCGTTCTCGCCACCCACCCTTTGCTGCATCAAATGAATCCAAGACCAGAAAATCGAGGCGATCGTGGCCCCTACCGGCACGCCATTTATGCGCTTCTAGCATTCCCAAAACCCATAAACAACCCCGAGAAGCAGATGTACTGGCATGTGCTATAGTGTTTGGACGAAATAGGGTATTATGCACATAGGGTTCAATCGCATGTTCAACTTGTGGAGTAATAGAGTCGCAGTTGAATTCGAGCAGGGAGCGCCTGCATAGTCACTCAGGTTTTTGAACAAATTTCAAGAAAAATATGGACGCAGATGTCTAACAGAAAAATGTCGCCACCAGCCATGGCGTGGCGAGTCTGTTTCCAGCTGAGGGATTTGCCACCAGATAAAAGAATGAACATGGCTTTAGTCACTAGCGAGACTGCCGGCGGCGGGGAGATGTAGCTGCGAAGCTCGGCGACATCCAGATTTGTAAGGCAGGAGATTGCTGTTTCTGCTCTAGCCACTGCACACGCCTCTAGCGTCAAGGCAGGTGTGATGCGACAAGCTAGATCTTTCTTTACATTTTTTTTTCTCTTGGTGTGTACTGCTTGTGGTGCACCTGAGCTTGCTGTAGCCCCCCCCTGTCTAGACAAACATCTTGCGTGTTCGATGAGATCATACACACAAAAACAAGCAAGGCATACACGAACCGTACCATAACACCGCCCAGGGAATTCCCCTGGAGCAGAATTTGATTGGGCCCTAGTACCTTTAAACACGGTGTTGACTGGTTGGTCAGCACAGTACCGTCTAAGTACGAGTCTAACAAGCTCACTCTCCTCTCTGGCGCGAGCAATAGACTGAAATGGCAATTCAACGACTCCCTGAGATGGTACGTCCGTCGGAGAGTCTTTGATTTTATTATCATCACTGGCTAGAAGTCTTTTTTTAAATTCAGACAGGTAGTTTCCTCTTGCTACACTTGGACAGTCCGTCAATCGCCGCAAGCTCACGTCGAAGCCACAGAAGTCGCCTGCACACCCTATATAGACAAGTCGTGTGGTTTACCTTGTTATTGTATACACGTCACCTGAGTATTGCGACGAACCGAGGTGTCCGGCCACGCGTGCCTTAGACGTAGAGGCACACGTTGCGCTACAAAATCGCGTTGTTTCCCGTCCCATTTCACCGCGAAGATTATCTTGCGATATCTAAGATATCTAAGGCGCCGGGCTTATATCTCACGTAGATTTCCGTCGGGGGAATTGGCACCACATTTTCCGGCCAGAGGGCCCTCTCCCCGGCCATAGGACCGCCCCGAGCTTCGTGCTGCCGTATGAGCGCAGCTCGTGCAGTGTCCGATTCACCGACTGTGACTAACGGCTGCCGTTGATTGCCACTGCAGTGCCTTCCGAGTCGTAAGCCTGAGCTTGAAATCTCGGCGCAGGGTGGCTCAAAATGGGCCCTTAACAAGCCGCTTTCCCCTGTTTACTACCATAGTGGTGTTACACGTCGTCCGATTTGACGTTCTCGGCGTTACTCGGTGATGGGTATCTCGACGAGTTCTCAAACTGGCGTACTCTCAGCCTGAGGCTGCCAGTGGGGCTACGGACGCGTTCACAACTGGCACACGGGAACCAACAAACATTCTACGATATCCAACGCTGCGAGGCCCCCACAATGGCCGAAACTTGAGCGGTAAGAGCTGTCGAATGTCGTAAGGCAGTCTAACGGCCGCTGCTCGCCGCGACGGCATCTACGCCCGCTCTTACCGATACCCGGACGCTGCTAGTGTAGCTAGGATGACTCAAAATACAGCCGAGACATTGTGCTGGGGGAATTGAAAGCGCACGATAAGTCGGCCTGAGGGTCCTCTGCGCTAGCAGTGGCTCGGTTCGGAGCTTCGTGCAGCTGCACGAGCCTGCATCTCGTCCACTGCTAGAAATAACGGGGTAGCGGCAGCCAGCCCCAGCAGTGCCTCCAAACGATGCCCGACGCGGTGCCGACGACCCGCGCGGAGCTTTTGGAACGCATCGAACGCATGGCGCCGCAGCAGCGATGGATCGGCGCGGATCGCCGCGAGCTCGGACCTTTACTCTCGCTGTGTGATCTGATCGACGTCCCGCTCGCGACCATTCACTCTCTGCTTGGACAGAGCGACTGGTTGCGGGCGGAAGCGAAGCAGCAGCCGAACCAGTGGCTGTTTCGCATTTCCCAAGCAGACGGGCTGCGATTCGACTGCCTCGGACGGTTTCAGCACGTCGTCTGGATCTACATCGACCACACCGGTGCGGCTCCTACGACGCTGCCGGGCCACATGATCAACGGGTCCAACCCGCTGCGGCGCGGCTTGGACGCCATGAAGGAGGAAGAGCGCGACGCGTTTCGGGCGGACGTCACCGCGGACGTCCTTAGGTACGGTAAGACGCCGCCGAGCGGCGACTGGCCCGCGCGCGTCGCGTCAATGCCGCTGGCGCAGGCGCAGCCGGGGCGGCGGTCGACGCGCGGCAGCACGGGCGCCCCGAGACGCGCCTCGACGGTTGGCGTGCACGAGGCGCGGCCTCGACCGGCGCGGCCTCGGCGGAAACGGTCTGTACCTCCACACGAATCGCCGCTCCACAAGCGCATCCGCGACGACGACGACGACGTCACGGCAGCACTAGCACCAGCGCCGGCGCCCGTCGAAGACGACGAGCGCGGCGGCGAGAAGCGGGACCTGTCGGTGCCGTCGACGCCTGTAAGAGAGAAGCGCGCGCGGCCGGCGTTCCGGGAAATGGAGTCGCAGACGGAGGTCTCGCGCGCTAAAACCTTGGTGGACGAGAACATTCGACTGCGGGACCAGAACGCCAGGTTGTTTGAGAGCGTAAGGAAGATGGCCGAGTCCAACACCTTGCACGAGGCCGCCAACTTATGCGCCGATAGACTCATCGCCGACGTGACGGCGCGCTACGCGTCGGCGCGGCTCGAGGTCGACGCCGCTCTACCGTCCAATCTCGAGGACGCAGCCTCGGTGCTCGGGCGGCGCATTGCCGGGTCGAAAGGTTCCGCGGCGAGAAGCGCCGCCTACCGCGCGGTCTACGTGGAGTCCACCGCCCGGAACCGCAAGAACGGAATGCTGTTCCGCGTCGGGAACTCCAATCTCGGGTCCGACGCCGAAGATTTGAGCGATCTCTCGCGCCTCGTGACGTCGATTTCGACGCGGGAGATGAACGAGTTGAAACGCGCGATGGGGGAGCGCTACCGGCGGCTTAAAGAAAAGAACGGCGGCGTCGGCGTCGGCGCGTTCGTCATGAAGCGCGGGGAGCTCGAGCCTCTCGATCTAAAGGCGGATCTGGCGATGAAGAAGAAGTACGCGCCGCAACTTTGTACCATCCTCGAGGCTGCGACGGCCTCCGCCTCGTACCTCAGCGAGCAGCGCGCGGCGGAGAAGAATCTCAAGCAGGGCAAGCCCCACCGCGACCGGCGACGCACGAAGGGTAACGTAGAATTGTGGCGGAGTGGCCGAGAACTCAAAGCCTACGTCTCGCGGCGCAGCGGAGAAGAAGGACGACGGCGTGGCCTACCTGTTGGACCACATCGTCAACCTACACACCAACGGCACGCACCAGATCCTTACGCAGCTCCACCTCTACTTGACGGCCGAGCGCGTGAACCACGGCCAGAGCCACTCGTCGCAGGGCCACGACTCGCACTTTGGTATTGCTGCATCTTACCGTACGACGTACCGGTTAGCGCACCACATGTCCGGGGCGTATGTGGCGACGTTCCCGGAACGCTTGAACGAGATGCTCGAGGCGTCGCCGGCGATCTCGGGCCGGCTGGCGGCCGCGCGGACGCTGCAGCGGTGGAGACGCGCGCGCGTGCTCGAAGCGTCCCCGAGGACGGTCGCGGCCCTGGCCTTTGCGGCGTGGAAGTTGACGCGGGGAGTGCTGGCGCGCGTGATCGACGCGCCGGCCCACGCGCGCGTGCTCTACGCGTCGGTGCCGGCGCACTTGGCGCAAGCCGTGGCCGCGCGGCGGGTGACGCGGTGGGCTACCGCCATCATCATCAAGCACGACAATTACGTCTCGAATACGAACAAGTCGGCGCGCCACATCAAAGCATCGAAGAATTTGAGGGCCGTCAGCACGGCGACGGGTACGATCTGCGAGCCGTACGAGAATGAGATCGTGCCGCCGTGCGAGCGCGAGGTCCCCATCAATGCGGCGTACGACAACTCGCCCATGAGGACTTTCTGGGAGGAGTCCGGGGCCCGGTGCGTCCTGCAGTGCAAGCACGAGTCCGAGTTCCCGTGCGCGCTCGACGTCACGAAGATTGGGCTCGTGTCGCGCGCCGACGTCAGGCCCCCGAACCGCTCGGCGCACAAGCTTCACGACAACAAAATATTGCCGCAAATCGAGATGTCATCCTCGAGCCTCAAGGACCACGTCCTCAAATTCTTGTTGCGCTACAAGGAGTGGACGGACGGGCGCATTTTCGATGCGATCTGCTTCTGGTGCATGGACACGGAATTTGTTTTGTATAACGCGCTCACCCTCGAAATTTAAAAGCCGCCGCTCCCGTACAAGGGCCGCTCTAAAAAACGGACGCCGGCGATCAAGAGTGCTAATCTGACAGCAGCAAAAAAATGTCCGACGATCGAGAGCCGCTTCGTCGGCCGCGCGCTCGAGCGGATCTACCAGACGCAGATTGTTCAGGACGACGGCTCCAAGGTGAACCGGAACCTGCGCTACCGCGGGCTCCTCGTGCGCGTGTACGGCGCGGACGAGGACGAAGCCGCGGCGGCGGAGCTCTACCAGCAAAAAAAAATCTGGTACGAGATCGCGCTGAAGCTGGGCGATACGGCACTGTCGCCAGGCGCACCTCCACTTCAAAGAATCGCCAGAAGTTCGCGAAAAACGACGAGCGGTCGCAGGCCGCGACGATGGCCACCTCGGCCGGCCAGGCCGACCCGACGACCCTGCGCCGTTTGCACGACGCGTAGTACGAAGCTTGCAGGTCCACGTCGTTCTGGATGAAGTCAACAATTCTGGTCCGCACCGACGCCCCGCCCTTCCACCCGAGCGTCCTCCCGTCCCACCGCAGCATGAGGTGCAGCAAGAGCTGCTTGAGACGGTGCAGGTTCATCTTGACGGACTGGTCGCCACCCTCCTCGACCTTCTCTTCCACCTGGACCACCCCCCAGAGGCGCTCGACGAGGTCCTCCTTCGTGCCCTGCGTGGCCTCGCTGCGCAGCTCGAGCTGGTCGCGCAGGTCGTCCGCGTCCAGCTCCTTCAATTCGCGCTTAAAGTAGAAGTGCGTGCGCAGGACCTCCTGGCCCAAATCCTCGACGGCGCGCGTGGCGTGCTCGTCCGCATCGTCCTCCTCGTCCACGTTGGCCGCGCCGCCCAGGTTCAACACGTCCAGGGCAGCGTCGTTGCCTACGAAGTCGAAGGGTCACACAAGGCTGCATGCGCAATAACGTACACTCGCGGCACGCCTCGAGTTCGACGTCGTCGAGGTCGACGCCGTCAACCTTGGCCACGTGGGCGTGCTCCTGGGCGGCCGCCGCCATGGCGGCCGCAGCAGCCCTCGCCGCCCGCGTCGCGTCGAGCTCGCGGCGCAGCCTGCTGTCCAGCGCGCTCCAAGTACTCCGCGCGTGGGGCAGCACCTTCGTCAGGAGCGGCGCGAAGACGTTCCGGACGAACGCCTTCTCCTGCAGCATGCTCTCGGCGGCGTGTTTCTGGATGTGGAGCTTGGCCCATGCGATGCAGACGTTCTCCAGGTTCAAGGCGAGCAGCTCGTCCTGCCAGGGCACTAGGCCGTCCAGCGAGGGCGTCTCCTCCTCCGAATCGGCCATTGGGGCTGCGTATAATGGGATTTACGCTGAAAATTTAGCTAAATTTAGCTAAACCCGTTCCGTCCGTGTATCGGGTAAGTGGCCCGTCGCAACCCATGACACTTTGATGAATAATGAGAGTCCGGCCCACTCCACAAGTGGGCTCGTGGTCAACCTCGACGATCTGGATGGACGCGGCCCGATGGCGCCCCCCGGATGCCGACCCCTACTAGGTCCGACGCCAACCCCCGGGCTGGGCTCTCTGCGGCCCCTACAATGTCATACGGAGAACCCCCTATGTTACTAAACTGACCTTGGACGCGTCGCTTTCGCATAGGACTATTAGGAGGAATTTGCAGCACCGGACAGCACGAACGAGGGCATCTGAAGAGAGCGCACGAGGCGCGCGGCGTCTTATATTGTGCGTACGAGGCGCGCGGCGCAGAAAAAACGGTACTCATCTGTCCAGTGCTGGAGGCCGCTAAACCACTCTGCTGAAGCGGTGCTACTGCCGTCGACGCCTGCGCTCGATCTCGCCACACCGGCATCTACGCGCGACGCACTTCAGTAGATCGCAAGATTACAAGTCATGGTTTACGTGGACTCGTGGTCTAACTCGACAATCTGCCAGTGGTCGAAATAGCGGACTGCCAACGCCCGGGCCGCAGTGCGGTTTAGTAGCAGTACCTTTTCTCCACATGTACCCGGCCGGAGTCACGGTCCGGCGAATGCCTCTAAATGTACCCGCTGCGCTCCCGGCGCAACGTCGGCCGCCGGCGCTAGGGGCCCCTCTCAGGCTGCCAGTGAGTAGCGTCACGGTTTCAACTTTCAAGTTCAAAGTTTCAAGTTCAAGTTTAGGCTCCGAATCTGGGCCGGCGGGCGCCGGCCCCAGGCTACTAGTCACGGTAAACTTATAATGCCCACTGGCAAAATTTGCCACTGGCAGGTGCCAGTGTCCGAGTCCAGATTAGGGATTTCAAGTTGGCGCCTGGACTAGAGATTCGGACTCCCCCGGCCTTGGATTTGAGATTGAGGACGCGTTTCCAAACCCTTGGACCCCCCCTAGCCGGGGGGGGTGCGCCGCAAGATACGCTGTAGACGAGTCGTAGTCGACTTTTTTCTAACGCGCTTTGAGAAAATGTACAGAGGTCAGAGCGAGGGTGGAGGAAGTGTAGCTGAACAAGTAGACGATCTTCGCGAGCGGATGCGTTTACTGCAAGGTGCCCTTATTTTGTCGTTTCTTTATAACACAAGCATCCTGCAGGAGACAGACGAGCAAATGTTGACATCCTAGAAGCAAACAAGTCAGCTAACAACAATGAAATTAAACGTAAACCTCTCGCCAGTTGTTGTTATGTATATAGAGTACGACGCAGGTCTGCGGGAAGAGAACAAAGAAATTCGAATCAAACTCTCGATTGTGCAGCGCAGTTGTAGTTCAGCCTGCGCTACGCATGATACTTTAGAAGTCGACTTAATCAAAGTTCGAAAGCATTTCGACACCCTGCGAGAACAAACTCTCCTAAAATGTCAAACGCTGAAGAAGCTGAAGGACGGTGCGCGAGATCTAAAACTTCAATCAAAAAACAACGCTCAAGAAGATACCCCAGTCACACGAAATATTAGGATGCTTGAGAATCGCTTAGACAAAGCGCTCATAAAATTCAATGAGGCCCAGGTACTCATTCTATTTGCATTATAGCATCCATCAACATATCAATTTGCACAGTCAATCAAACGGACATATGAGCAAATTGTCAAACGGCTGAGAGAAGAGCGCATTGGTTTTGATCACCAGCTGACAGCACTGGAACGCACCTTTGCTGCCAAGCAGCGTGATTATGAGGAGCTCTTGCTTCTCTCAGGGGATGCAAATCATGCACGCGAAGTGGCACAATCAGAACTCAGCCATGTTCGTAATGGGTATGAGGAAGAGCGCTGTAGACGTGACCTGGAGCTTCGCGAGCGCCACCACATGGTGCAATTGAGAAAAGAGACACTTAAAACGTTTCAAAGACGTGAGAGCGCGCACAAGCAGAATATATATGATGAACCTATCCCAACTGATAGTCAGGGGCCAGTGGCTGTCGTCAAAGGCACAACATTGCAGCGATCAAAAGAACGCACTGAACAGCGAACAAAGATCGACATTTTTGAGAGGGCCTTCCGAAAGATTAAGGAAGCGACAGGTAACAGCTCCTAGATGATTGGAAATAAATCACGGGCGTATACATTAGGTGTTTCTGACGTCAACGAAGTTATCCAGAAAATCATTGTGCAAGAAAGTACCACGGAAAATCTCATGAGCTTGACCAGGGATAATCAACAGAAGATCGAAGCTCTAAGTGAACAAAAGGTTGGCATAAAAATACACGTCGAGGAAGTAAAATACTCGGGACTGGGAGGGGGGCACCGACGCAAATTGGTAGACAATCACGAAGCACAACTTGCATCAGCTGCTACGAGACTCGAACGATGCCGCATTAAGCACGAGCGGCTCACCCGAATGGTGATTGCCGTCAAAGCGGGCGTAAAACATCTCCAAGATAAGTTGGATGGAGTTCGAGAGGAGCTTGGTGGACGGCACATCCAGTTGACAGATACAACCACTTTTCGCGTTATGGCGGAAAACGAAATCATGATGGCTGAACTCATGGCGCGAATCAGAGTAGCCACGGACGATGAGTCAAATATTACTTGCGGCGCCGCAAGGAGCACAGATGTGCACGAGATTGACCTGCTTCGAGCACGTCCCTACAATCAGCGCATTGACTTGCCATTGCTTGACGAAGAATGGAATCATGGCAGCCTACTCAAAGACAATGGTGACTTCAAAGGTGAGGTGGATGATGAGCTCACGCGAGAAAAAGTAAAAAAAGCATCATCGCAGATTCTGATAGCGCAAGATAAAAGAAAGCAAAAAATGCACGACCAAGATGCAAGAAATTGAGCAGGCAATTGCCGGTCATTTTTGACGCCCAGCAAATTCTGTACTGAGACCAGAGTGCCACTGGCAGACTGTAGATTAAACCACAAGTGCCCGTGCTGCAAGCACGGCCTCAGATGATACTACTTCGTGTTCGAGTCCCCCGATTTCCGTCGCGTATAGACCACGCACACCTACGGCCGCTTTGCTCCGTGTTAACTTTCTATTTGGCCTAAGTTAAAACGCCCGAGTAGCTAGGTGGCCGCGGTCTTATCGGCACGCCGGTGATCGAAGTGGGGGCTGGCTATGACCCACCGGGCTCGGGCCGGGGGGTGCTTCTCAAATAAACCAGCTCAGGCCCACTGGCCAGCTACTGTAACGCTCCTGTAACGTTTTTCAATTACTAGTAATAGCTCGAACGAGGAACAGGCTCTGAACAACTCCACTGGGGTGCTTAGCTCCTGCCGAAATATGGGCTCCATGCCGACGGGCTACCCGCGACCGTGACCGTCGCGCCAGCGGCCCGGGCATTTCGTGCCGCGTCGCGCAATCTTTTTGCCGCTCCATCATGATCGGGAGCGGAACTTAATGGCCGCGTCACGGTAGGGGGTTCTCCGTATGTAGTAAGGTAGGCGACTTCGAACGCTGGGATTGAGCTCTTTCCAACGCTAAACTTGAGGTTACTTTGGAGGCAAGGAGCACTTTGCACCTCTGCGATCGCTTCTATGCTGCAGCTGGTGTAAAATTTGACCGTACATTTATCGAGCAGCGGGGTCACTGACCGGCGAAAGAATGAGACTGAGCGCGATCAAATATACCTCAGGTCGCCACGCACGGCATAGCCCACAACTTATTTGAGGACAACTTAATTTGAGCACCACATCATGAGCTCGCGCGAAGCAACGATAAGGTCGTTTAGGGCACGATCGGTCAAGGTCGTGTGGGACGGGGCCGCGCCGCCGTCGGTCGAAGCGCTGCAGGCGGCTTTCGCGCCCTTCGGGACCATCTCGACGGTCCGTGTGAAGCAGCGCACGGCGCTGGTGCTCTACCGCGAAGCACGGTCGGTGGCGTCGGCAGTTGGTGGCGCCTGCGGCCCCTGGACCGCGACCGCAGTCGCCGCCAAGGGGGCGCCGCCGCAGTCTGGGTCGCTCTTCAGCGCGCCGTTTGGACATGCGCCGGCCGTGGAGGTGTCCTCGGGCGCGCCGTTTGGACATGCGCCGGCCGCGGAGGCGTCCTC
>Ga0114994_10002357_pt1 | contig 13793 bp, 10 predicted proteins | sample ArcticOcean_MG_C_9_FD_87043 | JGI IMG/M metagenome (GOLD analysis project Ga0114994, IMG submission 87043) | Marine microbial communities from western Arctic Ocean - ArcticOcean_MG_CB2_152 | ecosystem: Environmental > Aquatic > Marine > Oceanic | place: Arctic Ocean: Canada Basin | collected... | reverse complement strand
TTAAAAATATAATCAGACCAAGGAACATGGGACTCACCATCTCTTAAAACAGTAATAATACCAAACTTAAAATCACGATCTTCCTCTTCACATATTTCTCTTACTGATTTACCAATGATCGGTGAATCTTTGTCAAGACGAATTCCTATCATTTGGACTCTTCCACCTTCAAAATCCATCACCTGCGTTGCATAAGAATGACGAACCAATTGAACAATCTCCTTACAAGCTTCTTTCTCTGGATGAATAACTAAATCAATTCCAAATTTCTCTGGTTTTATAATTGAATCTCGAGCAGTATACTGCTGGTTTCTTAATCGAGCTATTATTTTTTTAGCACCAAGCTCATGGGCTTGCTGTGATGCAATTAAGTTAACTTCATCTACTCTCGTGAGACATAAGACATAATCTGCATCTTGAACGTTAGCTGCTGAAAGATTTCGTGGACTTGCACCATTTCCTTCCACTACAATAACATCTAAGCTTTCTGTGGCACGTCTACATTTTGCGGGATCAATGTCTATAACAACAATATCATGATCTTCTTGACTTAATGCTTTAGCGACGTGGAACCCCACCTCTCCAACTCCAATTATAACAATGAGCATATAGAAACCTTTCCAATAAAAGCGTATATCTTAATTATAAAATCCAACTGATTGCTATAGATTTATTCATTCCTTTTCTCTGCGTATTTCAGCACCAAGTAATTTGAATTTTTCTTCAATCTTTTCATAACCTCTGTCAATATGATAAATGCGACTAATCTCTGATTTCCCTTCTGCCATCAATGCTGCAATTAATAAAGAAGCACTTGCTCTAATATCCGTTGACATTACCTGCGCTCCCTTTAATTTTTTAGGACCTTTAACTAAAGCCATATTCTTATTTAAAGTTATATCAGCCCCCAATCGAATTAATTCTGGAACATGTGCAAAGCGGTCATGATAAATCATATCTGTTATATGCGATGAGCCATTTGCAACGGACATCAATGCAACCCATTGAGCTTGTAGGTCTGTTGGAAAACCTGGGTGAACATCCGTTGTCATGTCAACTGGCAGAAGTTCTTTACACTTATGAATCGTTATAGAATCATCTTCAATAACTAATTCACAGCCTGCCTGTTTTAGTTTTCTAATTACAACATTCAAGTGACTTGGGTCTACTTTATTCAGAGTGATATTTCCTAAAGTTGCACCAGCCATAAGAAAAGTCCCCGCCTCAATCATATCAGGAATGGTTTCTACATTTAATGGCGATAATTGATCAATTCCATTTATTGTTAAAATACTTGTACCAATTCCTTCAATGCGAGCTCCCATCTGATTTAGAACTTCACATAATTGAACTATATGTGGTTCTATAGCAGCATTTGTAATTTTTGTTTTACCTTCTGCCATCACTGCTGCCATTGCAATATTTGCGGTAGCGCCAACGGAAGGAATATCAAAATGTATTTCAGCGCCTTTTAATTTTTTTGCTCGAGCAATTATATAACCATCTTCTAATATGACTTCTGCACCTAGTTTCTCAAACCCTTTTAAATGATAATCAACAGGTCTAGGTCCCCAAGCACAACCACCCGGGAGTGATACTCGCGCCTCACCAAACCTGCCAAGCAATGGGCCCATAACATAAAAAGACGCTCTCATTGTTTTCACCAACTCGTAAGGTGCTTCTACAGAATTAATATTTGAGCTATCTACAAGTAATTCACCATTATTAAAGGTTGATTTAGCGCCTAGCATTTCTAATAACCTTAAGAATGTTCTAGTATCTTTCAAATCAGGAACTCGGGTTATCTTATGTTCACCACCTGCTAATAGAGTAGCTGCCATTAAAGGTAATACAGCATTTTTAGCGCCACTAATATCAACAGATCCGTCAAGATCAATTCCGCCGTTAACAATTAACTTATCCATGAACTTTATTCCTAAATTCTTTTACTGTCGAGATACTTTCCACTGAAATTTTTTCTCCGCTAAATAAACTAGCAATAGCTTCTAACCTACCATCTTCATTCAAATAGTTAGCAATTACTTCCGTTTTATTATTAATTATTTTTTTATTAATAAATATATGATGATCTGCCTTAGATGCAATTTGAGGTAGATGTGTAATGCATAAAACTTGTTTGTTCTTAGCCAAGGCTTCAAGTGAAAGAGCTACTTTTTCTGCTGCTTTACCAGAAATACCAGAGTCTATTTCATCAAAAATAAGTGTATTAACTGGATCACTCTTTTCAAGGATAGACTTTATAGCTAACATTATTCTAGAAACTTCTCCACCAGAGGCTATCTTTACAAGTGGCTTTGGACTTTCACCCGGATTAGCACTGAGAAAAAATTCAATATTATCATACCCTTTTGGACCAAAAACAACTTTTTCTTGATTGTGGAAGATTGAACTTTCAGAATCAGTTTTTGTTTTTATATTTATTTCAAACGTAGATCCAGGCATATTTAACTCTGTCATTTCAGACTCAATTTTCTTTGAAAGTATTTTTGCTTTTTCAGAACGTAATAAATGAAGTTGATCTGCAAATTTTTGATATTGAGAAACAAACATAATCTTCTCTTCTTCCAAATTCTTTATTTTTTCATCTAAACCAGATAAAGCTTCTAATTCATTTTGAGCTTGTTTTTTAAATAAAGATATAGATTCTATAGATCCACCATATTTTCTTTTTAGTCCTTCAATTGCTTGTAAGCGCTCTTCTAAAAATTTGATTTTCTCAGAATCATTATCAAGACTTTCAATATGTTGCAATAATCCAAATGATGCATCTTGTATTGCCACGGATGCTTGTTTGATCGAATCCATAAATGGATTGAGTTCTTTATCATAATTTGTTAAACGCTCAAGGTCATTTAACGTTGATGAAAGTTGACGGTAAATTGAATGGTCCTGCTCAGTTAATGATTGATTCATATTTTGAATAGTTGAAATCAATTCATCAATATGATTTAATCGTTTAAATTCTCTACCTAAAATTAAATCTTCATTATCTAGAGGAGATATACTCTTGATTTCATTTAATTGAAACTTTAATAATTCTTTTTGATTAGAAGCTATTTTTTGTTGACCTATTGCTTCAGATAGCTTTTCAATTGTTTTTGAAAGGTGATTGAAAATATATTCAATTTTTTTAGCCAGCTGTTTTGAATTGCAAAAACTATCTAAAAAGTCAATATGTGTATTTGAACTCAAAATATATTGTTGTTCATTTTGCCCATGAAAATCAGCGATAACTTTTACTGATGATTTATAATCAGATTCGATAAAAGGTTTATCATTAACAAAAGACCTAGAACGTCCACTTTTACTAAGTAATCGACGGTAAATATTATTTTTATCAATTTCAACTTCAACTTCAACTACTGATTGCTCTTGGCCACTTCTAACATAAGTTTTATCTGATTTTGCACCTAAAGCAAACCCAAGTGCTTTTAATAAAATAGATTTTCCAGCACCCGTCTCTCCAGTAATTACAGTTAATCCACGATTTAGGGTTAGCTCCATTTCTCTAATAATCGCAAAATCTTTTATGAATATTTTTTTGATCATTTTTTACTATTTCCAATAACAAGGAGTGAACCAATTATAATTCCAAGTGTATCAGCTAAAACATCCCAAATACTTGAAAACCTACCAGATATAAAAGATTGTAAATATTCATCCATTATACCAAAAAAAATCCCAAAAGGAATAACAAGTATTAACATTTTTGCAGAGGTACTTTTCATGCTTTTCATCAATAAAATACCTAAAATAAAATATTCAATAAGATGAATAAGTTTATCAAAATTTAACAACATTGACTTTGGTAAAGATTCACCAGGCAATGATGATAAAGAGAGTATAATAATCATATAAACTAAAAGATAAATACGAAAATATTTATAATTCATAATTTGATATAACTCGAGCTACTTTGTTAAGTAAATCACTAGCAATTAATCCATGCTGGCTTATTTCATGAGATAATTCATCACCTGCTTTTCCATGAATATACATTCCTATTTTAGCTGCTTCTTCAATACTATTTCCTTGTGCAATAAATGATGCTATAATTCCAGTAAGGACGTCTCCTGATCCTGCCGTAGCAAGCCCCGGATTACCAGTAGAATTAACACATCCTTTTGATTTCGATGCAACAAAAGAAGGTACATTTTTTAATAGAAGAGTACCTTTAAAATCATTCATAAAATAATCTATATTTTTTGGTAAATCTTCTTCTAATAACTTATTATTTATCCCAGTTAATCTACTAAATTCACCTAGATGCGGTGTAATAACAAATTTTGATTTTATTTTTTTAAATAATTCTAAATTTTCATAGAATGGTTGAAATCCATCTGCATCTATTACAATAGGTTTATTTATTACTTTAATTAGTTTTGAAACTAATCGTGAAGTTTTCAGATTAGAACCTAAGCCTGGACCAATTATTATAACATCACACCAATCAATATGATTCATTATTATATCATAATTATCCTCTATAAAATAGCCATTGCCTAAATCATCACATGGAATAGTCATCCCTTCAGTAATCTTTTGTTCGTAAATAGAATTCAAAGAACTAGGTGCAAAAGTTTTTGTAATGCCAGCGCCACTTCTTAGTGCACTCATAGTAGAAAGGTATGCAGCGCCGGTCATACCAACCGAACCTGCTAAAATTAAAACTTTTCCTTGATTGTATTTATGTGATCTTAATTCAATGTTTTGAATCATTGAATTAATCTGACTATCTTCTAAAAGAGACCAGTCTAAGGAAGTCCCTAGAATTTTATGCTTATCTATAGCAATTTTATCTAATTTATCTGCTTGCTCTTTTGTTATGAGTTTCATCAATAAAAAAGAACAGCCATTGCAACAGCAAATTCACTTTCATGGGAAATACTAACTTTTATTTCTTTATAAGTTAATTCGTTAATATTAGTAACTATAGGTATACCGTTTATATCGGGCAAAATTTCAATTTTATTAAAAGAAATTTCTTTTTCATATCCAGAACTATAAATGCACTTTTTTATAGACTCTTTAGCAGCAAACCTTCCTGCAAAATGTATTGAGGGATTTGGTTTACCATCGCAATAAGAAGATTCATTGATTGTGAAAGTCTTTTGTTTAAAACGATCACCATGTTGTTTAAGCAGTCGATAAATACGCTGAACAGAAACAATGTCCGTTCCAATAGATTGATTATTCGTTGTTCAAATCCTTCACTATATTAACAACTTCATATATGTCATCTACATCCCAGTCAGCACCAGAATCTATTGTTCCAAAGGTATCACCATAACGAGCAAAAATAGTTTTCATACCAATTTGACTAGCTCCAACTACATCTCTGTCAGGCCAATCACCTATCATTAAGGCTTCATCTGAATTAACATTTAAAATATTAAGTGCCATTTCAAATGGCTTAGGTGATGGCTTATGAGCACCAGAATCATCATAAGTGAGTACAGGATCAAAAACATGGTGTAGATTTAAATAATATAAACGCATCCATGCTTCTCTGCTTGGTGCATCAGAAACCACCGCCAATTTTATACCCATTTTAATTAATTCAATTAGAGTTTTATTTACGTTAGGATAAACTAATAAAGTTGCCTCTCTAGCACGTCGATAAGATACAATAGCAGCAGCTAATATTTTATTACTTACTTTGCCAAAATTTTGAATTAAAAAGTCATCAAAAACTTGTTGATGCTCCCAACCTTTATTTTGATATAATTTGAAAATTTCTTGATAGGCTTGGTCTTCATTCCTATTTAAGCCTGCTTCATTCATTGCAGTTATTGCAGCTTTAACAGCAAACTGCTTCATTTTCATAAAATCAAGTAAGGTATTATCGAGGTCAAAAATGATAGCTTTTATCATAATTTAAACTATAAAAGAATTAATTCGCGTATTTTTGAGGATTTTTAACTTTGTCAATTTCATATTCAGCCATAGTTCTCCAGGTTCTATCGCTCCTTGCTTTTTCAAATGCATTAAGGGCTCCTGTTTTATTTCCTTTTCCAGAACACCATTCAGCTATTCCTAATTCAAACCAAGCACCACCAAATCTATTTTTCAATTCCGTACTATTTCGTGCTGCAATTTTTGCTCCATCACAATTACCTCTTGAATTTTGTGCACTTGCTAAACGAAAAAAGCTCATGGCATCTTTTTTATTTAGGCCCACAGCCATTTGCAATGAAGTGACTGCTTCTTCCCAGTTTTTTTCTTCTACATGAATAATACCAAGATTAGCATATCCTTTAGAATAATTGGGATTTACAGTTATAGCAATATTTAAAACTTGCTTAGCTTTTTCATAGTTTTTAGCATTTATATAAATATCTCCCATTGCGCCATATGCTTTATCATATCCTGGGTTAATATCGACAGCAGACTCTAGAGCACTTATCGCCCCTTTCATATCATTCATTCCGTTTTTTGCTAAACCAAGAGCAAAATAGCCTTTATAAAACTGCGGATTAACCTTAAGAGCCTCCTCATAGGATGAAACTGCCAATTCTTTATCGCCCATTTTAGATTGAATTACTCCAATTTGATAATAAGCTTGATAGAAAGTTTTATCTACCTTCAATACTTCTTCATAAGAAGATAATGCGCCTTCAAGGTCACCTCGTTTGTACGATTGATTACCATTATTAAAATAATTTTTTGCTACATTTTTAATTGCAGCATATGCAGTTTTATGCTCGGGGTTAACTTCTAATGTTTTATTAAAATATTCAACAGCTTCTGTAAATTCTTTTTTTCTAAAATGAGTAAGTCCCATATTGAAAACTGATTCAGGGTAGTTTGGGAATTTTTCAAAAGCAATTCTAAATGATTCGAAAGCATTATCAGCCTCTCCATTTTTCATAGAACGAATACCTTTACTCATAAGAGTATTTAGTTCACTCATATTTTCAAATTCAGTTCTAAAAGCTTTATTTTCTGGGTCCGCTTCAATTGCTTCTTTCAAAAATTCACCTGATTTTTTTAGGTCACCTTTACGCATTGAGACATGAGCAAGACCTAAATATGCTGGAGCAAAGGTAGGGTCAACCTGGAGTACTGCATTAAACTCTTCTTCGGCTTTTGAAACTTTACTAGCATCTAAGCTCGCTTGAGCTGTTTTATAAAGCTCATCAGGAGACTGAGCGTTTATTAATCCAAATAAAAAAGATGAAATTAATACTTTCTTAAACATAGTTGTCGTTTCCTGTAATTAAATTATTTGTGCCGAAGGCCGGACTCGAACCGGCACGAGGTTTCCCCCACAGACCCCTCAAGCCTGCGTGTCTACCAATTCCACCACTTCGGCCTAAAGGCAATTTATTTATTTTCCTCTTTGGGCAATGTAGTAGGAGGTAGCGAAAGTGTCTCCATTGGGGTTTCGAAGACTCCTTCTTCTTGAGCTTGTTCAATAACTGAACCAGATCCGCCAGAAGAAGGTCTACCTAATAAACTAATTAGTAGTGCTAACCCCATAAAAGCAACAGCTAAATAAGTAGTTATCTTGCTTAATACTGTCGTAGAACTACGCCCACCAAAGATAGCATTAGTGGTTTGACCTCCGATTGAACCAGCTAAGCCACCACCTTGACTCGCTTGCATCAAAACAACGGTTACAAGTAACACACTAACTATTGCATGGGCTGTAATTAAAAAACCTAACATATTTTACCTCTTAAAAATTTTTAACTATATTAACTATATTACAAAAACTATCAATCTCTAAACTAGCACCACCAATCAAAAATCCATTTACTCCATCGATATTTATTAAAGATTCTGCATTCTTTTCATTTACAGAACCACCATAAATAATTGGGACATCTAATCCTTTAGAACCAAAAAGAGTTTCTAAATTAGTTTTTATTTTAAGATGAGCCTCCTCAACTTGTAACGTCGACGCTGTTTCTCCTGTCCCTATTGCCCAAACAGGTTCATAGGCAAGAATAAACTTCTCAGGGTTGATATTATCTATATTCTTTAACCCAAGTTCTATTTGATCTTTAAGGATTTTTCCTGTAAGACCCGACTTTCGCTGATCAAGCGTTTCACCTATACAAAAGATAGGAATCACATTTGACTTACTAGTCGTAATAATCTTTTTATTAATAAAATCATCTAATTCTCCAAAAGTATGCCGACGATCTGAGTGCCCTATTATAGCATACTCAACACCAATTGAATTAAGCATGTTAACAGAAATCTCACCCGTATATGCACCTTTAAGCTCATTATGTACATTTTGAGCTCCAACACTAAAGTCAGAACTCTTCAATGTATCAACAATAGTAAAGAGCGATGTAAATGGCGGACAAAATATAACCTTTGCATTACCCTTATCCAATATACGTTTTTGTATCTCACTAACGAACGACTTTCCATCTTGATTAGACTTATTCATCTTCCAATTTCCAGCTACTATACAAGTACTCTTCATTTAAAGCTCTAATGCATAAATAGCAGGCATAGTATTACCTGACAAGAGAGAGAGAGTAGCCCCACCTCCTGTAGAAATGTGACTGAAATTATTTAGCATTCCAAATTTTTTAATTGCCGCAGCTGAATCTCCACCTCCAACAATAGTCGTAGACCCTTCATTCGTTACATTACTAATACTTTCTGCGATTTTTTCTGTACCAAGATGAAAGCCATCAACTTCAAAAACGCCCATAGGACCATTCCATAATACTGAACCTGAATTACGTATAATTTTTGAAAATTCATCAATCGAGCTTGGTCCAATATCTAAACCCATTAGATCAGAAGGTATTTCATTTGAACTACAAATTAATTGTTTTTTATGATTCATTGATTTTGCGCAAATAAAGTCTTTTGGGAAAATTAAGCTGGTTTTTCCTCGGGCATTAGCTAATATTTTTTTTACTTCAGGAATCATAGATGGATCAATAAGGGAAGTCCCAATATCTTTACCTTTTGCTTTTAAAAAAGTAAATGCCATTCCACCGCCAATTATTATTTGATCCGCTATTGGAATAAACCTATTAATTAAATCAATTTTAGTATCAATTTTTGCACCACCAAGAATAAGAGTTAATGGTTTTTTAGGTAGACTCATTGATTTATTCAAAAATTCTAATTCTTTTTCTATTAAAAAACCCATACACTTTTGATTGAAGTATTTACTTACACCAACGTTAGAAGCATGAGAACGATGAGCCGTACCGAAAGCATCATTGATAAAAATTTGGCCATGCTTCGCTAAATTAATGGAAAAGTTTTGGTCGTTTTTAGTTTCTTCCGTATGAAAACGTAAATTCTCGAGTAAATGTATTTCTCCGGAACGAAGCCCCAGAGTAACATCATGAGCATCTTCGGATATGCAATTATTTGAAAACTTAATTGGCATCTCAAGTAGGTCAGCTAACTTCTCACCCGCAGGCATTAAACTTAACTTTGGATCAATAATACCATTTGGTCTCCCTAAATGAGATATTAAGATAACTTTAGATCCTTCATTTAAACAGTATTGTATTGTTGGTAGAGCTGCACGTATACGAAAGTCATCTATTACACAATCATTATCCACGGGGACATTGAAATCAACCCTAATGAGCACGCGCTTATCTTTTAGGTCAAAAGATTTAAGTGTTTTTAACAATTAGTTAGCTATTCCTAAGACAGTTTTTAGATATTTATGATCAAAATTTAATTAGAGAAATATTATGTTTAATAATTATTTGCCTGCAATAGTAACTCTAAAGTTACGAATGTTAAGTATATATTTTTAAGTCGTTCTTTAAGGTTTTTTTATAAAATAAAATTGTATTTCTATCATTAATAAGAGTCCTTAATTTGAGTCCTTATATATGCCTAAAGACACAAAATCATCATTTAATTTTCAAGATCTCATGTTGCACCGCATACATGAGATCTTACTTGTAGCAAGTCCTTATGATTCATTTATCCTTGAAGAAGATGGAAGATTAACTCAACAAATCCTTTATGAGTATTTAGGTATGAACCTTTCTTATGCTCCTAGAGTATGGAACGCAAAAAATGCAACCACTGGACTTAAAATGCTTTCAGATAGAAGCTATGATCTTGTAATCGTAATGATGCGAATAGCTGATATGGACCCCATAACATTTGGTGAAAAAGTAAAAGCTGAATATCCAGATAAACCTATAGTACTACTAGCTTTTGATGAATCAGAAATAACATCATTACCACAAGAAAGAATGCAAAAAAGTATCGATAAAGTTTTTATATGGTCAGGTAATGCAAATCTATTTCCTGCCGTTATAAAAACCTTCGAAGATAAGATGAATTTTAAACGTGATTATAAAATTGCTGATATAAGAGCTATTATTTTAGTTGAAGACAACCCACGCTATTATTCTATAATACTTCCTCTTATATATAAGACTGCTCTTATACACGCTAGAGACCTAATAAGTAAAAGTCTTTCTGATACAGATAAACTTTTGCTTTTTAGAGCACGACCCAAAATAATATTGGCTTCATCATACGAAGAAGCCATTAAATATTATGATGAATACCGTCATAATATTCTTGGCTTTATATCAGATGTTCGATTTCCAAAAAATAATGAATTAGACGATCATGCAGGTATCAAACTTGCAAAGTATATTCGTCAAAAAGATTCCGATATGCCAATCATACTTCAATCAACAAACCCTCATCACAATGAAGATGCAACTGCCATCAATGCATCCTTTATTCATAAAAAGTCTTCTTCTCTACTCCAAGAGCTTGAAGATTTTATTATCAATAATTTTGGTTTTGGAGATTTTATTTTTAGAAATAAACGCGGTAAAGAAATCTCAAGTGCAAGTGATTTAAAATCATTAAAAAAATCTCTTAATAAAATTCCAGATCAGACTCTAAAATATCATGCTTCTAGAAACCACTTTTCAAACTGGCTTGCTGTGAGAGGTGAATTCTCTATCGCATCAATAATAAGACCACTCAAAGTATCTAATTTTAGTACTTTAGATGATTTACGTAAACTAATTATTGAACAAGTAGATATGAGCTTAGAAGGTAACAATGAGGGTCGTATTGTCCAATATTCTCCAACAGCAAAAGATAAAAGTCTAAATTTTGTAAGATTATCTACTGGCTCTCTAGGTGGTAAGGCTAGAGGTCTTGCTTTTGCAATAAATTTACTGTCAGAATCAAAAATAAATAAAAAATATAACAATATAAAATTACGAGTCCCTAAGGTTGCGGTTATTGGAACTGATGACTTTGATCATTTTATGGATGATAACAAACTTTGGAAAACAGCTTTTTCTAAACAAAAAACAGATAAAATAATATTTAAAGCATTTTTAAGAGGAAAACTTTCTAAAAAACTCACAAAAACATTGTCCAAGTATCTTACTGAGGTAAAATATCCTATTGCTGTTCGATCTTCAAGTCTACTTGAAGATTCACAATACCAACCATTAGCTGGAATGTATTCAACCTATATGCTTCCAAATTCAGACGCTTCCAAAACTGTTCGACTTCAGCAATTAGAAAAAGCAGTAAAACTTGTTTATGCATCGACATACCTTAAAGAACCAAAAGCTCTTATAGAAAACTCAGTCCACCATCATGAAGAGGAAAAAATGGCAGTAATCATTATGGAGCTGGTTGGTAAAGAGCATGGAAATATATTTTACCCTAGTGCAAGTGGATCTGCTCAAAGTTTTAATTATTACCCTGTATCATACATGAAGCGAAAAGAAGGTGTTGCGCATATAGCTTTAGGTTTAGGTCGAACAATTGCTGAAGGTGAAAAAGCATTAAGGTTCTCTCCCAAATATCCTGGGATTATTCCTCAATACTATTCGATTAGATCAACAATTGATAATTCACAAAATCAATTTTATGCATTAGATCTAATAAAAGCCACTCGCCTCCTTAAAGATGCTGAACAAGAAAACACCTCTTCGTTTGAACTTTCGGTTGCTGAACAAGATGGGGAACTCTATTGGGCTGGAAGTGTAATATCTAAAACTGATAATGTTTTAAGAGATTCTCTTAGATATGAAGGGCTAAGGGTCATAACCTTTCCTTCTTTTTTAAAATGGGAGACCTCACCTATTCCAGATATATTGATCAATATTCTAAAAATAGGTGAAAATGCATTAGGCTGCCCAATTGAAATTGAATTTGCCATAAACATGTATAAAGATCGTAAAAAAGAAAACGAGTTTTGTTTACTTCAAATAAAGCCGATGGTAATTGGAGGTATTGAACGTGTTCAGGAGCTCAAGTCAATAAATGAAAATGATATATTTTGTAAAAGTTCAGTAGCATTGGGAAATGGACTTATAGATAATATTAAAAATATTGTTATTGTTGATCCAAATACTTTTGATGCTTCCCAAACTGAAATAATCGCCAAGGACATTGAACATATTAACAAAAAGATGCCTATGGATGAAAATTTTATACTGATTGGTCCTGGCAGATGGGGCTCGGCTGACCCATGGCTAGGAGTACCTGTAGAATGGGACCAAATATCTAAGGCTAAAGTAATTATAGAATTTGGTATGAATAATTATCCTGTGGACCCATCATTTGGAAGTCACTTTTTTCAAAATGTTACTTCAATGCGCATTGGCTATTTTACACTAAATCATAACAAGAAAGAAGATTTCTTAGATTTAGAGTGGCTCAATGAACAAAGAGAAGTCGCAGTAACAAAGTATATAAAGTGGATACGCTTAGAACAAGCATTTACTATAACAATTAACGGTAAAACAGGAAACGGGTCAATTATTAAACCTCTTAAGCCTTCTCAAGAAATAATGGATGAAAATGAGGCTTCCGGTATATAAATAAAAAACCCTACTTTTTAATAAATAGGGCTTTTTATTTATTATTTTCTAGTCTTTAATTATACCACACCTTGATCCATCATAGCATCTGCTACTTTAATAAACCCTGCAATATTAGCACCTTTTACATAGTCAGTAAATTCATCAGTTTTTCCGTGAGTAACACATGAAGAATGTATGCTTTTCATAATTTGATGCAATCTTTGATCGACTTCTTCTCTAGTCCATGAAAGACGGCTTGAGTTCTGACTCATTTCTAAACCTGAAACAGCCACGCCACCTGCATTAGCTGCTTTTCCAGGACCAAAAAGAATTTTTGAGTCTAAAAAAGTTTGAACAGCTTCTGTTTCAGAGGGCATATTTGCACCTTCAGCAACTGCTATACAGCCATTTTTGACCAAAGTTTTAGCTTCTGAAGAATTTATCTCATTTTGAGTAGCACAAGGTAGTGCGACATCACATGGAATACTCCATGGACGCTCATTGTCTAAATATGCACCACCAAACTTATCTGTGTATTCTTTAATCCGACCACGTTTTATATTTTTTAAATTTAAAATGAAAGCTAACTTTTCTTCATTAATCCCTTCTGGATCATGAATCGTACCACCAGAATCAGATAAAGAAACAACTTTTCCACCAAGATGATTAACTTTTTCAGTGGCATACTGCGCAACATTTCCAGAACCAGAGATTGTTACAGTTTTACCTTTAAAAGAATCATCTTTCGCATTAAGCATCTCTTCTGCGAAGTATACACAGCCATATCCAGTAGCTTCTGGTCGAATGAGGCTTCCACCCCAGTTGAGACCTTTTCCGGTTAGAATGCCTGTAAATTCATTGCGTATACGCTTATACTGACCAAAGAGATAACCTATTTCACGACCACCTACACCAATATCTCCCGCAGGTACATCAGTATTAGGACCAATATGACGTGAGAGTTCAGTC
>Ga0114994_10002355_pt1 | contig 13802 bp, 5 predicted proteins | sample ArcticOcean_MG_C_9_FD_87043 | JGI IMG/M metagenome (GOLD analysis project Ga0114994, IMG submission 87043) | Marine microbial communities from western Arctic Ocean - ArcticOcean_MG_CB2_152 | ecosystem: Environmental > Aquatic > Marine > Oceanic | place: Arctic Ocean: Canada Basin | collected... | reverse complement strand
GCGACGTCGGCGGCGACGACCGGTCGATGATGGCCGCGGCGGGCGACGACGCCTGAGGCGACGCGTCGAGCATGCACTGCAGCGCCGCGGTTGCGGTGGCGGCGCGGGCGTGGAACGCCGCCGGTGGTCCGGCCGCCGGAGTTGTCGGCGCGCAGGGCCTGGCGTCGGGCGGCTCCGGACTCCTCGGCGGCGTCGCCGGGCTCGCCGGCGCGGCGGCGCCCTCCGGCGGCCGGATCGCCTCGTGCGTCCACGGCTCGCCGTCCTCGCCGGACGCGCCGAAGAGCGGCGACGCGGCGCGCACGAACGCCTCGACGTCCTTTCTGTCCGTCCCGGGGTCCTCCGCGTTGTCGGTGTCCGACGCCAGCAGCTCCTGGAGCGTGGCGTTCGTGTTCGTGGCGAAGCCGCGCAGCATGGCTGCGGCGGCCAGCGGGTGCTAAAAGTGTGCAGCACTGCTTTTTTTGAGGCTTGTGCGTCGCGGCGCGCGCGGTACTTCTCGCTTAAGAAACGCTGCGCTGTCCCAAGAACATAGCGCGCGTCCACCGCTGCATAACCTCGGGACAACAATTAATTTGATGCGAAAAGGACCAACTTGCTAAACCCGGCAGCTGAGGTCGATCGTCAAACGCGCCGCGAACCATTGAAACTGTGTTTCAGGGCGTAGGCGGCAGCCCGACGCGTCCCGGTAGCTTGGCCTTTATCGCGCGGGTTTCTCGCGCATAAAAACACAGAGCCAGCGCGACCATAGCGCGACAGGGCCACGCGAAAGAACGCCGTTCTTCGGCCGCTGTCACGTGCAGCTTAACCTTCGTTGCATCCGTGGTCCAGCGCGCCGCGGTTAACAGGGCCTCTCTCCAAGGTCTTTCGGCGCTCGCCGCGCGGGACGCGCCACCGCCGACGCATCACCGCCGACGCTGCGTTGAAAAGCAACGCCAAAACCACGCGCGCCGCCGCAAAAAGCATTGCCAAAACCATGAACCCCTGGGGCCAGCCCCAGCAGCCGTACAACCCGGCGATGGCCGCGTACTACCAGCAGCAGCAGGCGGCGGCGGCCTACGGCCAGCAGCAGCAGGCCGCGTATTATGGACAGCCGCCGCCGCCGCCACCCCAGATATACGCCGCGCCGCCCGCCGCGCCCCAGATGTACGCGCAACCGCCGATGCCCCACCCGGGCTACCCCTACGCGCAGCCCGGCTACGCCTACCCGCCCCAGCAGCAGATGCCGCAGCAGATGTACGGCGCGGCGCCGCAGTACTACCCGCAGCCCGTGGCGCCGCCGCCCGTGGCCGCGCCGCCCGTCATGCAGGCGGTCCAGGCACCACCTTCTACCACGGTGGACCTGCCCGAGGGCGCCAAGGCGCCCATGAACGTGTTTGTCGGGAAATTACCTTTGGACGTGCACGACTCGTGCGTGGAAGCCTTGCTCAAGCAGTGCGGTGCGGTACTAAAATGGAAAAGAACCGTCGACGGAGAGACCAATAAAGCCAAGGCCTTTGGCTTTTGTACGTTCGGCGACGCCCAGGGCGCCCTCTCCGCGGTGGAGCTGTTGAACGACTTCGACCTCAAGGGCCAGAAGATCCTCGTGAAGGTGGGCAAGAAGGAGCAGGCCGTCATCGACGACTTAGTGACGAAGCGACGGGCTCTTACTTCTTCAACCACGCAGACCTACGCCGCCGTGCCTTCCGGGTCCGTGCAACGAACCCCGCAGGACGAGGAGAAGTTAAAAAGGCTGAGGACCTTCATCACGACCGTCGATACCACGCAGCCTATATCAGCAACGGCTTTAGCGACGCTGGGCGGTACGGATGCCCCCCTTCCGGGCTCGAAGGAGCAGATGATCGCTGAGGAGATGGCTAAGTTCCGGTCCAAGCAGGCTCAAAGAGGGAAGGAATTGGAGGACGAAAGGCGGCAAAAATTACAAGACAAGGTCAAGGAGGCCCAGCTTCTGGAGAAGACGATCGGCGCATCGTTGGACTCGGCGAAGAAGCGGGTTTTGAGTCAACGGGAGGGCGCCGCTAAAAGACCGAAGGTCGAGGCCGCCCCGGCCGCGACCGCTTTAGATGCAACAGCACCAAAGCTCGGCTTCTCCTTTGGCGGCGCGGTCGCCCAACCGAAGGGCTTCCGGCCGGGCCTCGCCTCCACAAGTGCGTTCGGCGCGGAGGAGAAAGTCGCGCCGCGCGAGCTCAAGACGCTGGACGACGACGAGGCCTCGACCCCAGCGTTCATACCTCCGCCCCCTGTTGACTCATCCGCGCGCGCCGCCACAGACGATGACGCGAAGAAGCGCGACCGCGCCATCGCCGAGGCCATCCCGACGGACGCCGACAAGCTGTTCGCGGCGAACGTGGACTGGGCCGCCGTGCGTGAACGGCGTCCACGCTTTTCGCCGCGCCCTTGGTCACATTGCACCCGCAGGTGGAGCGCGCGGGCGTCGTCGCGCAGAAACTGCGGCCGTGGGTGTCGAAGAAAATCGCCGAGTATCTGGGAGAGGAGGAGCCTACATTGATCAATTACGTCTGTACCTGCTTAGGGAGGAGGGCGAAGCCCGAGGAGATCGCCAAGGAACTGTCCCTGGTCCTGGACGAGGATGCACAGACCATGGTCGTCAAGCTGTGGCGGGTGTTGCTGTTCCACGCGGCCAAGGCGGCGCAGCGCGCGTCTGCGTGAACAACTTTCTTTTCCCGGCTTTCTCTTACCCCGGCGTTCTCTTACCCTTGGCAGGTCTCGCGGCGACGGCGGCGCGGCGCGATAGCGGGGACGCTCGTGTGCTTCGCGCGCCGGCCGCTCGTGGTGTGATTAACTTAAAGACTTGAGGACTAGCTAGCCACGGGTTTTAAGCACGGGTTTCTGGCTTGCGTACACAGGCGCACGGCGGGGACCAAGTTGCACAGCTTGTAGCAAAGAAGCATACGCGTTTTGCGATATATCAAGTCGCAGCAGCTCGCCAGCATCGCTGCACGCGACGAGCTGCAAGAGAAAGCAGCATCGCTGCAGGAGAGCCTAAGCTAAAAACATGCTCAAGCGGCCCTGGATGAGCCAGAGCCCGGCGGCGGCCTGGGTCGGCGCGCCCAAAGACGAACAGAAGGACGGCAGTAAAGCAGTCTGGGCTCTAGATCGCAAGGTCGACCCCTTGTTGGGCCGCACCCTGACCTACTGGCCCGAAGCGAGTACGCAGAACGGCCCGCAGACCTGCAACAACACGCCCGAACTCCTCCGGGAGCACCACACCCTCAATGGACGGAGCGTCCGGACGCGCTTCCCCCCCGAGCCCAACGGCTATTTGCACCTAGGGCACGCCAAGTCCATGAACATGAATTTTTCGCTGGCCTTTGAACGATTGGAAGCTTCAGGCGTCGCCTGCACGCGGGAGACTGTGTTTCGGTACGACGACACGAACCCGGAAGCCGAGACGAAGGAGTTCATCACGAGCCTCGCGACGGACGTCGCGTGGCTGGGCTGGGCGCCGCACGTGACCACGCACACCTCGGACTACTTCCCCGTGTTCTATGCCATGGCCCTGGAGCTCATCGACGCGGGCAAGGCCTACGTGTGCCACCAGAAGTCGCCCGAGATCGAAGCTTGTCGTATCGTGGCCAAAGCCCGAGCCGCTCTGAAGAAGCATACGGAGGACGCGCCGCCGGACTTGATGAAGGAGGCTTCCCTAGACAGACCCAAGGCGCACGAGTCGCCCTATCGGAACCGGTCCGTCGCCGAGAACCGAGCCCTCTTCGAGAAGATGCGGAACGGGACGACGGCGGAGGGCGAGTGCACCCTACGCCTCAAGATGTACGAGGAGGGCGGGTCGAACTTCAACATGTTCGACCAGGTCGCGTATCGGGTCAAGCACCGGGCGCACCCGCACGCCGGCGATGCGTGGTGCATGTACCCGACGTATGACTACACGCATTGCATTGTCGATGCTTTAGAACATGTGGACTACTCCATCTGCACGTTGGAATTTGAAACGAGAAGAGAGAGTTACTACTGGGTCCTCGACGCCCTGAACTTGTACCGGCCGAAAGTTTTCGAGATGTCGCGCCTGAACGTCAGCCACGTCGTCTTATCGAAGCGCAAGCTCACCAAACTCGTGGAAACTAGTAAGGTAAGAGGCTGGGACGACCCGCGCATGCCCACTATAAGCGGTCTGAGGAGAAGGGGCTACTCTGCTCAAGCCATCAACGCGTTTTGTAGGGACGTGGGCGTCACGCGGAACGAGAACTTTATTGAATACGCTAGACTCCAGCACTTCGCGCGGCAGGACCTGGAGGAACGGGCGGATCGTAGGATGGCCGTGCGCAAGCCGCTCAAGGTCACTTTGGTGGGCGACGCTGCGCTGTTTAAGACGTACGCGGCGCCGAACCACCCCACGGACGCGAAACGAGGCACGCGGCCCTTAACGCTGACGACGACGGTCTTTATCGAGGCCTCGGACTTCCGGGAGGTGGACGCGCCGGACTTCTACGGGCTCGCCCTGAACAAGTGGGCGCGGCTGCGGTACTGCGTCTGTTTAAGATGCACGTCGGTCGAGAAGGAGGGTACTCAAGTGGTGGGCATCACGTGCGAGATCCAGGAGACGGTGGAGAACGACCCGCGGGGCAAGCTGCACTGGGTCTCGGACGCCGACGCCGTTGCGTGCGAGTTAAGGGACTACGACCACCTCTTCTGTGTGGGCAGGGTCGACGACCAGTGGGAGAGCCAGATCAACGATAAATCGTTAATTGTAAGAGCAAACGCGCTCGTGGACAGCAGCGTGGGTGCTCGACCGGCGGACGCCACGGCCTTCCAGTTCGAGCGATTGGGCTTCTACGCGGTGGACCCCGACTCGACGCCGACCAAGCTCGTCTTCAACCTGACCGTGCCGCTCAAGTCCGGCGCCCCCGTCAAGAAGGAGGCCGGCGTGTCGCGCAAGGCCCAGCAGGAGGCGGACCGGCTCAAGAAGGAGGCGCTGAAGAAGATCCGGCCCGAGGACCTCTTCCGCACCCTGGCGTATTCGGCGTGGGACGCGGATGGCGTGCCGACGCACACCGCGGCCGGCGAGGCCCTGTCCAAGTCGCTCCTCAAGAAGTGCAAGAAGGAGTGGGCCAAGCAGAAGAAGCTGTACGGCGCGGGGCCGAAGTAACAATTGCTTCGAACATGAGTCCATTGCCGAGTTTCTCCCCTCGATGGCGTAGGCACAACGAGGATTTCACTTTCGTAGTGCCATTTGCTCTTACTTCCGCTCCGTGCCGATCGTGCGGGGCGGGCTTGGACGTCGAGCTAACGGCGCTGCCGTAACGCTTGGGTTGGCACTATCGTCGCTCACCAGGCTGCCCACGCAAGAAGCCATGCCGGCGGCACCGGACTACACGCGGCAGACAGCGGCCGCCGCGCGGAAGCGCGGCCCGCGGCCGCGGCCGCCGAAGCGGGCCGGCCGCCCGCTCGAGGAGTTCGAGCGGCCCGTGATCAACGGCCTGTTCGCCCACGGCCGCGGCGACGACCGGCAGCGGACGCCGCCGGAGAAGGAGAATAGAAGGGGCGACGACGTCTTCATGGCCCAGGCCGAACTAAGGGCCCTCGGGGCGCTGAACACCAAGCTCCAGACCGAGCTCTGCGCCTTCGAGGAGCGGTACCAGGACATGGAGTTCGAGAAATCGGAGGCCATCGCGGCCCAGCACGCGACGGAGAAGAAGGTGCGGCGACTCGAGCTGGAAGCCAGAGATAGCCAGCGCGACTTCCAGAAGGCGGAGACCGACGCGGAGCGCTACGAGGCCGAGGCGCGGGACTCGCTAGAAAAAGAGCGGGTCCACCGCGAGGACGCCGACGCGCTGCGGCACCAAGTCGCTGGACTTGAGGACCAATGCGCGCGCGACGCGGAGGTTCTAAGTATGAAGCAGGCGAGTTTGGACGCTGCTGAAAGAGCGGCCGCGGAGTCCCAGGCGCGCGCGGACACCGCCGAGTGCCAGCTCGTGGATTTTCATGAAGCTTTCGAGGGGGAGAAGGCGCGGCTCGAGGAGGAAAATACGCAGCTCCAGGAGGACGTGGACCAGCTGCAGGAGGACGTGCGCACAGAAAGGGAGTGGCGCGAGGCGGCGCAGCTGGAGCTCGCTCAACTGAAGGAGGCTGAACCGGCGGACGAGGAGGCGGACTTCGCGCCGGACTTCGTGCCGCCGTCCGTCGTGCGCAACGCGGAGCCGCCGAAGCGCGTGGTCGGCTGCTTTGGGTATAAACGTACAGCGGTAAAAAAGCCGGGCAAGCAGCAGGACGGCGCCGTGTCTACGGACCACGCCCCTTCGATCGTCACGGCGGCGGACTGGAAGAAGCGCTGGCGCGAGGAGAAGAAGCGGGCGGACGTGCTGCACGCGCAACTGCGGGGCGAGCGCGAGCGGGCGGCCGACGCGGAGAAGAAAAAAGGCGAACTGGAAGCGTCGCTCGAGCGGGCCAAGAGCTCGGTGCGCTTCGAGCGGCACCGCGCGGAGCGCGCCAAGGGCGGCCACGCCGTGCCGAAGCGGCGGCCGGGCGCCAAGGTCGTCTCCGTGGCGTCGCCGGAGCCGCCCCAGGCGCCGCCTTCATCGAAGAAGAAGAAGCCTGCTTCGTTGAAGGCCAAGCCGGTCGCGGCGGTGCGGCCCGCGACGCCGGGCAGCTGGGACGAGTCGGACGACGACGACGACGACGACGTGCCGGTGTTCCTGCGCGACGACTCCGACGACGACTCGGACGACGGCGTCCCGTTGTTCCTGCGGGAGGACGACGACGAGATCTCGCGCGCGGTGCGGAAGAACTACGACTTCGTGCCGGGCGTGGGGACGCGCAAGGTGCCGCCTAAGGGCCGGTTCATGCCGCTTGGGGGCGATTAAGTGGGCGATTATAAGTCATGAACAATGTCCTGTTATAGTTGTTACGGTGCTAGGACTAGTGGGCGGGGCCCGGGGGGGGAGACACCGCGCGTCGCCGATTCATCGGCGGCGGGCGCGGGCCGCGTCCTTCTTAATAGCATACTTCCTTCTAAGCTGAACCGCCTCGGCGAAACTCCCCGAACAGTGAGCCACGTTCGCCCTGTCGATCAATCTGTCGCGCGATGTCCTGCAGCTGTAACAGGTTTTACGTGCGGGTTTCGAAAAAAACCGCTTTGGAACCAGTCAGGCCTGGTCTACACCACAACGCCAGTCGTGGGACAGCCGTACGGTGCGGGGAGGACTTCTAGCCAACAAAGCGACATGTGCCGTGCGCCGCAGCCCCACGATATCGTCGTCGACGCGACCTCTGAACCCGTAAAGGAGGAACCTCTGCCGTACGTTCGCACGACGCACAACCGGCACTTCGGAGTCACCGAAGACCAGCAGGGTCTGCTGTTCCTTGTGGGGCTGCTCGCCGCCGGCTTTGGCACGAGCCGCTTCGACGCCCCGGGCACCACCGTCCGCTTGCAAGACAGAGCGATCCTCTACCTGCTTAGCTACATCGTGCGCAGTTGCTACAACCCGTACCTCGAGTGGGCCTACGCCACGTACCCCGAGCGGCGCATCCAGAAGGACTCAAAGCCGTCTCAATATAGAGACGTGACGCAAAGGACCGAAGACGAGCTCGCTTTAATCGAGTGGCACGACCGCCTCACGGGCATCTCGACCTTCTGTTTGCTGGTCGGGTGCTACGTGTTTTTTGGAGCGGTCTTGTACCCGACGGTAACTCTACCAGCGAACCACGCGCACCACCCGCGGCTCTACTGGTTGTTGCGAGTTGTGGCGCACCACTACTTCCTCAGCTTCGGCATGTACTGGGCGCACCGGTACCTGCACGTCAACAAGTTCCTGTGGCGGCACGTGCACTCGTTGCACCATTTCGCGAAGACACCGCTGGCGCGGACGACGTACATGGACCACTGGTTCGACAACTTTTTTAACGCCTTCATTTCCGAGGTTTGTGCTCCTATAATAGTGCCGCTGCCGTTTTCTGTTCTAGTTGCGTCGCGGTTATTTAGAGTCTGCGAGTCCCTAGAAAAGCACAGCGGCCTGGCGGGCGGCTTTAACATCGTGCACTCGGCGCAGCGGCTCCTCCCCTTCGCCCAGATGCCGCACCACCACGACTGGCACCACGAGGGCCACTGCGGCGCGAACTACACCTTCGCGTCGCTGGGAGGCCTCTGGGACGTCCTCTTCAACTCGCGGCACCACGGCCGGTCCAACGGCCACGCCCGGGGCGCCGCGACGCGCGACGACGCCTACCGCATCGCGCGCAAGCTCGAGCCGCCCTTCCGCGCCAAGGGCCTGGGGTGGGACCACCCGCTGGTCACGCCGCAGCCGCTCCTCGCGTTCTTCCTCCTCACGTTCCACCGCGCGACGCACTGAACACGGTCCCCTTTTGGCGCTCCGGGCCGCTCTGGAGACCTCCGGAAATTTTAATAATTGTTTTAGTAGTATTTCATAGTAGTGGTGGGGAATAACAGGCCAGTCGGCGACGACACACAGTGATCAAGCCCAGTCACGTTTGGGAAACAGCGCCGGCGCGACGCAGGTCCAGATGTAGAGCAGCCCCGCACACCATTGGGACGCTGCGATGATCCACATGGCAACTTGACCTGAGGACGGCGCCGCGGCATTACCCGCCTTCTCGAGCGAGCCCCAGTTCGTCAATACCATAGCTAAGTACATCGCCATGAGGGCCATGACGCCGTTGAACGAGAGTACCTCGGCGGGCGTCTTTTGCGATACAGGAGGCGCACCGTCCTCGGATCCGCCGCTCTCAACGGATTCTGCCGTCCGCGTCGCGTCGTAGTCATCTTTGGCGTCCGCGTCGCCCGTCGGCCGCCCCCGCTGGTCAAGTTGCCCCGTCAGGATCTTGTGCATCGTGTCGCCGCCCGGCGCGTTGTCGGCTATAGGTTTCCCGTCCGCCAGATATTTGACCGACGACGACGCGCTGTACACCGAGTAGGCGAGTGCGATCATTGTCACCGCCAAACCAACAGCCACAGACACCCAGTCGTCGCCGTTCTTGTGGAAGGCGTTGCACCTTTCTACCGGATTGGCGGCCACAGCGGACGAGGCCAAATAGACCAAATAGACCGCGACGACGGAGGACGTCAGCACGTTGGCGTCGCGACTGACGAAGAGTTGCGAGAGCGTCACGACGACCACCAGGACGATGGTGATGGACAGAATCACGTCCGGGGCCGGGCAATCGCCCGAGAAGTAGGTGAAGAGCAGGGCGATGCCGGCGATCGCCACGGCGAAGAGTACGAGCGCGCCGACCAACAGCGCCACTAAGGGCGACGGGTAGCCGCACCACTCACTCACGTCCTCGTCCGCCAGGGCCACCAATGAATCGTTCGCCCAGTAGGCGAGGTCGATCAGCAGCACCTGTTGCAGGATCACGAAGACGAAGCCGCCGATGCGCGCGACCCACACGTACCCGTCGAGGCCGAAGACATAGTTCGGGATCAGCATCGATATGCAGAGCAGCAGGATCCAGCCTAAAAGCTTCGTGGCCCAGCGCCGGTCGTGTAAGCTCGGGTTGAGCCACCCGACCGCGGCGTTCGCGACGAAGAAGAGCGCGGTGCACGCCGACACGCGGTAGACCGCCGCCGCGCCCTTGCACGCATTCGTGTCGCAGCCGGCGTTGAACGCGTAATAATCCAAATGGCGCATCGGCAGGTAGTACTGGCCCACGAGCGAGAGCACGATGGCACTGATTACGACCCACATGCTCCCCACGCGGCCCGCGTCGGGGTTGACTTGGCCGTCCTTGGACCCGCCGCACGCGCAGCACGCGCGACACACGCCCTGGCAGCAGGCGCAGGCGGCGCAGCACGCCATCGATGCGACGCAGCCCATCGGTTACTGTGTGAAGAGAGGTGCGTATTCAGAACGGTATACCAGCCTTAAATACGCACTGATGATCGATGCGACACCCGAGCTGCACGTCAAGCGCGTTCCGCTTGTTTGCCGGGGAAAATACCCGTGCCCATTTTTTTAGAATGCGACCAGTCGTCTGCAGGGCGTCCCAATGTCGCTGGGGTGCCCTCGCGAGACAGACCGGTACGCATCGAAAAGAGAGACAAAATCGTACGGGGCTCCGTCCAAATTGCGTGCTGCCTGCCGCTCGCCCCACGCGCAGCGCGTGGAGCAAGCAGCACCTGAGGTGCCGGAGCCCCGCTCGAGCAGCAGAAGACCGCCCCGGTCGCGGCGCGGCTGCCCGGCGACGCGCCAAGGCAGGGACCCCGCCTCCCATCTCAGCTGCGGGCAGCCCGACCGAGCGCCAGGATGTTCATCTACCTGAGCAAGAAGATCGCCATCCCGAACGGCGTCAAACTGCACTCGCTGGCGTGGAACCCGGACCACGGCTGGATCGCGGCCGGCGGCGACGATGGCCTCCTCAAAGTCTTGAAATTGGACGCACCTAGACCGTCCTCCACGGCGGCGCCGTCGAACCTGAGCATGAACCAAACCCTGGAAGGCCACCAGGGCGCCGTCGTGTGTAGTACGTGGAACGCCAACTACCGGAAGCTGACCACTTCGGACCAGAACGGGTTGATCATCGTCTGGATGCTCCACAAGGGCGTCTGGTTCGAGGAGATGATCAATAATAGAAATAAAAGTGTAGTGAAAGCCATGAAGTGGACGGCGGACGGCCAGAAGATCTGTATTGTGTACGAAGACGGCGCGGTCATCGTTGGGTCTGTGGACGGCAACCGCCTGTGGGGCAAGGAGATGGAGACCGGTTTGTTGAACGTGGAGTGGTCCCCGGACGCGTCGTACATCTTGTTCGTCACGACGGAGTCCGAGCTGCACGTCTACGATTTGTTGGGCGTGAAAGTCAAGCAGATCCCGACCCTCTCCGCGTTGGAGGACCCGAAGGAAAGAAGGAAGCGGACCAGTAACGCCAAAGTCGTGGCGGCGCACTGGTACGACGGCATGGAGGGCTACGCGGACGCGAGCGCGCCGACGCTGGCCGTCGCCTACGCGGACGGTCGGGTCCAACTTTCGCGAGGGTCGGACGACGCCGACCCCGTCATTATTGACTCGGGCCTTAAATTGCGAGAGTGCAAGTGGGACACGCGCGGCACGACGCTGGCGCTAGCGGGCACGTCGGACGAGCGCGACAAGAAGGGCGGCGACTCCGTCGTTCGTTTTTATTCACCGCGCGGGGTGAAGCTGCGGAGCCTGAAGGTGCCCGGCGGCGGTATTAATGCCTTGAGCTGGGAGGGCGGCGGGTTACGAATAGCCCTGGCCGTGGACGCCTACATCTACTTCGCCAACATCCGGCCCAAGTACGAGTGGGGCTTCTTCGCCGGCGAGGTGATTGTGGCGGCCTACCAGCCGCCCGAGCGAAGTGGTACCGCTGTTGTGTTCTGGGATCTGAGAACGGGCGACAAGGTGAAGAAACGCGCGAACGGTCTACGACACGTCAAAGCGGTTGGGGACCACTGCGTCACGATCTGCGACGAAGTCGACGAGCAATCCAAGAAAACGACGCACAAGATCGCATTACGGGATGCCATCGGCGTGCCCGTCGAGGAGCGGTCCTCTCCTGTCAGTCCCGAGTTCTGTTGTCTCACGGAGCACTTCTGCTGCGTGGCTTCTGAACGCTATGTCTACGTGTGGCAGTTCGCCCGCCAGCAGTCCGTGAAGGGGCGGGAGCAGAAGGTGCAGAAGGAGCTCATTTCGCTGAGGGAGGCCGGAGGTCGGGAGAAGGTCCTGGACGTCGAAAACGCCGTCATGGCATTAGACGAGTTCCTCAAGGGCGAGCGGGACGAGGACAAGCTGCGGGACCCCATCACCGCCGTCGCGGCCTCGGAGAGGGCGCTCTTCGTCGGGCGGCGAACCGGCGACGTCGTCGAGTTCGCGTTCCCCTCCCTGAAACGAAAGTGCGTCCACCGCTACCACTCGGCGCCCTGGTTGCTCCGGGTGAATTGCGATGCTTCTAAACTTGCTATCGTGGACGCGCACGGGCGCCTGGGCATCCTGGATTTGAGCGCCGCGGACGCCGAGAGGAGAACGAAGCCAAAGAACGAGCTCGGGGAGGACATGGAATCGAAGGAGGAAGCAAAGGAGGAAGCAAAGGAGGAGGTCCAGAGCGTCATGAAATTGGAAAGGAAGGACTGCTGGGACGTGCGCTGGGCGGACGACGACCCCGACTCCTTCGCGGCCATGGAGAAAACGAGGCTCTGCGTCTACAAGGACTTAGTGGCGGAGGACCCCGTGGTCTGTAGTGGGTACCTCGCGTCCTTCACGGGCCTCGAAATCAAGTCCGTCGTATTAGAGAACGTGGTCCAGTCCCCCGACAAAGTGCAAAAGGACTCGATCGTGACGAACGACACCGCTAGATTACGCGTCCTCAAGGAGAAGATCTCCCAATCAGGGGCCGGCGACGCGTATGGTTTTGTGGACGCTGATCCCCATCCTAGATTGTGGCGCCATCTAGCCGAGGCGGCCCTGGAGGGCCTGGACCTCCAGTGCGCCGACAAGGCGTTCGTGCGGTGTTCGGACTACCAGGGGATCCAGTTCGTGAAACGTTTGAGAGCTCTAAGTGACCACATGAAGCGCAAGGCGGAAGTGGCCGCGTTCTTCGGGCGGTTCGAGGAGGCCGAACAAATTTACAGGGATATCGACCGGAAGGACCTGGCCATTGATTTGAGGACCAGATTAGGAGACTGGCAGCGCGTCGCCGAATTAGTAAGGAGCGGCGCGGGCGACGACCGGAGTTTGCAGAACTCCTATCTCAAGTTAGGAGACCACTACGCGGGGAGAAGCAGGTGGGTCCGCGCGCGCGAGTTCTACGATTTGGGCGGCGACGTCGAAAAAAGGGCCGCGTGCTACTATCGCCTCGAGGACTTTGGCAGTCTGGAGAAGTTGCTGGCTTCTTTGCCGGAGCGGCACCCGTTACTGGGGGAGCTCGGGCGCATGTTCGAGTCCGTGGGGCTGCACGCGCCGGCGGTGGACGCCTTTTTACGGGCGAACGAGCCCAAGCAGGCCGTGGACTGCTGCGTGCTGCTGAACCAGTGGGAGCGCGCGACCGAGATCGCCGAGGACCACGGCTACCAGCAGATCGAGGGGTTACTAGCGAAGCGCAGCGGCCAACTGCTGAGGGAGGGCCAGAAATTATTAGCTGTGGAATTGTATCGGAAGGCGAACCGGCCCACGGACGCGGCCAAGCTCCTGGCGACGATCGCCGAGGAGGTCGGGGTCAAGAACGCGTGCCCCGTCCTGGCCAAGAAATTGCACGTTCTAGCGGCGCTCGAGGTCGAGCGCTTCCGCAAGAAGGCCCTGGACCTGACGACGACGGGCGACATCGCCCAGACCACCGCGGCCACTCTGGACACGCTCATGACCCAGGACAACGACACGGGCACCGGCGCCGCGCGCAAGATCATGGACAACGCCTGGCGCGGGGCCGCGTGCTACCACTACTACTGTCTAGCTCATAGACAACTGTACGACGCGTCGTACGTGGACGCGATGCGGACGGCTATACGACTCGCGGAGTACGAGGACATCCTGCCGAAGGTCGACATTTATTCGCTCGTCGCTCTGAGCGCCTACCACGCTAAGGACTGGTACGTCTGCTCCAAGGCCTTCATCAAGCTTGAGACGCTGGACGAGCCCCCGGAGCTCGACGATGGGAGGGAATCTTACCTAGAGGAGATCCAGAAGCTGGCCATCGACATCTTCACGGACCAGGCGCCCGGCGCCAAGTCGCTCAACAACCTGCACGAATGCTACTTCCAGTGCCTGGATATGGGCATCCCCTATGCCTGCTGCACGAAGACGGGCCGGGCAGTGTTGGATGGAAGGACGCTCAAATGCAAGACGTGCCGCCACCACGCCATCGAGTCCGCG
>Ga0114994_10002353_pt1 | contig 13809 bp, 12 predicted proteins | sample ArcticOcean_MG_C_9_FD_87043 | JGI IMG/M metagenome (GOLD analysis project Ga0114994, IMG submission 87043) | Marine microbial communities from western Arctic Ocean - ArcticOcean_MG_CB2_152 | ecosystem: Environmental > Aquatic > Marine > Oceanic | place: Arctic Ocean: Canada Basin | collected... | reverse complement strand
TCTACATCAAAAAATTCTGCTTCATATAAACCAGACTGGGAAGCAGTCTGACCATTCCAGAAATACCCAATAGCACTACTAGAAGCATTACCCACTGCAAAGTTCCCGATACCTCTTAAAGAAATACCTGAGCCTGAATATGCGCCTTTACCAAAAGTTAGAGTTGGAACTGCGAACTGCAGATCCTCAAAATTTTCAAGCTGCTTAAGCTCCATATCATCACTAGAAATAGCAGTGATAGTAATCGCAGTATCTTGAAGGTTGGTTTCTTTTCTCAACGCGGTAACCACCACTTCTTCAACTGTTCGAGCTGAATCGTCTTGAGCCATCGCTGGGATAGCGTTAAATGTGAATGCTAAAATAAAAGCATAGAAAAATCTGTTCATAATCTCCCCCTAAAGTTGATTGAATTGAACTAAGTTAAAAGAATGATATACCTATTCATAAAAGTATTGCAATCTTTAATGCCCGCATGAATACATTATAAATAATGCTTATGTATAGTTATAAATACGCTATTTCAGCTCTGAAGAACTTTTTCCAAGAACTTGGCGCGCAATAATTAATTGTTGAATTTGCTGAGTGCCCTCAAAGATATCTAATATCTTTGAATCTCGAGAGAATTTTTCAAGCAAGTGATCCTCTGAAAAGCCTTGCATAGAGCAAATCTCCACACATTTAAGTGAGATTTTATTTCCAATTCTTCCTGCCTTTGCTTTTCCCATGGAGGCTTCTTTAGAGTTTGGCATTTTGTTATCCATCATCCAGGCAGACTTATACACCAAGAGTCTTGCCGCTTCGAGCTCAGCCTCTAGCATTTCAAGTTCATGCTGAATCGCAGTTTGCTGACCCATTGAAGCACCAAAACTATCTTCATAACCCTCTTCTGCAAGCAAGGCCCGGGTCATGTCTAGCGCCGCTTGTCCCAAACCAATGGCCATTCCGGCAACCATGGGTCGTGTGTTATCAAACGTTTGCATGGCACCACCAAAAGATTTTTTGGCTGCATCAATATCCGTCTCAACTTCTTCTTTGCCGCCCAGTAAATTTTCTCGAGGAATTCTGCAATTATCGAAAATTAACGTCGCTGTATCTGAGGCCCTGATCCCAAGTTTTTTTTCTAGTCGCGCCACTGAAAATCCAGGCGTGCCTTTCTCAACCAAGAAAGATCGAATGGCTGTCTTGCCCATGGCTTTGTTTAATGTGGCCCAAACCACGACACAGTCACAACGATCGCCATCAGTCACATAAATTTTTTCACCATTAATCACCCACTCATCTCCATCTAAAACTGCTGTGGTGGAAATATTTTTTGAATCAGAGCCAGCACCAGGTTCGGTGATGGCCATGGATGCCCACCTCTTTCCCCATTTACTTTTTTGATCAGGGTTGCCCACCGCCATGATGGCTGCATTGCCAAGACCCGTTCCAGGGCGAGCCAAGAACAATCCCACGTCACCCCAGCACATTTGCTCCAACGAAATCACAGCCCAGAGATTTCTGCCTTTTAGATCCATTGATTTGACAGAATCATCACCCACGGCTGATTCTTTTTGAGCGGCTGCTGCCTGATTTAACTGCTCCATTTCAACTGGAGGCTCATGCTCTGCTTTGTCATATTTCCTAGAGATAGGACGCAAAATAAATTCTGCAGCCATTCGCATGGTCTCTTGAGTTTTCTGTAATTGATTGGGTAATAGTGGATGTATCATTTTTAAACTCCTGCTCCGCCTTCAAAAATTCCAATGGCTCTTAGGTTGCGATACCAAAGTTCGACTGGATGCTCGTGTGTAAAACCATGTCCCCCTAGAAGTTGCACCCCGTCGGTGCCTATTTTCATTCCATGATGAGCTGCAAATTTATAAGTTAACGATGCCTGCTTATGAAAGTCCGCACCTAAATCTTTTAATGCTGCTGCCTTGTATACCATCAGTCTGAGCGCTTCAATTTCTATGGCCATATCAGCCACCAAAAAAGCCACTGATTGACGATTGGAAATAGGCTCATCAAAAGCCACTCTCTCATTCGTGTATGGGACCACGTAATCAAGAACGGCCTGACAAATCCCTAGGGCTAGTGCTGACATTCCAATTCTTGAGGAGTCTAAAAGCTGCTGAAAATTAATGGAGTAGTTGTGCCCACCAAGCTTTTGAGAGGTTTTAATTTTACAATTTGTAAACGTCAGGTCTGATAAAGGTAATCCCTTTAAGCCCATATATTCTTTTGATGTGAGTTCCAAACCTGCGCTCTCAAGATCTACAAAATATAAATTAGTCTCGCCGCTGGCATTGGTTGCTGTAGTTAGAAAAGATGATGCATCTCCAGCATAGGCAACCCCTGTCTTAGTGCCATTAAGGATTAATTCTTCGTTGCCCTCTTCAACCTGCACGCTTGAATTTAATGGATTGCCCATGGCAGAAGAATTATTCATTCCTAGGGCAACATGGAAGATTGATCCGGAGGAGTAAGGCTTTAAAAAGGTTTGTTTTTGCTCTTCGCTGCCATGCTCTGAAATAATTTTGGCGGTAAACAAGGGCACAGAAAGAGACATGGCCAAAGATAAATCACCGTATGCTAATGCCTCCAAGGCAAGGGCTTGAGATACTGCATCTTGCTCCATGCCCATCCCATCGTAAGCCTCTGGAATAACTAAGGAAATAAGATCTAAGGCCTGCATTTTTTTCATCAGGGCTGCTTCAGGTCTGCCCAAAGCCTCAGTTTCGCGAGCATTGGGACGCATTTCAGTCTCTGCAAACTTCCTGAGCATATCCCAGGTCATTTGCTTCTCTTCGCTCATTGTAATATCGAAAGGCTGTTCGGTCTTATAATCCTGCATGGTAATTAGATAGAAATAAATAGTATTTTTAAGCCTAAAATTCTAACACTTGTGTGCCTAAATTGTTATGCAAGGATACAATCTCTTGTAACCATAAATCATGCTATTTTATAAAGAATGAAAAAAGCTGACAGGGCCTTAATCGTTTCCAAGACATTGGAAAAATACTACCCAAAAACTCCTGTGCCTCTAGAGCACAAAGATAATTTTACCCTCTTGGTTGCAGTTTTATTATCCGCACAATGCACGGATGAAAGAGTGAATAAGGTAACGCCAAAGCTTTTTAAATTAGCAGACAATCCGAAAGACATGGGTCAACTGAGCCCTGATACAATTTATAGTATTATTAAACCTTGCGGATTAGGCCCCAAGAAATCAAAAGCAATTTATGAGCTCTCTCATATTTTACTCTCATCTTTTAAAGGCGAAGTTCCAGGGGATATCAAAGCCCTGGAAAAGTTGCCGGGGGTTGGTCATAAAACTGCCTCCGTGGTCATCAGCCAAGGCTTTGGTCAGCCAGCTTTCCCAGTGGATACTCATATTCATCGCCTGGCGCAAAGATGGGGTCTAACCAAAGGAAAAAACGTAGTCGAGACTGAAAAGGATCTCAAGAAGATTTTTCCTAAATCCTTATGGAATAAATTACATTTGCAGATTATCTTTTGGGGCAGAGAGTTCTGTCAGGCTCAACAATGTCATGGCATTAAATGTGAGATTTGTAGAGCAACATTTCCTAAAAGATCGCTACCTTTTTCCCACAAGAAGCCCTAGATAATTTAGAATATTACCTTTCTTATATTGTTTGATTAATTATTAACCTTGGGAGCATGAAATGGAATCAAAAGCAGATTCAATCTTTTCAAATACACAATCAATAGCCTCTTACGATCCAGAATTATGGGAATCAATTAATGGTGAATCGCATAGGCAAGAAGAACACATTGAACTGATTGCATCAGAAAATTATGCAAGCCAAAGAATCATGGAAGCGCAAGGCTCATTGTTAACCAACAAATATGCTGAAGGCTACCCTCATAAAAGATACTACGGCGGATGTGAGTATGTTGATATTGCAGAGGAATTGGCTATTAATAGGGCAAAAGAATTATTCAAAGCGGATTACGCAAATGTGCAGCCTCACTCTGGATCATCGGCAAATGCTGCTGCATTCTTGGCTATGCTGCAACCAAATGACACCATTTTAGGCATGAGTCTTGATCACGGGGGTCACCTGACGCACGGTGCGAGAGTAAATTTTTCAGGAAAAAATTATAATGCCTTCCAGTATGGGCTGCATCCCGAAACGCATGATATTGATTATGATCAAGTGAGGGATTTAGCTAAAGAACATAACCCTCAAATGATTATTGCGGGCTTTTCAGCATTTTCAGGGATTGTAGATTGGAAAATCTTTAGAGAGATAGCAGATGAAGTAGGCGCCTATTTCTTGGTGGATATGGCCCATGTCAGCGGTCTAGTCGCCGCAGGTCTTTATCCCTCGCCCGTGCCATATGCTGACGTGGTCACCTCTACAACTCATAAAACTCTTCGGGGCCCTAGATCAGGAATTATTCTGGCCAAGCAGAATGAAGCGCTTGAGAAGAAATTAAATTCTGCCGTATTTCCTGGCTCTCAAGGCGGGCCGCTGATGCATGTGATAGCCGCCAAGGCCATATGCTTTAAAGAAGCTTTGGATCCAGAATTTAAAGTCTATACCCAAGCAGTCATGGATCATGCAAAGCTTCTGTGTGAAGTCATTCAGGCTCGCGGTATTGATGTAGTTTCTGGAAAAACAGATAATCATATTGTTCTTATGGACCTAAGAAGCAAAGGCTTAACTGGAAAAGAATCTGAGCTAGCACTTGGGCAAGCAAATATTACTACAAATAAAAATGCTGTCCCCAATGACCCTCAATCACCCTTCGTAACCTCAGGCATTAGGCTGGGTACAGCAGCAGTTACAACCAGAGGCTTCGGCAAGCACGAAATTGAAACATTAAGTAACTGGATATGCGATATAGTCTTAGACATAGAAAATACTAATCAAATTCAATCCATTAAAGAACAGGTCGTTTCAATGTGCAAAAGTTTTCCCGTCTATAAATAATGTTCTGTCCATTCTGCCAAGCTCAAGACACCAAAGTGATTGACTCAAGGCTTGTAGGAGATGGCTCTCAAATTCGCAGAAGACGAGAGTGTGAGGTATGTCATGCGCGCTTCACTACATTTGAAACTGCTGATCTAGCTTTGCCTAGAATTATCAAAAGTGATGGCGAGAGACAACCATTCAATGGGGTTAAGCTTAAAGGTGGAATGCTAAGAGCTTTAGAAAAAAGACCTCTATCTGTCGAAGAAGTTGATGCCGTATTTGGGAGTATTTTAACGGAAATTCGACAGCTTGGAGAGCGAGAGATTGCTTCACGCCAGCTGGGTGAAATCGTGATGCACAATTTAAAACGAGTGGATCAAGTCGCTTATGTGAGATTTGCTTCTGTCTATAGAGATTTTCAGGATATTAAAGAATTTGCTGAGGAAATTTCATCCCTGGCCAAGGAAAAACCTAAAACTCGAAAAAAGAAAAAATGAAAGAACGAGAGTTCATGGCTCGTGCAATTGAACTTGCTCAAAAAGGTCAATTTACCACTCAGCCAAACCCAATGGTCGGATGCGTAATTATCAAAAATAATAAGATTATTGGCGAGGGTTGGCATCAGATCTTCGGTGGCGATCATGCAGAAATTCAAGCGATCAAAAACTGCAAAAAAATATTTGGTCTAAAAAAAGCACTGTTACTTCTAAAAGGGTCTACGGTGTATGTCAACCTAGAGCCTTGCTCGATTACAAAGAATACCCCGCCTTGCACAGATGCTTTATTGCACTATGGAATTAAAAAAGTTGTATGCGGAACCTTGGATCCAAATCCTAAAATAAATGGCGCAGGAATTAAATTACTCAAAAAGGCCGGCATTCAAACTGGGGTTGGGATGCTCAAGCAAGAGTGCGAAACATTAAATCGTATTTTTTTTATCAATCAGCGAGAAGCCCGGCCTTATATTATTTTAAAAAGTGCTCAATCCATTGACGGTAAAATTGCATTAGAAAATGGAGCTAGCTCATGGATCTCCAATAGCACCTCCAGACAAGATACCCATCTCATGCGAGCTAGAGTCAAAGGAATCTTGGTTGGAAAAAATACTGTGCTCTCTGATAATCCTGCTCTCACCATGCGACTTGATCGCAAGCAATTGAAATTGCAAAAAAATACTCTCATGCCTCGGCCAGTGAAAATTATCCTGGGAAACTTAACTAACCCAAAATCTGCTAAAAATATTTTTGCCAACAAAGCAAAAGTGATCATCGGATCAAGCCAAAAAGGTTTTAAAAAAAAGAACATGGAGCATATTCAATACCAACATAAGAACTTTTTACAAGGTTTTATGGAGGATCTTCTTGCCAGAGATATCACCAGTATTTTGGTAGAAGGTGGGCAGGAGACTCTGAACGCTTTTATCCGCAATAATCTTTTTGATGAGTTGGTGTTATATACTGCTCCAATTATTTTAGGAAAAAAAAGTTTGAGCGCTTTCAATTTAGATTCTCCATTGGAGATTCAAGGCGCACCAAAGCTAAAATTACAAACTGTAGAAACCTTTGATGGTGATATTAAAGCTACATACTATGCATAGGAATATTCAATTAATTAAATATATTTAAGCTTGCAAAAAAAATGGAATTTAACACTACTAAAGAACTAATTCAGGATATAGCCGAAGGGAAAATGGTTATATTGCTTGATGATGAAGATAGAGAGAATGAGGGTGATTTGGTGTGTGCGGCCGAGTTAATTGATGCGCAGAAAATTAATTTTATGATTAGCAAAGCTAGGGGGTTAGTATGTCTCCCTCTCTCACCGGCCAAATGTGACACCTTGAACTTGCCGATGATGACAAATAATAATCGAGCCAAGCACGGAACAGGTTTCACAGTGTCCATTGAAGCAAAGGAAGGTATCACGACTGGAATCTCTGCTGTAGACAGAGCCCTCACTATTCAGGCTGCGGCAAATAAGAATGCTCAGGCTAGCGATATTGTTCAACCTGGACATATTTTTCCTTTAAGAGCATCAGAAGGCGGGGTATTAAGTAGAGCTGGTCACACAGAAGCGGCATGTGATTTAGCAAGACTCTCGGGCTTGGAAGAGGCCGGAGTGATCTGTGAAATTATGAATGAAGATGGAACCATGGCACGAAGAGATGATTTGGTTGAGTTCGCCAAAAAATATGAAATGAAGATCGGGACTATTGCTGATTTGATTCAATACAGGACCTTGAAAGAAAAATCAGTGCAATTTGAGTATTCCAAAGCTATTGAAATCAAAGGAACCGTGTTTGAACTATCTGCCTGGACCGACACCATCTTTAATAACTTACATCTTGCATTTGTAAAAGGAGATATTGCCTCAGTAGATGCCCCCTTGGTTCGAGTGCATGTTCCAAATATCTTGCATGACCTCGTTGGATTAGAGGAGTTTGGAGAGAGGTTAAACCTTGACGCCGCTCTTTCTAGAATCGGCCAGGAAGAATGTGGAGTTCTGATTCTCATTGGAAATAATCAAGATCCAGAGGGAATTATTGCCAACTTAAAAGGTACCCAAGCAGCGGTGGCCCCGGAAACAAAAACTGTAGGCATTGGCTCGCAGATTTTAAAAGAGCTAGGTTTGAAAAAAATTAAATTACTAGCTGCTCCGGTGAAATACCCCTCCTTGTCAGGATTTGATCTTGAGGTTATGGGATTTGAGCAATGAGTGAAGACACCTTTACATACAGTGCGGGGCCAGTTGATTCTTCAAAGAAAATTACCATTGTTGCAGCAAAATGGAATGGTGAGCTGGTAGACGCTTTAGTCCAGGCAGCACAAGATCATCTAACGCTATTGGGATATACAAATATCAGCACCGTCTATGTGCCGGGATCTTGGGAATTAGTTCACGCTTCTCAAAAAGCACTCTTAGATAGTGATGGGGTAATTGGCTTTGGTGTTGTAATTAGAGGTGAAACTAGCCATTACGAGCTGATCACAGAATCTGTTGCACAAGGTCTTATGCAAATTAGCCTAGAGGCAAAAAAACCTGTTGCATTAGGCTTAATTGCAACTGAAAATTTTGACCAAGCTCAAAGAAGATGTGATCCAACCGAATTAAATAAAGGCAAGGAAATAGCTCAATCTCTCGCAGAAATGCTGCAGTAGGAAAACATGTCAAAAAATTTAGGTCAATACAAGCAAGAACTGCAAACACGTGAGTGTTTGGTGCAGGCAATCTATCAATATATTTTTAATGCCACTTCGTTAAGTTTACTTGTTGATCAATTCCTAGAAGAAAATACCCCGAAGAAAATTAATGTCCCTTATTTTAAACAACGACTCAAAAATATTTTTGAGCAAGCAGAAAACCTAAAAGATATCACCAGAGATGTTCAAACGACTGAGGGTGAGAACTTAGAAATGATTGATGAAGCTATTTTATGGCTGGGCATGGTTGAGATTAGAGCCAACGAGCTCCCTCATCCTGTGATCATGGATGAGTGCATTCGATTGTCAAAAAAATTTTCCAATCCTAATTCTTTTAAATTCATCAATGCCAAATTAGACGAGTGGTTAAAAACTAATCAGAAGGACTGGCTCAAGAAGAATAGTTAAGAAAAATTGGGCTAGACCAAGCTCGATGCTCTGCAGGAGCAACGCACTCTCCGCGATTTTTATTAACGCCAACCCTGCATACCTCAGCCTGAATGCACTGACCATTCTCATCAAACTCACAACTTAATGGGTCTGCAGATAAAGTAGCTGTAGGCTCCTCGATAGCACGAACATAGTAAACTACATCACGCCTTCCGATTGAAAATTGCTCATCCTCAAATGAAATTTTACAGCTAGTACTATTGCACGGAAAAGACTTCCACACATCGTCAACCAAGCCTTCGACAGGCTCGCCTTCAAATTGCTGAGGAAGAATTTTAATCACTTCAATTCGACTAATCAGCCTTCTTTCATTGCTAGGGTTATAACACTCTGAATTACAAATTTTCTCTAATCTATCTTGCGATAATCCATCGCTGCTATAGGCAGGGCAACCTGGTTTTTGTTTCAATGAGCCTGCAGCCTTCACAGTGAAAACTGGCGATTGATCTGCATCCAGCTCTGAGCCCATGCTTAGAGACTGAGAATCTGTTTGAGCATCAAACCATAATAAAATTCTTGGGCCCGAGGTGGCATAAACTTCTTTGCGCTCTAAAGCATCCCAAATTGATTCTCTGCTTCTAGATGAGGCGTGTGTGGCAACTAAACCGCCGGTCATAAAGTAAGCACTCTGACGCTCTGCATCTGTCGCAATATTTAAATCCATAATACTGGTAAGAGTTCTAGTGCTTAAATCTTGAAAGGTTGTGGAGAGCTTGCCTTTTTCTCGGCTAAGATCACTCAGACGATCAAACAAAGGATCAGAAAAGCCATTAGCCTCAGTGTTGTATAAACGATCTACCTCTTTGTATCCTGTGCCTGGTCTTGAACCGTGGTTATCGCTTGAGCCAATAAACCCAAATTTAAAACGCTTGGGGTCCCCGTTAGCCGTAAAGTCTCTGAGAGCCAAGACATATTGTGCTGAACCTAAAGGCCTATAATTAAAAGAAGGTAAGAAACAATCATTGCACTGCCCAGCATTTAAGAGATCATGTGGCTCAATTTCGTTTATGGCTAAATAACCAGCTGCACCCATATTGGCGGCATTAGATTTGGTCTCTGCAACCAGTTGATTGCAAGTCTTTGCATCTAAACCTGAATCCTCACACCTTTGCGCCATGATTCTTCCAGCTTGCTGGCAAGTAGGTAAAAAATCATTGGAGGCTTCGGGACAATAGAGCTCTCCCTGCAAATCAATTCGAGCATCATTCCAAGGGCGATATTCTTCAGAGTTACCGTGGCCGGAATAAATCTCAAATAAAAACTGTGAGCTTTCATCTTGATAGCTTTCGAGCTGCTTTCTCCAGTCTGAAGTCGGAGGTGTGTAAAAGCCCCAAGTTGTTCCGTGTGGAATCACCATATATGGGGTTTCCCATTCCTTTAATTTTTGAAATAAGATATTTGGATTCTCTGCCTCCTCATAACAATTTAAAGGTAAATCTTTTGTGCCAATGCCTTGCGGGCAAACCGGTGTGTCCTGTATTTCTTCAAAAAACTTATTGAAGGCAAAAAATCTATCTCTATTTTTTAAATCTAAAGTCGCAGGCAAAGCTGACATAGTCCATGGCAACCCTAGCCTCATAACTAGAGGAGCAAGGCCTCCTGAGCCAATTGCACGAGGTGGGACAAGAGCATCCTCTGTTTCTAGGAACATGACATTTTTATGGCCAAAATGAGTTTCGGGATCTCGGTCAACCTGAGTCCACTCCCAACCAAGAAAACTGACCAAATCATCTGAGCCTTCTGATAAATTATTGCATTGTTGAATACTTTCTTTGGTATCAAGCCATTTTCTGGGAGAGCTGGCTTCAGCATGATCATTGATGGACCAGAAATCTAAGGCTGAACAAAACCTTGCATAATCACAAGCGTCAGCAATAGGAGATGCTCCTTTGCCATTGAGAAATGGCAGTGACCACATAAAGGCATCCGTTGAGTAGGTTGAATGCACGTGCAGATCGCCAAAGAGTATCTGTTTCTCATCTAAGATTTCTAATTCATTTTTTATTGCATTAATCTTATTGGTTTTTTCTAAAATAACTGATGCAGGCAATGCCTTCCCTTCAATAATTCCTGGGCCATCAAGATTTCCAAACATTTTAAAGAAAGCACCAGCAAAGAAAATTGCGCCACTAAAAATAAACAGCAGAATGATTGAAAGTAAAAGTTTCTTCATAGATGCCCCCAGTATAGAAAAAATTTATTTTTTATAAATAGTCTGATCTCTTGAAGGCCCAACTGAAACAATATCAATAGGGCACTCCAAAAAGTTCTCTATAAAGAGTATATAGTCCTGAGCAGATTGAGGTAAAGCGGAGAAATCTCTGATATGAGAAATATCTTGCTGCCATCCGGGAAGTGTTTTGTATATTGGGGTATCTTGATCATCATAATCAATGCAAACCTTTATTTTTTTAAAGCCATCCAAGACATCTAGCTTAGTCAAACATAGGCTCGTGACTGAATTGATAAAGACGATGGTTTCAAGCGCTTTTAAATCAAGCCAACCACACCTTCTAGGCCTTCCTGTTGTGGCTCCAACCTCGTGCCCAATTTTTGCAAGCTGAGCAGCATTCTCATCAAATAACTCTGTTGCAAAGGGCCCCTCTCCAACACGGGTTGCATAGGCTTTAGTGATCCCAAGAATAGAGTCAATGTGCTTGGGTCCAACGCCCAAACCAGTTGAAAGCCCTCCAGCAGTGGTACTAGAAGAAGTAACATAGGGATAAGTCCCATGATCAATATCTAGCATTGAGCCTTGAGCACCCTCAAATATTATTTTTTTATTTTCTTTCACCCAGTCTCTTAATAAGTCCTGAGTAACGCAACAAAATTTCTTAACAAGATGCAGATGGCCGTCCAATTCTTCCAGCACATCCTCTAAGGCTATAGGCTCAGCATCATATAAATGAACCAAGATTTTATTATGGTATGCAATTAATTTTTCTAATCTTGGTTGCAGCGATGTCATGTTCTGCAAATCTCCAAATCGAATGGCTCGTCTTGCAACTTTATCTTCATAGGCTGGACCTATGCCTCTGCCAGTCGTGCCAATGCCCTCAGATTTATCTCTGACCTGATCTATTGCAATATGGGTTGGGAGAATGAGAGCGCAGTCGCCACTCACATAAAAGCGATCATTAAAATTGATGCCGCTTTGCTCTAATTCCGTGATCTCTTTTTCTAAAGCTGGTAAAGAGAGCACCAGACCATTACCAAGAACGCATTGAACGGATGGGTGAAGAATACCAGAGGGGACAAGATGAAGAACTTTTTGCTCACCATCAACTTTAAGAGTATGGCCAGCATTATGCCCGCCTTGAAAGCGACACACTATTTCCGAATTCTCAGCTAGAGCATCAACGATCTTGCCCTTGCCTTCATCCCCCCATTGCAAACCTAAAATAAGGGTATTACTGCTCATAGTTTTTAGGGACTAGTGCCGTCGGATTTATTGAGGTATTTAAAGAAATCTGATTTTGGATCAATTAATAGAACATCAGACTTATTGTTGAAGGTAGCTCCGTAACCCCTGAGACTTCTTGTGAACTCATAAAACTCAGGATCCTGAGAGAAAGATTTTGCATAAATAGCTGATGCAGTTGCATCGCCCTCTCCTCGAATTTCCTCGGCTGACTTGTAAGCTTCTGCGAGCAAAATAACTCGTTGTTTGTCCGCGGTAGAGCGTATCTCATTGGAGAGCTCATTACCTTCAGCTCGTAACTCTTCAGCCAATCGATCTCTTTCTGAGCGCATTCTTTCATAGACTGAATTACTTAACTCTGGGGGTAGATCAATTCTCTTCACCCTAAAGTCTATAATTTCAATTCCAAGATCAGAAACTGAAGAGCCAAGATTATCTCTCATGTCTTTCATCAGTTGGTCTCTCTCTCCAGAAACAAGCTCAGTAACAGTTCTGCGTCCAAACTGATTTTTTAACTCAAAGGCAGTTCTTTGACCTAGTAGGTTATTGAGATTGATAAAACTTCCACTGGTAGCATCGTAAAAAGTTCTAACGTCTGTGATGCGATATTTAACAAAAGAGTCGACAATCAAGTACTTACTTTCAACAGTTAATATCCTATTAGGCTCCTCATCTAAAGTCTGCAGTCGTGAATCATATTTTTTAACATTCTGCACAATGGGTAATTTGAAATTTAACCCTGTTGGCAAATCAGATTTGATGGCTTCTCCAAACTGGAAGACGATGCCATCTTCCTTCTCATCAATAACAAATAAACTATTAAGAATTAACGCTACAACAAGCCCGGCTAGAACCAGGAGATTTAAACCTTTACTCATTTGTCTTCCTCACGTGATTTATTTTGTTCAAGAATTTTATCAAGTGGCAAGTACATTAAATTATTGCCCCCCTCGACATCGACCATAATTTTTGTAGAGTTACTGTATAAGGTTTGCATGGCATCAAGATATAAACGATCGCGAGTAACTTTAGGAGCTTTTTTGTACTCAGCAAGTAATTTATCAAATCTAGCAACCTCACCCTCTGCATTAGCAACAACTTCTTCTCGGTATGCCTCGGCAGCTTGAATCCTTGCAAATGATCGTCCTCTGGCTTCAGGGACAATGGATAGACCGTACCTTTCTGCTTCATTTTGTAGTTTTACTTTATCTTCTCTTGCAGCCACAACATCATCAAATGACGCTTTAACTGCTGAAGGAGGATCAGTTTTTTCAATATTAACCTGTTGAACCACCAAGCCTGTTTGATAAAGATCTAGGTAACTCTGTAATCTAGCGCTAACATCTTGAGCAATCGTTTCTCTGCCAGTAGTTAAAGTCTCTTCAAGAGAATTATCACCCACCACATGTCGTAATGAGCTTTCGGTAGATTCTCTTAGACTGCTTTCTGGATCTTTCACGCTTAAAACAAAATCACGTAAGTTTTTAATCCTGTATTGAACGGAAACGGTCACATCGACCAAATTTTCATCCTTGGTAAGCATATTAGCTGTTTGGGAGTATCGTCGTGTCAGCGCGACATTTTCCACATACTTTTCATCAACTCCAGCAAGCATAAAATTTAATCCCTCGCCAGTTTCTTCGTGATACTCACCAAACCTTAAGACGATCGCTCTTTCTGGTGAATCTAGCTGATAAACACACATGCTTGCGTACAAGACTACCAACCCAAACAAGGCATAGAAAAAAGTTTTCTTGGTAGGGAAGTTCAATCCAGTTCCGCCTGAAGATCCATTGGATCCGGATGTTTGCTT
>Ga0114994_10002352_pt1 | contig 13818 bp, 12 predicted proteins | sample ArcticOcean_MG_C_9_FD_87043 | JGI IMG/M metagenome (GOLD analysis project Ga0114994, IMG submission 87043) | Marine microbial communities from western Arctic Ocean - ArcticOcean_MG_CB2_152 | ecosystem: Environmental > Aquatic > Marine > Oceanic | place: Arctic Ocean: Canada Basin | collected... | reverse complement strand
CGGAGCAGCGACAGGGCCCGGGCCACGCGGCGGCTCCTGCGCGCCGAGCTCACCGCCAAGCGGAGCGGCAAGGCGCGGCTAACGGTGTGCTCCGTCGGCGGCGGCCCCGGCACGGACGCGGCTGGCGTCGTCGCGGCCAACGCCAACTTTCTCGGCTTTCTGCCCGCGCCGGCGGCGGCGGCGGTGAGTACGGCTGAGTCGGCGCTGGCGGACATAGCCGCGTCGTACCGGGTGGCCCGGAAGGCCGCCGCGGACCAACGGGCGGCATCGGAGTTGGCCGAAACGCGGCGCGCTGCGCACGGCAGACGCGCGGCGAGCAGGCGAAAGGAAATGGGCGCCGCGGAGGACGCATCGGCGGCGGCGGCGGCGGGGGTGCATTGCGACGGTTCGACGACGGCTAAGCAGCGTAAGGCTGCAGGACAAAGGGCGGTGAAGGCGGCGGCAACGCTCGAGCGCGCCCGCGAGAGCGCGGCGGCCGCGGACGCATGCTCGGCGCGAAGCGAAGTGGCGGCCGACGCAGCCCGGGTGGCCGCCGCCAACGCAGCGGCAACGGCCGAGCGGGTGAGCAAAGAGGCGCTGGTGTGCGCGAGGGCGGCCTCCGCGGCGGTTCAGCCGGACAACGGTGAGGGTGCGCATGCCCGGCTACACATTTCTCTGCTGGACTTTGAGCCACAGTGGGGGGGATACGCGGCGACGCTCGCCGCGCTCTTCCGGCCGCGGCACGCGACGGTCGATTTCTCCACGTGCGACGTGTGCGCGCCCTTATCAGGAGGAGCGGAGTGGGCGGCGAACCGCGCCGCCGCGCCCCCTCTATACGGCGCGGACTTATTGGTCTTCGCGTACGTTTGCCACGAGACGTCGCGCGCGGCGACGCTCTCGGGCCACGCGTTCTACCGCGACCTAGCCGTGGGCGCGCGGGCCGGCACTCTCCTCCTCTTCGCGGACGTCCAGGGCCGGTCGGCGTCAGCCCTGGCGGCTGTGCACGCCGCGATGGAGGGCGCGGTCGCGGAGGATGGCGGGGGGCGGCGCATCGCGCGCGTGCCGCTCGACCCGGGCGTGGAACTCTCGCTGCGGAGCGACCTCATGCTGCTGCACGTCAGTAGGTGATATGTAAGATGTGATATAATTTTGATTGGTGGTCCCGCGGTATCTCGCGTGGTAACGCCGTGGTTGGTCCCAACGGGCGTTCGACCCATTGCCCCGCCCGGGGGAGCGCGGGTAGTTGTCAATAAGCATTTACGCACACGTAGTACGCGGGACGACCAAGCAAAAACTCACATGCATCACATCTTAGGCCCCCGGTCAATCACAAGCGGCGGTACATAATATCCGTCCGGATGACGTGCTTAACGCCCTCGCGCAGCTCCGGCGACTCGTGGAACAGGCGGTGATCGTGGACAAGCGCCATACCCGTGCGCGGCGGGACCACAATCCCGTCCTCGGGCCGCGAGCTCTGGCCTCCGAGCCTGTTCCAGATGGTCGTGTGGCCGCCGCGGTAGCCCTCATTCAGGTAGAGGAGCAAGGTGACGAACGAGCGCTCGTTCCTATTGCGAGAAAAGTGACCGTCCGGATGCTGCAGGAAGAACTGGCCCGGATTGTACTTCAAAAAGCGCAGGCGCTCGTTCAGGCCCACGAGCTGCCACTCGGCACCGGCGCTGTCCGTTTTGCGCTCTTGCAAGAACGGCAGCAGTCTGTGAAAGATTTCGTCAGTGAGCCGCCGTGAGGTAACCATGGTGCGGAGGCCATTTCGCTTCTTCACGGAACTTCCCCGGTGTGTCGCGAGCTTGTACCTTTGTTCCCCGGCAAGCCTAGTGAGCTCTGCAGCGTCGCCGGCCGTGATCACGTCGTTGACGATGCGTGCGAAGCCGCGGTCGATGCGTCCAGGGACATCGCGCGCGCTCTGCGTCACCGCAGAGAGCGCAAACGACTCGATGGAGGTCTGCCGCTGCTGCGGCGGCGGCGGCGCCGCTGGCGCGGGCGGCGGCGCGCCGCGGACGGCTTCTCGGTCATTGCGTAACTGAGCAAGCAAGACGTTGCCGGCCGACGCAGGCGCAGGTGCCAGCTTCGCGCGTTTGGCCGGCGGCTCACGTTTTTCGTCGTCAGAATCCGACTCGAGCACGAGCGGCGCGTCGGCGCCACAGGTGCCACTCAAGATCCGCGGCGTTGCGGTTGTGGCGTCGGCGTCCACGTCGATAGCCGCATCAATGGACGCCATCGCTGCGGTAAAGCAGTGCGAGCGCCGACGCCGGAGCCACTGCGGAACAATGCTTATCGCGGCGGGTATGCCTTAGAGCTCTTTTTTTGGGCGCCTCGCGACAAGCAGTAATAGAATTAGATCAAAAGCCGTGCGTCACAACACAAGGACGGCCTGCGGCCGCGTTAGACAGACGTTTTTGCACCTCAACGTGCGGGTTTCACACTGCAAAAAAACTTTAGACGCTCCGCGCGACAGTGCCTGCTCGGCTGGCTGTATTCATTGCCATTGCGCACCTTGTTGTCCGCTGAACGCTGCCGCTCAACCACCCTGCCGCGCACCGCCTGCAGTCCAGTGCTACTGCTACTGCCGCCGCGCGCCGCGCAACAGCACGAACCATGGCCGTCAGCGACGCCACGCCGCCGCCCTCGCTCGCACCGCTGACGCAGCTGCTGGGCATCGTCGTTGAGATATCGCCCGCCACGACGCCCTCGTCGTCCTCAGCGGCGTTCGCAAGGGTCGTCGAAGCTGTAGTTGCGTTGAGGAACGCGCACCTCCTCTGCCACCACGGCGGCGAGGTGCTGGTCGTCGCGGCTTTGCCCGGGAGTACGCAATTTGTGACAAGTGACGAGAAGGCCGGCGGCGCCGCCACCGCGAAAGCCTTGCGAGACTGCGCAGAAAGAGCGGACGCCGAACGCAAGAAGCCGGCCGCGGTGGCCGCGGCGCTGGGCCGGTTCCTCTGCTACGCCTCGGCGAAGCACGCCGCGGCGCGCTGCGTCCTGTTCAAGTGCGGCGAGGACGACGCGGGCCAGTACCACGCCGTCATGAACTGCCTCTTCGCGGCGCGGCGGCGGAAGGTGCTGGTGGACGCCGTCTCACTGGGCGCGAAGCCGTCGCCGCTCGCGAAGCTCTGCGCGCACCTGGCCAAGGGCTGCTACGCGCACAACCCGCCCCACCTGCGGGACCGCCTCGTGGCCGTCGCTCTCTCCACGTTCGGGGCGGACGCGGCGTGCCGCCAATCTCTCTCGTTACCCGCATTGCATGAAGCGGATTTCCGGACGGCGTGCTTGTGCTGCACCCCGCCGAAAGTTCTGGCGCGAGGCTACGTGTGCGCGACGTGCCTCTCGGTCTACTGCCGCGCGGACTACGAGTGCCCGTGCACGCAGGGGCTGCGGTCTGCTGCGGGGTAAGTTTATTTTGTTAATCTAAGCCGGTCGCCTTACCCCCCGATAGCGTTATAACACAGTAATCATTTAGGACCGGAAAGTCACCCCGGCTTGGAGCCGCCGAACGCCGACGACATGCGACGCATGAAGCTCGGTTTCTTTGCATTGCCCGGCGCGGGAGCAGGCCCCGGCACGGCGGCGGCCTCGAGGTCGTCCTCCGCGGCGGGCGCGACGGCGGCCGAGGGCCGCGCCGACGACTCGCTGGCCGTCGCCGGCTGCGCGCCTTCCTCCGCGTCGGCCGCGTGCGCGATGGCCGCGGCCGCCTCGAGGTCGTCCGCCGGCGCCTCCGTGTCATTTGTCTCGGCGGTCGTCGGCCGGTCGCCGTCCGAGTAGTCGTCCGATGAGGTGTCGTCGTACTTCTCGTCCTCGATGTACTCGATGACGGTCCGCACCGCCCGATCGCCGTGGGCCACGTCGTTCAGGCGGTCGCGCTCCGCGCGCCTGGCCACTCTCTTCGCCTGCTTCACGCGCCGCTCCTCCGCGCGCGCCTCCCGTTCTAATTGCGCATTGAATTCGGACCACTTCGCCAGGCGGTCGTCGACCCGGATGCGCACCTCGCCCTCGATCTTTTCTGACGCAATTGGTTCCCACGGCCGGACGCTGCGGGGCCCCACGTAAAAGAGGGCATAGTTCCACAAAATAAAGGCGAGGGTGTAGAAGAGGACCGACACATGGAACAATGGAGCGGCCGTCAAAGCGGACCCCTCCATGACGTTCACCACAATACCTAACGAGCCGACGGAAACAATCCCGACGCAGTACCGCCACAACCTATTCCGCCGCTTCAGACTCCTCCGCAACCGCCGGGGCATGGTCCGCGTGTAGCACCGCTTCCGCCAGGCCTCCCTTTCTTCAATTTCCGACCGCTGCCCGGACTCGAGGTGCGCCCGGACCTTGTCCACGACGTCTTGCTTGGCGATGGCTTCTTTCTCCGCCTGGCGCTGTTCGGACGCGATGCGCGCGTAGTACGTCTCCTCGAGGTGCTGGTAGTCTTTCTCCTTCAAGCGCCGCTCTTTCCGGTAGAGCTGGGCCTCATTGAGGATTTCCTTGATCCCTGCTCTAATGGCCAGGGTGATCTTGGGGTCCAGGAGTCTCTTCTCCAGGAAATTCAAGTAGATGGCGAGCTGGTCCTCGGTCATCTTCCGGATGCGCTTGGCCATGTTCAGCTCCATGGCGCTCTCGTTCCGGATCTCGTCGATTAATTCGCCGAGCGTGACCGCGCGCTTGTTCGTGACCACGGCATCTCTCCGCTCCTTTGGTGAGCTGCGCTGCTGGAGGGCCGCGGCCAGGGCCTCGTCCGCCATCGTCCGTTTAGCGCCGCTCAGTGGTGGGGCTGCCCTTACCGGTTTGGCCTGGCGGCTGTTTGGGAGCGTTCAGCGCCGGCCCATGCTCGCCCCGGATGTGCCTGGCGCCCACAACTGCCGCTACGAGGGCGCGGGCTGCCTGTGGCCTCCACTACGGGGTGTAAACGGCGCCACGCAGCGCTGCTTCTTAGCGTTTTTAGCAGTTGGACCCGGGTTTTTTCACCGCGATATTATCATCAAAACACTCCAGACCGCTCAACCTGCGCGGGCGACGTCGGAGCTATGGCCACCTACCGCCTGCGCTGCGCCTTCCTCGCCTGCTGCACCGCGTTGGTCGCGCCGCCCCTGCGCCACGCGAGGCAGCGTCCTTTGCACGCCGCCGCGGAGTCCGCGGAGGCCGCGCTCGCTATTTCACAAAACCTGGAGGCCTTCGCGAATGCGGCGAGTGCCACCGACGCCGGCCTGGCCATGGCGCGGATCTACGAGGCGATCCCGAAGGACGACGTCAGTTTGGACGCGGTGAACCCCGAGACGGGCTTCCTGAGCCAGGCCGAGCGCCTGGACGCATTTAGGGCGCTCGCGAGTCGACGGGGCGAGGCTGGGCTCTGGACCGAGGACAACGTTGCGTCCTACAAGGCCCTGCGGGCGAACCTCGACCCCCTGCACGTGATCGACCTGAAGAATTATTTGTCCTTCGCCGGGCTGCTCGGGGGCGGCTTGTATATTGCCGCGCTGTGGGTCCAACAGGCCGTGCCGGACGTCTTCCCGGCGGTGTACCTGTTCCTGGCGGGGTGCTTCTCGGCGCCCGTGCTCTTCGCGTATTTCCTGGCGTAAGGTTGTGTCCGACTCTCTGCTGCCATGGGGAAATGACTCTGCGCACAAATCGCAATGCTCGCAATCGACGCAATCGCAATCGAATCGGAATAGCCAAAAAGAACGGGTTTTGCCAGTGTCCGCAGAGTTTTAGCGCGACGCCGCTCCACGCTAAGCACACACGCACCACACGTCGTCACTCGTTCTCCGTTGCAACCGCCGCGTGACAGCGAAAGCGCTCAACGTCTCTACGCCCGTCAGCCCGCATTTGCTCTCTTTGCTCTCTTGCTCTCCCGGCTCAACAGCACCAGAACGCCATCCACGCGACCGAAGCGTCAACAAATGGAGCTCTCTCGCGCGACGGCCAAGGCAAAACGAGCCTGCGCGGACAAGGGCTACGTCACCGACCCCTTCGCGGCCCCGCTGTGCGAGGGCGACCCAGCCGGCGACCCTTTATTACATCGCGGCTACTACGCGCGCCACCGCGCAGTCGACGCGGCTTTGAGAGCTTTCCTGAAACGGCACCCGACCGGGCAGATCGTGGCGCTCGGCGCGGGCTTGGACTCGAGCTTCTGGCGGCTGCGGGCGGCGGGTTGTGAATGCGCCTACTTCGAGGTGGACTCGGAGCTCGTGGTGGCGGAGAAGCAGCGGCTGATCCGGAACAGCCCCCTGTTGCTGCAGGCGGTAGGGCAGAAAGCCGCGGGCGTGAGTGGCAGTCAGGACGACCGCGGCGCGTACCGCTTATTGGCGGGCGATTTGCGGGACATGGACACCGTCGCGGGGGCGCTGTCCCAGGAAGGCCTGGATGCGACAGCACCGACGCTCGTCCTCTGCGAGTGCGTGCTGGCGTACTTAGAACCGGCCCACGGCGACGCTGTTATAGCGTGGGCCCGGCAGAACTTCGCGGACGTCCTCGTCGTGTGCTACGACGTCGTCAAGACGTCGCAAGCGTTCGCGAAGGTGATGCTCGCGAACTTCCGGAAGCGCGGGGCGCCGCTGCTGGGCGCCGCGGAGGACCTGGAGGCCGTGCGACGGCGCTTCCGCGCGTTTGAAACGAGTGATATTCGAAACATGAAGCGCGTCTACGAGGCGCTGGTCGCCGCTTCGCCGGACGAGCTCCGGCGCATCGCCGCGCTGGAGATCTTCGACGACCCGGACCAGTTCGCGCTCATCATGTCCCACTACTGCCTCGTGCTCGCGGGGGACGGCGCGTGCGCGGCGCTCGTGGGGAGCGCCGGGTAACATCGTTTTTTGCGACGCGATTGCGGGAGCCGCCGCATCGGTGGCGTGGATGGCGTGGAAGTCAGATGAGGCGTCCAGATCGCGCGCGCGTCACTCTCCGCTCGAGACGCGGCTCGATCCGGGCACTCTCGGTGGACGCCTAGCCACTGGACGCCGTTGCCTCTGGGACGTCGTGCAGAGAGACCATGCGCTCGTGAGTGTCGCAGGATAGCGTAACTAGGTTACGCTACCCTGATTTAGCGGCTTGGCTGCCCGCGCCGCCGCTTTGCAAACCGCACAAGCACCGGCCCTCGAACAGCTGCCCGCAAATCGAGCGCAGCTCTTCGGGCATCATGTCGAAAGGACGGGATGCGACCACCATCACGGACAGCACTGCACGGCGTCGAATACAAAGCTTGGGGCAGCCGCCGCGCGCTTGCGACCGGCGAGGGAGGGTCGACGGCCATGCCACCGACGCGACGCCGTTCTTGGGACGGCGCCTGCTCGATGACGAGGAGCGAGACCTCTCGGCGGCCTCGCCGCGCGAGCCGCCGCCACCGAGCCGCGCGCGAGAGAGAGGTCGCCTACTACGGACCGCACACGAGAGAGCGATGGAGAAGTCACCGGCCACGGATGCACGCGAGAGAGCGAGGGAGAGACCGCCGGCCACGGACGCGCGAGAGAGAGCGAGAGAAAATGCCGGCCACAGACCGCACGCCCGCCGCAGTGGACGAGCACGGCGAGATGAAGCAGGAGGCCTACACCCTCGCGGCCTACGCCGTGGAGCAGTTCGTGACGGAGATGGAAATAAGCAAGCACATCAAGGCCCAGTTCGACGAGAAGTACGGGCCCACGTGGCACTGCGTCGTCGGCTCGGACTTCAAGCTGCAGTGCACGCACGAGGCCAAGCACTTCATCTTCTTCTACCACGGCAAGACGGCCGTCGCGCTCTATAAGTGCGGTTGACTGATATTGGCTCTCCCTGTGTGCTCTGTGTGTGTCCCCCCCCGGCGCGTGTAACACGTCCACGTATATCGCCTTCGGGGAACGACCTTCCGGTATACCCCCAGCGACAGGCGCCCGTAGTCGGGCGCTCCCCCTACGAGAACGTCGAGGAGAAGTACCAACCCCCCGCTGCCCGCGTCCGTCGTGAAGCACGCCCGCGCCAGCCGAGGGCCTTGGCTTCTTTGTGCCGATTTAGAGCTAGTAGCGTGTCCGCGCAGTTGTGGGCTACACCCGGAGAGGCCTCTGGTCTCTCCGGGGCTCCGCATCGACGGCCGCTTGCCGTCGATGCGGAGCGCAACCACCCCCCGACCATGGGGGGCTTGCCCCCCCCATGCGAGTTCTCTCGGTCCTTTGCCGTGTCCCGGCTCCAGGGCGTTCTCGTCGAAGGTCATTGAGCAGGGGCTCACGCGAGGGGGGCCACGACGCCCACGCTCCAGTTCCCCGATAGCCGCCACAGACGCACGGGCTTGCCCGAGGCTGTCCACTTCCACGCCATCGAGCAGGCGTACTTAACGTCAAACCTCCTCCACGCCATCGAGCCCCCCGCGTGTTCGTCGTTGGGGACTCGCGAGCCCACCCACAACGCGGTGCCAGTGGATGCTTACCCGAACGCCGGCGCTCTAATTAAATACACAGGCTTACTTGCTGAGCTGCTTGGACTTGTTCCCGGACTTGCGCGCGGGCGCGACCATGGCGACGAACGCGACGGCCGGGTCCGGGTACTTGATGCTCGCCACGATCTTCTCCTCGGCCGCGGCGTCCGTGTGGTCGTAGTCGGCCTGCGCCTCGAGGTCCTGTAAGACCTTGGCGACGTGCGCCTTCTGGTCGAAGTCGTCTGAGCCCTCGGCCTCGACGACGTACTCCTCGGGGCGGCCCTCGTAGTACTGCGGCTCGACGGCGTACGGCGGCGGTTTCCGGTTGATGTCCGACGGCGCGTGCTTCTTGGGGCGCAGCCGGTTCGCCTTCTTGGCCGCCTTCAGCTGCGGCCGATGCACGCCCAGGGACGTCGCCGGCCGGCCGACGGAGCTGGGCGCGAACGCCGCGCAGCTCGCGGCCAGCGCTACTACGGAGACGACGCGCATGGTGCAATTCCGGTCCTAGGCAGGACGGCGCGCTATTTTGGCTGACTTGCTGTTTTGCAAGCGACGAGAAACCCGTACTCAATTATTCGGCGGGAGAAGCGTCCAGTAGCGTGGTTTTGAGCACGAGGACACGTGGGTTGCTTTGTGCTGAGGCGCTGCGGCTTTCTCTGTCCCAAAACAAAACCCAGGAACCTTTTTACGATTTATATAGCAAAGAACTGACGGGTTTTTGATAGCTTCACGCATGGTTCCATCCATCCGCTATTCATGCTTCACGCATGGGCACTAGTGTAGGTGGTTATCATATTTGGCTTTCACCCAAGAGACTCGGGTTCGAGTCCCGATAGCGGAAGTTTTTTTTTGTATTTCTAGACACCACACGGGCATGCCTCTCAAGAAAAAGGGCAAAATTTGGGAGCCCAGTCGCGTGCGCGAGAGAGGCATCCTCTTCGCATGCCCCTCTAGCATGCAGCACGCCACCCCTCCACGCCACTGGGAGCGCGCCATCGACCATGCTTCCAGCCACCACGGGCCAAGGACGCGACCGCCGCCGCGAACGTACCAGCCACTCTATATAAAATTACACCCCACCCCCTCTTCCAAAAGCGTCGTCCAGGTCCTCGAGGAAGGTCCCCGAGTTGTGCACGTACGAGCCGCCGAGCACGACCCGCAGGCCGCCCAGCGCGTTGAGCTCCGCGACCTTCGTGGCCTCCTCGTACGTCGCGCCGCCGGCGATGTACACGACGACCTCGGCCGGGCGGAGGAGGGGCGCGGCGCCGGTGCACGGGTACCGCGCCTCCGCTAACCTATTCTTTGCCACGGCGTCCAGCGTCTCCAGCAGCAACGGCACGTGCTGCGCGTAGACGTTCTCGATGCCTTCTAATGAGGTCTTCACATGCTTGGTGACCTTGGCTAGTAGCGAGGTGTCCCCACCAAACAACCCCGGGTTCCTCGCCGCGCGCCCGCCGTAGCGCAGGCACGCGTCGATGAGCGCGACGCGGTCCGGCTCGACGCGGTTCTCGGCCTGCGCGTACAATGCTCGGACGCCGTCGCCGGGGAGCGGGGTCGCGGCGATGGCGTGGTGGTGGGGACGGTGCCTTCGTGGCGGACCCCAAACGGGCTGGAAGGTCGCCTACGGGCGGGCCGCCGCCTTCTAACTCCAAGCCCGGCGCGTCGCGCAGGCCCCAGACGAGGGCAGGTCTCCCACGTCGGTGTCGGGTCGCGCGGGTCGGTCGCGGGGTTTGGACGCCGCGCCTCACCAGCGCGAGCTTGATCTCCGGGACGTGGCCCTGCTGCTCGTACCGCAGCGCGTACAGCAACGCTAATCGTAACTTGTCCGGGCCGCCCACCCTCGCGTCATTGATGCGCGCGAGCACCTCGCGCCGCTGCGTCCCGCCGTCGTCGTGGCACGCGAGCTCCTGTTCTAATTGGCTGATGTCCATCAGCGCGTGCGTCTCGACCAATTTGGACAGTTCCGAAATCAAGGCCACGTGCTTGGAGACGTTCAACGATTTGCTTCGGAACGCGGGGTACCGGTCTAGGAACGACTGCATGTCCTCGATGTTCGAGATGTGCTCGTTCATCTTGGTCTGGTGCTGGTAGTCGTCGAGCAACGCCTTGACGGCCGTGCCCAGGTCCCCGAAGTTCGCGTGCTGGTGCGTCGCGTAAAACGCATCGGTGTTGTGCAAGACCACTTCGTCCAGGTTCGGGTCGCCCCGCGCGCTCTGCGTGCCCTTGAGGCGGACCCTATTATTGTTCACGCCCAGCAGTTCGTGGACCATGGCCTGGTAGGTCCACTGCGAGAGCAAGGGCGTCACGCAGTCGTCCGCCCTATCCATGATAAGCAGGAGCGGCCAGCCCGTCTCGTGAGAATGCCGCTGCTTGAAGTGGAAGATGCCGTCACTCTTCACACGTCTTGATACTTCCGTGGCAATAGCCTTGGCCACGGAAGAGGCGGCCGAGTAGCGGACGCACGCCGGTTGGACCTTTAACGCTAATAAGCAAGATAAAACGCCGTCCACGTTCCTTCTCAATAAGTCCGCAGTGGGTCTCGTCGTACTCAGTCTTAGAGATTGGCGCTGGTTCAACGTGAATAGCGCGTCATTTATTGGAACAAAGTCCGCGTAAAACTCCTGGACCTGCCGCACCATCTCCAGGTCGTCGCTCTCGGCTAATTCTCTCAATTGGGCTCGCGGCGCCACATTGGCGAAGTACAGGTGGTACTCCCCGAACTTCGGCTCCGCGAGCTCCCTCCTCAAAAGTGCAAAATTCGCGGCGGTCGGCCGTATGAACGCCGCCGCCTTCAGGTGGTGCATGGGCTCGTGGCTCCGCGTCTGGTCCAACCGCTCCACCAAGAACACGTCCCTTTCCAAGATCTCCGTCTGGCTGTAGACGTTGGCGACGGTTTTGGTCGTCTCCGCGTCGAGCAGCAGGACCTTCATGCCCGGGTTGTTCGGGTCGCTCACGACGCGGTCCACGTAGGCGCGGGTCGCCGCGACGACGTTCATCGTGCGTATGCCCTGGCGCGCCGACGGCGTTACGGGGCGGCCGGGTGTCCAGGAGCGTGCTTTGCCCAGGAGCCTGGGTATGCGCTAGCGGGCGCGCCGATGGCGCTACAGCTCGACCGTGGTCTGGCCCACCGCAGGAGGTCTATTACTGACGGCTGCGTCTGTCGTGCAGGTGCTTGTGCGTCAAGCGGATTGTGGACGCTTTTTGCGCCTTAAGCTTTACGACCCGGGTTTTGCGAGGAAAACCCGTGTTTTAGGTTCACATTGAGTCTCATTGAGTCGGATGTCATTGACCCGTGGAAACTACGCCCGGCGGCGTGGAGCAAGCGCCCGTGGAGGCGCGTACGCGAGGAACCGCGATTCACATACGCGGGGAACGAGCACATCGGCGATGCACATACACGCGGAGCTGCTCATCGGGGCGTCAGGGCGTCGGGGCTGCGCGCGCGGTGGCTCCCCACTAGTCCCAGCGAAGGCGAAGGAGACGAGGGCAGGAAGCAGCCTACGACCAAAACCTTACTCCTGCGACATGTAGTGTGAGCTCGACGTGTCGTAGAGGTGCGTGTCCAGCAGCGGCGTTTCAAAATTGTGCGTCTCGCAGACCGGGGCCACGTACACGGCCTCGTCCACCTTCTTGCCCCGGATGCTATCGAGGAGCTTCCGGCCGTTCAGCTGGGCCGCCGTTGCGTCAAAGCCGCGCCGCCGCTGGTGCCCAGCGCTCGGGTGCACCACTAATTCAGGAGACTTGCACTGGTCGAAGGCGTTCGCCTGGCGCATGTCCACGTCCAAGTTCGTGCACTTTTGGCGCTGAATCGAAGCGTGGCGGTGCGCCCGCCGCTGACTAGAGAACTTGATTTCCCCGATCTTCTCCGTCTTGGACGCGGTCTCCTTCACATGTTTCTTCGTGAGCTTTTGCCGGGCGACATGTAACCTGTTGGCGAGCAGGGCCTCGTGGACCCGTTTCGCGGGCCCCTCGATCTTGTCGAGCATCCTCCGCACATTTTTGGCGTCGTCGTACTGGTGTAAACTACTAAGGTTGGTCTCGGCCCGTCGGAGTTCCATGACTCGACACGAGTGGCGCTGGAGCGGCGGCACGCTCACTAAAATGGCGTGCTCGAGGTTCTCGTGCTCGATGCCCTGTCTCTTCGCGAGTGACGCCCGCATCGCTCTCAACTCCCGTCGCTCCTCCCGTTTCCTATCTTTTTCATTGGATACCAAGGATTGAGCTAGACCCTTCTTCGCGTGCTCGAACATGGTCCTCTGCTCAGTTTGCGCGTGGCGGATTTCCCGCGTTTGTAACCCGGCAAAGCCCGCCTTCACATTCAGTAACGCCGCGTTCAATGCTTTCGCCCGGTCGTAAGCCTCGACCCTCCCCGAACTGGTCAATGCCTTGATTTCTGAAGTCATGGCCTTCTCAATGTGCGTCCACATCTTGATCTGCTCGCGGCGAGAGGTCCGGTCGTCCGGTTTTAGACCGAACAGGACGAAGGCGTCCTCGACTGTGCGAATATCTCCAATAGCCCCCGCGGCGCCGTCGAAGGAAATGGTGGACGTGCCTTCTTCGAGCAAGGTGCGGAAGTGGCTCCACGCCGTCTCGGCGAAGCCCTCCCGGAACACCGTCGTGCCCAATCGGTCGGCATCTAACTCCGTCGTGGCATCCAGGGCGCCGCGGAAGGACTGGTGCAGGGGGGGCGGGGCCTGGGCGGCCATGGTGGTCTCTGGTGCGGAGGCTGGGGCAGCCCGGCGTGCGGTGCGCTAGCTCGACACCGATACGGCGTTCGCAACGACACGTGCGTGCCTGCGGCAGCCCGCGGTGCCGAATGCTCGAGTTGCGCTCGTCTCCAAATGCGCGAGAGCGGTGTTGAAAATGCAGGGCAGAGCCCCCCCTCCATGCTCGGCCCTACCAGTAGCCTCCCCCAGCCCCCTAGGGACGCGCCAGGTGCACAGGACACGCGTGGAGGCTCTCCGGAGAAACCCTGGACCCCCCCTCGCCACAACTAAAATCTTTACCGACCGCCGGCCTCCAGGACCTCCGCCGTCATTCCACACCGCCCGGCGACGGAGTGCTCGAAGAGGACGGGCGCCCTCCGCACCCGCGCAAGGCTCTCGATAGACCCGTCGCCGACGACGCGCGAAAAGTCGACGGCCCCGTCCCCCGACACCGCGTGCTGCCGCGCGATGAAGTCGTCGGCGACGCCCGCGCAGGCCGCGACGCCCGCTTCATACAGAGTGTGGTAGAGCTTGCACTCGACGCAGGCGCTTTCGTGGGCGTCGTGCTTGTGGACGTGGACTTTGGCGCCCGTGTCCGCATAGCAGCCGGAAACTACGTGAATTCCCTTCTTAATCTACGGCGTTTCGAAGAAGCCAAGATACTGTTGCGCAAAACGATCTCCGTGGCGCGACGTGTTCTCGGCGAGAGTGATCAACTCACGCTCAGGATGAGGGCGAATTACGCGCGGGCGCTCT
>Ga0114994_10002348_pt1 | contig 13820 bp, 18 predicted proteins | sample ArcticOcean_MG_C_9_FD_87043 | JGI IMG/M metagenome (GOLD analysis project Ga0114994, IMG submission 87043) | Marine microbial communities from western Arctic Ocean - ArcticOcean_MG_CB2_152 | ecosystem: Environmental > Aquatic > Marine > Oceanic | place: Arctic Ocean: Canada Basin | collected... | reverse complement strand
TAGAGAGTATAGGCAACGTGCTTCTTTTTTCTATTACTCCTTGGCAATAGTTAAGTGATTTTTGTAACTCTTGTTGATTTACGTTAAATTTCATTTTCTTTATTATATAAAATTTGATTTTTTAAATTATCAATATTAGAATTTAGTTCTTTATCTTCACTTTTCAATTTTTCAATTGTTTTTACTGAGTGAATTATTGTTGTGTGATCTCTATTAGAAAATTCTCTACCTATTTCAGGCAAAGACTTTGATGTTAAAATTTTTGTTAAATAAATTGCTGTTTGTCTAGGTCTAACCAAGTATCTCGATCTTCTTGAAGAAAGCATTTCATTTTTACTTATTTTAAAAAACTTACAGACAGTTGATTGAATAACATCAATTGTAACTTTGTTTTCTGATAAGTTTAATAAATCTTTTAAAACAACTTTTGTCTCTGACAAATTAGGGATTTTATTATAAATTCTAGAAAAAGAAACAATTCTATTTAAGGCTCCAATTAATTCTCTAATACTTGTTTTTATTTCTGTACTTATAAATTTTAAAATTTCATCTGGAACGATAATTTGATCTGAATAAAAAGCTTTTAATTCATCAGCTTTAGTCTTAATTATTTTATATCTGAGTTCAAAGTCAGCTTTTTGAACATCAACAACAAGCCCACCTGAAAATCTTGATTTTATTCTTTCTTGTATTCTGGATAATTTATTTGGGGCTCTATCGGCAGAAATTATAACCTGTGAACCTTTATCTAAAAGAGCATTAAATGTATGAAAAAATTCTTCTTGCATGGCTTCTTTTCCATTCATAAATTGAATGTCATCAATTAACAATACATCTGTGTTTCTGAAATACTCTTTAAATTTTACCATTTCATTTGACTTAATAGATTTAACAAATTGATACATAAACCTTTCGGCCGATATAAACATAACTTTATTACTATCCTTTAAACTTAATCCTATAGAATTTAACAAATGTGTTTTTCCCATTCCAACTTCGCCATATATGTATAGTGGATTATAATGGGAAATGTTTTCTGATACTTTTTTAGAAGCTTCAAACGCAAGATTATTACTGGGCCCAATAATAAAGTTAGTGAATTTTTTATTTGGATCAATTCTATTGTATTGCAAATAAGAATCTTTTAAGAAAGATATTTTATCTTCATATTTAATTTTACTACCTTTATTTTCACTGGTTTGATCATTAATATCATTATTTTTTTCTTTAATTACAAATTCAATTCTATTTGTTTCTTTTTTATAAGTTTTAATAATTTGTAAAATTTGATCTAAGTACCTAGATGTAATCCAGTCTCTAATAAATCTGCTAGTAACTGATATTAAAACATAGCTTTTAAATTCTTCCACAAATTCTATTTTTCTTAACCATCCTTCATAAATATCACGTCCAAGTTTATTCTTCATATCTAACTGGATAGTATTCCAATCTAATTTATTGTAAGAATAATTTACTAAATTTTTTGATAAATTTTTTGTAGTCATGTTTTTTAGGAATAATCTTAGTTAAGGGTAAATAATAAAATTTGCAATAAGATATTACAAAAATAAAAAAATAAATAAAATCTGAGAGTGCATAATTAAGTGTCACATCCCAAATTTCAAAATTAATTTTTATTTACTTAAATTTAAATCTATGGGTGTAAAAAAATATTTATATCTAAATGTGGTAAAAAAAAAATTATATATTTTATATTTAGTATTATTACTTTTAGTTGCAAAAATTTTGAAAATTAAATCAACTAAGGGTGGTTTTTATTTATAATGCTGAAATTTTTTTTGTGAATCTTGAAATATATCTTGACGCATTTTTCTTCTTAATAATTCCAGTTTTTGTAACTTTCATTAATTCTGAGTTCAACTTTGGCAAGAATTTTAAAGCTTCTGCTTTCTTTTTATCATCAAGCAATAAATTCATTTTCTTAATTGCATTTCTGTATTTGCTTCTACGAGCTTTATTTACCAATGTTTGTTTAGTAATTCTTCGAATTCTTTTAATTGCTGATTTTGTGTTTGCCATAAGCGCTGTGGTATAGCTTGAGAATTTATAGTGGTCAATAGAATAATTGCTTATTTTTGGCAAATATTACAAAAGAAAGTAGATCTATTAGTTATAAATTTTTTCTTTATTTTTCCTGTACATTTTTTTCTTAGGCAGTTTAAGTTTTCTCTTTGATACACTTTAAATTCTTTCTGAAAATTTCCATTATTACCTGAGGTGTTTTTAAAGTCTCTAATACTTGATCCTCCTTTTTTTATAGCTTTCTTAAGAATACTCTTAGAAAATAGAATAATCTTTTTACATTCTTTTCTAGATAAATTTGTTACATTTTTTATTGGACTAATTTTACAAAGAAATAAAATTTCATTTGCATATATGTTGCCAATTCCTGACACAAATTTTTGATCTAATAAAAAACTTTTTATATTTTTTTTTTTATTTAAAAAATAATTTAATAAATATATTAGGTTAAAAGATTTAGAAAATGGTTCAGGGCCTAAATGATTAAATCTTTTTATAAGTTCCTGATTACTACTTATAAATTTAAAAAACCCAAATCTTCTTGGATCATTATAAATAATCTTTAAATCTTTAAATTGAATTTCAACATGATTGTGTTTTTTTGGAAGATTTGGTGAATTATAAAAACTTGTGTTAGTAAATTTCTTTAAGTTATTTTTTTTAATTAAATGAATTGTGCCAGACATTCCAAGATGAATTAAACAAAATGTTCCATCTGAAAAATTTAAAATTAAGTATTTAGAAAATCTTGTTACTTTTTTAACTATTTTACCTTCTAAAAATTCTTTAAATTTTAAAGGAATTTTAAACCTTAAGTTTCTGTTTTTTATTATTACTTTTTTTATTTTTTTTTGTTTTATCTTTTGATCTAATGATTGTTTGACTATTTCTACTTCTGGTAATTCTGGCATTTCACACTATATTGTTAATAAATAATTTATTTAATATGCAACAATATCTCCAAAATAAAAAAGGGCTAGTACAGAATGTCTTTAATAACGTATATAATAAATATGACTTAATGAATGACTTCATGTCTATGGGTATCCATAGAATTTGGAAGAAAGATTTAATTAGCTGGATGAATCCATCAAAAGACAAAAAGCTTGTTGATGTGGCATGTGGCACTGGAGATCTTGGAAAACTTTTTTTGGATTCAACAAATAAAAGCGGGGAAATATTTTGTATAGATCCTAATAAAAGCATGATTAGTATAGGAAAAACTAAATTAAATAGTCACAAAAATATTAATTGGATTGTTGCTTCAGCAGAAAATTTACCTCTTAAAGATAATTTTTGTGATTATTATACAATTAGTTTTGGCTTACGAAACACAAAAAATTTAAATAAAGCTCTTTCAGAAGCTTATCGTGTACTAAAACCAGGTGGTCGATATTTATGTTTAGAATTTGCTAAAATACAAAACTCAAATCTAGAATTTATTTACAAAAATTATTCAAAACTAATTCCGCTTATAGGTAAAGCTGTTGTTGGACAAAAAAAGCCTTATGAATATTTAATAAAAAGCATTGAAGAATTTATCAATCAAGAAGAGTTGCTCAATTTAATGAAAAAAAATAAATTTGAAAAATGTAGTTACAAAAATTTGTCTGGAGGAATTGTTGCAATTCATTCTGGTTGGAAAATATAATGATTAAAAGATTATTTACTTTATTTAAGTTGGGAAGAAAAATTGCTAAATCAGATGCTTTAAATATAGCTTCTAAATTTAACAAACCACCAACTATTATTAAAATATTATTTAGTATTCTTTCTTTTTCTTTTTCAAATGAAAAAAACTACAATGTCAATATTAATGAGGGAGAAAGACTTTCTGAATCTTTGCAATCAATGGGTACTACTTTTATTAAACTTGGTCAATTTTTGGCAACTAGACCAGATATAATTGGTAATCAATTATCAAATCAACTAGAGAGCCTACAAGATAGACTTCCTCCTTTTTCATTAAATGAAGCCAAAGAAATTATTATAAACAATCTAGGTGATAAAACTTTTAATTCAATAATAAATTTAAGTGAACCTGTTGCAGCAGCATCAATAGCTCAAGTTCACAAAGCTCAAATTAATGATAAAGGAATAATAAAAGATGTCGCAATAAAAATTTTAAGACCTAATATTAAAAAAAAATTTAATGAAGAGATTGATGCCTTAATGCTTTTTGCTTTTTTTGTTGAATCTTTTGTAAAAAAAACCAAAAGATTAAAATTAATTGAGGTAATTTTTTTGCTTAAAGAAATAACTAATCTTGAAATGGATTTAAGATTTGAAGCTGCAGCAGCAAATGAATATGCCGAAAACACTAAAAATGACGCTGGTTTTAAAGTTCCACAAATATATTGGAATTTTACAAGTGAAAATGTAATGACACTTGATTGGGTGGATGGTGTTTCTATTCGAGAAACTGAAGTTTTACAAAAGAAAAATATTGATACTAAAAAAATTGCTTCAGATATTATTCAGCACTTTTTAAGACATGCTGTAAGAGATGGTTTTTTCCATGCGGACATGCACCAAGGAAACATATTCATAGATAATAATGGTCAAATTGTTCCAATAGATTTTGGTATTATGGGCAGATTAGATAAGCTGAGTAAAAGATTTTTAGCAGAAATACTCTTTGGATTTATACAAAGAGATTATAAAAAAGTTGCAGAAGTACATTTGGTTGCTGGCCTTGTTCCTAAAGATGTGCCAGTTGATGATCTTGCCCAAGCATTAAGATCAATCGGAGAACCAATTTTTGGCCAATCTGTCAAAGATATTTCGGGTGGAAAATTATTAAAACAACTTTTTGACGTTACTGAAAAATTTAATATGCAAACCCAACCCCAATTATTGCTGCTGCAAAAAACTATGGTTGTTGTTGAAGGTGTTGCAAGAAAACTTAACTCTAACACTAATATATGGGAAACATCAAAACCCGTATTGGAAAGTTGGTTAAGAGAAACAAAAGATCCAATTAACACTTTAAGTGAAACATTAAAAAATACAACTGAAGTGATAAAAAGATTACCCGAATTTCCTGAAGTAATGGATAAGGCAAACCAGGCATTAACTTTTTTAGCAAGCGGTCAAATACCTCAAAATTCAAATTCTTATGCAGCATTAAATGACAAAAAATTAGAGATGATTGCATTTAGAAATCAATCTATTATTGGTTTATTACTGCTTGTAATTTTTGGTCTATTAGTATTTTAATTTGTTCCATGAATAGTTTATTAAATAAAAAAATACTTTTGATAATATGCGGGGGTATCTCTGCATATAAAAGCTTAGAACTTATTAGATTACTAAAAAAACAAGGCACTCAAATTAAAACTATACTTACTAAAAGTGCTAAAGAATTTGTTACCCCGTTATCTGTTGCTTCATTATCTCAAGAAAAAGTTTATGATGATCTATTTAGTCCTGAGTACGAAGCAGAAATGGATCATATTTCACTTTCCAGATGGGCAGATGCAGTTCTTGTTGCTCCGGCAACAGCAAATACTATTTCAAAATTAAGCTCTGGATCTTCAGATGATCTTGCTTCAACTGTAATTTTAGCTTCTGATAAAGATATTTTTTTAGCACCTGCTATGAATGTGCGAATGTGGGAACATCTATCAACAAAAGAAAATCTTCATAAATTGAAATCGTATGGCTACAAAATAATTGGTCCAGAAATAGGTGACATGGCATGTGGAGAATTTGGTGAAGGAAAAATGACACAACCCCAGGAAATTTTAAAAGAAATTCAAAATTATTTTAATCAATTAAATAGAACCAAAAAATTTAAAGCTTTAGTTACTGCTGGACCAACATATGAATATATTGATCCTGTTAGATTTATAACTAACAAATCCTCTGGAAAACAAGGTTTTGCTTTAGCCAAGTCATTGGCTAAAAAAGGATTTGAAACTACATTAATATCTGGCCCTACAAATCTAGAAATAGATAAAAATATAAATCTGATAAAAGTTGAAACAGCGGATCAAATGTTTAAAGCTACACAGAATAATTTGCCTACTGATGTTGCTATTTTTTCTGCAGCAGTTGCAGATTTTAAGGTAAAGGAACAAAAAAATGAAAAAATAAAAAAACAAGATTACATGAATTTAAATCTTGAAAAAAATATTGATATTTTGAATTATGTTTCAAACCATAATTCTCTTAGGCCAAAAATTGTAATTGGGTTTGCCGCAGAAACTAATGATATTCAAAAAAATGCAAAAAAAAAATTAATGGAAAAAAATTGCGATTGGATTATTGCAAATGATGTTTCGAGTAAATCTATTGGATTTGATTCAGATTTTAATGAAGTTTCAATTTTTTACAAAAATGAAAATATTGATGAAGAAAAACTCTCTATGAAAAAAAAATCTGAAATCTCAGATGAAATCATTGATAGAGTTATTAACCATTTAAATTAAAATTTAATGGTAAAAGTATTAATTAAAAAATTAAATTCTTCTGTAGAAATGCCGTCTTATAAAACTACTGGAGCATCTGGTATGGACTTAATGGCTTTCATAGAACAACCAATTAAATTATTACCTAATAGCTCATGTTTAGTGCCGACGGGTCTTTCTATTGCATTTTCAGAGGACTACGAGATACAAATACGTCCAAGATCTGGACTTGCTGCCAAGAATAACATAACTGTTTTAAATACTCCTGGAACTATTGATAGTGACTATAGAGGAGAAATAAAAATAATACTTTTTAATCACGGAAATAAAGAATTTGTAATTAATAATAAAGATAGAGTAGCTCAAATGATTTTAATGCCTGTTGTTAAAATGGATTTAGAAGAATCAAATGTTTTGCCTGATACATTAAGGGGTAAAGGCGGATTTGGCTCCACAGGAAAATGAAGGACCAATTAAATAAGAGTTTAATCGAAAGATATTCAAGACAAATAATTTTAAAAGAGATTGGAGTTATTGGTCAAAAAAAAATTCTGACCTCAAAAGTGTTAATAATTGGAGCAGGTGGACTTGGGTGTCCAGTTGTAGATTTTCTTTCACGTGCTGGAATTGGAACTATAGGCATCGTTGATGATGACATGGTCAGCTTGTCAAATATACACCGACAAGGTCTCTATCAAACATCTGATATAGGAAAATCTCAAGTTAAAATAATTAAAAATAAAATAAAGCTTATCAATAATAATACAAAAGTTAAAACTTATAAATTCAGATTAAATAATAAAAATTTTAAAAAAATAATTAATGATTATGATTTTATAGTTGATGGATCAGACAACTTTAAAACAAAATTTCTATTAAACGATTTTTGTTTAAAACATAAAAAATTTCTTGTAATGGGTGCAATTAGCAAATTTGATGGACATATTTTTACTTTTAATTTTAAAAATAAAAAAACACCATGCTTAAGATGTTTTTTCCAAGAGGAAGAAATTTCAGATGAAATATTGAATTGCGAATTTGAGGGAATTTTAGGCCCTGTAGCAGGGATCGTCGGTACAATTCAGGCAAACGAAATTTTAAAAAATATATTATCTATTGGAAAAAATTTAAATGGATTTATTTTAATATTAGATCTGCTTAATATAAACTTTAGAAAAGTAAAAATAAAAAAAAGAAAAAAATGCTTGTGTAATTAATGAAAAAAATATTTATTTTAATTTTAATTCTAATTTTTTACACTGAAAGTGTTGCCCAAGATAAATTTTTATCTTTAAAAAAAAATAAGGTTAATGTTAGATATGGCCCAGGATTTGATTATAACATTAAATATATATATAAAAAAATAAATCTTCCTGTAAAAATAATTGATCAAAAAGAAAATTTTAGAAGAATCATTGATGTAAAAAAAAACAGCGGCTGGATACACATTTCTCAATTAAAAACTTTAAAATCACTAATCATATTAGAGGATAAAATTTTATTTAAAAAACCATCTTTATTTTCAAAACCTATTTTAAGATTGCAAAAAGGAAGATTATTAATTGTTAAAAATTGCCAGAAACAATGGTGTAGAATCAAAACAAAAAACTATTCCGGATGGGTAGATAATAATAATGTTTGGGGAAGTTTTAATTAAAATCGGTTAATAAAGACTTAATGTTTTCTTCAGTTAGTTTTGTAGTATGCAAATATTCTTTATGCTCAATTCCAATTTCAATGTTTGAATTAATATTTCTAAACATTATTATTTGTTCATCCTTTAGTTTAAAATGAATAAACTGTACTGAAGAAGCTTTACCTTCTGCAGAAGTTCTATCAATATCTGTTCTGGTATAGCATAAATTTTTTCATTTTCAATTTTCATAAAAACATTTTTTTCTACTCCTCCAATTTTTCCCAAAAATATTGATCGAGAAACTGGGTTATCTATTTCAAACATAAGGGTAGCTACAAGTTCTTTCCCACTTGGAACTAAAGGGTTATATATGGTCAATTCATCTTTTAATTGTTCATCCCCACCTTTTTCAATATAAAGCATCTCTTGAACTTGACCCAACATGGTTTCAAAGCTTTCAAAATAAAAAGTTGCATATGGTCCAAGAGCAATTCTTCTATTCTTTTTAAATTTAATAAGTTCTTTCCTGATTTGTTTTCTACTTTGTTCATAAATCTTAGGAGCTAACAAATCTTTTTTTTCAATTTCTCTATTTTCTTTTGACATAATTATAATCTATAACTTTTTGCTATTAGTTCGATAGGATGTAATGCCTCATCATTAGTAATATTTGTATCTGTTTCTAATTGTTTTAAATGTTTCCCCGCTAAAGGACAGTCGGATGCCATATATTTATTATTCTTATTTTTAATTTGCCTTGCTGTTGATCTCCCAAATTTTATTGCAATATCGTGTGTTTCCTTCATCACTCCAAAAGTTCCACCATGACCTGCACATCTTTCAACAACGTCCATTTTTATATTGGGAATGTACTTAAGCATATCTCTTGCTTTAATTCCCATATTTTGGGCTCTAGCATGACACGCATTGTGTACGGTCACTCCACCTTCAATTTCTTGCAAACCTTCCGCTAAGCCCTCGTTTTGTGCTATATCAACGATATATTCATCTATATCACTCACACTTTTTGATAGTTTTTTAATATTTTCATTTTTTGGTAACAATAAGGGCCATTCAAACTTCAACATCAAACCACAACTAGCTGTAAGAGTAATAACTTGATAGCCTTTATCTACCCATTCTAATAAGTCTTTTGATACTTTGTTGGCTTGCTTAACAACTCTTTGCAAGTCAGCCTGTTCTAAGAAAGGCATGCCACAACACCCTGGGTAAGCTTCTTGAACCTCTACTCCATTTTTCTTTAGAACTTTTAAAGCCGCTACACCTGTATCTTTTTTATTAAAATTAACAAAGCACGTTGAATAAATTACAACTTTTCTATTTTTTGATGGGGCGTCACTATTTATTGGATCGTTATTTTTTTTAAAGTAATTTGTAAATGTCTCTGAATTATAAACAGGAAGTTTAACTCTCATGTCAATTCCAGCAACTAATTCTAATATTTTTCTAATGAACTTATTTTTGATATTTGATCCCCAATTTATTAGTGATGAGAACATTACCCCAATCTTAGCATTCCTATCGATTTGAGCTAATTGTGATGGTACTAACGGTAATTTATTTAATTTTTTTTGCGCAGTTCTATATCTCAACATTAAATGAGGAAAATCTAAATCAAACTCATGTGGCGGCACATATGGACACTTGCTCATAAAACACATGTCACACAAAGTACATGCGTCTACTACTGGTTCAAACTGTTCACTAGATAAACTTTCTACATTCTCATTTTCTGAATCATCAATCATATCAAATAATTTTGGAAATGAATCACATAAATTAAAACATCTTCTGCAGCCATGACAAATATCAAATACTCTTCTCATTTCTGAGTCTAATTTTTCAGGATTTAAAAAATCAGGATGTTCAAAGTTTATTGGATGTCTTATAGGTGCTTCTATACTGCCTTCTTTGCTCATATAATTAAATTTTAGGATTGATGGTGGGATAACCCCACCATAAATTAAGTTTTATTTAAGCAATAGATTCTAATGTTTTTTGGAATTTACCTGCGTGTGATTTTTCAGCTTTTGCTAAAGTTTCAAACCAATCAGCAATTTCTGCAAAACCTTCTTCTCTAGCTGTTTTAGCCATACCTGGATACATGTCTGTATATTCGTGCGTTTCACCTTGAACAGCTGAAGCTAAATTAGCTTTAGTTTCACCAATTGGTAATCCTGTAGCAGGATCTCCAACTTCTTCTAAATATTCAAGATGTCCATGAGCATGTCCTGTTTCACCCTCTGCTGTAGATCTAAATACGGATGCTACATCGTTATAACCCTCGATATCTGCTTTTTGAGCAAAATATAAATAACGTCTATTTGCTTGACTTTCACCTGCAAATGCATCTTTTAAGTTTTCTTCTGTTTTGCTTCCCTTTAATGACATATTTTTCTCCTTAATGATTAAGATGAATATATAATCATTCTAAACTACATGTCAATAGTTTAGAATTATTTTAATGTAAATGCTAAGTTATTGAAAATATTGAATTAATTTTGATTTTGATTATCAGTTGCAACTTTAATTAACACTTCTATTGATTTAATTTTTTTTCCTGTGATATTTTGTTTTACATTTACAGAATCAATCTCTTCATTACCACAATCTAGCAATTCATTAGTATCTTCATCAAAAAAATGATGATGTTGCGTAATGTTAGTATCAAAGTAGCTCTTATCGCTATTTATAGAAATTTCTTTTAAATATCCTTTTTTTTTAAAAGCATGAACAGTGTTGTAGACTGTGGCTAAAGAAATTTTTTCACTTAATTTTTCCTCAATAATTTTAGTAAGATCATTTATCGTAAAATGAAAAGTTTTATCAGGTGAAAATAGAACTTCACAAATTTTTAATCTCTGTCTAGTGGGTCTTAAACCGGATTCTCTTAATTTTTTAGTATAAATGTTTAAATTTGTCATTGTTGTTTATAATAGTTCTAAACTATTTCTATATTATAATCCTAATAAATCAAGTATTAAAGGTGCTTAAATTTATGAAAAAAAACTCATTTACATATGATGAGCTAATAAGCTGTGGAAACGGCCAACTTTTCGGCCCAGGTAATGCAAAATTACCACTTCCACCAATGCTTATGTTTGATAGAATAACAGAAATCAATGATAATGGAGGAGCTTTTAAAAAAGGTTCTGTAAAAGCTGAATTGGATATTAAGGATAATCTTTGGTTTTTTGATTGTCATTTTAAAGGAGACCCAGTTATGCCGGGATGTCTAGGTTTGGATGCAATGTGGCAACTGGTTGGATTTTATCTTGGCTGGTTAGGTAATCCTGGAAAAGGACGAGCCTTAGGGGTTAATACAGTAAAATTTACTGGTGAAGTTTTAAAAAGCGTAAAAAAAGCAACATATGTAATTGATATGAAAAAAATTATGTTACCTGGTGGGACTTCTGTTGGTTTAGCTAATGGCTTATTGTTTGCAGATGATAAAAAAATATATTCAGCAGAAAATTTAAAAGTGGGATTATTTAAATAATGAGAAGAGTAGTGGTTACAGGTTTAGGTGTTGTTTCGTGTTTAGGTAATAATCAAGAGGAAGTTTATCAATCACTTCTAAATTCAAAATCAGGAATACATTTTTCCGAAGAATATAAAGAACATAATTTAAAAAGCCATATTCACGGTAAACCAAATATAAAATTAGAAGATCATGTTGATAGAAAAATAATTAGATTCATGGGAGCTGGTTCTGCATATAATTATATAGCAATGAAAGAGGCTGTTGCTGATTCAGGCTTAGATGAAAAAGATGTTAGTAATTTTAAAACTGGAATAGTTATGGGTTCTGGTGGACCTTCAATAGAAAATGTTATTTTAGCTGCTGATAAAACTAGAGCTAAAACACCAAAACTAATGGGACCCTTTATTGTTCCAAGAACGATGGCCAGCACGTCTTCTGCAACACTAGCCGTACCTTTTAAAATTAAAGGTGTTAATTATACAATGAGTTCTGCATGTGCAACAAGTGGACACTGTATTGGACACTCTATGGAATTAATACAAATGGGTAAACAGAATATTGTCTTTGCTGGAGGAAGTGAGGAATTACATTGGGCTTTAACTGCGATGTTCGATGCAATGACCGCACTATCTTCTAAATACAATGAAACTCCTGAAAAAGCTTCAAGAGCGTATGATAAATCTAGAGATGGCTTTGTTATTGCTGGAGGCGGAGGAGTTTTGGTGCTTGAAGAATATGAGCATGCAAAAGTAAGGGGTGCAAACATATATGCTGAATTAACGGGCTATGGCGCTACTTCTGACGGGCATGATATGGTAGCACCATCAGGTGAAGGTGCTGTTAGATGTATGAAGATGGCTTTAGCGACTGCTAGAAACAAAATGGATTACCTAAACACTCATGGAACCTCAACTCCAGTAGGCGATATAACAGAATTAAAAGCAGTTGGAAAGACATTTGGTGCTGAGGTACCTAAAATTAGTTCTACTAAATCTCTTTCTGGCCATCCATTAGGTGCTGCTTCAGTTCACGAAGCTATTTATAGTTTAATCATGATGAAAAATAACTTTATAACAGCTTCAGCTAATATTACTGACATGGATGATGAAGCTAAAAAATTTCCAATCGTAACTAAAACTGAAACAGATGTTATTTTAAACTCTGTAATGTCTAACAGCTTTGGTTTTGGTGGAACAAATGCAACTTTAATTTTTGAAAAGGTATAAATGAATTTAATGAAGGGTAAAAAAGGATTAATCATGGGCGTTGCCAATGAAAGATCTATAGCTTGGGGTATTTCTCAAAAACTTGCAGAAGCTGGAGCTGAATTAGCATTCACTTATCTTGGTGATGCATTAAAGAAGAGAGTTATTCCTTTAGCAGAAAAATTAAATTCAAATGTTACATTTAGTTGTGATGTTGAAAACAAAGAAGAAGTAGTAAAACTTTTTGAAGATATAAAATCGCAGTGGGGACAAATTGATTTTGTTGTTCATGCGGTTGCTTTTTCAGATAAATCAGAATTATCAGGTGAATATTTAAATACTACTAGAGAGAATTTTTTACGAAGTATGTTGATTTCATGCTTTTCATTTACAGAAGTAGCTAAAGAAGCTTCTAATATAATGAAAGAAGGTGGAAGCATGTTAACTTTAACTTATGAATCTAATAAAGCAATTCCAAATTATAATGTAATGGGTGTTTGTAAATCTGCTCTTGAAGCAAGTGTTAAATATCTGGCAAGAGATTTAGGAGCTAAAGGAATGAGAGTGAATGCAATAAGCGCAGGACCAATTAAAACTCTAGCAGCATCTGCTATTGGAGATGCAAAATTCCTTTATAAATGGAATGCAGACCACTCATTTTTAAAGAGAAATGTAGATATTCATGATGTTGGAAATTCAGCTTTATACCTATTAAGCGACCTTGCAGCTGGTGTTACGGGTGAAATTCACTATGTAGATGCTGGTTATAACAAAGTTGGAATGCCAGATCCTAAGAATATTACCTAAAATTACGTCGTAACTACGTCTAAAATTAATCTAAACGTTAATCAGCATTATAAATTCAGCAACTTAGAAGAGTTGTAAGGGGCGTTCTGTTACCCGGTGCCCCAGACCGTGCTTCTATAATTCTTGCTCTAAATATAAATTGATGTTTAAATAATAATATCATTATTTAAAAATGAATTTAACTAAAGAACAAATAGAGCAATTTAATAAAG
>Ga0114994_10002346_pt1 | contig 13825 bp, 11 predicted proteins | sample ArcticOcean_MG_C_9_FD_87043 | JGI IMG/M metagenome (GOLD analysis project Ga0114994, IMG submission 87043) | Marine microbial communities from western Arctic Ocean - ArcticOcean_MG_CB2_152 | ecosystem: Environmental > Aquatic > Marine > Oceanic | place: Arctic Ocean: Canada Basin | collected... | reverse complement strand
TAGCAGCTGGTTTCTTAGCAGCTGGTTTCTTAGCAGCTGGTTTCTTAGCAGCTGGTTTCTTAGCAGCTGGTTTCTTAGCAGCTGGTTTCTTAGCAGCTGGTTTAATATTATCTTTTTCTAAACTTGTTTTTTTAGCATTTTTTGATGATGATAAAAGTGAAGATTTATTATTATTTTTTAATCTAAGTTTATTTCGTCTATGTTTTTTATTTACAGCTTTTTGTTTCTTATTCATATTATTTCCTATAATTATTTTAAATTTAGCGGGAACGCTTGGGAATCGAACCCAACTCCTACTTTATCAGTAAGACAACGATGTTGAAGACCGCGAGGGGCACCAGCCTCCTAATCATTCCCATATTATTTATAAAAACTAGTTATTCCGGGTTATTTAATACGCGGAAATCTAAACCAAATTTCTTTTTTAAACCTTTTCCTATTTTTTCTGCATCTTTTTTAGATATAAACCTAACAATTCGTACAGCATGTAATCGATTACCATTAGAATTTACTGCATGCACCTCTGCTGAATATCCATTACCCTGTATTTGTTTTTTTAAGCGATTAGCATTCTCATATTTTCCAAATGCTCCAACTTGAATTACCCACGGCTTTATTAAATCTTTTGGTAAGGGCTTACGTTTCTTTTTTTTTCTTGATTTAATTTTTTTAGTTATTTCTTCCGAATTTAAACGAACAAGCTTTACTTCTCTACTAAATTTATCTATTAAAACTATACCATATTTATCAAATATCAAGCTCGGATATAGTTGCTTAATCATTTTTAAAGCAACTTTAGCTGAATCTTCTTCACCTGTAGCCATATATGAATTTATCATAAGATCTAAAGCTCTTTGATGATTTTTAGCATCTACATATTTATATATTACTTTTTTTAATTGAATACTTGCTTGAGAATATAAACCTCTAGCAAAAAAATATTCTCCTATTTTCATCTCTGATTTTGCTGCAAATTCAGAATTAGGAAAATTATTTATTATTTTTTTAAATTGACTGATTGATGACTCGCCATCTTGATTAACCAGAGCTTCAATATAATAAACACCAGCCTCATTGGGGTATCTATCTAATAACTCTGGTAAGTTATCTGTAACTTCACTAATACGACCTTTCTCTAGTAAAGTAAGATATAAATTAATATTTTGTGGATAAATAGCTACAAACCCAAAAAGAAAAACTAAATTTAAATAATTTCTAATCATTTTTTTTATCTGAAGTTAAGATTTCAATTATTTTATCAATATGGTTAGATAATTCATTTGGCTTTGAGAACTGAAGAGATAATTTCAATTTCATTAAATGAGCATGTACAGAAGTTTGATTTTTTGATAATGCATCTTCCACTAATATTAAAGCACTATTATGTTCTCCTTTTTCTTCTAAAACATTAGCAAGTTTTGTAAGAGCACTTAGATTAGAAGGGTCTTTATCTACAATTCGTTTATAAAAATTTTCTACTTCACTAAATCGACCTAAATCAAATAAAGCTGATTCAATCTTAGAGTAAATCATTTTTCCATTTGCAGGGTTTAATAAAGCATATTTTTCCCAATTATCTATAGCTTTTACTAATTCTCTTTTATCTAGATAGAGATCGCCTAGACATAAATATGTTTTTTCAAATTCAGGAGCAGTTTTAACAGCGCTTTCAAAAACTCTTATTGCTTCTTCTACTTTGCCTTTCTCAAGATTATCCATTCCTTTAAAAACTAGGAAACGAGCTATTTGATTAGAATCTTGTAATTCTTTGACTTTTTGAATAGTTTTAGATACTTGAGTTGCCTTATCCCAATCTCGCTGTTTTTCAAATAAAGCTAAAAGAAATTCATTAGCCCAAAGGTTTCTTTTATCTAATTTTAGAAGCAATTCAACTTCACTTCGTGCTTTTGCTAATTGAGCAAGTTGTTCATAATCTAAAGCTAAGGACTTATGAATGTGTAATTTTATATCATTCTTAAGATTTGGTCTTACTGTTAGAGATTGATGAATTTTAATTGCAGCTTGAGCATTACCTTCTTCTCTAAGAATATCTCCCATTTGTAAATATGCATCTACGTGATTAGTATCCTGTTTAACTACATCTCTAAGGTGCTTCAATGCAGTTCTTTTATCACCTCTAACCATTGCATTTAGAGCATTAGTATATATAGATTCTGTTTTCGCTAACTGCTTTGGTTGGAAATAAAATAAAGCGAATCCACCTATTATTAATACTACTACTAATAATATAATTATAGAAGGCAAAGTCAAAATTATACTTCTCCATCCTCCGTTTCATAAATACCTTCATCAATAGCTACATTGCGAAGATCATTTAATTCATCTGATAGAATTTTATTTTTTGCTTTTAAGGTTCTTAAGGAAGATTTACTGGATAGAATATTAGTTACAGCTACACCATAACCAATAATCATACCAACGGAGATTGCTCCAAGCATTACAACAGCGACTTGAACATCATTATATTTTTTAAAAACGAGATCTACAGATACAAGGTCAGTATTACGCATTAAAAAGAAAAGAACTAGAAGGACTAAGACTAAACTTCCAAAAATTTTAATTAGTTTCATTAAGCTGCCTCCATTTTATTTAAGTTAATAGTTTCACCACGTAATGTAATACCTTTTGCCTCAATAATTTTTATCGGTACTAAATCACCAATTTTAAAATTATTTTTTTCAAAAATCACCCATTTATTTGAATCCGTCCGACCAGCCCAATGCTTCACTGATCTTTTACTTTCTTTTTCAACAAGTACCATTTCTACAGAACCTATTCGTTTTTTATTTTGTAAAAGTGTGTGCTTTCTTTGCAAATTTATTACCTGCTCAAGACGATTTTGCTTTTCTTCTTCTGAGATTCTGTCTTCAAATTCAGCTGCTTTCGTTCCAGGTCTTGAAGAATATTTGAATGTATAAGCAGAATCAAAATGTACTTTGCCCATAACATCCAATGTATCTTCGAATTCTTTGTTACTTTCACCAGGAAACCCAACTATTATATCAGTTGAAATACCAACGTTTGGTAAAGTTTCTCTTATTTGATGTACTAAAGAAATAAATTCTGATTTTTTATATGTTCTATTCATTCTCTTTAGAATACGATCATTTCCAGCTTGTAAAGGTAAATGAACATAATTACAGATAGTTTCATTTTTAGCCATTACGTCAAGTACTTCTTGAGTCATATCTTGTGGGTGGGGTGAAGTATATCTAATTCGCTTGAGACCTTGAATCTGAGCTATTTGATCTAATAAATCATGAAAGCTTTGTCCTTTATGATCATATGAATTAACATTTTGTCCAAGTAAGGTAACCTCTAGAAATCCATCCGTAACTGCTTGAGTTATCTCTGTTACTATACTTTTTATACTTCGAGATCGCTCACGACCTCGAGTGAATGGAACAATACAAAAAGTGCAAAACTTATCACATCCACGCATTATTGATATCCAAGCATTTATACCTTCATTACGGCTAGGAAATAAATTATCATAAACTTCAAACCTTGATAGTTTGGTATCAACAATATGGGTACTCTTTTGCGCCCTCTCACGAATCATGTCAGGTAAACGTCGGTAAGAATCTGGCCCAAGAATAATATCTACATAAGGTTTAGATTCAAGGATCTCTTCCTTTAAATTTTGAGCCATGCAACCCAAAACACCTATAATTATATTTGGGTTTTTTTGTTTTATTTGATTATAAAAACCTAAACGAGATAATACTTTATCTTCAGCATGCTCACGAATTGCGCAAGTATTAACAAAAATAATATCTGCACTATGTATATCTTTTATTTGGTTGAAACCCTCTTTTTCTAGTAGACCAGAAATCACCTCAGAGTCAGCTACGTTCATTTGACAACCATATGTTTCTATGTGGTAAGATTTGTTCATTAGTTAAATATATGAATTACTGATATAGTTGCAGAGGAATAAAAAATTATTTTAAATAGCCAGAAAAGAAATAGTCTAAAGGGTTTTGAGGAGCTCCATATTGATGAACTTCATAATGAAGATGAGGGCCAGCAGACCTCCCTGAGTTTCCAGAAAATGCAATTAAGTCTCCTCTCTTAACTGAAGATCCATGTTTAACATTAATTTTTGATAAATGAGCATAGATAGTTCTAAAACCATTTCCATGGTCAATTTTAACAACTTTACCATAACCTCCTTGAATATTAGCATATTTCACTTTTCCATTAGCTGGAGAATAAATCTTGGTTCCAGTATTAACTGCAAAATCTTGACCATAATGAAAACGTACTTTTTCTGTAAAAGGATCATTTCGGTAACCATATGATGACCCTAAATATCCTTCTTTAACAGGTCGAATAGAAGGTATGATTTTTAAATTTTCACTGTATTTGATAACTTTATCTGCTAGCGAGTTATAACTACTGAGCTCTAGCTTAACTTTACGACTTAGAGCATCAACATTTAATTCAACATTAGAAAGCCTATTAGTAAACTCATTTGAAATCCCACTAAGATTTAATTTTTTTGATGGTGATCCACCTACACCTAATTCTCTTATTCCCTTGTCAATTTGAGGTAAACCTGTATATGTCCGGATAGCATTATCTTTTTCTTCAATATATTCTATTTGTGAAGAAACATCTTCTAACTGTAATTCTAAATCTACCAATGTTTCTTTTAAATAATCATAGTTTGATTTAAGCTTTTCAACTTTAGCCTCATATAAAATACCTGTGATTGTATCAGCGCTTAAAAATAAGGTTATTGAAATTATTAAAATTGCTAAGCTTGAAAGAGTGATAAGTCTTTTTTGTGATAGATGAAAGTGCTTTGCACCTGTTTCTTTTTCTGAAACAATAATATAATTATGATATTTATTTTTATTTTTGCTATGAAACATACTAGTGCCTAATTATTCAGATTTTTCACTTAAAGTTTCTTCTGTTATTTGGTTTTGATCCTCTTCAGTAATATCATATTTATCTTTAATCTTATCAATCTTATTTAATTTTAATTTAATTGATTCTTCAATTTGGTCAATTTTTTGTATATGTGAAAAAAAGTCATTATTACCTGTAAAATTTGCCATATTATTTTCTTTTGCTTGATTATAAACTAATTTGCCTAATAGTTCTTTCTCATTTCGAATATCGCGTTGTAATTGATGAACTTCTATTTTGATTTTGCTAACTTTTGTTAACTCTTCAGTTTTTGCAACGGCAACTTTACTTACTTCTTCTGCCTTTTCAATCGCAGCATTACTCCAATCTTTCATATTATGTTTTAGATCATCCCAAAGCTTTGTCATAATAACCTCTTATATTCATTTATCAAATTTTTCATAATTAATTAATACTAGAATTTCAGTGATTAATTTTTCTTCAACAACATATTTGAAATATAAAAAATACCAGCCCCTATTATCAAAGCATTGAGCTCAAGCATAACATTATTTTCCCTAATTCCCCAAATAAGGCCAGAAATTATAATCACCATCGATACTATTTGAATGCTTCTAAGTAATATGTATTTCATAACTTTTACCTATATTCTTCCAACGCATAAAATTTTTAATATTCCATTTATAAGCTTCTGATAATATAGAAAGAGGATCTTCAACCTTTGCTAATTTTTTTGCAAGTGAAGCTATTTGGCGATCATTCAACCTTTCATATAAAAGACGATTAACAAAAGATAACTTTCTCTTTTTATTTATATCTTTAATTATTGGTAAAGCTTGTCCTTCTTTACCAACTAATGAAAGTGCAGCAGATAGACCAGAGAGCATTGACATTCTCATCCCAAAACCAAATAAATAATCTTGATAACCTCCCGCCTCACCTATTAAATAAGGTAATTTAAAATTTCTAAAGGGTAATGAGAAACTACCACGACTTCCAAATTCTTCACCTTCAGGTATTTCAATTCCAATAGATTTAAAATATGTTCGACAAGTTTTGATAATATCTATATCTTTACTTTTCTGTTTTTTAAATGCTGATGCTAAAGTTCCTTTACCATCAATAATAATTAAATAAGCATACCCTTTTGGAGCAAATTGATTTCCCAGAAGTAAATGAACTTGATTACTCAAATTAGTTTTAAAATTAATCCCACGAATATAGGCAGAAGCTTTTTTAGTACCTGTTGCAATAATTGAGCAATCGTCAGGCGCTTTTGTTCCTAATTTAAATTGAACACCTATATCTTTACACTGTTTAAATAGTTCACTATCAAAATCTTGACTATTTCTCCCTCTTTTTACCATGTAAAAAAATGGATTTTTACTATAAATACTTAATGGAGAAAAAAAATTTGAATGAACTTTGAATTCCGAAATCGGGAATGAAGTTATTTTTTTAAAATTAAATCCAATTTGGTTAAATATTATGTTCATTGGATTTGAAAAAATCCAGTTTTCTAATCCTTCATAGTCACCATGACGATTACCCCCAACTTCATGGTTTTTTTCAAAAACAATCGGATTAAAGCCAGACTTCTTTAAATTTATTGCAGCACTAAGTCCAGCAATACCACCACCTGCAATTTTAATTATTTTAGAATTTTGTTGGTAATTCACACATTAACAATCAAGTTGTTGAACTGAAATAAGAATTTTGATAGAATTAACTTTGTTTAAGTCTGATTAGATTTAAAGCCGAACCAGCTCTAAACCAATCAATTTGAGATGTATTATACGTGTGATTACATATAATTTTGTATGAAGAGCCATCTTTATGATTTACAAGCATTGTTAACGGCTTTGAAGGTGAAAAATTTTCAAGATCTAAAAAATCAAAAGTGTCATCTTCTAAAATTAAATCATAGTCTTGTTCCTCTTGAAAAGTTAAAGCTAGCATACCTTGTTTCTTCAAGTTAGTTTCATGTATTCGTGCAAAAGATCTAACTAATACTGCACAAACCCCTAGGAAGCGAGGTTCCATTGCTGCGTGTTCTCTCGAAGATCCTTCACCATAATTTTCATCTCCAACTACTAAGCTTAAAACTTGATTAAATTTATAGTCTCTTTGAACCTCAGGTACTGGGCCATAATTACCTGATAATTGATTTTTTACTAAGTTTGTTTCATCATTAAAATAATTGACAGCTCCTGTAAGCATATTATTAGAAATATGATCAAGATGCCCTCTTAATCTAAGCCATGGTCCAGCCATAGAAATATGATCTGTAGTGCATTTACCTTTAGTTTTAATAAGTAGATTCACTCCTGAAATATTTTTCCCATTCCATTCTTCAAAAGGTTTAAGAAATTGCAATCTCTCAGAAGAAGGATTAATAATAACCTCTATATCTTCACCATTCTTTGCTGGCGCCTGATATCCATTATCTTTTACATCAAAACCTTTATCTGGTAATTCTGATCCATTAGGTTCTTGAAACTTTACTATCTCGCCATCATTATTTAAGAGTGTATCTTTAGCTGGGTTAAAAGTTAAATCCCCTGCAATTGCAATCGCAGTAACAAGTTCTGGAGAACCGACAAAAGCGTGAGTATTAGGATTACCATCTGCTCGTTTAGCAAAGTTTCTATTGAAGGAATGAACAATCGTATTCTTATCTTCTTTTTCTGCACCTTCTCTTGACCATTGGCCAATACAAGGGCCACAAGCATTAGCAAATACACTCCCACCTAAATCATTAAAGATATCAATGAAGCCATCTCTTTCAATAGTATAACGAACCTGCTCAGAGCCAGGTGTAATTGTAAATTTAGATTTTGCAATTAAACCATTCTCCACTGCTTGTTGAGCTATGGATGCTGATCTAGATATATCTTCATAGGATGAATTTGTACAAGAGCCAATTAAACCTACTTCAACTTTGGTTGGCCAATTATTTTCTTTTGCTATTTTAGCCATCTGTGAGATAGGTGTCGCTCTATCAGGTGTAAATGGACCATTTAGGTGAGGTTCTAGTTCTGATAAATTAATTTCAATAACTTGATCAAAATACTGCTCAGGACTAACGTGAACTTCACGATCTGCTTTTAAATTTTCTTGTTGATTATCTGCTAACAATGCTAATTTTTCTCGTCCAGTTGATCGTAAATAGTCTCTCATTTTTTTATCATAAGAAAAAATTGATGTTGTTGCCCCTATCTCAGCACCCATATTGCAAATTGTTCCTTTACCAGTGCATGAAATTTTATCAGCGCCATCACCAAAATATTCTACAATAGCATCCGTACCACCTTTAACAGTAAGAATACCAGCTAATTTTAAAATAACATCTTTAGCTGAAGTCCATCCATTCATTTCTCCTATAAGCTTAACTCCTATTAATTTTGGGAATTTTAATTCCCATGGCATACCAGCCATTACATCAACCGCATCAGCACCTCCTACGCCAATTGCAACCATACCTAAACCACCGGCATTAACAGTATGACTATCAGTTCCAATCATCATACCTCCAGGAAAAGCATAGTTCTCTAAAACAACTTGATGAATAATACCTGCTCCAGGCTTCCAGAATCCTACTCCATACTTATTTGATACTGATTCTAAAAAATCATAAACTTCTGTATTTACATCTTTGGCTATTTCTAAATCTTTTTCAGCACCAACTTTGGCTTGAATTAAGTGGTCACAGTGCGTGGTAGTTGGTACCGCTACTTTATCTTTACCAGCCATCATAAATTGCAATAAAGCCATTTGAGCAGTAGCATCCTGCATTGCAACTCTATCTGGGCAGAAAGAGACATAAGACTCACCCCTCCCATAATCCATAGTAGTATCACCTTTAGCTAGATGACTATATAATATTTTTTCAGTTAATGTAAGTGGGCGTTGGATGATATTTCTAGCCGCTGAAATCCTGTTGGGCATTCTATCATAAAAAGCCTTAATCATATTTAGATCAAACACAGAGGTCCTTTCGAGTAGGAAAAATAATTAACATATTTATGCTAAATAGTTATAAAATAGTTCTGAAATTACATATTTATAACATCTATTTCAATTTCTATACAATTAAATATATTTTTTTAAAAAATATAAAAAGTGATTCAAATTCCACTAATAATAAATACTAAATTTTGCACTTATGAGAAGCCTTAAAATTTTACTGATAATTGGAATTTTATCAATCCAATATGGATTTAGTCAAAAAAGAATAGAAATCATTTCATCTAGCTTTGATCAATTGATTATAAAAGTAAACACTCGATTAATTACAGCCGAAGATTTAAAACCTTTTGATATATTAATCGGGTTGCCAAGCAAGACACTCCCGAATATTCAATTAGAGTCTAAAGAAGAATCCAAAATTGAAAAAATAAAGATTAAAGATATATTCAAAACAGAATGGATAAATAATCAAATTGTCAATGGACTCAATACTGGCACTCTTAGAATATCACCAATAAGTACAAAAATTTCTTATTATACTTCAATGTTGATCAAATTATCATTTGAAAAAAGAATAAGAGAGCATACCCTTGCTTCTAATTCGCAAAAAATACTTTTATCACCAAGAATAATAAATTGGAATATTTCTAAGAATTGGGTTATATCAAAACTCAATTCAACAAAAAAATTGCCACAATTACCAAAGGGTGAATGGATTCAATTTACTATAGGTAAAGATGGCATATTTAAATTAACTGGAAAACAAATTTTAGATTTATTAAAAATAAATGTGAATTTAGATCCAAGAAGCATTATGCTTTTTACTAGTTCGTCGCTTGGTAGAGACCGCACGTATCATTTAAGTCAAAAAATATCTAAAAAATTTTCTATTCCAGATAACTTAGTTGAAATTTCTATTGCTATCGATGGAGAATCAGATGGAAATCTTGGGAATGATGATATCATGTATTTTTATGGCCAAGGGCCTAGTGGATTTAATTTTAATAATAATACTATGGTATGGCATCAGAACTTATACTTCACTGAATCCAATTATTGGTTACTAATTCCATCGGATAATACCTTGAGAGGAAAACGTATTCAAACAGCAAATAAAATTCAAGAAGGAAATAAACTTTTTGATTACGGGATTAGCTATATACATTTAGAGACAGATAAAGAGAACCCTCAGAATTCAGGATTAGGTTGGGGTAATTCTATAGTAGCGAAAACGAACTCATTTTTACAAAAAGTTAATCTTATTAAACCGATTTCATCTAAAAATGCAAACGGTTCTTTTGGAATGATTGGTAATGAGTCAATAAAAACTAAATATAAAAATACTGAGCATAGAGTTCTTTTATCATTGAGTGGTAAAGAATTAAGTAGTTTGACATGGTCAAATATTGGTCTTAAATCAGCGAATTTCATAATTGAACCAAATACACTTATTGATGGTGATCAAACGTTTGAAATAACTAATAATATTAATAATCCAAATTCACTACCTCTTTTTGATTTTCTTTCACTTTCTTACTTTAGAGAGCTTGAATATAGAAAACCCTTTGACTTCATTTCTCCTATTAATTCTACTAATGCTACGTTTAGAATTAAAGGTACTGATTTGAAAATTTGGAATATTACAGATATTATTAACCCTAAGAATCTTCCATTAAATATTAGTGAAGGCATAATATCATCACACGTAACTCTTCCTATTAATAAATCACAACGTTTTTATACATTTAAAATTGAGGATATAATTTCTCCCCCATCTCTAACTTATCAAGGGTTAAAAGAATGGACAACTTTAAGAAACACATCAAAAAAAGCAAATCATCTAATTATTGGACCACAAACTTTTTTCTCAGCTACAGTTCCACTAATTAATCATCGAGCTAAAACTTTATACGCTTCATTAGATAATATTTATCAAGAATTTTCAGCTGGTAATAAAGACCCAATTGGAATTCGCCATTTCTTACAGTGGACTCAAGAAAATTGGGAACAAAAACCTACTACGGTTTTTCTTGTTGGCGATGCTGATTTTGATTATCGTAATATTACCGGTAAATCAAAAATTATAGTTCCAACAATTGAAGTTGGTACAAATTATACATATGCAACAGATGATCGTTTAACTGCATTCAATGGAATAATACCAGAAATGGCAACTGGACGCTTTCCAGCTAGAACTGAAAAGGAAGTTTCAGATTTTATTGAGAAGATTATATCCTTTGAGACAAATTTACCCCCGGGTATTTGGAAGCAAAGAGTAACGCTCGTAGCTGATGACCCCGCAAGACCAGAGAGAGAATCTTTCGAGTTATTTATTGGAAAAAGTCATACTAAAAACTCAGAAAGACTCGCAGAGTCAATTCCTGATTATATTGATATAAAAAAAATATACATGGTTGATTTTCCTGAAGAGAAAGATGCTTCAACATTTGGAGTAACTAAACCTGAGGCTACTCAGGCTTTATTTAATCAATTATCAAAAGGAACAGCCTTTATTAATTACATTGGTCATGGTAACTCAACTCAATGGGCTCAAGAAAAACTCATTATAATAAGCGACGAAAGGAATGATTTATCTTCAATTAAAACTAATATGAAACTCCCTATTTGGATAGCTGGAACATGTAATTGGGGACAATTTGATAATATTGATAAAGAATCATTTGCTGAAGAATTAATTAGATCTCCAATGGATGGTGCATCAGCTATTATTACTACTAATAGAGGAATTACAGTCTCTAGCAATATTCAATTCTTAGAAAATATTTTTAATGAGATATTTAAAGGTGATTCTTTAACTACAAAAAATTTGGGAACAGTTATACAATCAATAAAAACTGGTGGATCTGATGGAGAAATATTCCACCTTTTTGGTGATCCTGCTATGAGTTTACCAATCCCAAAAACTTTAATTAGAAATGGAAAGGTCTCTCCAGATACATTAGAAACATTAGAAGTTGGTACTCTTCTTGCCAAAAGCCCAATAGAGTCAGGAAATGGTACCATAGTTTTTGAAGATGGCCCTAGTCAAGTGACTAGAGTCTTCAACTATGCTTCAAAAGAAGAAGAAATCACTTATTTACAAAAAGGTCCAACATTATTTAAAGGTTCTTTTACTTTTTCAAATTCAACTTTTTCTCCTCAATTTAGAGTTCCCAAGGATATTACTTATACAAAAAATCCAGCGAAAGTGCGATTTAGCATAAATGATGGTTTAAATGATGAAGCTTTTGGGTCAGTTTCTGGAATTTTTCTTTCATTAGGCTCGCCAAGCAATGATGTGGAAGGACCAATTATTACATTTGAATCTGAATCTGGGCTTAAACTGAAGAATGGAGATTTCTTACCTGAAAATCAAAATCTAATAATCAGAATTTCTGATCCAATGGGCATTAATCTTACTGGAGAAAAAGGTCATGAATTATTTATTAATAATTCTCTAACAGGCAAAAAAATAAATGCAATTGATCAATTTGTCTATGATAGTAATAGTATCAATACTGGTATAATTCTTTTCAATATCTCTTCAGAAATAGATAATATATCTTTAATTATTAGTGCGTGGGATAATGCAAATAATCCAAATGAGGCTGAAATTCAGTTAGTTCTACTTAAATCAAATAAATTAGATATGCTACGTGTCTTAAATTTTCCGAATCCATTTTCAGAAGAAACCCAGTTTACTTTTGAACTGACTAAAGATGCTAAAGTCTCAATTAGTATTTATACAATTTCAGGAAGAAAAGTGAAATCCATTATTGATAGTAATCAAAGGCTAGGATTTAATAGGATATCATGGAATGGACGTGATGAATATGGAAACTTATTGGCTAATGGAGTTTATTTGTATAAAATTAGAGCTGAAATTAATGATCAAAAAATTAATCATATTGGAAGGTTAGCTATATTTAGATGAATAAATTAATTGACTCTCAATTAATTCTAGCATCCAAATCACCTAGAAGGAAAGATCTGCTTAAGAAGATTGGCCTCACTTTTAAAGTTAAATCAAGTAAAGTATATGAAGATTTTAATATTAAGCTATTACCTGCAGATTTTGTTTCTCACTATGCAAAAATGAAAGCTGAAAGCGTATCTAAAGTAAATCCGAATTATTATGTAATAGGCGCTGATACAATTGTGGTTTGTAATGATAAAATTTTAGGTAAACCAAATGATAAAAATGATAGTTATAGAATGTTATCGTCGCTATCAGGACAAACACATAAAGTATATACAGGAGTATCAATTCAGCATAATAATCATAAGATAGATAAAACATTTTATGATGTCACTGATGTATCAATTAATACATTAACTAATAATGATATTTGCTATTATATAGATAATTATAAACTTTTTGATAAAGCTGGAAGCTATGGAATTCAAGGTTTTTTTGCTGTTCATATAAATAAGATCAATGGTTGTTTTTATAATGTTATGGGCCTACCATTATCTTCTTTAAATTATCATTTTTCTAGAATAGTTAAATAAAATTAATAAAAATGGTTTTTCAGTATCAAAACATGCACGTAAATTTTTTTTAGTATGTCAGACTTTTATAAAGAATTAAAAGAGCTTCGAGTAGAAGCAGGTATTAACCTTGAAGAAATTCATAGTCGAACAAAGATTAGCCTAGAAGCTTTAAGGTCAATTGAAAGTGGTCAATTCAATAAACTCCCTCGTACCTATATCCGCCTATTTGTTCGTGCATATGCAAATGAAATTGGTGCCGATGACGCTAAAGCACTTAGAGAACTGGAGAAAGTTTTAAATAAAGAATCAATTGTCGATGAAGGTAAAGAATCAATTGTCGATGAAGGTAAAGAATCAATTGTCGATGAAGGTAAAGAATCAATTGTCGATGAAGGTAAAGAATCAATCGTCGATGAAGGTAAAGAATCAATCGTCGATGAAGGTAAAGAATCAATTGTCG
>Ga0114994_10002345_pt1 | contig 13826 bp, 13 predicted proteins | sample ArcticOcean_MG_C_9_FD_87043 | JGI IMG/M metagenome (GOLD analysis project Ga0114994, IMG submission 87043) | Marine microbial communities from western Arctic Ocean - ArcticOcean_MG_CB2_152 | ecosystem: Environmental > Aquatic > Marine > Oceanic | place: Arctic Ocean: Canada Basin | collected... | reverse complement strand
GAGGATACGGATGGGGCGAGCACCTACGAAGGTGCTACGATGGCCAGCGGTGCGAGCGAGATGGAGGCGAGCACCTACGAAGGTGCTACTATGGCCAGCGGGGCGAGCACCATGGAGAGCACCTACGAGGGTGGAACCATGGCCAGCAGTGCGAGCACCATGGATGCGAGCACCTACGAGGGTGGAACCATGGCCAGCAGTGCGAGCACCATGGATGCGAGCACCATGCAGAGCAGTTATGAGCCGAGCACTTTTGGGAAGAGCTCGGTGATGCCGGAATAAAGGGTTTTGATAGAAGGGTGTTGGGTTTTGTGTTATATAGAGGTTAATTAAAATGGTCTAAAAACTAATTTATTTTCCAATATTTCATTCATTCACACACTGCTTTTTGGACGCCCGGCTTGACCACCCGCTAATTTTCCCCTTTCCCACACTGGAGCTCTCCGTCCCATTTCTTCCGATAGAGCGTCTTGAACTGCTCTGTTCTCATCCCTTTACTCCGCGCCTCCCTGGTGTTGTGGATCCTCGTCCGTGGCGGGCTGTTTTTTTCGCCAGCACAATTAGGACTGTCTGTTCATGTGTTCGGCAATTGTCCGCCAGCTCGCCATTCCCAGCTCCTGCGTGATGCGAGTCCTCGCAAACGAGTAAAGCATCCATGAGTTTCGCAGAGTTCGCACAGAACCATTCGTCATTTTTTTTTGAAGTTTTTATATTCTTTTTTTTTATTTTTCAAAATTATCACATTTTTGAGCTTTCCTTTCTACACTTAGAAACCCAATTCCTTGTCAAGAACATTCAAAGCCCTATCGTGGCGCTCGAATCCTTCAGCCATCTCCTCCTCGGTAATAACGAGTGGTGGAGCAACGTGAAGGAGGGGGGGGCGAAGAAGACCATAGAGCCCCTCGTCGTTGAACGCCTTGTAGTACTTGACAAACGCCTCTCCCCTTGCGTCGTGGAACATCTGAGGTTGCTGCCCGTCGGGGGCAACCACGTCGAAGGCACCAAAGAGCCCAACCGAGCGGAACTGCTTGAGGCACGGATGCTTCTGGGTGAGCCTCTCCATGTGGCTTGCAAATTGTGGAGCCTTTTTTGCGCACATCCCAACAATATCATGCTCAAGCATGTGCTTAATGGTCGCGTAGGACGCAGCCAGCGCCACGGGATGCGCCTGGTACGTGCTCCCCCACCCGAGCGGAGCCTCCTCAAAAAACTCCTTCATCTCGTCGTTGCAAGCGACGACACTAACGGGCACAAACCCCGCGGAGAGGCCCTTGGCGGACGTGACAATGTCGGGGACGACCCCGTCGTAGTGCTGGAACCCCCACATTCTCCCCGTCCTCCCAAACCCTACCATGATCTCGTCGCAGTGCATCACGATGCCGTACCTGTCGCAGAGGGCGCGGACCCCCTGGAGGTACCCGTCTGGGTAGGTGAGAACCCCTGCCGCTCCGGGGATCGACTCGACGATGATTGACGCGACGTTCTCCCCCCCCTCGAAGATGATTTGCTCCTCGAGGAGGGTTAGGGCGTTCTCGACCTTTTCGGGCTCGGTTAGGCCTCCCATCTTTGAGAAGAGCATGTTGGGCTGGAACATCTTCACAAAGTCCGGGGCGGCAGGGAGGAAGTGGCGCCGGAAGTCGCCCGTGGCGGCGGAGGAAGCCGCAGTCCCGCCGTGGTAGGACCGGTACGCGGAGATGATCTTCGTCCGGCCGGTGAATCGCCTGGCCATGGCAATCGCGCACTCGTTCGCCTCGGATCCTGAGGAGGGGAACACCACCCCTGAGATTCCAGCGGGCATGATCTCCCCGATTAGGGCGGAGAGCCGCGCGCGGATCTCCACCAGACCCATGCCGCCGTAGACGAAGGGGATCTCGTCTAGCTGAACGTTGATGGCTTCTTTGATGTCAGAGGGGATGGTGTGGCCTAGGTTGGCGCAGACGGCCTGGGAGGTCCAGTCGATGTACTGGGAGGTGGGAGGTTTGGGGTGGGATTAGTTGTTGTTGAGATATTGAAAATTGAAACAATAGAAAGATAGAGTTGAGATATTTGGAAATTAAACAAATTTAACAAAATTGAAAAAGGAAAAAGGAAAAAAGAAAAAAGAAAAATCGAACTCACCTCCTTCTCATTGGTGTCGTAAAGCTTCACGCCCTCCCCCCTCGTAATAATCGGCATCCCATTCTTCGCCTTCGACGGCGCCCAAGTCAACAACGTGTTGGCCTTGGTGGTGCTCCTCACGGCCTCCTCAGGCCAAGACCCCGGAGGGGCCCAGTGAGCTGGGTTGACCTCGCCCTTGGTCGTCGCGGACGAGGAATCCTGAGGGGAGAAGGAGGGGGTGGGACGACTGTACGTGTCGTGGCCGACCTTCACCCGGGAGGCAAAGTTACTGGCAGGGTCGGCGTAAATGTTTCCCTCCGGGACCCGAATTTGATTGGGAGCCGGAGCTGAGCCGAACATTCGCGCGCCGCCGTTGCGAAGGCTCCTTGATTGTGTACGGATGATAGTTTGGGAGAGCATGGTATCGGTTGCGAGTGGCTACAACCTTTGTGCTGCAGGAGTGTGAGCATGTTGAGTGAGTTAGCTTGTGGTGCTTGCAGCAATAAGAACGCTCAACGGCTACGGATGGGGCCAAATTCTCGCTAGGCTGGGTGAAACTAGCAGTAATCGCGCCTACCACACACCTTGAGGGCTAGATACCGGTGAAAAGTCTTCTTTGAAAAATATAAATTGAACAATTTGAAAGGTGTTTAAATTATTAAATCGGTAAAGCATGGTGATTCACTCGTGATTCATTCTAGCGATATCACCTACCTAGATCATACCACATTTAAAATGAATCCTTTCACTTTCACAAGTGATTCTCCAAAACATATTACACCTCCCTTCATTCTACGAATAATCCTCACTTTTCTGCTCTCCCCAGCCTCACCCCTCCAAAACGATGTGGTCGCCCTGGGTCTTGCCTGCAAGGAGCTTCATAATAACATTTTAGCCAGTTTCTCAATCCCCCGGGGCCAGTTTCTCTCCCTGAAGCGTTTGGCGACGTTGTCCAGCAGCAGCAACAGTGCATACTCCTGTTTGAGAAGTCTGTTTATTCGTACGGGACTGTGCGAACGTGGATCGACCTCTGCCCCCGGCCGGTATTATTATTTCAATCGGTTCATGTCGGCTGGTGCAGTGGTGCCAACTGGAACGACGAAGTTCGTCGATTCTGAATCAAACCCAAACCAAGCGGTTTGCCCCCCAGCAGCAGTAGCAGCAGCAGCAGCAGCAGCAGCAGCAGCAATGATTTGGCGAGATCCCGTCCCTGTGTGCGTCGATCCGCAGACCCTACTAAACAAATACAACACGAGACGACGACAGCGACAGCCAGCATCCCCCCCCCTGAGCTTCACCACAACACAAACCACAACTTCCCCAATTACGCCCCTAGTTCTCCTGCCCTCCTACCCGAGGTCTGGTAACACTCTCCTACGAACATACTTGGAGGAGCTGCTCCTCGCCCCCACGGGCAGTGACACCCGCCCCGATCGAAATCTTTCTCTGCGGCTTTCCGGCCAAATGCCCCATGAGCCAACGTCATCCTCGGGGCGCGGCTTCGTGGGGGAGGGGGTGACAAGCGGCGTTCGCGTGGTTAAAACGCACTACCCGGAACGGTCAGGGTGGGGAAAGATGCAAATCCCAACCTGCTCCAAGATTATCCTCCTCGTTCGGAACCCCTTCGACACAATCGACAGCTACTTCAACCTTTGTCTGACCAATAGCCACTCGGAGAGTCTGCACCAGAACGTGTACGAGCACTTCGAGGAGTTTTTTGACAGGTTCAAGATTGCAGAGGTTGGAGTTTGGGCCAAGTTCAACGAGTTCTGGATGAGCAAGAGGAGGGGGGGGGGGGGATTATTGGGGGGGGGAGTTGGGGGGGGGGGGGGGGGGGGGGAGGGGGGGGGGGGGGGGGGGGGACTTCATGGTCGTGCGTTTTGAGGATTTGGTAGATGGGCGCAAGGTGCGAGGTGTGCTGCGGGACGTTTTAACATTTTTGGGAGAGGGAGAGGGAGAGGGAGAAAACGTGGAGAAGCGTATTGACCGCGCAGTTGGGGGACGGCTCGTCTACAACCCGCGATCAAATTCAAAACTTTTTGGTCCAGGAAAAAGCATCGGTGTACGCTTCTCGGAGAGCGATGTAGACCATTTGGAGCAAAGTTACTCGGACACATTGCGGCGATTCGGTTATCTGCAAGATCAGGGCTTTCCAGCAGCACCTATCGACTGGAGATTAGAGGAAAACGACAGCGACAACAACAACATCAACATCAGCAACAACAACAACAACAACAACAACAACAACAGTAGCGGAGACGGAGACGGAGACGGAGACGGAAATAATTTCATCATAAACGACGGCCTCGAGCTTAGATCAGGTGATGGCATGCAGTTCGGCCGGGCTATGACTTCTTGGCGAATGACACACACTGCCGGAGATACAAAGCCGTTTGAATTAAAACAAAGTAGTTAAAGTTTTTAGTGATTTACAGCGAAAAGCGAACTTTTCAATTTTTCTTCAAGCTCGGTGAATACTTTGATAACCACATCCGCTCCGAACTTGTTATCCGTGTTGTTATGTTTTCTGTCGATAAGTACGGCTCTCCGACATCCAGCCTCATTCGCGGCAACTATGTCGCGCTCGGTGTCGCCGACGTAAATGGCGTTCTTCGCGCTGACGTTCAGTTGTTTGAGGCAAAATTCTATGCAGTCCGGGGCTGGTTTCGCTCTCATGCCCTCGTCCGTTCCCTGCACGAAAGTGAACAAGTGCAATAATCCGACAGCGCTCAAATCATCCTTTGCTGTAGTTGTGGGTTTCGTGGTGGCAATTGCGAGTTTCAGGTCACTGTGAAAGCCCCCCTTCTCTTGCCACTCCCCAACGTCGTCAAATTTATCGCTCTTTGGCGAGTTGTGTACGACCTTCAAGAACTCATTCACGAAGAGTTTGTAACGTTCGCTTCTGTTTGTCTCGGGGTTGCATACCAACTTTTCGTAAATCTCGTCGAGAGGGGCCCCGACCAAATTCATAGCAACCACCGACTCAAACGAATGAACTTTTGTGCCGTTCACCACATTGGCTGCAGCACATACGGCCTCCATCAGTTCTTGGCTAGTATCCAAAATGGTACCGTCCAAGTCAAACACCACCGCCTCAATCCCATCCCTCAAATCCAGCAGAGAGCAGCGCAGAAATCCTACCGCTTTCTTTGTCAGCAAATTATCCTCCTCGTCGATTGCCTCCACCTCGCCCTCCTCTTCTTCCTCCTCCTTCCCCTCCCCGCAAACGTGGACGAATGTCCTCAGCAAATCCTCCCCCTCATCCCAAATCTCAAACCTTCCGACAACCAAAGCGCGGTTCCACACCCCTTGACAGTCCCACTCCTCCGCATTAAAATCCCCTTCTCTCTCCAAAGCTCTCGCCTCCCCGTACTCCTCCGCAGTCTCTACATCATCACCACAATAAACAATTCTAATCTTCTTCGTTTTCTTCATTTCCTTCGTCCCCCCACCCCCCCCCATCATCGCCGCCACCATCGTCGGTGAGTCTTCCACGTTGGGCACTTCGGTCACCATGAAACACCCAAGCCCGCCGTTCTCCCCACTCTTCAGCCTCCCCGGCAGCTCCGCGAATATTCTCTCAATCACGACATTGCCGTCCACCCCCCCGTCAGCATAGAGCGGGTTAAAATTGGCGCTGCTTTCGGTAATTTTTTTTGGTGTTGCGACGAAAGGTGGGTTGACAAGAAGCAGGTCAATCTCCATATCAATTTCTATATCGCTGTGTTTTCCGTTGAAGACGTCGGAGTGGTAGAAGTTGATTTCATTTTCATCGTGGTTGTTGTTAAGTTTGCTGTTAAAAGCCGCAAACTCAATGCACCGAGGGTTGATGTCGCGGAGTGACACGCTTATGGTGCCTTCACTTTTACTTTTACCACCCTGACCCAACATCGATGCAGCGCAAATCCCTTGCACGCCGCACCCCGTGCACATGTCAACGACATGTAAATTCCCCCCCTCCCTCTTCTTGATAGCCGAAATCGTGCTCAACAGCTCCAGCGTGTCGTAGCCGATGGGCATGACGGCATTGCGAGCCCGTTCGTTCCGCTCATTTTCATTTGCAAGGTTTCCATTGTCCAAAACGATTACAGGCCAGTCCGTAAGGAAGTAGTTATTTCCGCCTTGCTGCAGACCAAAGTCGTCCAAATCAATCGGATAAAGCATGTAGAGTGACACGATGTGTGTTTCTCCTATTGTTATAACGATGTTCATTCGCAACAGCAGGGTCAGGAGAGTCTGCGAAATATCACCAATTGGAACACGTTGCCCAAAGAGAAATAGCGAAGCTGCGCCGAGCGAAGCGAGGCGAATAACGCGAGCAAAAATAGTTGAGTTGGTTAGTTCAGTAGTGGATGTAGCCATGTTTAGCAATTTCGCACGGAGCTTCGCACTCTTCTGTTACAAAGCTCGCTCGCTCGCTCACCTAGTTGATTGTCGTTTGAATTTGCCACTGCTTCTCCCGAGGCGGCTTCAAAGAAGCAGTTGGCGTCGAAAAATCGCCGTGTCGAGTGTGTCTTTGGAAATTTTTTTACCATCGTTGTTGAATTTCGAGATATTTTGTTGGTGAAATTTGCCAGCTTGAGCTCGTTTTGGAGGGTGGTAGCATCGTTTGAGGAGATTTTCAAATTTGGGTTGCTTGGGAGAGCAAAAATTGGCGTTTGCATGCTCACCGCGCTCGCCGCGTCGTGGGCAAAAGGGCTCCCAACCACCCCGTTGTTCGCCGTCGTGAGATCGACATCGTTGCACCCGCCCTCGCCCCGGTTCTCGCTCGCGCCGCCACCCCCGCCGCCCCCAAGGCCGACTTTGTGGTCCTCTTCCCTCACCAACAACAAAATCTTCCCAACATTCAAGTTCGCCTCCATCCGATCGTGGGCCAGCTGAGCATCAACCAGATCGAATTGCTCGTCGAGAGTAATCATGTACTGGCCGTTAGCTATCATTGGCAACACAGACTCCGTGAAGGATGAAATCAGTTTCGCCTTGTAATCGTCTGAACGAGATCGCAACGTCGTCGGTCTGATTGAAATTCGCTTCAATAATAGAGTTCTGAGGAACATGGGGTTGGTCGTCTCGAAACCAGCCAACAAACCATAAAAAATTAGCTGGCCGTCAACGTTTATTGCGGCCAAGTTACGCTCGAAATACGGCCCACCAACGCAGTCAAAAACTACGTCAACGCCACCATCACCATAGGCAACGAACGGCCGGTCTTTAGGCTCGTCGTTGCGGTCAAAATACTCTGTGGCGCCAAACGACAAGCACAATTCGTGCTTCGATCGCGAACCGGTTGCGATGATTTTGCTGCAATTAAAGTGCAAATTGCAAATTTGAATCAATGCGAGGCCAACTCCAGACCCGCCAGCGTGTATTAGCACCGAGGTGTTCTGCTTAAGGTTGGCAACTGTCGAAACTAGCTGCCAAGCGGTTATCCAGTTCTCCGGGATTCCCGCGGCTAAATTCATTGGAATGGAGGGAGGGACCACAAACATGTGTGACTCGAGGCAGTAAACGCGCGAAGCGTTTCCTCCAGAAGAGACCAGGCCAGCAACACGGTCACCAGGTTTAAATTTGCTGCAAGGAGAGGAAACTGTGATCACCGAGCCCGAAAAATCCAAACCAAGTACGTTAGAAGCACCGGGAGGAGGGGGCATTAAACCAGCACGTTGGAGCGTGTCGAGTCGGTTGATAGAACTATAATGCACACCGCACAAAGCACTATTTTCCGGTGGTGTTGAGGGGAGAGTAAGAGGTCGAGCCACCGCTTTCCCGTCAATTGCCACCACACCAAGCATTGAGGGTGGGGGTGGTGCTGTTGCTGTTGCTATTGCTGTTGCTACTTTCATTTTCTCGGGTTTCCCGGGAACATGAAATTTAAAAAACCCTTTTACCCCATGCGTCGAAGCTACGGTAAAGCGGCGCAACGAGCCGCCCCCTCTATTCCAATCCCCTATGCCTCCAAAATCTTCGACGACGATGAAGAAGCCACTAATTCTTCGGTCACAACTTCTTCCTCCTCAATCAAGGGTGCACAGAAGAACCACCATGCTGCAGCCACTTCTGGTATTTCTCGAGAACTGATTGATCATCTTGGTTACCTAGTCGACAATGCACTTACCGCCTTGGGTTCCTCTACCACCAACCTGGACGCGATTCACTCAATTTCACTTCTCTGCCTTTCCTCATCGGAGAGAACGAACCTGAAGGACTGCGGTGGCCTCTCCCTCATCAAGAAGCTACTCATAAAACCTTCTGATGACATGGCAAAGCTTGGAGCCGTTGCTGAGATTATTTTCCTTCTGTCAAACGATGCAAAGTGTAGATCTGAGTTCGAGAGGGATGAGGGTGTACTGAGGTTCTGCGGAGAAGCCTGTCTCAAGCTAGTTTCTGCGGCAGCACCCGAAGCCGCTGAATCGCCCAAGAGTTCAAATGTCACAGCCACTACAGCAGATCCCACCACTTCTGGTAGGAAGCGGAAAAGGAAGAAGAGGGGAGGGGACGCCGGCGCCCCCACCCCCTCCTCACAAATGATCCCTGATCGCAGCAGCAGCAGCCTAAATAAAGCAATACGAAAATATGCGGCTTACCCGAATCCAACCCCTCTCACTCTCCTGCTGCTGATGCTCAGAAGGATTGTTATTGGCGGTGAGGATCCGGACGAATTCACCTCCTCTACTAATGTTACCCACACCTCCAACTTCAACTCCCACTCCACTTCCGTCGAAATAGACATCGCTCCCACCTCCGAAGCCGAAGACACAGTAACGCCAGTTCTGAAAGCTCTCGAGCGGTCGTCCTGCCTCTCCTCCTTGGCCTTCACCCTAATCATCCTGATGAACCAGCATTCGAACCCCCACAACCCCAACCCCAACCCACAACTCTCAGTTCAACTAAAAATGGCAATCTCAATTTGTGACGGCAGCTGCTGCCTTGCCCCGAAGAACCGGCACCTCCTGTGCTTTGAGAATGATGGTTCGCTCATTTCGAGCATTGTGAAGTTCATTACTTCGTCGAGCAGCGAGCCCGAACAAGGTCAAGGTGATGTTCAGCTAATCGCCTGTCAGCTAGTTACGAGCTTGACGCACGAGAACCCGATGGCCTGCAGCCAGCTGTGCGAGAACGACTGTGAGAATGGCTTGACAAAGTTGTTCGCCTGCCTGGTGGAGAATGTTAAATTTCGGGGGGGGGGGATTCTCGGAGGTGAGCGACATAAACGAGCGAGCCTTTTGGAAGACGAGAATACTCGCGATGAAGTGCGCGAAATGGCTACAGATATAATGGCTACATCCACTACTAAGCAAACACACCCAATTCGTTTGGCTCGCTCGTTTCGCTCGTCCTTCATTAAAAATTGCGCCTCACTTTGCCTCGGCGCAGAAAACCTCAACGAGAAGAAGTTTGCGTTCGACTCGTGCGTTTACATTCTGAATGCACTAACAAACTGCGCGGAGATTGACGGGAAGGCCGTAGGAGCGAAGCTGGAGGGTGGAGACGGGGGGTTGGTGACTTGGCTGGTTGAATTTGTTCACAAAGAGCTCGAAAAAATCGCTGACATGATTCAGAATGGCACACAGAGAGACGACATAGGCATGGAGGAGGAGGACATGTTGGTCATTGGAGCCAACGGGGTGGTGCTGTTGACGACTTTACTGCAGGGTGATTACGATTTGTTCGAAAAGAGGATTTTGGGGGAAGGGGAAGGGGTGCGGCTGGGCGCAGAATTCATGTGGAAAACACTGAAGTGCTTCGTCACGCTCATGGAGTTCAGGTGCGGCTTGCTGAGCTTGGGACTGGCCGACCCTGTGTTGAAATTGATCGAATACCTAAAAAGTCTGGGCGAGAAAGGCGAGAATGAATAAGATGGAAAAATTGTCAATGATGCGATTTCCGAGCTGCATTCACTTAGTTAGCAAACAATCAACTTGCATTGCTTGTTCAAAATTGTCCCTCCTACGCCCTACGCACAGCACAGGCTAGCTATTAATTTAGTTTTCTTCCCCCTTCCTAGTCCTCGTCCTTCTGCATGCGCCGCGACTCTCGCACCAAATCTAACAATGGCCGTGAATTTCGCCTCACATCGTCGTCATCGACCAAGTCTTCGAGCCAGTTATCATCCTCTCCCATGTCAATCAAAAATCCTCTGTCCTCCTCACTCACGTAGCTGTCTTTGAACGTTTGAAAGTCTTCGCTCTCAATCATTAATGCCAGCCCTTCCACGCTAACAGTCAAATTCTCAACGTCCATGTTTTCGGCCCAGGAACTCAAAAAAGCCAGAATTAGTGTAAAAATCTTGCGCTCCTTCATCAAGGGCATGATGCGGTCCTCCCCCACCTCCTCGATCTGCTTCATGATGCAACGTATGTATTTCATGACCAGCACCTCCTGCTTTTTGTTGAGCACGTTTAGATCGATTCTTTCCTGCACGAAACCAGGGTGGTCCATGCAGTTTTGCAACACGTCTGCGCAGAAGTTGATCAGCAGCGGTAGATCAGTTGTCTGAATGGCCTCGACGTGGAGCCAGGCATTCTGGAGGATGACGCCCAGCGAGGTTTCGAACTTGTCCATGAACATCATGAGCTCCTGCCTAATTCCAGAGTTGCCAAGTTCGCGCTGACTGCGCTCAAACTCTTTGAATTCCACCAAATTTCTCAAACAGAGGTTCAACTTGCCGTCCTCCAAAACGAATCGAAGGGCGACTGGCAAGAGTTTTTAAGTTTGGTGAAGTTAAAGTTTTTTTCTCAAAGTTTCTTCTTTTCTTCTCTTCACTCACCTTCCTCACATTCCCAGAGTGTGGAGGAGTCACTAACCTTAGGCAACTTCGCCTCTGCCGCGCTTACGTTGGCAATTCGCACGAGCGTCTCTGCCATGCCGCACCAGCTATCTGAAAGGATTGGGAAGCTGCCTATGACACGAATGTTTCTCCTGAGATCTGACTGAAGTCGTTCAGACAAGCCCTCGAGCTCACCCATTTCATCTTTTGTTTCATACTTGGATTCGCTATTTGACAACTTTGGCATTCTAACTGGTGTCTAACTGGTGTTTGTGGGGTTTGATCGAGAATTGCAAAGAAACGAATACCAAATTTCTTGCAAGAAGTTTTAATCGCACAAAAACTCTCAACACAATTTATAGCATACTTCTAATTTATATTTTAATATGGACGATCACGCTACTTGGCTGCTATCTCAGCTTTCACTGTCCCCTACAATCTCGATTAATGATCCTCTAGAGGAGGGCAGCTATATGCAAAAATTCTACACTTATGCAGTGAGTTATGAGGGATATGAGAATCCTGTGGGCAGCGGAAGCTCTCGCCACAGGTACTCGGACTTTGAGAAGCTCCAGGCTACCCTGCGCCACAGATACCAGACCCACGGCATCCTGGTTCCCTCCCTTCCCAAGAAGAATGTGCTTCTTAAGGGCCAAAGTTTCCATAACCAGAGGATGAGAGGGCTAACAATCTTCTGCGAGAAGGTGTCCGCCTCTCCGTACTTTCGCAATGATGATTCTTGGAGTGCGTTCCTGACTGGCAACCCTTCGTTTGCTACGTCCAACGCCTCAGTCCTGCCACCTTGCAACCCTCGTTGGGAGCAGGCTGTTTTGGCAACCGAAACGCCCTCCAACTGCAATGAGTTGCTCGCCAAGTTTAAGTCTGAGTCGTCTCAGGTTGAGAACACGCTAGTGGGCTTGATATCAAAATCGAGTAAGGTGAGCGAGCGAAGCGAGCGAGCTTTGAGGAAGACGAGAGTACTACGAGCCACTACGAGCCACTTACTATATTATATTATATTATTCCACTTAATAACAATTCGTTTTGCTCACTCGCTCCCCCCCTGCTCCATTAAAAATGCACCTCGCTTCGTTTCGCTTAAGTTGGTTGGTGCCTTGGGGGGTTTGTCAACGGCTGTTGCTGAGTTGGCAGTCGTGGCTGGTGACCTAGCAGAGTTGGAGACGAATGAGGGGAGTTGAGTTGAATTGAATTGAGTTGAGTATTTGATTGTGTGTTTTGCTCTCCCCTCACCTCCTCCTCCCCCTCCCCCCTTGTAGATTGAAAATCTCAACACCTTGACAGATGGCGACGCAAAATCCAGCGTCCCAAACGTGTTGAGCAGAGTTTCCACCCTCCTCACCTCAAACACCACGCCCCTGAGCGAGCTCCCCGAGGCGCTCAATATGCTCTTGGTCGAAAGCTTGGAGTACGAGGCGATGCAGTTGTTCGACTTCACCTTGATGCTCAAGCACGTGGACAAACTGGTTGGTGACAACGACAAGTTCGAGAAAGCCGAGTTTTCATTGGAGAGAAAGAACCTGTCTAAACTTACCGAGGACAAGATCGCGAAGCACGAGGAGGCGCTCAAAGAAGCTGGCTTGATGCTCGCTGCCGGAAAGAAGCACCTAGACTTCTACATTAGGAGGTAAGCGAGCGAGCCTTGTGACAGAAGAGTGCGAAGCGAAGACTAATCCACTCTTGCTCTCAACCTACGTCTAATGCGCCTCGCTTCGCTCGGCGCAGCATTTGCATGGTCACACTTCCGACGATAGCTGCCGAGCGAAAAGTTAGAATGAAGGCCGTCATGATGCTCTTTGCGGCATGCTGCAAGGCCGTGGCGAGCGGTGCCGTTGGAACGCTGGAGACATTTTTCGCAGCAAATGAAGAGACAGATGCGGGTTGGTTGGAGAAGGGAAGTGTTATTTTGGTTAAGTTGGGTATGCCGGCCGTGGCGAGCGGGTCCAACCCTCCTGCCCCTCCACAGAGTTCATAGGAATGGTTAAATAATTCAAAATAAAAAATAGGGAGGAGAGAAAGAAATTTGTGTATATGCTATACACTATCATGCTCCTTCAATGTGTAAATTTTTATGTACTTGAAAGTTAGTACCCAGTTGAAAATGTTTACCAGAAACTTCCCAGAGACTTGACGTTGAGCAAGTCGCTCGCATCAGGCGAATACGACATGTCTCCGGTTCCAAAATCGTTCAAGTTGTTGGGAGTGTTGTTGCTGTTGTTGCCATAACTGGAATTATTAATGTTCATGTTTGCAGTAGCAGTATTGAACTGTTGCTGTTGCTGTTGCTGTTGCAACTGCAGCTGCTGCTGCTGCTGCTGCTGTCCCCCATGCATTTGCATCTGCTGTTGCTGCTGCTGCTGTGCAGCGTTGAGCTGCTGCTGCTGCTGCTGGAGCAAAAGTCTCTGCTGCTCCTGCTGCCGCTGCTGCTGCATCAAAAGTTGCTGCTGCTGCAATAGTTGCTGCTGCTGGATCATGTGCTGCTGCTGCTGCTGCTGAGCGTGTTGCTGCTGCTGCTGAGCTTGCTGCTCCAACTTCTGCCTCTGCAACGCAGCCAAGTGAATTTGCTGAATCTGCCCCAAGTCAGTGCTTGAGGTAATTGCACTCTGAACCGGGCTGCCAATAGTGCTGCTGGTGTTGCTATTGCTATTGCTCGTGTTTTCACTGACCGACGACGATGTGAGCGACGTCAAGGAAAGGGGTGAGCGAGAAAATCTGAGAGGTTCAAGGTCAAAATTATCCACATCTACGCTGAGATTTGGATTTGGATTTGGATGAGAGGGAGGAGAAGGTTTCATGTTTTTCTTGATAGCATTCGAATAAGAAATGACCTGTCCGCTCGCATGGGGAGGGGTTGGGGTGGAAGTGGGGAGGGCTGATTTCTTCTTTGTGTAGGACACAATGGCAAAACCGTCTCTACTCTCCGTCTTCTCAAGAGCGTGCTGCG